>Ga0079224_100008811_pt1 | contig 13693 bp, 14 predicted proteins | sample Stecom2015_FD_80414 | JGI IMG/M metagenome (GOLD analysis project Ga0079224, IMG submission 80414) | Agricultural soil microbial communities from Utah to study Nitrogen management - Steer compost 2015 | ecosystem: Environmental > Terrestrial > Soil > Agricultural land | place: USA: Utah... | reverse complement strand
CCGCGGCGCCTCGCCGCCCGAGCACCACGGGGCTTCGGCCCCGTGGACTTCGCGCCCGCCCTCCGGGAGGCCAGCCCCGAGCCGTCTTCCGCAACCCGCGATGCAGGCGGGGCGCGGGCGCGGTATTCTCGAGCCGACGCAAGGGAATGCGCCGCCGAAAGGGGCGGAGGTTACATGGCAGCGCGGAGGGCGCCGCTCGTGGCCGTCGCGGCGGGAGTCGCGGCGGCGGCGTTGCTCGCGGCGGCAAGGCCGCACGATAAATCGCCGGACGTTGCGACGGCGACACCGCTCCCGGCTGCGTCGGCCGAGACTGCTCCGCCGCTCTTCGTGCTCGGCGACAGCCTCTCCGACGTCGGCAACGCCGCCGCGGCGATGGACGCGCTTCTCGGCGAGGCGTTCTTCCCGGAGCACACGGTCGGGCTCTGCAATCCCGCGGACGTCTATTTCTTCCGCCGCGATTGCGACGAGCTCTTCTACCGCAAGAGCCGCGTGACGGACGGCCCGGTCGCCGTCGAGCACCTCGCGGCGCATCTCGGTGCAGCCCTCGCGCCGTCGCTCCACACCGTGCCGGAGCCGCCCGGCTCCGGGACGAACTACGCGGTCGCGACCGCGAAGGCGATCGGAGCGGGACCGGAGGATTTTCCGCACCAGGTCGATCGGCTGCTGCTCGATCACGGACCGCAGCTGCCGCCGGCGGCCGTGGTCGTCGTCATGATCGGCGGTAACGATGCGATCGACGCGTTGCAAACGGCGGCCGACGCTGCGGAACCGGCGGCAGCCATCGCGACCGGTGGTGCGCTCGTCGCGGAAGCGGCCGACGCGATCGCGGCGGCCGTCGAGCGGCTGATCGGCAGCGGCGCGCGGCAGCTCGTCGTCGCGAACGTCCCGGATCTGACGGCGCTGCCGGCAGTGCGAACCCGCGCCGCCGCGACACCCGATCCCGCCGCCGCGCTGGCGGCCGCCGATACGATCGTTCGCACGATGAACGAGCGGCGCGCGGCTGCGCGCGCGCGGCTCGCGGAATCCCATCCCGCTGCGGCGATCGCGGCCTTCGACTTGCACGGGGCGCTTCGTGCCGCCCGCGCGGCGCCCGGGCGGAACCGCGAGGACGCGTGCTTCGACAGCACGAGCTATCGCTCGACGTGGAGCGCCAAGCGGACGTTTCACCCGGCCTGTGCGCCGATCGGCGAAGGCGAGCCGCGTTTTGCCGAATTCGTGTTCTGGGACGAGCTGCATCCGACCGCGGCCGTCCATGCCGCGATCGCGGAGGCGTTGATCCGCGTGTACGACGAGGCGATCGCCCCGCTGTTCGTGTCCGGCACGCATGTTGCATCGGCAACGCCCACCCAACGCTGAGGAGAGAGGCTATGGCAACCGTCGTACACGACCGGCCGCACGGCGAGCGTCGTTACCACGAGCGCCGGCGGAACTGGAATCCGGCGTTTCTCCGCTCCGACGGGATGCGCGTGTCCTGGGGCGGCGTCTTCAGCGGCGTCCTGATCGCCGTGGGGTTGCTGCTCTTGCTGACCGCGCTCGGCGTCGCCATCGGCACCTCGGCCGCCGATCCCGGGCAGACGGACGCCGGCACGCTGGGCACCGGCGCGGGCATCTGGGGCGCACTGTCGTTGCTCGTCTCGCTGTTCGTCGGGGGAATGGCTGCGACGCGGCTCGCCGCGATCACCGATCGGACGACCGGCTTCTTCGAGGGGGCGCTCGTCTGGGTCGTCGCGATGCTGCTGATGCTCTACATGGCGGGCAGCGGGATCAGCATGCTCGCGAGCGGCGCGTTCAGCATGCTCGGCGGCGCGACGCAGGCAATAGGCGCTGTCGCCGGGCAGGCGCAAGGCGTGAGCATCGACACCTCGGGAACGGTGCAGCAGATCGCCGAGCGCCTCCGTGATCCGCAGACCGCGCAGCGGATCGCGAGCGTGACCGGCATGGAGGTCGGGCAGGTGCAGTCGACGCTCGACCAGACCGCGCAGCGCGTCGAGGCGAACGCGAACGATCCGGCGCGAGCCGCGCAGGAGGCGCAGCGCGGCGTCGCGCAGCTGATGCAGCAAGCGCAGCAGAGCGGCGCGCTCGCCAGGCAGGCGGAGCAGGTGCAGCCGGAGGCGACGGCCGCGGCGTGGATCACGTTCGGCGCGCTGCTCCTGTCGCTCGCGGCCGCCGTGATCGGCGCAATGGTCGGGCGAAGGCAAGCGGAGTCGCGGCTGAGCCAGCCGCAGGCGACTGCGGCCGCTTAAAGAGGCGTGCCGGGTCCCCCGGCGGCGTTCGGTCGCCACGCCCTGGCTCGATCGCAAACATTGGGAGCGCTGCGGGCGCCGGGAACATTGCCCGGGGTCCGCGCGCTCCCGTACTCTGTTACAGTGCCCCGTCGTCGCGGCCCCGCGCGACGATTTCCCTTCCTTCTCGAACGGCTGCCGTCCGGCGGCACGACCGGTCACGCGGAGAAACCATGGCGAAGTCGACGATAGCGCGCATCGTGGATGAACAGCGGAGCGACTTACTCGAGCGATGGCTCGAGGTGCAGCAGTCCGCGCTGAAGGGGGCCGGGCTCGGAGAGAAACAGCGCAGAAAGGACGCGGAGGACTTTCTGCGGCCGTTCGCCGCCGCGCTCGGCAGCGGCAATGCCGACGTCAACTCGAGCGAGTGGAGCGAGATGCGGAACACGCTCGCCGACCTGTCGCGATCCCGTGCGAGGCTCGGCGCGACGCCGACGGAGACGGCCTGGTTCGTCCTCTCGCTGAAGCAGCCGCTGTTCATGCTGCTCCAGCGCGAGCTGGCGGAGCCGACGCGCCTCGCCGAGGAGCTTTGGACCTGCACGTCGCTGCTCGACGGCCTCGCTCTCTTCACGACCGAGGTGTTTCAGAAGAGCCGCGAGGACATGATCGCGCGGCAGCAACAGGAGCTGCTCGAGCTCTCGACGCCGGTCACGCGGCTCTGGGAAGGAATCCTCGCCGTGCCGCTGATCGGCACGCTCGACAGCGCGAGGACGCAGGTCGTCATGGAGTCCCTGCTGCAGGAGGTCGTGAACACGGGTGCATCGATCGCGGTCATGGACATCACCGGGGTGCCCGCGGTGGATACGCTGGTCGCACAGCATCTGCTGAAGACCGTTGCAGCGGCGAAGCTGATGGGCGCCGAATGCGTGATCAGCGGTATACGCCCGCAGATCGCGCAAACCGTCGTGCACCTCGGCGTCGACTTGGGCGACGTGGTGACGAAGGCGACACTCGCCGACGCGTTCCGCTACGCACTCGGCCGCGTGGGTTACCGGATCGTGCCGGCCGCGACGGGCGCTGCGTAGCCGCAATGGAAAGAATCCCGATCCTTCGGCTCGGAACGACGCTCCTCGTGAGCATCCAGGTGGACTTGCACGATCGGATGGCGATGCAGCTGCAGCACGACCTCACCGACCAGATCGTCAAGACCGGAGCGAAGGGCGTGCTGATCGACATCTCCGCCCTCGAGGTCGTCGATTCCTTCATCGGCCGTATGCTCGGCAACTTGACCGCCATGTCGCGCGTGCTCGATGCCGACACGGTCGTCGTCGGCATGCGGCCCGCGGTAGCAATCACGCTCGTCGAGCTCGGACTCGAGCTCTCCGGCGTCAGGACGGCCTTGAACGTCGAGCGCGGCATGCAGCTTCTCGGAGACTCGAAATTTGCGCGTACTCAAGGATGAGACGTATGAGCTCTCCGTCTCCGACGACATCGTTCGCGTGCGTCAAAGAGCCCGCGCATGGGCTGTCGAAATCGGCTTTTCGCTGGTGGACCAGACCAAGATCGTCACCGCGGCGAGCGAGCTCGCCCGTAACACCGTCGAGCACGGTGGCGGCGGCACCGCGCGGTTTCGGCACGTCGTCGACGGCCACCGCAGCGGGCTGCGGCTCGATTTCGTGGACTCGGGACCGGGTATCCCCGACGTGGAGCTTGCGCTGCGGGACGGCTATTCGACCGGGACGGGCCTCGGATTGGGGCTGTCGGGCTCGCGTCGGCTGATGAGCGAGTTCGAGATCGAGTCGAGCGTGGGCACGGGCACCCGCGTGAGCGTCACGCGATGGAGATGAGCACCACGGCGATCCGCATCGGCGACCGGTCGAACGTTGCGGAGGTGCGGCGGGCGGCTCGGACGCACGCGGAACGGCTCGAGTGGCGCGAGGGCGACCGCGGCGATTGCGAGATCGTCGCGACCGAGCTGGCAACCAACATCGTCAAGCACGCGAGCGAGGGCGCCGTCGCCGTGACGAGCTGGGCGGAAGGCGACGCGGGCGTCGTGCTCGTCACCGCGATCGATCGCGGCCCCGGCATGAACGTCGAGCGTTGTCTCGAGGACGGCTACTCGACGGCTGGCTCGGCCGGCATCGGGCTCGGCGCGGTGCGGCGGCTTTCGAGCGCCGGCTTCGACTCGACCGAGGACGGCACCGTCATCGTCGCGGAGCTGCGGCATCCTACCGGAGCGGCCAGGAGGGCCGGGATCCTCGAGGTCGCGCGCGCGAGCCCGCCCCTCGAGGTCGGCGGCCTCGTGATGCCGATGGAGCGCGAGGCCGTCAGCGGCGATGCTTGGGCGTGCCGTCGCCGGGACGGGAGTCTCGCGGTGCTCGTCAGCGACGGCCTCGGACATGGACAGGCCGCGCACGAAGCGTCGATGCGTGCGATACGCGAGTTTTGCGAGGCCGCATGGCGCACGCCTCGCGAGGGCCTCGAAACCATTCATCGCGTACTGCGCTCGACCCGCGGCGCGGCTTGTGCGCTTGCGCTGATCGAGCCCGAGCGCGCGATCGTACGATTCTGCGGAGTCGGCAACATCTCGGCGAGCCTCGTCGATGCCGACGAGACGCGCCACTTGGTGTCGCAGAACGGCATCCTCGGCGCGATGGTGCCGCGCCTGACCGAGTTCGAGTACCCGTGGTCCGGAACGGCGAGCCTCGTGCTGCACAGCGACGGGATCAACTCGCGCTGGCATCCGCGCCGCTGGCCCGGCCTATGGCGGCGGCATCCGGCGCTGATCGCAGCCGTGCTGTATCGCGACTGCGCGCGCGGGAACGACGACGTGGTTGCAGTGGTCGTGCACCCATGACGCCCCTCTTTCGCGCGTCGTTCGGCCCGGAGCCGGACCTGATCGAGATTCGCCGGGTGACGCGCACGGTCACGCGCGTGCTCGGGTACGACTATCGCGATCAGATCAGGATTGCGACCGGCGTGTCCGAGCTCGTGCGCGCGGCGCTCGACACGGATCGCCGGGATGGCGGCTCGGTCGAGCTCGCCGTGATCGATGACACGGAGCCGCAGCTGTTCGCCGTGTCCGTTTCAGGCGCCGGGCTCGCAGCCGCCCCCGGGTCGAGCGCCTACGCGAGCGCGGCGGCCGCCGAGCGGCTGCTCGATCGTTTCGCACGGGCATCGGCCGACGAGCCGACGACGTGGCGGGCGTGCCGCGCGCTGCCCGCCGACACACCGCGAATCACGCCTTCCCGCGTCGCCGTCATCCGTGCGCAGCTTGCGCCGGCGCCGCGCGATCGCGACCGCGAGGAGCTCGAACGGCAGACTCGCGACCTCTCGGCGGCGTTGCTCGAGCTCGATGCAAAGCAGCAAGAGCTCGTTCGTCTGAACACCGAGCTCGCCGACACGAACCGCGGCGTCATGGCGCTCTACGCCGAGCTCGATGAGCGCGCGAATCACCTGCGCCGGGCGAACGAGCTGAAGTCGCGGTTTTTCTCCTACATCAGCCACGAGTTCCGCACTCCGTTGAGCTCGATCGTAGCCCTGTCCCGGTTGCTCCTCGGGCGCACGGACGGCGAGCTCAACGACGAGCAGGACAGGCAGGTGCGGCTGATTCGCGACAGCGCGTCGGAGCTGCTCGATCTCGTCGGTAACCTGCTCGACCTCGCGAAGGCCGACGCCGGGAAGGTGGACGTCACTGTCACGCGGTTCTCGCTCGTCGCGCTCTTCGGTGCGCTGCGCGGCATGATCCGGCCGCTGCTCGGAACGTCCTCCGTGCGCCTCGAGTTCGCTCCGGTCGAGCGCTTACCGCCGCTCATCACCGACGAGGGCAAGCTCGCGCAGATCCTGCGCAACTTTTTGTCGAATGCGGTCAAGTTCACCGAGCGGGGCGAGATCACGGTGACCGCGGCCGTAGTACCGGCGGGGACCGCGCCGGCACCCGGGCGCGATCTCGTGGCCGAGGAGAGCGTTCTCTTCTGCGTCTCCGATACCGGCATCGGTATCCGTCCGGAGGACCAGGGGACGATCTTCGACGAGTTCTCGCAGGTGAGGCACGGCTTGCAGCGTCGAGTGCGCGGCACGGGTCTCGGCCTCTCGCTCTGCCGCAAGTTGGCGGCGCTCCTCGGCGGCGACGTGTGGATGACGAGCGCCGTCGGCCGCGGCTCGCAGTTCTACTGCCTCGTGCCTCGTGTGCACCGGCGCGCGGAGGAAGAGGGCGGATGGTCGGCCGTGCACGGCGTTCCGCTGCTGCTCGTCGCGGGCGACACTGAACGCCTCGCGTTGCTCGAGAACGCGTTCGCGGACACTCCGTTCCACGTCGTGCCGGTCGTCTCCGGGGAGCTGACCGAGGAGCGAGTCGGCGCGATCGCTCCGGTCGGAGCCGTCGTCGATGCGCACGAGGGCTGCTCGCCGGACGAGCTGCTGCTCCGCCGCTTGCAGGTCCCGATCCTCGCAGGACCGCTCCGCGGCGAGCCGGTGGATGCGCTCGTGCCTGCAACGTATCGCGCAGCCGCGCCGGGCAGACCGGGGTGCGTGCTCGTCGTCGACGACGATCGCCGTTTCCTGACCGTGATCGAGCGGAGCCTGCACGGGCTGTGCGACGAGGTCGTCGCGACCGAGGATCCGCACGAGGCGCTCGCCGTCGCGGGGGACGGCCGGGCGGATTGCGCGATCCTCGATTTGCTGATGCCGAGCGTCGACGGCTTCGAGCTCCTCGCGAGACTGCGGGCGGGCTCGCAGACGGCGAAGATGCCGATCGTCATCTGCAGCTCCAAGGCGTTGACGCCGGAAGAGCGAACGCTGCTGCACCGGCAGCACACGAGCTTCATCGCGAAGGACGAGCTCGTGCCGGAGCGGCTCGAGATCGCGCTGCTCGAGGCGCGCTTGAGCGCCGCCGCGCTCGAGCGTGTGCCGCTCGACGGCTCGCGGGGGGCGGAGGTGCGATGACCGGCAAATCGCTCGCACGCGGCCTCGTTCTCGTCGTCGACGATACGGCGGCGTCGCGTTACGTGAACGCGCGGACGCTTCGCTCGGCCGGTTTCGAGACGCTCGAGGCCGGCACCGGGGCCGAGGCGCTCGAGCTCGCGCGGCGGGAGCTGCCGGAGCTCGTGCTCCTCGACATCAAGCTGCCCGACTTCGACGGGTTCGAAGTCTGCCGTCGGCTGCGCGAGGACCCCGCGACTGCCTCGATGGCCATCGTGCAAATCTCCGCGACCTTCGAGTCGGCCGAGTATCAGGTTCGCGGGCTCGAGGGCGGGGCCGACACGTTTCTGCTTTCGCCGGTCGAGCCGACAGTGCTCGTCGCGAACGTGCGCGCGATGCTGCGTCTCAGGCGGGCGGAGGGAGAGCTGCGCGAGTTCGACAAACGCAAGGACGAGTTTCTGGCAACCGTCGCGCACGAGCTGCGCAACCCGCTCGCGCCGCTGCGCTACTGCCTGCACATGCTCGAGGGCTCGCGAGAGCCGCCGCTGCTCGAGCACTGCTTGCCGATCATGCGGCGGCAGACGGAGCATCTGGTCCGGCTCGTCGACGACCTCACCGACATGAGCCGGATCACACAGAACAAGCTTCGCCTGCGGCTCGAGCGGGTGGATCTCGCGCAAACCATCGGCGCGGCCATCGAGGCGCAGCGCCCGGAGATCGAGGCGAACGGGCTCGCGCTCGAGGTCGCGTTGCCGAGCGAGCGGCTCGAGGTGCGCGCCGATCCCGTACGGCTCGCGCAAGTGTTCGGCAACCTGCTCGCGAACGCGGTGAAATACACGCCCTCGGGCGGGCACGTACGGGTCGGTGCACGGCTCGAGTCGCCCGATCAGGTCGCCGTCATCGTGCAGGACGACGGACGTGGCATCGAGGCCGAGAGCCTCGAGCGCATCTTCGACCTATTCGTGCAAGTCGGCGACGGCGGCAAGGGGCTCGGTATCGGCCTCGCGCTCGTCGCGCGGCTCGTGTCGATGCACGGCGGGTCGGTCGAGGCGCACAGCGACGGCGTCGGGCGCGGCAGCACGTTCACGGTGCGCCTTCCGCTCGCTGCGCGGGCGAGCGCAAGCGCTCACGTCTCGAACATCCGCCACTCCGGCATGTAGTTGAGCCCCAGCCTGACGATCCGCGCGATCAGCGCCTCGTAGTCGATACCGGCGGCGGCGGCGGACTCCGCGAGATCTTCGCCCATCGCGAGCTCCGGGTTCGCGTTCGCCTCGAGCACGAAGACACGCCCGTCCTCGCGGAGCCGCACGTCCATTCGCGCGAAGCCGCTCATGTAGAGCGCACGGTAGACGCGCTTCGCGAGCTTGGCGAGCCGCTGCTCGACGTCGGCGGGCAAGTCCGCCGCGCGGCCCGTCGTGATGCCGTGCTTCTCCCGATACTTGCGGTCCCATTTGACCTTGCGGGTCGCGATGCCGGTCTGCACCTTCGAGAGCGTGCCGAAGTCCATCTCCCATGCGGGCAGGGCCGTCAGCCGCGTGTTGCCGAGCACGCCGATATAGAGCTCGCGGCCGTCGATGTACTCCTCGACCAGCGCGTCCGATTGCACGTGCTCGTGGATGAATTCGACGCGCTCTTTCAGGCTGCGCATGTCCTCGACGATCGAGGCCTGCGAGATCCCGAGCGACGCCTCCTCGGTGGCCGACTTCACGATCAGCGGAAAGTCGAGCCGCTTCGGCTCGACGAATCGGCGTCCGTAGGGGAAGAGCCGGAAGGCGGGCGTCGCGATTCGATGCCACGCGAGCATCTGCTTCGTCAGCACCTTGTCGCGGGACATCATCATCCCGCGGGGATTGCAGCCGGTGTAAGGCTGGCGCATGAGCTCGAGGTGTGCGACGACGTAGGAGTCGTACGACGCGATCCCCGAGAACTCGTTCAGCAGGTTGAACACGAGGTCCGGCCGCCACTCGGCGAGCGCTTCGGACAGCACGGAGAGCCGGTCGCCGAGCCCGAGCGGCCGCACGTCGTGGCCGAGGTCCGAAAGCGTCGTCAGCACGTCGTACTCGGTGCGGAACGGCTCGATTTCCTCGTCCGTCAGGGAGTCGGCGTTGTCCGGCGGCACGAGATCCTCGTGCACGAGCAGCAGTATCTTCAATCGCTTCATCTGACGAAGTGCTCCCGATTCCGGCGCAGGAGATCACGAATCAAATCCGCGTGCAGTGCCGCGAGTCGCCGTTCCGCGCTCCGGCCCGTCGGCGGCGCGAGACCGAGCTCGTCCGCCCGCTGCGCCACGACGCGGAGCACGTGCTCGACGACGTAGGGATGGAAGCCCGCCTGGCGGAGCTGCCGGCGCAGCGCCGGTGCGTGCCCGGCGAGCGTCCGTTCGCCCCGTGCGCCGGCACGCGGACGGAGAAGTGCGCGAAGGGCCGCGTCCCAGCGCGACTCGACGTCCGCGTAGCGCCGTTGCTTGTGCCGGTAATGCGCGCGCAGCGTGCGGCGGTTCGTGTGCAGCGGCGCGATCGTCGTGCGGTCCCGGTTCCGAGGCGGGGTGCCTGCGATCTCGCTCATCAGCCGGTCGACGAGCTCGAGCTTCTCGAGCGCCGGCCAGCCGGCGTATTCCCGCCGCCAGCGCCGCTTCGGCCCGAGCCAGACGGCGAAGGTTTCCGCGAAGTCCTCGGTCGGGTGGCTTTGCGCGTACCACGAGGGCAGGTGCAGCACGTAGTCGCGGCTCGCCGGGCGGGCGACGTAGACGCGGGGGTAGGGCTGCGAGACGCGCCCGAACACGCGGCGGAAATCCGCACGCCGGCGCAGCCGGTACGCGGTGTCGAGCGCGTGCCCCGCCTCGTGCCGCAGGAGCTGCATGCGCCAGCGGCCGCTGCCGCCTTCGGCTTCGCCGATCAGTCGCCGCTCGAGGCGACAGAGGCGCGGCTGAGCCGCGAAGAACGGCACGGCGATGCCGGGCACGCCGTCCGGAGAGAACCACGAATCGCTGAGCCAGACGTGCGGGCGAAACGCGATGCCGCGGCGCGCGAGCTCGCCGTACAGGCGTTCGACGTCGGCCTCGACGGTGCTGCCGCGCACCCGCAACCCGAGGTCGCAGAGCCGCAGATCGAGCAGTGCCTCGTCGTCCCAGTCGGCCCAGCGGGGCGAGCGCTGGCCGGGCCGGCGGGCGGCGCTCGAATGCGAGTTCTTCATGCGAGCGCGATCGTAACGTATCGAGGGGCGTAACCGTCCCGTGCCCAGCACTGCAGCGGGACGCGGGACCATAGTAGAATCGGTTCGTCCGCAGGCCGGCAGCCCAAGGGGGGAGCAGCACATGGGCAGACGCACTCAGGTCGCCGCAGCACTGGTTCTCGCGCTCGCAGGCGCATCCGCCGCCGCGCATCACTCGTTCACGGCCACTTACTTCGAGGACCGGACGATCGAGATCGAGGGGAAGCTGCTCCAGTTCATGTTCCGCAATCCGCACTCGTTCGTGCACGTCGAGGCGCCGGACGAGAACGGGCAGCCGCAGCGCTGGGCCGTCGAGTGGGGCGGGGCCGGGCAGCTGTCGAGCCAGGGGGTCACGAACCAGACGCTGCGCCCCGGCGACATCGTGACGATCACCGGCAATCCGGGCCGCGATCCGAAAGATCATCGGATCCGCATGCTCTATCTGAAGCGCAATTCCGACGGCTTCGACTGGGGCCGGCGCCCCGGCGAGACCTTCAACTAGCGCTTCGCCGTGCGTGCGCTCCTTCTCGCCGCGTCGCTAGCGCTCGCGGCCGCGCCCGCAACCGGGCAATTGAGCCTCGTCGGGGAGTGGGCGGGCCGCTACCACGAGGATCAGGCGGACCGCATCCCGGGCGACGTCCAGGGCGATTTCACCGGGGTGCCGCTGAACGACGCGGCGCGGCGCTACGCCGAGGCGTTCGACGTGACCCGCGTCGCCGTGCTCGAGCACCAGTGCCAGCCGTACAACGTCGCGCACATCTACCGGGGGCCGCTGCAGTTCCGGATCTGGGAAGAGAAGGATCCGGCGACGCAGGAGATCGTCGCCTACCGCCAGTATCTCGGCACTTACCAGCAGTGGCGCACGATCTGGATGGACGGCCGCCCGCATCCGCCGGACTACGTCCCGCACACGTTCATGGGCTTCTCCACCGGCCGCTGGGACGGCGACATCCTCACCGTGCACACCACGCACATCAAGAAGGAGTTCTACCGGCGCAGCGGCATCCCGAGCAGCGACCAGACGACGATGGTCGAGCACTACATTCGCCACGGCGACCTGCTGTCGCACGTGATGATCATCACGGACCCGGTATATCTGACGGAGCCGTACGTGAACAGCCAGGAGTTCGTGCTGATGGAGCGCGGCAACCAGAACTGGCTCTACAACTGCGAGTACGTGATGGAAGTGCCGATGCCGAAGCACGACGTGCCGCACTACCTGCCCGGTCAGAATCCGTTCATCGAGGATTTCGCGCAGAAGTTCGGGCTGCCGTTCGAGGCGGTGTTCGGCGGTGCGGAGACGCTCTATCCGGAGTATCAGCCGCGGCTCGAGGCGCTGATGAACGGCGGCGGACGATGACGCGCGCGACTCGGGTATCCGCCGCGGTCGCCGCGCTGCTCGCCGCGGTCGCGCTCGATGCGAACGCGCAGCGCGGCGGGATCGACACCTACCACGTGCAAGGCAACGCCTACATGCTGATCGGGGCGGACGCGAACGTCGCCGTCCAGATCGGCGAGGAAGGCATCCTCGTCGTCGACACGGGCGGCGCGGCGACGCGCGACGCCGTTCTCGCAGCGATCCGCACCCTGTCGGACAAGCCGATTCGCTGGATCGTGAACACCCACGCGGACGTCGACCACACCGGCGGCAACGAGACCATTTCCCAGGCGGGCATGACCGTCAACGGCAACCCTGCCGCGATCATCGCGCACGAGCGCGTGCTCACGCGGATGTCCGAGGAAGACCGGCCGATCACCGAGTGGCCGCTAAACACGTTCTTCGAGTCGCAGCGCGACTTCAGCTTCAACGGCGAGGCGATCTTCCTGTATCACGTGCCGGACGCGCACACGGACGGCGACGTGATCGTGTACTTCCGCGGCTCCGACGTGCTCGTCGCGGGCGATCTCTTCGTCACGACCACGTATCCGGTGATCGATCGCGACTCGGGCGGCGGCGTGCAGGGTTTCATCGACGGGCTGAACCTGATGCTCGACATCGCGGTGCCGCGCTATCTCCAGGAAGGCGGGACGTACGTGATCCCCGGGCACGGGAGGCTCGGCGACGAGGCGGACATCGTCGAGTATCGGGACATGGTCGTGATCATCCGCGATCGCGTCCGGGACATGATCGATCGCGGGATGACGCCCGAGCAGGTGCTCGCGGCGCGTCCGTCGCTCGACTACGACACGCGCTACGGCAGCGGTCGCGGCGAGTGGACGACGCGGATGTTCGTCGAGGCCGTGTACCGCGATCTGGCGGCGAAAGGAGGCAGTGAGTGAGCGTCCGGAAGATCGCGGCCAGCGGCCGCCTCGCGGCCGGGATCGGCGCGGCGGTGCTCGCCTCGGCCGCGTTCGCGCAGAACGAGAGTGCGCAAGAGGCCGCGCGGATCGACCTGACGGGCTACTGGGTTTCCGTCGTCAGCGAGGACTGGCGCCACCGGATGGCGACGCCGCGCCGCGGCGATTACGAGAGCGTGCCGCTGAACGACGAAGGCCGTCGCGTCGCCGATCAATGGGATCTCGAGCGCGACAACGCGGCGGGCCTCGAGTGCAAGGCGTTCGGCGTCGGCGGCTTGATGCGGCAGCCCGGCCGGTTGCGCATCGAGTGGGACGACCCGAATACGCTCCGGATCGATTTCGACGCCGGCACGCAGACGCGGCTGCTGCACTTCGATCCCGGCGTCGCGCCGCCCGCGGAGAAGACGTGGCAAGGGCATTCCGTCGCCGAATGGGTCGGGCCCCCGCGGCCGCGCGGCCAAGCGCCGGTCCGCGCGCAGATCGGCAACAGCGCCGGGCCGATCGCGCCGGGCGGCGGCGGGCGAGGGCAGCGCGGCGGGCCGCCGCCGCCGGCCTCGGTCAACGAGGGCGGCGCGCTGAAGGTCGTTACGACCGGCTTCCGCGAAGGCTACCTGCGGAAGAACGGCGTGCCGTACAGCGAATCCGCCGTGATCACGGAGTATTTCCATCGGCTGCCGCAGCATCCGAACGGCGACACGTGGCTGCACGTCGTCACGATCGTCGAGGACCCGCTATACCTGAACGAGCCCTTTTACACGAGCACGCATTTCAAGCTCGAGCCGAGCGGCGCACGGTGGAATCCGACTCCGTGCCGTACCGCGCCGCCGCCGCCGTAACCCTTCGCCGCGAGCGCTCGAGGCCGCAGGCGTTTGCGCGGCGCAGGCGGTTCAGCGGGGTGCGAACGGGGCGCGAACCGCTTCGCGAAGCCGCTCGAGGCGCACCGGCTATCCGGTGAACAGGGTTTCGGGCAGCGCCGGCGGGGGCGGGGCGCGCCGCGCGCGAGGCTGCGCGGCGCGCCTGCGGGCGCAGCCCTCCCGCGGCGG
>Ga0079224_100008810_pt1 | contig 13693 bp, 12 predicted proteins | sample Stecom2015_FD_80414 | JGI IMG/M metagenome (GOLD analysis project Ga0079224, IMG submission 80414) | Agricultural soil microbial communities from Utah to study Nitrogen management - Steer compost 2015 | ecosystem: Environmental > Terrestrial > Soil > Agricultural land | place: USA: Utah... | reverse complement strand
TTAGGCCCCGTAGGCCGGCGGCGGTGACGCCGCCGGCCGCAGGGCAGCAGCGCGCGGGACCGCCCACGAGACCGGCAAGGATGGGCCCGGCAGGGCTCGAACCTGCGACCTTGGGATTATGAGTCCCCTGCTCTGACCGGCTGAGCTACGGGCCCGAGGTCTTGCGATATCAAAAGAATCTAGCCGTTTAGCGGGTGCCGAACAACCGGTCTCCGGCGTCGCCGAGGCCGGGCAGGATGTAGCCGTGCTCGTTGAGCTGGCGGTCCAGCGCCGCGGCGATGATCTGCACGTCGGGATGGCGGTCGAGGAGGGTGCGGACGCCCTCCGGCGCGGCGACGAGCGAGACGAGGCGGACGCGCGCGGCGCCGCGGTCCTTCAGGAGCTGGACGGCGGCGGCGGCGGAGCCGCCGGTGGCCAGCATCGGGTCGAGGATGATGAAGTCCCGGGCTTCCGGGTCCGAGGGGATCTTGAAGTAGTACTCGACCGGCTGGAGCGTGTCGTGATCGCGGTAGAGGCCGATGTGTCCGACGCGGGCGGCGGGCATGAGTCGCAGCATCGCCTCGACCATCCCGAGCCCGGCGCGGAGGATCGGCACGAGGACAAGCTTCTTGCCGCTCACGACGTAGGCGGTCGTGCGCTCGAGCGGCGTCTCGATCTCGATGGGCTCCAGCGGGAGGTCGCGGGTGGCCTCGTACGCGAGGAGCATCGTGATCTCGTCGACGACCTCGCGGAAGATCTTCTTTGACGTGTTCCGGTCGCGCAGCACCGCGAGCTTGTGCTGGATCAGCGGGTGCTCGACCACGGTCAGGTTCGGGAAGTCCGGCACCGTCACCCGGCCTGGTGGAAGGTGTGGGTCGAATGGGGTCGCGCGAAGTATCAGGCGGCTGGGTGCATGCGTCAAGCGACCACCGGCACGGTTGGTGCCCCTCCGGATCGCGTCAGCGGGGAGGAGGGGCGATGAAGACGGGAAACCTGAAGATCCGGGCTCTAACGTGCCCGCACTGCGCCGGCGAGATCGAGAAGATCCTGGTTGCGCAGAGCGGGGTGCGGAGCGCCGCGGCGCGGACGGGGAATCCGGGCGGCGCCGAGGTGCAGTACGAGGAGTCGCGCGTCACGCTGGAGCAGCTCGTGGGAGTGCTGCGGGGCCAGGGCTACGACGCGGAGATCGGGGGCCACAGCGCTGGCGGCGCGCCGTAGCCGCGTCGGCCCGGGGGACGCGCGTGCCCGCGGTGATCAAAGGCGGCCGGCACGCTCCGCCTCGAGCCAGCCCTGCCCCCCGTCGAAGGTGGCGACGCGGAGCCAGTCTCCCCGCTCCTCCAGGATGCGGACACCGGAGCCCGCCTCGAGTTCGCGGAGCGGCTCTGCGCGGAGGACGGGGGCGGCGAGGAGCGGCGTGGGCCGATCCAGGATGACGGCGATCGGCTCGCGCAGCCGGGGGAGCGCCCAGGCCGCAACGACGGCGAGGGCGAGAGAGACCAGCACTGCCCCGGCAACCCCGGGCGCCCGGGCGCGGCGGAGCAGCGCCCAGCCGAGCGCGGTGGAGCCGGCGAGCCAGAGAACGCAGGCGGCAAGCAGCGACTCGTCGCCCGAGAGGGGGATGGGCGGCAGAGCGCGCTGGAGGAGCTCCTGGCCTGCCTGGGCGAGGCGGAGGTTGTGCATCACGTCGGCGTCGCGCGGCCGCAGACGGCCCGCCCGCAGCCACGCCCAGATGGCGCGCCCGCGCTCGCCCGCCCGGAAGTGCGCGCTGCCGAGGTTGTACCAGGCGTTCGCGTCTTCCGGGCTCGTCTCGAGGAAGGTGCGGAAGCCCTGGGCCGCGGCGGCGAAGTCGCCGGCGCCGTAGGCCTCGACCGCTTCCTCAAACGTGTCCTTCTGGGGCGACTGAGCCGCGGCCGGGGCGGCCAGCGCGAGTAGCGCGAGCAGCAGGAGCGGCGCCGTCGTCCTGCCCGCGGAGGCCCCCGCGCGCCGGCCGTCCGCCGCGGCTTCCACCGCGTCGAGCAGCCGGACGGCCTCCGCGAGGTAGGCGCGGCGCGCGTCCGGCCCCGGCGGCACGGGCTCGAAGCGGGCGCGCTCGATCCGTGCGAGGAGCCCGGCAAGGGCGCTGGCCAGTCCGGTGGCGATGCCGGCGTCTTCGAGGAGCAAGCGAACGTCTTCTGGCGCCGCCCGTTCCAGGGCGGGCAGCGCGAGTTCCTCGGCCAGCGACAGGCGCATGGCCGCGGCGAGGCGTCCGAAGAAGCCGGTGTCCGGACCGGCTGCGACCGCCTCGAGCTCCACCAGGCGCTGGCGCCGCTCGAGCCTCAGCCGGCGCTTCGAGGGGCCGGCCGCACGCCGCGGCGCGCGCCGCGCGGCCAACACCCAGGCCAGGCCGACGAGCGGCAGGAACGGGAGCGCCGCGAACCAGGGCGTGCGGACCCAGCGGAGTCCCGGGGGGCCGGATGGCCGTGCGCGGATCACCGCGACGGTCGCCGCGCCCGTCTCCGCGGCGCCGGCCCCCGCCGCGGGCCGGACCGCGAGCGCCGGGAGCGAGCTGCGGGCGACGTCGTACGCGCGGAGCTCCGGGTCGAAGTACGCGTACTCGACGGGCGGGAGCTGAAGCCGCCCCGGCTTCTCGGGGATCAGCACCCAGGTGAAGCGCTTGACACCCCGCAGCCGGGCGTCATCCTGCTGGACCTCCGTTTCCTCCGTCGGGGGGAACACCCGCACGCCTTCGAGCTCGGGGAGCGTGGGCGGCGGCAGTCCCTTGATGTTCCCTTCCCCGGCCACGTCGACCACCAGGGCCGCGGCCTCGCCCGCCGGCACCTCGGCCGGCTCGATCCTCGCCCGGATGCTGTACCGCCCCACGGCGCCGGTGAAGGAGGCGGGCCGGCCCTCCTCCGGCAGCGGCAGGACGACGAGGCGCAGCGAATCCGTGGTCAGCTCGTGGCCCTCCGGCGCGAACAGGAACCCGCGCCGCACCTCGTAGAGCAGCCTGACCGGCTCCAGCACGTACTCGCCCGGCGCGAGCGGGAAGTACGCGCGGCCGAAGGACTGCACCTCGTACATCTCGTCCCCGATGAGGCGGGGTCGGACCGCGGGGGAGTTCGTGAGGTCGTGCACCCAGAAGCCGGAGGGGCCCGGCGGGATGTAGTCCGGGGCGCGCCGGAGCTGGAGCCGGACGTCGCTCGAGAACATGGCCTCGCCGTACAGCGTGACCTGCTGCCCGACGTACGCCGTGTCCGGAGCGAGCCAGGCGCGCAGAATGACCTCATCGTTCGGCCCGCGCGACCGGGCACGCGGCGACGCGCGTCCCGTCACCACCAGCGTCCCGACGCGCGCCCGATACTGCTGGCCTCGCACTCGGACAGCGACGGGCGGGATCACGTACTGGCCGGGCGCGCGTGCGACGAGCGTGATCTGCCGGCGGACCATGCGCCGGCGGCCGCCCGTGAGCGAGAGCTGGAGCTGCGTGTAATCGCTGCTGGAGACGATGCTCAGCTCGGGCGGCAGGGGCGGCACCGTGATCGCGTCAGGCGTCGGGCCGTCGGTCTCGACCACGACCTCGAGGACCGCCGCCTCCCCGACCGGGACCGACTCCGGCGTCAGCGTCGCCGTGACGCGAACCGGGTCCTGTGCCTGGAGCACGGTGGCGAGCGCGAGCAGGAAGAGGGGAGCCGCCATCACCAGTCTCGCTCAACCGGCCTTTCCCGCTGGCCCCGGCGTAGCTGCTGGCGGTAGACCTCACGCTCGTCTTGCTCTGCCGCGCTGAGGATCCGCTCCGCCTGCTCTCGCGTCATCTCGCCGGACGGCCGTGGCCGCTGTTGCTGGTCGTGGCCGGGATCCGGATCGGACTCCGCGGAAGACCCCGAGCCGCTGCTGCCCTCGGAGGGATCCGCGTCGTCACGCTGCTCCTGTTCCTGGTCCCCGCCGCCCGCCTGCGGCTCGTTGCGCTGCTGCTGTTGCTGCTCCTCCTCGCGGAGCGCCAGCTCGAGGTTCCACTTCGCCTCGGCATCCCCCGGCTGGAGGCGCAGCGCCTGCTGGTACGCCGCGACCGCCCGTTCGAGCAGCTCGCCGCGGGCCTCCCCGTCCGTCGCGCGTCGGGCCTCCTCCAGGTACCGGTTGCCCAGGTTGTAGAAGGTGCGCTGCCGCAGGTCGGGGTCGATCGCGGACAGCGCCGCGTTCAGGTGGCGCTCGCCCTCCTCGTACTCCCCCAGGCGGACCAGCGCAGTGCCCAGGTTGTAGCGGAGTTGCGGGGTGTCCGTGCCACCCGCGAGCGCGGCTCGGTACGCCTCCACCGCCTCCGCGTACCGGCCCGCGCGGTACAGCCGGTTGCCGCGCTCGAGGTCGCCGATCCCGAACCCGCCCAGCAACAGCAGGGCGAGCCCGAGCAGGGTCAGCCTGCGTACGCTCATGCTTGCCCTCCCGCGTCGCCCGTCCGCAGCTCACGTCCCGCCGCAGCACTGCGCGCGGCGATCGCGTCGACGACGAGCAGCACGAGCGCGAGCGCCACGAACCACCCGTGCCTCGCACGCGGCTCGAGGTAGCGCTCGCCCTGCACGCGCGTCCGCTCCACCGCGCGCAGCGCGCCGAGCAGTCGGTCCGTCGCGCCGGCCTGGTCCAGGCGGACGTAGCGCCCGCCCGTGGCCTCCGCCACCTTGACGAGCAGCGGCTCGTTCAGCCGGGAGATGACCACCTCCCCGGCCGCATCGCGTTTGTAATCCGTGTCCCGGCCGGTGCGCGGGTCCCGCTCCGGGATCGGCTCGCCTCGCTGGGTGCCGATCCCCACCGTGTGCACCACGATCCCGGCCCGGGCCGCCCGCGCCGCCTCCGCCAGCACCGCCGCCTCCTCCTCGTGCGCCTCGCCATCCGTCACCAGCACGACCGCCCGGTCCCGGCCACCCGTCCCATCCTCGCCCAGAGCCAGGTCCTTCGCCTGCCGGAGCGCCGCGGCGAGCGACGACCCTCCGTAGCTCACGATCTCCGGATCCAGTGCGTCCACGTACAGCTCGAGCGCGCCGTGGTCGATGGTCAGCGGCGCCAGGATGTAGGCGCGGCCCGCGAACGCCACGAGACCCAGCCGGTCGCCGCGGAGCTCGCGCAGCAGACGCCGCGCCAGCAACCGCGCCCGCTCCAGCCGGTTCGGTGACAGGTCCCGCGCCAGCATCGACTTCGAGACATCCAGGGCCAGCACGATGTTCCGCGCACGGCCGTGCTGCTCCACCGCCGTCCAGCCCCAGCGCGGGCCCGCGGCAGCCACTCCGAGCGCCGCGGCCGCCAGCGCGATCAGTACCAGACGCCCCACCACCGGCTTCTCCAGGTCGCTCGCGCCCAGCCGCCGCACCAGCTCGGGCGCCCCCAACAGTCGGGCGACCCGGCGCCGCCGCCTCCCGTAGCCGAGGACGGCCGCCGCCGCCAGCGCGGGCAGCAGCAGCGCGAGCCAGAGCAGGTCGGGCCTGGCGAAGCTCACGGCACCCTCCCCCACCGGCTGGCGCGCAGCCCCCACTCGGCGAGCAGCAGCACCGCACCCATGAGAAGGAACGGGAGGTGATGCGGCGTATAGTTCGTGTAGCGACGGACTTCCACCTCTGTCTTCTCGAGCTGGTCGATCTGCCGGTAGATGCTGTCCAGCGCGGCTTCGTTGGTCGCGCGGAAGTAGCGGCCCCCCGTGATGTCCGCCACCGCCTGGAGCAGCTCCTCGTCGATGTGGACCGGCAGGTTTGCGTACTCGTACCCGCCGAGCAAGCCGCGGGCGACCGGGATCGGGGCGACGCCCTCGGTGCCGACGCCGATCGAGTAGATCTTGATGTCGAACGCGGCGGCGGCCCGTGCGGCGGTCAGCGGGTCGATCTCGCCGCGGTTGTTCTCGCCATCCGTCATGAGGATGATGACGCGCGACTCGCCCGGCGCGCGACGGAGCCGGTTGGCCGCAGTGGCGATCGCGGTGCCGATGGCGGTGCCGTCTTCGAGGGTGCCGACCTCGAGCTGCTCGAGGGCGCGGTAGAGGACGGGGTAGTCGACGGTGATCGGCACCTGCGTCAGCGCTTCGCCCGCGAAGGCGACCATGCCGATGCGGTCGTACTGCCGACCCCGGACGAACGCGATGACCTTCTCCTTGGCGACGGCGAGCCGGTTCCGGGGCTGGAAGTCCTCTGCGAGCATGGAGCTGGAGACGTCGATGGCGATCACGATCGCGATGCCTTCGGCGTCGACGTCGACTGCGGAGACGCCGGTCCGCGGCCCGGCGAGCGCCACGGCGAGCAGGGCGATCACCAGGAAGCGGAGGGCATCCGGCAGGCGGGCCAGCGTGTTTGCGAGCTTGCCGCCCATGCCCGCGACGGTCTCGGCGCGCGAGAACGTGAGGGCGGGTCGGCGCCACACGCGCCGGCCGTACCACGCGAGCGCGAGGAGGAGGGGCAGGAGCAGGAGCGCCCACGGGTTCGCGAAGCCGAAGCTCACGCGACCTCCGGATCCGGCTCAGTGTGCTCGGGCTCGGGCCCGGCGCCCGCTTCCACGAGGGGGCGTTCGAAAGACGCGACCCAGTCACGCGCAGCCTGCCACTCCTCGATCGCCGCGGCGGGATCCGGGCGGCGGCGGGCGAACTTGACCAGATCCGCGGCCTGGAGCAGGTCGCCCAGGCGCCCGCGCGCGCCCTCCTCGACCTCACCCGGCAGCAGTACGAGCAGCTCGCTGGTGGTGAGGTCGCGACTCCAGCGCGGCTCGACGGCCTCGATGAACTCGCGCACGGCGTCCGTGACGAGCGTGTAGAACGCCTTGACCTCGCCGGCCTCGAGCAGGCCGAGCTCGCGGACACGGTCGAGCGCGGCGAGCGCGCGCTCGCGCGGCGGGAGGCCGGGCGCCAGGACGGGCTCGGACGCGGGGCGGCGCCGGTGGATCCAGTACATGACCGCAGCGGCCGCGGCGAGGGCGAGGGCAATCGCGAGCAGGATCGGCCACAGGACGCGGTTGGCGCCCAGGACGTCCTTGAGCGGCCGGGGCTCGACGCCCGCTGTGTCCGTAGGGAGCACGGAGCGGACGACGGTCGTGGGTAGCCGGACGTCCAGGGTGCGCGGATCCTCGCCCGGGCCGATGAGGCGCAGCGCGAGCGCCGGCAGCTCGACCGGCCCCGGCTTCCACGCAGTGAGCGGGTAGGCGAGCGTGAGCCGTTCCCCGCCCCCCTCGATCGGCTCGGACGTGTCGATCCGGCGCCCGGCGTTTTCGATGTCCCCGGAGACGGGGAGCGAGTCGGGCCGCTCGAGGCGGAAGCCGGCCGGCAGGTCGACCCGGATCGCAGCGTGGAAAACGTCGCCCACGGTGACCGTGTCCGGCGTGACGGCGACGCGGACCTCCTGCGCGGCGGCGCCGCTGGCGGCGAACAGCGCCAGCGCCGAGACGGAGGCGAGCCGCACCGCGCTCATCGACCGCGCTGCCTTTCCCTTCTCCGGAAGAAGGAGAGGAGCGGCCTGACGTAGGACTGGTCGGTGCGGACCTCGATCTCGTCCACCGCCAGCCGGCGGAACAGGCGGCGCCGCGCCTCGCGCTCTCGCGCGACGTGGCTCGTGTACAGCGCGCGCATGGCTGCACTTCCCGTGTCGATCGCGATCTCGCGGCCCGTCTCCGGGTCCACGACCGCGAGCACGCCGACGTCGGGCAACGCCTCCTCCGCGGCGTCCGTGATCGAGACGGCGACGACGTCGTGCCGCTTGGAGACCACGCGCAGCGTCCGCTCCCATTCCTCCGCCCGCGCCGCGCGCGCGTCAGCATCTTCACCGGCGGCCGGGCCGGGGAGGAAGTCGCTCAGGACGAAGATCACGGCGCGGTGAGGCAACACGCGGCCGGCGTAGTCCAGCGCCCGGGCCAGCTCGGTGCCGCGGCCGCGTGGCCGGAAGACGAGCACGTCGCGGATCAGGCGCAGCACGTGCCGCCGGCCCTTCTTCGGTGGAACGAAGTGCTCGACGTGGTCCGTGAAGATGAGCAGGCCCACGCGGTCGTTGTTGCGCACCGCGGAGAGCGCGAGCACGGCGGCGATCTCCGCGGCCAGCTCGGCCTTGAAGCGACCGCGCATGCCGAACTGCTCGGAGCCGGAGAGGTCCACGGCGAGCAGCACCGAGAGCTCGCGCTCCTCGACGTGCTTCTTGACGTACGGGTGACCCATGCGGGCCGTGACGTTCCAGTCGATGGTGCGGACGTCGTCGCCGTCCTGGTAGGCCCGCACCTCGGCGAACTCCATCCCCTGGCCGCGGAAGACCGAGAGGTACTCGCCGCTGAACAGTGTGTTGACCCAGCCGCGGGTGCGCAGCTCGATCAACCGGACCTGGCGCAGGACCTCGCGTGGGACGCCGTTCCCGTCCGTGTCTTTCCGGCCGCTGCCGTGCACCCCGTCGCCGCGCGGAGACGGGGCGCGGGGAGAGGTCGCGGCGGGGCGCCGCCGGAGGAGCGGAGTCAAGGGACGTCCACGGCCTCGAAGACGCGGGCGACGAGGTCGTCCGCCGTGACCTCCTCCGCCTCGGCCTCGTAGCTGGTGATGATGCGGTGGCGCAGGACGTCCGCGCCGACGGCCTTGACGTCTTCCGGCAAGACGTAGCCTCGGCCACGCAGGTAGGCGTGTGCGCGCGCGCAGGTCGCGAGGAAGATCGTCGCCCGCGGCGACGCGCCGTACTCGATGAGCGGCGCGATCTCCGCCAGCCCGTACGCGTCCGGCTGGCGCGTCGCCTGGACCAGGTCCACGATGTAATCCGCGAGCTTCTCGTCCATGTACAACGCGGCGATCTCCCCGCGCGCGGCGAGGATCTCGGCGGGCGTGGCGACGACCTCCAGCGGCGCCAGCTCCTGGCCCGCCATGCGCCGCATGATCTCGCGCTCCTCGCTGCGCTCCGGGTAGCCGACCTTGAGCTTCAGCATGAAGCGGTCGACCTGCGCCTCGGGCAGAGGGTACGTGCCCTCGTGCTCGATCGGGTTCTGCGTCGCCATGACGAGGAACGGCTCCTCCAGCGGGAACGTCTCCCCGCCGATCGTCACCTGCTTCTCCTGCATGGCCTCGAGCAGCGCGGACTGCACCTTGGGCGGCGCGCGGTTGATCTCGTCCGCCAGCACAATGTTGGCGAAGATCGGGCCGCGTTTGGGCGTGAACTCGCCGGTCCGCTGGTTGTAGACCATCGTCCCGACCACGTCGGCGGGCAGCAGGTCCGGCGTGAATTGGATGCGGTGGAAAGTCACGTCCACCGTTTCGGCGAGCGAGCGGACGGTCAGCGTCTTGGCAAGGCCGGGCACGCCCTCGAGCAGGACGTGCCCGCCGGTCAGGAGGCCGATCAGCAGGCGCTCGATCATCGCGTCCTGCCCGACGACCCGCTTGCGCAGCTCTTGCGTGATCCGTTCCGCGAGCTCGCGGCCGGTCGCCGCGCGAGGCGGAGCAGCGGTCTGTTCCAAGCCCTCGTCCTCCTTCCGTAGTGGTCCGGGGCGATACCGCCCGTTGGTACGCTCGACGGCCAGCGCGGGATCCGCCAGGGGGCCGGCGCGGCGGCTGCGTTGGCGCCTACCGGCGGACCCGCCTGCCCCCGTCCTCGGTGCGGAACACCCAGGCCGCAAGGCGCCCGGGCCGAAGCTCGAGGCGGCGCGGGACGGGCCCCGCGTCGCTGCGCGAGCCGTGGTCCGGCCCGGCGTCCTCCTGGATCTCCCGGAGCATGGCGGAGCACCGCTCGCGCCAGCGCGCCCAGTTGGCCGGCCGCAGGTCGATCCAGCCGGCATCGGCCAGGCGCGGGTCCGCGTGCGACTGCCCGCGTTCCGGCACGACCCGGACCTGCGCGCCGCGGAGCAGCCGGTCGCCGTCGGGCAGCAGCACCGGAATGCCGATCGACAGGGCGTGGACCCTGAGGTCGTCGTCCGTCTCGACCAGCGCACGTGCGGCCTCGGCCGTGCGGTCCGGGTCGAGGGCCGCGGCCTCGGCAAGGTCGCGGAACAGGCGTCCGAGGATCGCGCCCTCGAACAGCAGCTTGGAGAGCCGCGGCGGCCCCAGCATCTCGTACGCGACCGCGGCGCCGCCGTGCCGGCGCTCCAGCTCCTCCATCCGCTCGAGCGCGACCTGGCGCAGCACGCCCGCACGGTAGGTCGGGCCGGAGGTCGAGGCGTCCAGCGCGGCGACGACGTCCCGACCGGTCGGGAAGCCGAGCAGCTCACGCACGACGTTGTCGGCGACCTCCTCCGGCGTGATGTATTCCATGAGGCCGAGCGACGTCAGCGTCTCGAACTCGGCGAGGCTGAACAGCCCGTTCTCGCCGGCATCGAGGTAGACGCCTTGCAGGTTCCCGTCGAGCATGCGGTGCGCCGTGGCCGCCGCCTCGGCGAACGCCTCGCCCAGCGGGAGCGCGCGGGCGGCATCGCAGCGCGGGATCGGACGCCCGCCCCGCTTCACCTCGCCGTAGCCGATCGCCTTCCAACTGATGGCGGCCGTCGGCTTGACCTCCTTGACCGCGGGGCCGCCCGGCGTGCGCGCCATGAGGTACAGCAGCAGCGTGTGCGCCCCAGCGACGCCCGCCTTGGCCAGCAGTGTCCGACTCGGCCGCTCCTCGGAGTGCGTGAACGGGATGTTCAGCCCCATGCCGCCCGTGCCGGAGGTGCCGACCTTGATGTAGAGCCGCGTGCCGGCCCGGCGCATGGCCTCGAGGGCGATCTGCACGTGGCGGATGAGCTGAGGCAGGTACTGCGTGGTGAGGTGGCGCTCGACGGCTTCCGCGTCCGCCTGGCCCGCGTGCGCGGCCTCGCGGAGCGAAAGGCTGCTGGCGAACATGTTCTGGTAAGCGAACGCGGTCGCCGTGTTGATGCAGTCCACGACGAGTGCGGGCTTGTGGCGATCGAGCAGCGCACCCAGCGTCGAGCGCCGCACCACCTCGTCCGTCAGCTCGCCGAGCAGATCGTCCAGCAGCAGCGCGCGGCTTTCCGGATCCGCCAGCACTTCCTCGCGCGGCCGGTCTTTCAACGGCTCGGGAAGGAAGATGTTGCCCCACTCGGCGACGACGCGCGTGCCCTCGGGGACACCGGCCGCGAGCAGCTCCGCGACGGCGCCTTCCGCCTCGTCGCGGCGCAGCGCACTGATGATGACCGTGCGCGGCCCGAGTTCGAGCACGCGCCGGGCGACCGCCATCCCGACGAGTCCCGACCCGCCGAGGAGCAACACCGTTTTCCCCTGGATATCCATCCTTCGACGCTTTCTTCAACGGTTCGTACACCAGCCGGGCGCCGGCCCTGGCCGTCGGCGCCGCACCCCGTCAGTCCTCGCCCCGGCCGGCCAGCCGATCGAGCGCCGCGACCTCGGCGGCGGAGAGACGCCGCCACGCGCCCGGCGCCAGACGGCCGAGCCGCACCGGGCCATGACTCAGCCGCACAAGGCGGCGTACGGGATGGCCCGCCGCAGCCATCATGCGCCGGACGATCCGTTTCCGGCCGTCCCGCATCGTGATCCGCAGGCGCGTGACTCCCGGCGCGGCAGCACGCCGGCGCTCGACGGCACGCGCCCGCGCCGGCCCGTCCTCGAGCTCGATGCCCCGCAGCAGCCGTCGCTCCGTCGCCGCCGAGACGCGGCCTTCCACGTCCACCTCGTACACCCGGTCCACCCCGTAGCGCGGATGGAGGAGCCGGTTCGCCACCTCGCCCTCGTTCGTGAGGAGCAGCAGCCCCTCGCTGTCCGCATCCAGCCGTCCGACGTGGAACAGCCCCCGGTGCTCGGCCGGCAGCAGGTCGTAGATCGTCGGCCGGCCGCGCGGGTCGTGCCGCGTCGTCACGTACCCCGGCGGCTTGTGCAGCGCGATCCACGCGGGCGCGGGCAGCGCGACCGGACGGCCATCCACCTCGACGCGGTCGGTCTCCGGGTCGACGCGGACGCCAAGCTCCGTGACGCGCTCGCCGTTGACCCGCACGCGGCCCGCGCGGATCCACTCCTCGGCGCGGCGGCGCGAGGCGAGTCCGGCCCTGGAGAGCAGTTTCTGGAGGCGCACCGGCTCACCCAACGCCACGCCTCCGCGGCACGGGATTCAGTTCGCGGACGCGCCGGGCTCCACGGCGGTCGCCTGCACCTGCGAAGGACCCTGCCCCGCCCCGTTGGACGCGGCGGACCCGTGATCCGGCGTCGTGACGGCGCTCGGGGACGCCGGAGCTTCCTCTGCCGGTTCCGGTACAGCCTGCGGCGCAGGCGGTTCCGTCGCCGCCCCTGCCAGCTCGGCAGCGGCCGCCGGATCCGCTGGGGGCTGGGCGGTCGGCGCCTCGGCCTCCGGTGCTTCCGGTGCCGGTTCCGGTGCGGCCGAGGCTTCGGAGTCCCATGCTTCCGGTGCGGGCTGCGGTGCGGCTGACGCTTCGGATTCCGGCGCTTCCGGTTCCGGCTGCGGTGCGGCTGACGCTTCGGAAGCCGGTGCTTCCGGCGACGGTGCGGCCCCCGCCTCCTCCGTGTGCGCCGCGGTCGGCGCCTCGGGCTCCGGTGCCGCTCCCCCGACGGGGTCTGCCGCCGACGCCTCGGGCTCCGGCACCGCCTCCCCGGCGGAATCTGCCGCCGACGCCTCCGGCTCCGCAGCTTCCGGCGCGGGCTGCGTTGCCGCCGCCTCCTGCACTGTGGGCTCCTCGGCCGACGGCTCGGACTGCGGTGCCGCCTCGCCCGCGGGCTCCTGAGCCTGCGCGTCCGGCTCCGGCGCGGCCGCCCCGTCCGCCGGGCCACGCTGCTTCAGGACCACGGGCAGTTCGTCCGGCCGCGGCAGGTCGTGCAGCGAGTTGAACCCGAAATGCTCGAGGAACTTCTGCGTGGTGCCGTAGAGCAGAGGCCTGCCCAGGCCTTCGCCACGCCCCACGACGTCGATGAGCTGGCGTTCCTGGAGCGTTCGCAACACGCCGGCCGAGCCGATGCCGCGGATCTCCTCGATCTCCGTCCGGCCGATCGGCTGCCGGTACGCGATGATCGCGAGCACCTCCAGGGCCGGGCCCGAGAGTCGACCGCTCTGCGGCACGGTGTGGAACCGCTCGAGCACACCCGCATACTCCGGGCGGGTCAGGAGCTGGTAGCCGCCGGCGATCTCGTAGATCTGAAAAGCGCGGCCCGCGGCATCGTACTCCGCGCGTAGCGCGAGGATCGCCTGCTCGACCGCGTCCTCGTCGAGGTCCTCGTCCGCGCGGCTCAGGTCCGCGGCCGTCAGGGGCGCGTCGGACGCGAACAGCAGCGCCTCGATGATCTCAGTCGTGCGCATCCGGCTTCTTTCCGTTCCTCCGGTACAGCCACAGCGGCGCGAAGACCTCGCGCTGACGCATGGCGAGCACGTGCTGCTTCGCCAGCTCGAGCCCGGCCAGCAGGGTCACGACGGCGTGCAGCCGGTCGCCGAACGGCGCGACGAGGCGCCGGAACTCGACGCGCGCCATGCGGCCGAGCGTCTCCAGGATCAGCCCGATCTTCTCCTCGAGCGGGACGGCGCGCGGCGCGACGCGGTGCTCCGCCGGCGTGCGCTGCCGCATGCCCACCGCGAGCGCGGCCGCCCACACCTCGTCCCAGGTCACTTCCAGCTCGGCGGGCTGCTCGTTGCGCGGGATCGGCGGGACGTAGCCGCGCGCGTAGTGTCGCGCACGGTCGGCCTCGGCCTCGTCGAGCCGGCGCGCCACCTCGCGGAAGTGCTCGTACTCGAGCAGGCGGCGCACCAGGTCCGCGCGCGGGTCGATCAGCTCACCGTCTTCATCGACCCGGCGCGGCAGCAGCATC
>Ga0079224_100008809_pt1 | contig 13694 bp, 11 predicted proteins | sample Stecom2015_FD_80414 | JGI IMG/M metagenome (GOLD analysis project Ga0079224, IMG submission 80414) | Agricultural soil microbial communities from Utah to study Nitrogen management - Steer compost 2015 | ecosystem: Environmental > Terrestrial > Soil > Agricultural land | place: USA: Utah... | reverse complement strand
GGCGGCGGGCGCCGCGGCGGCGAGCCGCGGACCCGCCTCGTCGGCGGAGTGGGCGTTGGCGAGGGCGTTCGAACCGCAGGCGAGGCCCGCCGCGATCCCCGCGACCACGAGGACGCGGACCAGGCTCGCGATCGGACCGCGGGTGGACTTCTTGGTCATGGCAAACTCCGATTCCGTTGTGCTGGAAGGTATCCGGGATTCCCCGGACGGGATGCCATCAAGTCTGTGCCGACCCGCCAACGTCGCGGTAACGTCGCGTCAACGCCGAGGGTGCGGTCAGGCGCCTGGGTCGGCGGGGCGCACCCGCACGATCACCGAACCCAGACGGAGGACGTCCCCGGGGGCGAGTGGCGTCGGCGCATCGATGCGGCGGTCGTTCACGTAGACCCCGTTGGCCGAGTCGAGATCGTGGATGAGCGCGAGGTCGCCGTCGAGGTCGACGCGGGCATGGCGCCTGCTCACCTTCGGATCGGTCAGGCGCAGGATGTTGCCCGTGGCCCGGCCGATGGTGATCCCGGACCCGGTGACCACGACGGTCCGGCCGTCGGCGGTCGCCAGCGCGATGCCCGACGACGATTCCCGCAGCGTCGGCCGCTCCTCCTCCCAGCGCGCTGCCCCCTCGGCGAACAGCCGTTCCTGCCGCAGCACCTTCTCCTGGATCGCGCGCAGTTTCCGCGGCGGGTCCATGCCCGTGTCGCGGAAGCAGGCCATGACGACCCGGCAGGCGTCGGCCGCGGCCGCCGGCTGCCCATCGGCGTCGAGCGCGGTGATGTAGCGGACCCACTCCTCGGTCCCGGTGGGCCTCGCCTCGGCGATGGCCCGGAGCTCACCGAGAACCTGCCGCGCGCGGCCACATTCGATCTCCATGTCCAGCCGGTCGTACAGCGTCCTTCGCCGCTCCTCGGCCATGCGGATGCGCTGACCGTCGACGAACCCGGACGGCCTCAGTCCGTCGAGCGGTTCATCGGACCATTCCGCCAGTGCCCGCTCGTACAGCTCCGAGGCCTTCTCGTAGTCGAACCGGCGCCGGGCGCTGTCGGCCTCGGCGCGCAGATCGGTGAACCGGTGATAGTCGCAGTAAGCCCGCCCGATGTTCAGCTGGTAGATGCGCTGGGATTCCGAATGGAGCAGCACGGCGTCGTCGACCCCGGCCGCACGGAGGAGGGCGCGGATCCGCGAGAGCTTGTTGTGCAGGCTCTTGCTCCGGTTGACCGGCGGCTCGTCCCACACCCGTTCGATCAACTGGTCCGCCGACAACGGACCGCGCGCGAGCGCGAGGACAGCGAGCACCGCCTGCGTCAACGCACCGTTCAACTCCAGGCGGCGGCCGCCGACCAGCAGGCGAACCGGACCGAGCAGCCGCACGTCGACGGGCATCGGCCCGGCGGCTCCCGCGCCGCCGGCGGCGATCGGTTCGGTCACCCCAGGCTCCGGCATCGTCCCTCGAAACCTCCGTCCGCTTCCCGATGGACCGGCCACCGCAGCACCGTGGCACGGGTGCGTGGCCCGTAGATTCCGTCGGCCTCGGCCCCCGCCTCCCGTTGGAGCCGCTGGATCGCGGCCCTGGTGGCGCTGTCGTAGACCCCCGAGATGTCGAGGGGGATGTCGTGACACAGCGCGACCGCGCGCTGCACGGCCGAGACGGCGGCGGTGCGGTCCCCCAGATTCAGGATGCAGTTCGGCTCGTCTCGCGCTTCGGCGCCGGTGGGCAGCTCCACGAAGGTCCGGTCGCCGTCGGGGTGGCGCACGGTCCAGTGGCACCGTTCGGTGAGGAATGCGGTGGCCGTGGCGGCGGCCGCGGACGTGGGCTCGGGTTCCGCTCCACCGGCCAAGCGGCCGACGACGAGAGCGACGGCGACGGCCAGCACTGTGGACGCGACGAGCGTCCTCACCCCGGGGCCGCGCGCGCTCATCCGGGAACGGTGGACGGCCGCATCGCCGGAGGTGCCTGCGCGATCGTCCGAGCCTTCCTCCGGCGGCCCGGGTTCGGCGTGCCTGTTCGGCGGTCCGGTGCGAGTGCTCGGCTCCGTCCGGTCGTCCACGGTCGGGTCGACCGCCTCGTCCGACAGCGCGGCGAGAGCGGCTCTCGCCAGATCTCCGCAGGTCTGATAGCGGTCGGCGGGATCCTTGGCCATGGCCTTGGCGATCACGGCGTCGAAAGCTTTCGGTAGTTCCGGGCGGACGCGGGAGGGGACCGGTGCGGGTTCGCGCAGGTGGGCGTCGATGAGCGCTTGGCGCGGGCGATTCGGATAGGGAAGGGAACCGGTGAGCAGCCGGTACAGCGTGGCCCCGAGCGAATAGATGTCGGAGCGGCGGTCGGGCTGAGAGTCCACGAACTGCTCGGGAGCCGCGTATTCCAGCGTGAGTTCGCGTGTGTCGTCGCGGTGTGCGGCCTCGCTCGCGCTGGCGACGGTGATCTCCTCGTCGAGGATGCGGGCTATCCCGAAGTCCGCGACCAGCACCCGTTCCTCGCCCTCGACGGTGGAAACCAGCAGGTTGGATGGTTTGACATCGCGGTGCACGATCTTCTTCTCGTGCGCGTGGTCGAGCCCGGCGGCGGCATCACGGATGAAGCGGACCGCGCGACGCGGGTCGAGCCTGCCGCCGGCCCGGCGAAGCACTTCACCGACATCGGGACCGTCGATGTAGTCCATTTCGATCAGTGGCACACCGTCGGCGGAGACCTTGAAATCGGTGACTCAGGCGATGTTGGGCGACGACAGCCGGGAGAGCAGATCGGCTTCCTCGGAGAACTTGCGCAGCACCCGTTTGTCGAAGGGCGCGCCGCGAAGGACTTTCAGAGCTACCGCCCGGTTGGGCAGGCGCGGATGGGCGGCCTGGTAGACCGCTCCCATGCCGCCTTCGCCGAGCTTCCGAACGATTCGGTAGCCCTCGAACTCCGCACCGTCGCGCAGAACCACGTTCGCCCCCGCCTCCGGCCGCCACCGACCCGCAACCGGTGGCTCCGGCCGCCGTCGGGACGCCAGATGTCCTCCATGCCAGCACTTTTCGTACCGAATTGGATTCGGAGAATATCAGGGCCGACGCGCGACCGGGAGCCCCCGATGATCACGTCGCAGATCGGGCGCGCCGCCTCCCCCACCCGAGCCGGTCCAACCCCCGGCGTGGCTCAGGAGCCGCCGCCGCAACCCCCGCCACCACACCCCCCGCTACCAGACCCCCCGCCACCGCAGCCGCCGCCACCAGGCCCGTCGTCGGCGGAACCGTGCGAGCCGTCGGAACCGTGCGAGCCGCCTGCGCCGAAGAGCCAGAGGCCGCCGCCCGCCGCTGAGCCCGCGGCCCTTCGCGGGCGCTGCCTGCCGCGGTGCCGACGTGCCGTGCCTGCGCGCTGGATCAGGCCGAGGACGAGGAAGGGCAGGCCGATGGCCGCGATGACCAGCCCGGCGACCGGATGCACCCCGATGCCGAGCAACAGGGCGAAGGCGAACACGACCGCCGCGAGCGCCAAGAGCATGACGAACCTCCCCCGAGCCGGGCCACCGAACCGATGGCCTGCCCCGAGGGTACCGGTCGCTCGCTGAGCGACACCTGTGAATTTCCGGTCTCTACCAGCCGGAACGAACCGCGGCGCCGGGATCGCGCCGAACCGGGAAGGGAGTCAGTGCGCCGGGCCGCAGACCTCGCGCAGCGAGCACGCCCCGCAGGACTGCCCGCAGGAGCCGGTCTGCTCGACCGGGACCAGGCGGGCCACCTCGCGATCGGCCGCCTGCGCGCCCGCGCCGAGGGTGAACACCGCGATCACCGCGGCGACCAGCGCCACCAGCAGGGCGACGGGCTCACCCGCGGCGAAGACGATCAGGCCGCCTGCGAACAGCAGCGCGCCCGCGCCCACCGAGGTGGGGGCGGCGACGCGGTTGGCGATGCGGAAGGTCTCTTCGGTGGCGAGCGCCGCCTCGGTGTGCACTCCGACGAAGCGGTTGCGCGGCAGCTTGCCGAGGAAGCCGAGCACGCCGGTCCCGATGGCCACGAGGGCCAGCAGGAACAAGATCAGGGCTACGGCGAACACCAGTGCAGGTTATCGCAGTGGCCGCACGGCCCGACGTCCGGTCTCCTCAGGCGCACGTTCTACCCTGTTAGCCGACTCTGTCCAGTAAGACGGCGCACAGGAGAAGGCGGGATCGTGCAGGACACGCGTGCAACCGAAAGCGATGTACCCGAGCATCGGTACAACGCGGCGCTCGCGGGGCGCTTGGAGCGCCGATGGCAGGAGCGCTGGCGGGAGCGCGGAACGTTCCAGGCGCCGAACCCGACCGGCCCGCTGGCCGGTGAGACCCCGGCCGACAAGCTGTTCGTCCAGGACATGTTCCCCTACCCGTCCGGTGTCGGCCTGCACGTCGGCCACCCGCTCGGCTACATCGCCACCGACGTCTTCGCCCGCTACCACCGTATGCGCGGCCGCAACGTGCTGCACGCGCTCGGCTACGACGCCTTCGGCCTGCCCGCCGAGCAGTTCGCGGTGCAGACCGGCGCGCATCCGCGCGACACCACCGAGTCCAACATCGCGAACATGCAGCGCCAGCTGGACCGCCTCGGTCTCGGCCACGACCGCCGCCGCAGCTTCGCGACCACCGACCCGGAGTACTACCGCTGGACGCAGTGGATCTTCCTGCAGATCTACAACGCCTGGTACGACCTGGAGGCCGACAAGGCCCGCCCGATCGCCGAGCTGGAGGAACAGTTCGCCTCCGGCGCGCGTCCCGCCCCCGGCGGCGCGGACTGGGCGAGCCTGACCCCGGCCGAGCGGGCCGCGATCATCGACTCCTACCGGCTGGTCTATCAGACCGATTCGGTGGTCAACTGGTGCCCCGGCCTCGGCACGGTGCTGTCCAACGAGGAGGTCACCGCCGACGGCCGCTCCGAGCGCGGCAACTTCCCGGTGTTCCGCAAGCGGCTGTGGCAGTGGATGATGCGCATCACCGCCTACGCCGACCGGCTGGTCGACGATCTGGACCTGCTGGACTGGCCGGAGAACGTCAAGTCCATGCAGCGCAACTGGATCGGGCGTTCGCGCGGCGCGCAGGTGAAGTTCGCCTCCCCGGCGGGCCCGATCGAGGTGTTCACCACCCGCCCGGACACCCTGTTCGGCGCCACCTACGTGGTGCTGGCCCCCGAACACGACCTGGTCGACGAGCTGGTCGCCGCCGAGTGGCCCGCGGGCGTCGACCCGCGCTGGACCGCGGGCGCGGCCACCCCGGCCGACGCGGTGGCCGAGTACCGCAAGTCGATCGCGGCCAAGACCGATCTGGAGCGCCAGGAGAACAAGGATAAGACCGGCGTCTTCCTCGGCGTGCACGCCACCAATCCGGTCGACGGCGCGCAGGTGCCGATCTTCGTCGCCGACTACGTGCTCAGCGGCTACGGCACCGGCGCGATCATGGCCGTCCCCGGCCACGACCAGCGCGACTGGGAGTTCGCCACCGCCTTCGGCCTGCCGATCCGCGAGGTCATCTCCGGCGGCGACATCACCGTGGCCGCGCACACCGGCGAGGGCGAGCTGGTCAACTCCGGCTACCTGAACGGCTTGTCGGTCGAGGAGGCCAAGGCCACCGTCATCGGACGGCTGGAGGCCGAGGGGCACGGCACCGGCACCGTGCAGTACAAGCTGCGCGACTGGCTGTTCGCCCGTCAGCGCTACTGGGGCGAGCCCTTCCCGATCGTCTACGACGAGGACGGCGCCCCGCACGCGCTGCCGGAATCCATGCTGCCGGTGGAACTCCCGGAGCTGGACGACTTCGCCCCGGTCACCTTCGACCCGGACGACGCGAGCTCCGAGCCCTCCCCGCCGCTGGCCAAGGCCACCGAGTGGGTGAACGTCGAACTGGATCTTGGCGACGGTGTGCGCAGGTACCGCCGCGACACCAATGTCATGCCGAACTGGGCAGGCAGCTCCTGGTACCAGCTGCGCTACACCGACCCGACCAACAAGGACGCCTTCTGCGATCCGGCGAACGAGAGCTACTGGCTCGGCCCGCGCCCGGCCGAGCACGGCCAGGACGATCCCGGCGGCGTCGATCTGTACGTCGGCGGCGTCGAGCACGCGGTGCTGCACCTGCTGTACGCGCGCTTCTGGCAGAAGGTGCTCTTCGATCTGGGGCACGTCAGCGGCAGCGAGCCCTACCGGCGGCTGTTCAACCAGGGCTACATCCAGGCCTTCGCCTACACCGACTCGCGCGGCGCGTACGTGCCGGCGGCCGAGGTCGTCGAGCGCGACGGCAAGTTCTTCTGGACCGACCCCTCGGGCAGCGAGATCGAGGTGTTCCAGGAGTACGGCAAGATCGGCAAGTCGCTGAAGAACGCCATCTCCCCGGACGAGGTGTGCGACCAGTTCGGCGCCGACACCTTCCGTTTCTACGAGATGTCGATGGGCCCGCTGGACACCTCGCGGCCGTGGTCGACCAAGGACGTCGTCGGCGCCCACCGCTTCCTGCAACGCGTGTGGCGGCTGGTGGTCGACGAGGAGACCGGCGCGACCCGCGTGGTCGAGGACGCCCCGAGCGACGAGACGATGCGCCTGCTGCACCGCACCATCGCCGGGGTGGACGAGGATTTCGCCGCGCTGCGCGACAACACCGCGGGCGCCAAGCTGATCGAGCTGACCAACCACCTCACCAAGCACTACCCGCAGGGCACCCCCCGGGTGGCGGCCGAGGCGCTGGTGCTGATGCTGGCCCCGCTGGCCCCGCACATCTCCGAGGAGCTGTGGGAGCGCTTGGGGCACACCGAATCCCTGGCGCACGGCCCGTTCCCGGTGGCCGACCCGCGGTGGCTGGTCGAGGAGTCGGTGGAGTACCCGATCCAGGTGAACGGCAAGGTCCGCAGCCGCATCCAGGTGCCCGCCGACGCCGACAACGCCGCCATCGAGGCGGCCGCGCTGGCCGACGAGAAGGTCGTGGGGCTGCTGGCGGGCAAGACGCCGCGCAAGCTGATCGTGGTGCCGGGCAAGCTGGTCAACATCGTCGCTTGATCGCGCGTCGTCATCCGGGCGGCAGCAGCACGTCGTTCAGGGTGACCAGCGAGAGGTCGCGCGCCCGGATGATCTCGACCAGCTGCCCGTAGCAGCGGGTCACGGTGGGCGCGTTGGCGTGCCCGATCACGATGGCCTGCGGGTTGAACCAGCGGTGCGCGCACTCGAGCAGGAACTCCTCGGTGATCAGGCCGGAGTCCGACAGCGAGCCGTACCACATGGTCGGCACGGTGTAGCCGAGGTCGGCGGCGATCGCGTCGACGGTGGCGTTGTGCCTGCCGAAGGGCGGGCGGTAGTAGGGAGTGCCGTCGACGCCGTAGGTGTCGCGCAGGAAGTGTTGCGCGCGACGCAGTTCCGAGGCCACGCCCGCGGCGGACAGGGCGGTCAGGTCGGCGTGGCTCCAGGTGTGATTGGCCAGCTGCACCTGACCGGATTCGACCAGGGGGAGCAGGTCGGCGCGGTGGGTGGTCCAGGCGTCGTAGTGGGCGGTGACGAAGAAGGTGAACCGGGCGCCGGTGTCGCGGGCGAAGCGGATGTAGCCGGCGACCACCTCGGGATCGGCGCCGTCGTCCACGGTCAGCGCCATGGTGGAGCCGGGGCCGGGCAGGGCGGTGATGGTGCCCGGGGTGAGCCGGGTGCGCGGCCCGCCGGGCGGGGGCGGCAGCGGCGGTCCGGGCGCGGCGGGGGCGGGAGGGGCAGCCGCGGGTTCGCCGGGGCCCGCGCCCGGCACGCCCGCGTCGGTGGCCTCGCTGAGCGCGGTGCACCCGGTCAGCAGCAGGGCCGTGCCCGCGGCCAGCAGCAGTTCCCGTCGTCGCACAGCGCCCACCTGCCCTTTCCCCCGCGGTACCGCGCCGGATGCCCCGGCCGGGTCAGCGGTCGTCGGTGCCGATTTCGCCGAACGCAGGGATGATAGGCCGGATGGCGGCGAACGCCCGGCACGTGCGAGCCGCCGGGCGGTGTCGCGCCCCGGAACGCGCGGGAGCCACGGCGCACGCCGGGCCCGCGGCGATGCGCCTACCGGGCGGGCACCGGGCGCAGCACGATCTCGGTGGGATGCCCGTCGCGCGGGGTCTCCACGGCCTGACGCACCGCACGCGCCACCGTCTCCGGGCGCAGGAACTCGCCGGGGTCGTACTCACGGCCCTCGCCCGCGACGATCTCGCGCTGCATGTCGGTGTCGATGCGGCCGGGATGGATGGAGGTCACCCGCAGCGCCTGCTCCTCCAGTCGCAGCGCGTCACCGAAGGCGCGCAGACCGAACTTGCTGGCCGCGTAGGACGCCCACCCCGCGTTCGCGCGCAGGCCCGCCCCCGAATTGATCAGCACCACATGACCGCCCACCGCGCGCAGAGCGGGCAGCAGCAGCCTGGTGAGCTCGGCGACCGAGACGAGATTGGCCTCCAACGTCCGACGCCATTGCGCCACAGACGATTGCGCGACGGTGCCCAGATCGGCCACGCCCGCGTTGTGCACGAGCACGTCGAGCCTGCTGATCGGGGCCACCGCGGCGGCCACCGCCTCGTAGTCGGTCAGCTCCACCGGCCACGGCCGCGCGTCGGGCAGTTCGGCCAGGATCGGCTCCAGCGCCTCCTCGCTGCGCGCGCCGAGCAGCAACTCGTGGGTGGGGGCGAGCTCGCGCGCGATGGCGGCGCCGAGTCCTCGGCTCGCGCCGGTGATCAGAGCGGCGGGCTTGGGCAGGCTCGTGACTGCGGTCATGGCGCCAAGGGTAGACATCGCCCGAGCCCGGGGCAGACATCGCCAGGCCCCGGGGCAGACATCGCCACAGGGCCCGGCGCAGACATCGCCACAGGGGCCGGCGCAGACATCGCCACAGGGGCCGGCGCAGACATCGCCACAGGGGCCCGGGGCAGATATCGCCGGTCACCGCCGCGGGCCGGAACACGCCGGAGGACGTCCCGGCGGACACGCGGATAGCGCGCTGCGTACATCCCCCGCAGAGCGGGCGAGTAAGCGCCCGGCAACGCAGAATGGAGCAATGGCACATCCAGGGTTCACCCCCACGCAACTCGCGGCGCGCGCCGCCTACCTCCTGCGTGGCAACGACCTGGGCACCATGACCACCGCAGCGCCACGCCTGTACCCGCACATGTGGAGCTGGGACGCCGCCTTCGTGACAGTCGGTCTCGCCCCGCTGAGCGTGGAACGCGCGGTCGTCGAACTGGACACCCTGCTGTCGGCCCAGTGGAAGAACGGGATGATCCCGCACATCGTCTTCGCCAACGGCAAGGACGGCTATTTCCCCGGCCCCTCGCGCTGGGAGTGCAGGCAGCTGGCCGCGCACGCGCCGGACGGGCCGGACACCTCGGGCATCATGCAACCGCCGGTGCACGCCATCGCCGTGCAGCGCGTGCTCGACCATTCGCGCAGGCACGGCCGCAGCACCAGGGCGGTGGCCGAGGAGTTCCTCAACCGCCGCTGGCCCGATCTGGTGCGCTGGCACCGCTGGCTGGCCGAGGCCCGCGACACCGAGGCCACCGGGCGCGTCACGCTCTACCACGGCTGGGAGTCGGGAATGGACAACTCCCCGCGCTGGGATCGCGCCTACGCCAATGTGGTTCCCGGCGACCTGCCGCCCTACGAGCGGGCCGACGTGCTTGTGGTCTCCGATCCCACCCAGCGTCCCACCGACCGCGAGTACGACCGCTACCTGTGGCTGGTCGAGCAGATGCGGCGGGTGGGCTACGACGACGACCAGCTGCGCGAGACCATGAGTTTCGCGGTGCAGGATGTCTTCGTCACCGCCATCTTCGCCCTGGCCTGCGAGGTGCTGGCCGACATCGGCGAGGAGCACCGGCTCGCCCACGCCGATGTGCGCGACCTGCGGGCCTGGGCCGACCGTTTCCGCAACGGCGTCATCGCCACCACCGATCCGCGCACCGGCGTGGCCCGCGACTTCGACGTGCGCCTGCAGAAGCTGATCAGCACCGAGACCATCGCCGGTTTCGCACCGTTGCTGTGCGGCGGGCTGCCGCGCGCCACCGAACGCACGTTGCTGCGGCTGTTCGAGGGCCCGCGCTTCTGCGGCCACCCCGATCTGCGCTACGCGCTGCCGCCGTCCACCTCGCCGATCTCCAAGGACTTCCGTCCCCGCGAGTACTGGCGCGGCCCGGTCTGGCCGGTGATGAGCTGGCTGTTCTCCTGGGTGTTCGCCCGGCGCGGCTGGGCCGAGCGCGCCCACCATCTGCGGGCGGAAGGGTTGCGCCAGGCCGCCGACGGCAGCTTCGCCGAGTACTACGAGCCGTTCACCGGCGAACCGCTGGGCAGTATGCAGCAGTCGTGGACGGCGGCCTCGGTTCTGGACTGGCTGGGCTGACGGTGTGCAATGCTGCGTATGCAATGCTGCCTGTGCGATGCGCGATGCGGCCGGACATCCTGTGAAGTCGACAATTGTATGAAGCGTCAGAACCTCGACAACGCGGTCGTGCTCTCGGCGACCGGCCCGCTCCGTCCCCCGGCCCTGCACATGGAGGTCGCGGGCGACGACCGGATGCTGCTGCGCCAGCACGGTCTGGCGATCCTGCTCGGCCGTATCGATGCCGCGCGCACCGGCGTCGAACTGTTCCGCCGGGATGGTTTCCGCTCCCCCTTCCCCCGGCTGGAGCCGGCGGCGCAGGCCGGGCCGGAGACCGACGCCCGCTGGCTGTCCTGCTTCGCCGACCTGCTGACCGGCGCGGACAACTCCCCGCTGCACCCCGGTCGCTGGCTGCTGGAACCCCGCAGGCGGCTGACGCCGGGCAGCTGGGCGGGTGAACTGGTGCGCGACTGGCCGGGCGGCTATCTGAACTGGCGGCGCGGCTGCACCGCGGTGGTGCCGCTGCGTCCGCTGACCGAGCCCGACGCCCCGTGGATGCCCGCCCTGCGGGAACGCGCACGGGCGGGGGTGCTGGCGCCGGTGCTGCTGTGGGAGGTCTCCGGCCTGGACGGCTGGGTGATCCTGGACGGTCACGACCGGGCTGTCGCCGCGCTGGCCGAGGACCGCGAACCGGCGGCGATCGTGCTGGCGCGCGGCTGGAGCACGGCCAGGCAGACCGAGGCGATCCTCGGCACGGTCGACCACCAGCGCAAGGTGCTGGCCGGGCTGCGTGACGACCGCGCCCGCCGGGCCGCCGCCGAGCGGATGGGCGCGGGCATGGCCCGTTTCGCCTACGGCCATGAGCGGACCATGGCCTGGCCGGTGCCGGGCGGCGTCGGCGGCTGGACGGAGGCGCTGATGGACTATCGCGGCGCGCAACGCCTCCTCCCGGAACCCGGACACTCCCGCGACGACACACCAGCAACACTGGTCACAGAGCTAACCAATAGCTATCGTTCGCGGACATGGACTCCCGCTCCCGGAGATCGACCCGCGCACTGATGCTGTCGGCGCTCGCCCTCGGCGCTGTCCTCCCGGCGACCGTGTCCGCGCCCGTCGCCGCTGCCCCGACCGGCCCCGACGTGTCCTCCTGGCAGCACACCGGCGGCAGACTGATCGACTGGTTCGCCGTCCGCCGGGCGGGCCACCCGTTCGCCATGGTCAAGGCCACCGAGGGCCTGAGCTACGTCAACCCCTATTTCGTGCCGGACTCGCTGATGATGCGCGCCGCCGGGGTGGCGCGCGGCACCTACCACTACGCCCGGCCCGAACTGCCGCCCGAGCCGCAGGCGGTCTTCTACGCCGCCACCGTGCTCGGCCAGAACGGTCCGCTCGACCTGCCGCCGGTGCTGGACCTGGAACACTCCGGCGGCCTGTCGCCCGCCGCGCTCATCGACTGGACGCACCGCTATCTGAACACGGTGCGCGCCCTCACCGGCCGGATGCCGATCATCTACACCTATCCGGTGTTCTGGCGCACCGCCATGGCGGACACCGACCAGTTCACCCGGTACCCGCTGTGGATCGCCGACTATCGCGGCAACCCCGCCCCCGAGGTGCCGGGCGGGTGGCCGACCTGGACGTTCTGGCAGACCACCGATCGCGGCTCCATCCCCGGCATCGCGGGTCCCACCGACATCAACGTCTACAGCGGCGCGCAGGGCGATCTCGGCCGCTGGGCCAATATGAGCGGGCTGTTCGGCAGCAGCTGAACGCGCCCCTCACACGCCGATGCGGCCGCCGCCGGAGCGCCACACCGCCACCACGGCCGGGCGCGGTTGCGAGCCGCCACCGTCGGGCCAGTGCGAGCTCGGGGCGTCGGCGGTGGCCTCGTCGTCCTCGCCGGGATGTTGCACGCACACCAGCACCCTGGCCTCGGTGATCACCGGACCGCACGTCTCCGCCCCCTTCGGCACGGTGAGGAACTGCCTGGTCTCGCCCCGGTTCGGGCCCTCGAGCACCACCGAGAACAGCCCGTCGTTGGCCTCCAGCGCGTTGCCGTCGGTGGAGATCCACAGGTTGCCGTAGGGGTCGAAGGCCAGGTTGTCGGGGCAGGAGATCGGGCTGACCCGAGATTTGTCGAAGCCGCCGTAGTAGCTGTCCGCCGCCACCGGGTCACCGCAGACCAGCAGCAGCGACCAGGTGAACTCGGTGCCCGCGTGGTCGTCGACGATCTCGAGCACCTGGCCGTTCTTGTTCAGGTGGCGCGGGTTGGCCTCGTCGGCGACGGGCTTGCCCTCGGTACCGCGCTTGTCGTTGTTGGTCAGCGCCACGTAGACCTTGCCGGTCACCGGGCTTGCCTCGAAGTCCTCCGGGCGGTCCATCTTCGTCGCGCCCACCGCGTCGGCGGCCAAGCGGGTGTACACCGCGACCTCCTCGGCGGTGAAGCCCTCCACCAGCGAGCGGCCCTTGCCGTCCTCGCCGGTTTCCAGCAGCGGAATCCAGCGGCCCCTGCCGCGGAAACCCTCGGCGGGCATGGCGCCGGAACCGTCGATCTCGTCGGCGTGGTCGCCGCTCACCTGGGCGACGTACAGCGTGCCCGCGTCCAGAATGGTCATGTTCGCCCGGCGGGCGGCGGCGCCGGTGCCCGGCTGGACGCGGCGCGAGGAGACGAACTTGTACATGTAGTCGAAGCGCTCGTCGTCGCCGGTGTAGGCGACCACGGTGCCGTCCGCCGTGACGTGGATGGTGGCGCCCTCGTGCTTGAACCTGCCCAGCGCGCTGTGCTTGACCGGCACCGAGTGCGGGTCCCACGGGTCGATCTCGACCACGTAGCCGAACCGGTTGGCCTCGTTGGGTTCTCGCGCCAGGTCGAAACGCGGGTCGCGACGTTCCCACTTGTGCGCGGTGGCGCCCTCGGTGAAGCCGTAGCGCCGCAACGCGGCGGCGGCCCGTTCGCCGGTCACCGCCTGGGCCTCGGCGAAGTAGCCGTGGAAGTTCTCCTCGCCGGAGAGCACCGTGCCCCACGGCGTGACGCCGCCCGCGCAGTTGTTGATCGTGCCGAGCACTGTCGTGCCGGTCGGGTCGGCGGTGGTCCGTACCAGGTCGCTGCCCGCGGCCGGGCCGGTGAGCAGGAACTCGGTGTCGACGGTGATGCGGCGGTTGTACCGGCCGAAGGCGGGTGTCAGCGCGCCGGAGCCGGATGCGCCGTGCACCTCGACCACGCTCAGTCCGTGCGCGGCCATGGTGATCGCGATCTGCTCGTCGGTCGGCGACTCGGGGTCGTAGCCGCGGAACATGGCCGGGCCGGTGGTGTATTCGTGGTTGACCACCAGCAGGAACCTGCCCGGCTCACCGTCGATCGGCAGCAGCGCGGCGAAGTCGTTGTTGTAACCG
>Ga0079224_100008808_pt1 | contig 13694 bp, 9 predicted proteins | sample Stecom2015_FD_80414 | JGI IMG/M metagenome (GOLD analysis project Ga0079224, IMG submission 80414) | Agricultural soil microbial communities from Utah to study Nitrogen management - Steer compost 2015 | ecosystem: Environmental > Terrestrial > Soil > Agricultural land | place: USA: Utah... | reverse complement strand
GTGCTGTCGCCTATCCTATGCTACCTGCTCAACGCGTATGTCATCACGCCATTTACCGCATATGCCATCGGTTTCGAGCTGATTATCTACAACGGCGCGCTTACCTGGCTGATGCTCTGGTTGACGTCTTTGCGTAAGCATTAGACAGAATCTCGGGCATGCTGGTGTAACGGTAGGGCAATATCCGGTATTGTGTATCATTTATGCATACCACAGGCATAAAATGTGCGCAATAAAATCTACTGTTTTAGTATGCATTTGTATATGTTTGCAATATGAAAACGATGAAACAACCGAGGGAAACAATGACTTCATCGATGATGTCGATGTGTAAGCATGTTTGCGAAGGGCGCTTTTAGCGAATCGGCAGTTTAAAAAATAAAAGCCCCTTCAACCAGTTTGAGGGGGCTTTCTGGTTTTAGTTTAATAACAATGTCTCTTCTCTACATCATATAGGTTTATAATTGGTTAGCAAAGCGAAGGTTCCTGCCCATCAGGAACCTCGCTTTATTAAAGCTAAACTGCTTTGGGAAGGAAAAAAACAGGAGGTTTTCTGATGAACGATCGATCAAGATACTACGTCGATGAACATGCCGTGAGGCTCATCGCATTTGCGGTGGCGGTATTGGCCGTTGCCTTGTTGGTGACCCATTGGGTGTGGCTGGGTGTATTGTTGGCAGTGGATTTTTTCGTGCGTGCGTTTACCCGATTGCCTTCGCCTTTGGCTGTGCCGGTGAGGGCATCGCTGCGCAGGCTGAATATCCAGCCAAAGCCGATCTTCGCACCTCCTAAGCGATTCGCCGCGGGCCTGGGGTTCTTTTTTTCCTTGGCAACGGTGGGGTTGTTGGCTGGTGGATACCCACTGGCCGCGGGCCTGGTCGGCGCCCTGCTGATCGTCTGCGCCGTGTTGGAATCGGTCTTCGGTGTTTGTTTGGGGTGCTATGTGTATTCGGGCATCGTTTCGCCGGTCTTGCGTAAAATACATCGGGAAAAACCGTAGTTTTGGGCATGGTAAGCGTACGATTTTTATCCGGGGTATGGTGTGTCGCCCTGTCATTGGGATTCCTGTCGCCTGGACTCGGGCAGACTTACCGCGATTCGGTACTGACACAGCGGCAGGCTAAGCTGGCCGATTTCCTACGGGCTCCCAATACCCCGCTGGATGAAGGTGACGCGGAATACCTGCATCACTATGGACCGGACAGTACCTACCGTGTACTTGCGGATGTCGAGCTTTTGTTCCAGGAGCGTCCCTTTCGCATGCCTACTTCAGACGGTACGAGCAAGGAATATGTGCGGTATGCCAGGGCACGGTTCAAGCTGCACGACGATACGTTGGAGCTGACCGTGTACAGGAGCGTGGACTTGTTTGCCAATCCTGCTTACCGTGACCACCTTTTCCTGCCATTTACGGACCTGACCAACGGGGAGAAGACCTACGGAGGGGGGAGGTACCTCGACCTGTCGATGAAGGACATACGTGACGGGCAGATCGTCATCGACTTCAACCAGGCCTACAATCCCTATTGCGCTTACAGCGGCGGCTACCGTTGCCCGGTGCCGCCGGCCGAAAACAACTTACAGGTGCCTATCCCGGTTGGAGAACAACGCTATACCGGCCCTTTGAAAGAAAGGCCCGTTGCCTCGGTCCCGCCCAAGCCACTCACCGAAGCCGAGCGGGGTCTCATTGCGTCTGGAGATACCGCGCAATTGTTGCGGGTGATCCAGGACACGGTGGCCGGTGAAGCCCGTATCTTAAAGGCGCTTTCGACGGACATCGATCCGGGCGAAGCGTTGCTGCCATTGCTGGCCAAGCGGATGTATCTTGCCGTGACCGATACCACCCACCCCGGCGTAGGTATCGCCGCCCCCCAGGTAGGGATCAATCGCAACCTGATCTGGGTAAAGCGCTTCGACAAATCCGGCGAACCGTTTGAACTGTATCTCAATCCCAAAATCACCTGGCGGTCCAAACTATTGCGCAAAGGGCCGGAAGGATGCCTGTCCATCCCAGATACCATGGGTCAGGTACTGCGCAACTACACGGTACGCATCTCGTATCAGGACAGGGAAGGCAAGCCGCATGAGGAAATGGTGGAGGGCTTCACCGCCGTGATTTTCCAGCACGAAACCGACCACCTTTACGGCATCCTGTTTACCGACCGGCTGGCCGAACAGGAAGCCGGAGCTTACGAACAAATCAACGGAGAACTAGACCTGTACCTCAAGCAGCGGTTGCGCAGGCAGTAGATGATACGTACCATTTATGCCTCCCATAGGTATAAAATGTGCATAATAAAGTCTACTATTTTGGTATACATTTGTGTTATTGATTTTTATTCATCAAACAAATGGTATACAACGTCAAATTCAGTTCATCAGTAAACCCGTGTAGGGCTTTTGCCTGTATTTTTGAATCCTGTGCGTCATCCCGCCGCTATATGCGTATGCGTTGTTGCGCTTGACGTGACAACGCCATAACTTCAACTGCGCCGACCGGTAGTGTCCTATTTACCATTTGATGTCGCGCATCCGCATTATTTTTCTTGACTATTGATTCCCGCACGGCAAATCGTTCGGGAGTTAAGACACATTAAGTTACCATGATCGAAACAATACACATTAGTACGATTAATAAAGCACTGCCAAGTGTGCTGGGTCTTTGCCTATGGATACTGCCCTTGGCTATCCTGGCACAGGAAACCACACCGCTGATCAACTCGACGCTGGAGGGCGTGGTGGTGGATGCGGCAACGAAGGAGCCGCTCGAGGGGGCGACCCTGCAACTACAAGGCGTTACACACAGCACCAAAACGGACCAGCAAGGGAGGTTCAAGTTTGTCACAGGCCAGAAATTCCCTTATACAATCGTTGTCTCATACATAGGATATGGCACAATCAATGTGATCGCCGATACCAGTCCAATGACCATTGAATTGGAACGGGATTCCAAAGGGTTGGAGGAAGTAGTGGTTGTGGGGTATGGCGAGCAAAAAAAAGCCAATCTAGTCGGAAGCGTATCGAAGGTCAATCCAGCCGCGGTAAAAACCATTCCTGAGGCCAGTTTTGATACACAGATTCAGGGCAATGTCGCTGGTGTTCAAATCAGTGGCGGCACGGGTATTCCAGGTTCCAACACATTTATACGGGTCAGGGGCGCGACGTCCATCAATTCAAGCAACGACCCGCTCTACATCGTTGATGGTATATTCGTAAATAATGCTTCTTTGCAAAGTATTGAAGCTGACCGGAATACTTCGCCACTTGCCGACCTTAGCCCGGAGGACATTGAGAATATCGAAGTATTGAAAGATGCGGCGGCCATCTCCATATACGGCTCAAGGGGAGCGAACGGGGTCATTATCGTAACTACGAAAAAGGGCAGATTTGATCAGAAGCCGACGATAACGCTCAATACGTCCCAAGGATGGGGCTGGGCACCAAAGCTGTGGGAGCTGACGACAGGTCCGGAGCATGCGGCAATCGTGGAGGAATATAGGGCCAATGAGGGGCTTTCGCCGGTATTTACCGCAGGCACCCGCGGTTTACCTGAAGATCAGCCTACATACGACCGTCAGGCTATCCTGAACCAAACGGCACGCTACCAGAATTATGCGGTATCGCTGAACGGCGGCAGCCAAAGTACCAGCTATTACCTGAGCGCAACGCACACCGGTCAGGACGGGATATGGAAAACCATGGGATTTACCAGAAGCGGGTTCAAGCTGAACCTGGATCAGAAAATTACGGATAAAATCCGAGTAGGTACTACAAATACCCTGTCGCGGTCCATCCGGAATATCGGGAGAGCGGTAGGCAGCGGTGGCACCGGCGCACTTTACCAAGCGACGGTGGATATACCGACCTATCTTCCCATTTTTGATGAGGAGGGTAAACCGCTGCGTTGGGTAAATTTTGACAACGTTTATTCACTCACCACGGAAACAGACAATACCGCGATCAGCAATCACTACATCGGAAGTGTCTACGGAGAAGTAGATCTCCTTCCGTCATTGAAATTGCGAAGCAGCTTTAGCCTCGATTATAACAGTTACGATGAAAGTGAATACTGGAATACGAACTTGCTGCGCGGCCTTGCAAATAATGGTGAGGCAATCCGGAGCTATACGGTGTCAAACTATTGGGTAAATGAGCAGACACTATCTTACAATACATCCATTGCAGGCGACCACCACCTTGGTATATTGATAGGCAATCATGTTGAAGGAACGCTGATAACCAATACTTATGCAACAGGAACTAACTTTCCTAACAATTCGTATACACTGATTTCCGCGGCCGCAAACCAGACAGTCGACGAAAGCTGGAGAAAGAATGCCCTGGCATCTTTTTTTTCGAGGATCGAATACAATTTCAGAGGGAAATACCTCTTGGAAGCCACCCTTCGGGCCGACGGGTCTTCAAAATTCAGCCGGGAGAATCGTTGGGGGTATTTCCCAGCCGTGGGGGGTGCCTGGCGGATATCGGACGAACCCTTCTTGTCAAACAGCAATACGATCGATAACCTGAAACTCCGTGCAAGTTACGGCATTGCCGGAAACCAGAACGGTATAGACGATTTCGCCTACCGGGGGCTTTGGGGGGCCGGGCTGGGATATCCTGATCAGGGAACTATTGAGCTTCCTGGGACGGCCCCGCTGCAATTGTCAAACCCGGACCTCCGTTGGGAGAAGACCAGCCAGTTTAATCTTGGTCTCGATATCGGGCTTTGGGCGAGTCGGCTCACCCTGGAAGCCAATTATTACCGGAAGTACACGACCGACGCGCTGCTACAGGTCTCCGTGCCGAACTATATCGGCTTTTCTTCCTATTTATCCAATTATGGGGAAATCAGCAATAGGGGCTTTGAATTGGCCATCAATTCAGACAATATCCGTAGCAGGGACTTCACCTGGTCCACAGCCTTTAATATCGCCCAAAATAAAAACAGAATCGAAGTATTGCCTAGCCCGATGTCATTTGAAGATCGCTCATTTCTACGCATTGAACAGGGCGTGGCATTATATTCCTACTGGCTATATAATTTCCTGGGCGTTGATCCTCAGACCGGCGATATGCTGTTGGAAGATGTCAATAACGACGGGCAGATCACGCCGGCAGACCGGAAAGTGGTGGGAGACGCATGGCCAAAGTTCTTTGGAGGCTTGTCCAATAACTTGACCTATAAACAGTTTGATATGCATTTCCAGTTTACATTTTCTTACGGAAACCGTTTGTGGAACCACAACCGGATGCTTGGCGAACAGGGTGGGAGGTTAGATGCCAACCGCGTCATCTTTGCCAGCCAACTGGATCGCTGGCAACAGCCTGGCGACATCACTGATGTACCTCGTCTTACGCTGGAAAATTACAGCCGTCAGGAGGTGAGCCGGTTCTTCGAAGATGCCTCATTCCTCAGGTTGCGCACCTTAACCTTGGGATATACATTGCCGTTAAAAAACAGCCCTTTTATTGACCGTTTTCGCCTCTATGTGGTTGGGACCAATTTGTGGCTATTGACGCCCTACACCGGCGCTGATCCTGAAACCCGTATTGAACGGGGCGAAAGCCAGAATATCCAAGGGTATGATTTTGCTTCCCCACCTACGCCCAGGTCTTTGCAGGTGGGGCTTAACGTTAACTTTTAATACAGGCAGTTATGAACATAAGATTATTCAGCAATAGAACGTGGCCATTTTATTTCGCGATTGTCTGGCTGCTCGGTGCGTGCAATGGATTTTTGGAAATCGACCCGAGAGAGGCGGTGGCAGAGGAGCTGTCGATCGTAGACAAGACTTCGCTGCAAACGGCCCTGCGCGGTGCCTACCGAGCGTTAGGAGCAGGCAGCTACTATGGAGAGGGGTACGTAAACCTCGGCTTCGTGCCAAGCGGAGATGTCATCTATAATGTGGCTGACAACATCTCCGACTTCAACTTCCGGTCTACGGATGCCGCTTTTTCCGGTCCGTGGGCGGCTATCTATAACACAATCAACATTACAAACCACATCATTGAGAAAGCTCCGGCGCTCGCTGATGTAAACCTGACAGTGGAAGAGCGCAACATCATTATCGGAGAGGCACATTTTATCCGGGCGCTGGCGTATTTCGACTTGGCCCGGGGATGGGGTGGGGTGCCGCTCAAGCTGTCGCCCACCCATGATCCGAGCGGTGGGGGTGCCATTCCGAGAAGCACACAAGAGGAAGTATATTCGTTTGTAAGTAGTGAACTGCAACTAGCCGAGGCGTTGCTACCCGAAGCGGTGAACCGGATCAGAGCTACACGGTATACGGTTTGGGCGCTTCAGGCTAGGCTTGCGCTATATCGACGGCAATGGGAGGATGCTGTGCTGTTCGCCTCGAAGGTTATTGCCCTTGACAATGCCTTTTCGTTGGTTGAGCCGTTTCATGGATGGTTTAAACACGATGTGGTCCAAACGCAAGAGTCAATATTTGAAATTGCATTCTCCGCACAACATCAAAATGGCCTGCGCACACGGATGAGCTTATTGACGAAGGGAGGCGAATACCGCTACCGCCCTGCTGAGCCCGTAATCAATACCTTACGAAACAGGGCTACGGGGGGCGACCGCATTGCGTTGCTGGATAGTGCCAGTCAGGGCGGTCAGACGCAATATGCCGGCGCGCTTTACTACCGCAGCCCAGCCACCGATCCGGTTTATGTCCTCCGTATCGCGGAGCAGTACCTCATTCGGGCAGAGGCGTACGCACAACTCGGGCGACTCGACGAGGCAAAGGCCGATCTTGACCGGATACGCTATCGGGCAGGGCTGGGGGCTTCTTCGGCCTGGACGCAGGCCGCACTGCTCGATGACATACTGGAAGAAAACCGGCTAGAATTCCTCTGGGAAGCGCACCGGTATTTCGACCTGGCCAGAACCGGCAAACTGAAGGAAAAGGTGGAGGCGCTGAAGCCGAACCTGCGTATTGAATCGCATTTGTCGCTTTTTCCCATTCCTGTAGACGAAGTCAATCTTGGCGGGCTTGAACAAAATGAAGGTTACTAATAGTACGATATGGAACATACGACTCAATCCGTTTCTCATCCCTGGGCTGCATGGAAACGTCATGGCTTCCGCTTTGTATTTATTGCGCTGTTACTCTTTATCATCCCCATTGATGGAAAGTTCTACCAGAAGCTTTTTAGCATAAATTGGGCGGATGCAACATTTTACGATCTGTTGGTACTTACAAAATACCAACCCCAGTTTTTTCCACCTGAACAGCCGTGGGGGCAGTACCTCGAATTTGTCAATTTCCGGAACTGGTTGCTGGTAGCCTTGATTGCACTGGTGGGAGCGACCATCTGGGGTGTTTCCGACCGCGGTCGTCGGCAGGCCTATCCGCGCCTATATTATTGGTCGAGGGTGCTGGTGCGCTACCGATTGGCATTGGGACTCATTGCCTATGGCATCTACAAAGTGTTCCAGCTTCAGTTGCCCTATCCTCCGTTGAGCAACTTATTGACAAACTATGGCGATTTCTACGCCTGGAAGATCTACTACCAGACTACCGGTATTTCGCCGAATTATGAGACGTTTCTTGGTGCGGTGGAGCTTCTGGCGGGTATTCTTATCTTATATCGGAGGACGGTGACGTTTGGAGCAGGGCTGGCCCTTGGTTTCCTTGGCAATATCACTGCCGTCAATTTCTACTATGGGCTCGGCGAGGCCTCATACAGCCTGTTGCTGACACTGTTTGCGGCTTACTTGTTTGTCCACGATGTGCCTAGGTTGTACCAATTGCTGATCGAGGAAAAGCCGGCATTAGCCGAGCAATCGACTTCTGCATTGAGCGGAAACACGCTGATACTGAAACGGACTGCACAGTTCTTGGTTCTGGTTTTTGTTGTGGGGATTTGCGTCAAAGCTTACGGCGGCCGGCACCCGGCAGCCTATAAGCTGCCTCAGACCCGGGGCCTGACTGGCGCAGCAGGACGGTACTTAGTGACGGAGTTTGTCGTCAATGGGGACACGATACCTTATTCCAGATCGCATCCATTCCGCTGGCAGGAAGCGGTCTTTGAAGAATGGTCCACGTTATCTATCAAAAGCAATAGACCGGTCACGATTGATAAGTCAAACGGTGAGGGATACCATGAGAAAGACATCGATCGCAACTATGAGTTGGCGGGCATATCGGGCAGGCACTTCTATCACTATGAGCAGGATACCGTACGACAACAGTTGCGGTTGCAAAATAAAAATATACACCACCGGGGCGAGCAATTTGTATTGGACTATCAGCGGCCGACAGACTCGACGATTGTGCTGAATGGCAGGTTGTCTCCGGATGATTCCGTTCGCGTCGTACTGAAACGCATAGACAAGAAATACATGATGTACGAAGGACGCCGGAGGCCGGTAAAAATATAGTAATCGAGAACCGTTAAATAAACTAAGTAGCTATGTCATTGGAACTAACTGGCAATAGGTCGGAGCTGCACAGGGCTACCGCCGGAGAGGCGGCTAAACCATCGGGGAAAGCGCCGTGGACAACATTCCAGAAGTTTGCGTTCCGTATCGGATTCGTTTACTTTGTTGCCTTATGTATCCCCGCTTACGGGAATTTTTACAGGGATCTGGTCAAGTTGTTTGATTTTTCGAAGCTAACATATCACGACTTTCAGGCCATTGTGGCCTTTTGGCCTCCGCAGTTTATTCTGATCGAGTCCGAAGAGGGTGTGTTCGGTATCTATAACTATATCAACCTCATCCTTTTGTTGGTGCTGGCTATTGCAGTCGGCGTGGTATGGACCGTCTTGGATAGGAAGGCCACAAGCTATAGCAAGCTGTACTATTGGGCACGGGTGCTTGTGCGCTATCGACTGGCTTATGGTATGGTAGGTTGGGGACTGAAGAAGGCTTTTCCGATGCAGATGGTGTACCCGACCTTGGGCATGCTCAATACGCCTTTTGTCGATATGGCAGAAAAAAAACTGTACTGGTCGCATGTGGGCGTTTCTTTCGGCTATACCGTTTTTCTCGGGTTTGCCGAGATTGTCCCTGGACTGTTGCTGCTGCACCGCAAGACGGCGTCACTCGGAGGGGCACTTGCCGCAGTGGTATGTTTGAATATTTGTATCGCAAATCATGCTTACGACGCGGGCGTGGCTGTGCCGGCAGCTTACTTTGCCCTATTGGGTCTTTTCGTGACATGGTATGACCTGCCTAAGATCTGGGCTCTTCTCGTAAACGGCAAGAATGTTGCTCCTTATCGGTATTACCCTTCGTTGACGAGCGCTCAGCAAACTGTGCGTACAGGACTAAAAGTGTTTTTCAATACGGTGTTTGTGCCAGTGGCCGCTGCGTTTTGGGCATATGGATTCTTCAACGGAAACAATTACAACATACCGAGTACGCCGGGTCTTAAAAACATCGAAGGACTATATCATGTCACCGAATTCAGGTTGAATGGAAAAGAATTGCCCTATTCGCCCACTGATTCCATTCGGTGGCATGACGCCATTTTCGAGTCGTGGTCGTCCCTAAGCTACAGTACCAACCGGGGTGCGCTGGTGGACCGAATGATTGGTTATTCGCCTTTGCGGGTGAAAGGAGATAAAGGCACGTCCCAGTATAACCAAGTAAATACCCAGGATTCTGACGAGCTTTTCAAGAAAAGCCAAAACAGAGACCTCGGCGTGACACGATGGGAAGTGGGCGGGATGGCTGGGAACCGCCGTTATTTTTTCTACGAACTTGACAGCACTGAACAGGTTCTTAAGCTGCAGAATAAAAACAGAAATCATCATAACGAAACCCAAAGCCTGGAGATCAGCCGTCCAACGACAGACCGGGTAATCCTCTCCGGCTTAAACGAATTCAGGGACTCCATCTATGTGGTACTGGACCGGGTACACAAACACTATCCACTCGTTGATGGTAGAGACCATGAGCGGCAGGCTTATTAGTCCACGTTTTCAATGTCAAGAAAGATAGTCATTGCCGGCGGTTCAGGGGCGTTGGGATCAATCATGGTCAATCGCTGGCTGAACACGGATGCCGATATTGTGGTATTGACCCGCGAAGCACGGCCCCACCGGCACAATATCCGCTACGTTCGTTGGGATGCGCGGACATTGGGTGGGTGGGCAGAGGAACTCGAAGGGGCGACAGGCATTATCAACCTTGTCGGCAAATCTGTCAACTGTCGATACACGGCCGCAAACAAAGCCGAAATCATCCGTTCGCGGGTAGATTCGACTGCGGTTATCGGGGAGGCTATCCAACAGTCGGAAACTCCACCGGACTGCTGGATCAATGCAGGTTCTGCCGCCATTTTCGGTGATGCCGGGGATAGTGTGAAGACCGAAAGTGATGCAGTAGGAAACGGCTTTTCGGCCGAAGTATGCAAGCAATGGGAAGCTACTTTTCAACAATGTGAAACGAGACAAACGAGAAAGGTATTTCTTCGTATTGGTATCGTGATTCAATCGCGAGGAGGGATTCTCAGACCATTTATCAATCTGGCCAGATTTGGTTTAGGGGGCAGGATTGGCACAGGAGAGCAATACCTCTCCTGGATTCATGAGTCGGATTTCGCCGATCTTATTGAGTGGACAATGGAAAACGATAGTATCGTGGGGGTGCTCCATGCCTGTAGTCCATGCCCTGTAAAGAATGGGGATTTCATGGCAGCGATCCGAAAAAAAGTGGGTGTTCCCTTTGGCATACCCAGTGCAGAATGGTCCACCAGACTGGGTGCCAGGCTGATCGGTACCGAGCCAGAACTGGTCCTTTCTGGCCGGCGGGTGGTCTCCGAGCGATTGGAGAAAGCCGGTTTTCAGTTCAATTTTCCCGAATTGCGGGATGCGCTTCAAAATTTAGTGTTATAATTGCAATACCGTGAACAGCGTGGAGACATATGACGCCATCGTCGTGGGCTCGGGCCCCAACGGCCTGGCGGCGGCTATCACGTTGCAACAGGAAGGGTTGCAGGTACTGCTGCTGGAGGCCAGGGGCACGATTGGAGGGGGAATGCGTACGGCGGAGCTGACGCTGCCCGGCTTCCATCACGACGTCTGTTCGGCCATCCACCCCGTGGGAGCCGCTTCGCCCTTCTTCCGCTCCCTGCCGCTGGAGAGGTTCGGGTTGGAGTACATCCATCCGGAGGTATTGGCGGCCCACCCTTTTGACGATGGCAGTGCCGCCGCCCTGTACCGATCCTTGGACCGGACGGCCGAGGGACTGGGTGTAGACAGCAGGCACTATCGCCGGCTGTTTGAGCCGCTGGTCAAGGAGTGGCCGCTTATCGATACCCATATCCTGGGGCCTATGCTGAAAATACCGGCTCACCCATTTGCCTTGGCGGCCTTTGGCCTGAAGTCGCTCCGATCGGCCCGAGGTATCGCGGCCGGCCTAAGTACCAGGGAAGCCAGGGGGCTGTGGTCGGGCATCGCGGCACACAGCATGATCCCCCTGGAAGCGCTGACCTCGTCTGCCATAGCCTTTGTACTGACCATTGTCGCCCATCGGAGCGGGTGGCCTATTCCGAAAGGCGGTTCGCAGGGCATTGCCGATGCACTGGCGGCTTATTTCCGCTCGTTGGGGGGTACGATTCGGACCAATGCAGAGGTACGCGTACTGGACGGGCTACCTGAAGCAAAGGCCATCCTGTTTGATCTGTCACCCAAGCAGCTCCTGAGCATCTGCGGAGAGCGGCTGTCCACGCTTTATCGCTGGCAACTGAAACGCCACCGGTATGGCATGGGGGTATTCAAGGTAGACTGGGCCTTGCGCGAGGCCGTCCCGTTCAAGGCCGATGCCGCACGCAAGGCAGGCACGGTGCATCTTGGCGGCACCTTTGAGGAGGTAGCGGCGGGGGAGCGGCAGGTATGGCAGGGCAAACATCCGGAACGGCCATTCGTCCTTTTTGCGCAGCAGAGCGCTTTTGACGGTTCGCGGGCGCCTGCAGGTCAGCACACGGGCTGGGCGTACTGCCACGTGCCCAATGGATCTACTGAAGACATGACCGAGGCCATTACCGACCAGGTGGAGCGCTTCGCGCCCGGATTCCGCGACACGATACTGGCTACGCATACCTTTAGCGCCGCGGCAATGGAGGCCTACAATCCGAACTACATCGGCGGGGACATCAACGGCGGGGTGGTCAATATCGCACAGCTGTTCAACCGGCCGGCATTGCGGCTGTCTCCCTATCGGACATCGGCCAAGGGCATCTACATCTGCTCGGCCTCAACGCCGCCGGGTGGAGGCGTGCACGGCATGAGTGGATATTATGCCGCCAGACAGGCGTTGAAAGATATTTTTTAACCTTTATAAGCATATTCTTTTACTGTTATGTCATCATTTCGATTTAAACTTACCGAAGACTGGGCTGTGGTCCTGCTGGGATTCATCATCATTGCCTTGGCGGTTTGGGGGCTTGCCATACCTCTTCCGACCTACAAATGGGCTGATGGGTTGGAACTGGCGACCCTGTTTTCGCCTACCAATGGGTTAAGCCTTGTTTACCAATTCCTGTTTGCCTATGCCATCGTCATCATCGGAGCCATTGTTGTAGGCAAACCTATCAGGCCGCAGCTTCTGGGATTTCCCATCGTATTTGTACTGACCGTAGTGGCCCTCCTTTTGGCTGGAAACGCGTTTTTTACCGACCTGGGGCTGGAGGCCGTCATCTTCAGCCTGCTGGTGGGGCTACTGGTGGGCAACCTGTTCAAGCTTCCGCAATGGTTCAGGGAATCGCTCAATGCCGAGCTGCTGGTCAAGATCGGATTGGTGCTGCTGGGCACGGGCGTGATTTTCTCGGATATCCTCAAAGCGGGTTCTTTGGGCCTGGTGCAATCGCTCATCGTGGTGCTGGCGGTATGGTACTTTGCGTTCTGGCTGTGCCGCAAGCTGAAGGTAGATGAGGAGCTGACCATGATGATATCCAGCGCCGTGTCTATCTGTGGGGTCTCGGCGGCGATCGCCACCTCCGGGGCCATCAAGGGTGATTCCAAGAAGCTCTCCTATGTGGTTTCCATGGTGCTGATCACGGCCATACCCATGATGATTTCCATGCCATATTTGGCAAGGGTCTTTGGTTTTTCGGAGGAAATGACCGGCGCCTGGCTGGGCGGAAGTATCGATACCACGGGTGCTGTAGTGGCATCGGGCAGTTTGGTGGGCGAGCGGGCACTGGAAATCAGTACCATCGTGAAATTTTCCCAGAATGTGCTCCTGGGCATCGCCGCGCTGGCCATTTCCATTTACTGGACCTACCGGGGCACGCCGGACGGCGCGCAGGTGGAGAAGCCGGGACTGGGCGTCATCTGGGAACGTTTCCCGAAATTTGTTCTGGGGTTTCTGGCCGCATCGCTGTTGTTTTCGTTTGTCCTCGACGTAGAAACGGTGAGTCGGGTGAAAGGAGGCATCAAAAACATCCAGGGGTTGTGGTTTGCCCTGGCATTCACCAGCATCGGGTTGGAGACCAACTTCAAGGATCTGCTGGGCAATAACAGCATCAAGCCTTTTTGGGCGTTCCTGATCGCCCAGTTGTTCAATGTGCTCGTCACCTTGGCGGTGGCTTGGTGGCTGTTCGGCTAGGACCCTGGCCGTTGAACGGCTGCTGATGGCAGGCGCGCATAAAATATGCGTATTATAGGCATTCTTTCTACCTATTAAAGTCTACTGAATTAGTATACTTTTGCGCTATGCAAACAATGCGGCG
>Ga0079224_100008807_pt1 | contig 13698 bp, 12 predicted proteins | sample Stecom2015_FD_80414 | JGI IMG/M metagenome (GOLD analysis project Ga0079224, IMG submission 80414) | Agricultural soil microbial communities from Utah to study Nitrogen management - Steer compost 2015 | ecosystem: Environmental > Terrestrial > Soil > Agricultural land | place: USA: Utah... | reverse complement strand
TCGCTGATGACGAGCAGCACGTCGTCGGCGGCAAGCCGCACCGCCTGCTCGACTCTGGGGTCCTCGATATCGAACGGCGCATCGATGCGGCGCACGATGCCGCCGTTCTCCTCGAACAGCGAAAGCACCTCGTTCGGGCCGTTCACGGTCCCGCCGAACAGCACCGGACGCCCGCTTCCGCCGAGCGGCGCGATCGCGCGGACATACGCGTACGGCCGGTGCGGGCTCTCGCCTTCGCTGCGATAGATCCAGCGCGCATCCGTGTCGGCCCTCGAATCCCACTTTCCGCTTTTCGACGTCAGCTCGACGAGACCGCCCTCGACGCCGACGAGGATGCGATCGTCGCGCGCCGGCGCCGCGACGATCGAGTTGATCCGCCGGTTGCCGAGCTCGACGAGATTCGGATAGCCGAACAGGAAGCGAAAGCTCGTCAGCGTGAAGCGGTCCTCGTCCGTCACGTCATATGCGCCGACCCACGCGACGTCGAGCGGCAATTCGCAGCCCTGCAACAGGACGCTCGCCCGGCTCGGCCGATGCAAAACGCACGGGGACCCGAAGCTCGGCGTGTCCGCGCCGTTCGCGAGGATCCAGGTCGCACCGCCGTCGACCGTGACGGCGACCGTGTCCCCGTCGAGCCCGCCGTAGACGACGTTCCCATCGGCCGGATCGGGCGCCAGCGTCGCGAACGGGAACGAGCGCCCGGCGTCCGCGCTGCCCGGTGCGCCGCGGGGCCAGACCGCTGCAGGCGTGAAGTCCGCGCCGCCGCTCGTCGAATACCAGACCGTCGGCGCCGTATCGTCGTCGGGATCGACGCCCGCGGCGACGATCCGGCCGCCGCCGGCCGTCACCGCGAGCGCGTGCACCGCGAACCCGGCGAGCCCGGCCCGCGTCCACTCGGCCGAGCCCGCGAGCGGCCGCCGCCACAGGCCGTCGGCCGTGCCGAGCAACAGATCGTCCCCGACGATCACGAGCGTCTCGTGGTTCGAGACGAGAGTCGGCGTCGGCGCGCCCGGCCCGCCGAGATCTGACCACTCCCAGGCTCGCGGCGTGCCGACGCGGATCGTGCCGTCGCCGTCGCAGCCGGCGGCGAGCCCCGCGACGAGAATCGGAACGAGCCCGACCGCCGCTACCTTGTGGCCCGCAACGGCCTTCTTCGTCGCATGCTTCGTGCGCATCGCTCAGAACCTTAGAATCGTCCCGACGCCGGTCGGGTGGAAATCGACGGTCGGCGAGCCCGCGCCCTCGAAAAACTGCCGGCAACCCGGCGCATGCCGCGCACCGGCAGCGGGCGTCGGCTCGCCCGAGACGAGATGAGCCGGCACGACCGCGGGCGCGCGCTCGAGGTCGTCGAGGCGGGCAAGGCGCCAACGGCCGGACTCCGGGCCGGCGCGGCCCGCGACGAAGTCCACGTTCGGGAGCGGCGACGCGAGACTCGGATCGAAGGCCGGGCCGCCGGCAAAGGTCTCGGGCCTTTCACTCGCCGGGGGCTCGTCCGCGGGCGGGGAGGATGCGGCCGTGACGAGCACGGCCACGAAGGCGAGGCGCTGCAGCCAGACGTTTCCGACATCCATCGTCCGGACCTCGTCGTCTTTGAGCTGAACCGATGTCGTGCCACGCTACGCGGCGGGACGCGCGAAGTCTGTCGCAATTGTTCACCGGATTTGTGAACGCCCGGTTCCGGCGATCGATCCGGCCTCACAATTTCGCTACAGACTTGCCTCCGCGCACCGGGGGATGCTTGAGCGTCGCCAAAGCAGCCGACGCGGATTGGGGAGCGTCGTCACGGACGAGAAGAGCCGATCGGGAATGAAGGTTCAGCCGAGCTTAGCGTGCACGTGCCGTTGCCTGACGGGGCTCATCGCCGCCGCGGCAGCGGCGCCCGTCCTCTGCGACGACGCGGGCACGGAAGCCGGGTCACTCTGGGAAATCGGCATCGCGATGGGCTATGGCGAGCGCACGTATCCGCTCGTGCAGTCGGACGACATCGACATCCTCGTCGACATCGATATCGCGTGGTACGGCGATCGGTGGTTCTTCGACAACGGTGACGTCGGCTTCACGGTCCGCGACGGCCGCCGCACCACGTTGAACCTGATCGGCCGCTTGAACAGCGATCGGATCTTTTTCAGCAAGACCGATACCGAGCACGTGTCGTTGTTCGGATTCGGCGTCGAGAGCGTCGAGCGGATCGTGGTTCCGGATCGCGACTACGCGTTCGAGATCGGCGTCGAGCTTCTGAGCGACGGCGACTGGGGCCGTCTCCAAGTCTCCGCGCACCACGACGCGAGCGGCCGTCACGACGGCTACGAGGTGTACGCGAGCTACGGGCGGCCCGCACGGCACGGGCGTTGGCTCTTCGAGCCGTCGTTCGGCTTCGCGTGGAAGAGCCGCGAGCTGAACGACTACTACTGGGGCGTTCGCCCATACGAGGCGAGCACGCTGCTGCCCGAGTACGAAGCGGGCTCGGGATTCAATACGCATGCCCGCTTCGTCGCGGGCTATCAGCTCGCCCGGCACTGGACGTTCATCGTCGCGACCGAGCACGAGCGGCTGAGCAGCGAAGCCGCTCGCAGCCCGCTGGTCGCCGAGCGGTCCGTTCGAAGCGGATTCGCCGGATTCCGATATACCTTCTGATCCCGGCACAGTCCCCGAGCGTCATCCTGAAGGGCGCGCCCGATCCGCCGGAGCCGCGTCTCGCTCAATGAGATGACGAGCCGCGGCGGATCTCGTTTTCCCGCGGCTTCGGCCATTCCATCACGATTCGCGCGCCGCCGAGCGAGGACGACTCCGCCCGCGCCTCTCCGCCGTGCAGCGCCGCGATCCGCGCGACGATCGCAAGCCCGAGCCCGTAGCCTCCCGTGCCGCGGCAGCGGCTGTCGTCGAGCCGCGCGAACGCCTTGAAGACCTCGTTCCGACGGTCCTCGGGAATCCCCGGACCGTCGTCCTCGACAGCCAGCGCGTAAACGCCGTCATGCTCGTCGAAAACGATAGCGATGCGCTCATTCGCATAGCGCGCCGCGTTGACGAGCAGATTCGACAGCGCGAGATCGATCATGCGCGGATCCATGGGCACGAGCCCCGCGGACGCCTCGTGCTCGATGCGCTGCCCTTCACGCAGCAGGCACTTTCCGGCGGCCTCGGCGATCAGCTCGCCGATCGGCGTCGGCTGCCAGCGCGCGCGCGTATCCGGATGATCGAGCCGCGCGAACTCGAGCATCGCGCCGATCAGCCGATCGATCTCCTCGACGTCCTGATCGATCGAGTCGAGCTCGTCCGCGATCGGCGCGTTCTGTGCAATCACCGCCATCGCGAACCTGATCCGGGCGAGCGGCGTACGAATCTCGTGCGACAGCGCGCTCGTCAGATCCTTCTGCCCCTGAATCAGCGCGCGGATCCGGGCGGACATCTCGTCGAAGCTCCCCGCGAGCTCCTCGAGCGTTCTCGCTTCTGCGCGGGTCGCCATCGGCGTGCGGTAGTCCGCCGCGAACGCGCGCGCGGCGCGAGTCAGAAGATCGACATCCCGGATCAGCGGCCAGAGCCAGACGCCGACGAGCACGAGAATCGGCAGATAGAAAAGGTGCGGCACGATGTCGAGCAGCGCGCTTTGCGCCGCGGCATCGGGCGCGGGGCCGACGCGGATCGCGGCGCCGAGCCGCTCCGACGAGCGCAGGAAGATCGAGCGTCCGGCGTCGTCGAAAATCTCGAACGTGCCGTCCGGCTTCGCGTCGTCGGCCGCGAGGACGATCGCGTCGTGCGGCACGAGACCGACCGGGAGGCCGAGCTCGCGCTCGAGCTCGTCGGCCACGGACGATCGCTCGTCGGGCTCGGCCTCGGCCAGCCGCCGCTCGACGAGGGCCAACGTCGCGTCGACCCACGCGCCGGGCGCCGGCGCGAGCGCCTCCTGAAGCCGTGCGAATCCGTAGTCGAACAGCGCCGCCGTCGCGATCATCCCGCCGGCGATGATCACGTACGTCCGGAACAGCAGCCGGCCGTGCCGGCGCGGCGCGAGGAGATCACGCGGCGACGACTCGCGCGCCGCGCCGCGGCTCGCTCGGGTCCTTGGCTCCGATCGGCTCGCGTTCACGAGCTCGTCCACGCGCGACTACGCCGGACCCCGCCGCTCACCACGCGTCCGGCACGAGCACGTAACCCTTGCCCCAGATCGTCCGGATACGCTTCGGGGCCATCGCGTCGTCGCCCAGCTTCTTGCGCAGCTTCGATATCCGTCCGTCGATCGACCGGTCGAGCCCGTCGTAATCGATGCCGCGCACGCGCTTGTAGAGCTCGTCGCGGCTCAGGATCGTGCCGGCCGAGCGCACGAGCACCCGAAGCAGCTCGAATTCCTGGGTCGTCAACGCGATTTCCTGGCCGTCGAGCCAGACTCGGTGCGAGGCCTCGTTCACGCGCAAGCCGCCGAGGACGATCTCGCCGGCCGCGGGCTCGGCCTGCGAGGTCTGGCTCGCACGGCGAAGCAGCGCACGAATACGCGCGAGCAGCACCATCGGCTCGGCGGGCTTCGCGACGTAATCGTCCGCGCCGGCCTCGAGGCCGATCACCTGATCGATATCCGCGTCCTTCGCGGTCAGCATCAGGATCGGCCCATTGAACGTCTGACGTAGCTCGCGGCAGATCGTCAGCCCGTCCTTGCCCGGAAGCATCAGATCGAGCAGCACGAGGCGCGGCCGAGCCTCGTGGAAGCGCGCGACGGCCGCCGCACCGTTCGACTCGACCTCGACGGACAACCCGTTCTGCTCGAGGTAGCGGCTCGTGAGGTCCGCGAGCCTCGCATCGTCCTCGACGAGCAACACATCGACCGACTGTGCGTTCATAGAATGTCCCATACGTGGCGGCGCCGCCGGTTACGGCGCCGGTCGTCCGAATCCGTCGTCATCACCTCGAGCCGGGTTTCGGCGACGCGCTCGCTCGAGACCGCGTCCGTCAGCCAGTATGCGAACGTCTCGCTGACCGCGCGCTCCTCGACGACGGCCCCCGATGTCGTGCCGTGCCAGCATTGGATCGGCTCTTCCGACAAATCGCTATGCAAGCAAAACGCGCCGGCGACGTCGCTTCGCCAGGAGATCGAGATCGACAGCTCGCAAGCATTATCGCGGCGATCGGTGATGCACAGGGAGGGCTTGACGCTGAGCGAGACCCGCGCATCGGCCGCGCTCGCGAGCTCGAGGCACAGCACCGCTGCGACGAGCCCGACGCCGACGCGCATCCATGCCGATCCACCGTCGCAAACGAGCGACAGGCGCTCCGTGCAGGGCTGTATCGTTCTTGTTCGCAACGGTGACCGGCAGGCGAGACCTTCGGGGAATGCCGCCGTCGCAGGCCGAAAGGCCCTGCCGCGGCACGGCCGTCGCAGGCCGGGAGCCCTTGCGCGGCACGGCGCGCGTCGCGCGAATTGTTGCGCAGCACGGAACGCATAGCAATGGTGCGGCCGCGGCCCAAACGAAGTGACCGGGGGTGAGCGTCCCTGCTCGAAACGAAGCTGTCCTTTGCTCCCGGCCGCTCGGCACGGTACTCGAAGCGGCGCGGCGCGTCTGTAGCGTTTATTGAGCGGTTTTGTCTCGGAGTCGGCACGATGTGCCGGCGGCGTTCTCCACGTGCCGCCGAAAGAAGCGGCCGATCGGCCCGGGCCGCCCGCTATAATCCCTCGTAGGCCCCATGCGCCCGGGACGACCGTCATGCGACCTTTCGGATTGCTCTGCCCTCTCGTCCTTTCGCTCGTGCTCGCGGCGTGCGATCCGGCCGAGCCGACGAGCGGCGCCGAAACCGCCGCCGAGAACGCGGCGGATGCCGCGGCGTCGCGATCGCCAACGCTTGCCGACACGGCACCTGCCGAACCGGACGACTTCGTCTACGAGGCCGAGCGCTTCGCGGATCTTCGCATCCTGCGCTATCGCGTGCCCGGCTTCGAGTCGCTCGATCTCGAGACGAAGAAGCTGCTCTACTACCTCTACGAAGCCGCGCTCGAGAGCCGCGAGATCATCTACGACCAGAAGCACCGCTATAACCTCGCGATCAAACGGACGCTCGAAGAGATCGTCAAGCACTACCCGGGCAACCGCGACACGGACGAGTTCCGCGCGCTCGAGGTCTACCTGAAACGCATCTGGTTCTCGAACGGCATCCATCATCATTATTCGCACGACAAGTTCGACCCGGGTTTCGATTTCGAGACCTTCGCAGACTTCGTTCGGGCGACGCCGGGCGACTTTCCGACTCGCGACGGCCAATCGATCGACGAGCTGCTCGACGAGCTCCGTCCCATCATGTTCGATCCGAGCGTCGACGCGAAGCTCGTCAGCCGGGCGGCGGGCGTCGACCCGGTCGCGGCCTCGGCCGTCAATTTCTACGGCCCCGGCATCACGCACGCCGAGGTCGAGGCGTTTTACGCGGACAAGCGCGATCCGCACGACCCGACGCCGGTTTCGCTCGGCCTGAACTCGCGTCTCGTCGAGCGCGGTGACGGAACGCTGATCGAGCAGGTCTGGCGCGTCGGCGGCCTTTACAGCGAAGCCCTCGAGCGGACCGTCCGTTGGCTCGAGCGCGCCGTCGAGGTCGCCGAGAACGACGCGCAGCGCGAGGCGCTCGAGCGCCTCATCGAGTATTACCGGAGCGGCGATCTCGAGGACTGGGACGAGTACAACATCGCATGGGTCGCGGACGACGCGTCCGACGTCGACACGATCAACGGGTTCATCGAGGTCTACAACGACCCGATCGGCATGCGCGGCTCGTACGAGGCCGTCGTCCAGATCGTCGACCCGGCCGCGACGCAGCGGATCGCCGCGATCGCGGCCGAGGCGCAATGGTTCGAGGAGAATTCGCCGATCCTCGACGCGCACAAGAAGGCCGACGTCACCGGGATCACCGGCCGGGTGATCAACGTCGTGGTCGAGGCCGGCGATGCGTCGCCGTCGACGCCGGTCGGCATCAATCTGCCGAACTCGGATTGGATCCGGCGGCGGCACGGCTCGAAGTCGATCAGCCTCGCGAACATCGTTCATGCCTACGACGCGGTTCGCGGCGGCGCCGCCGAGGAGTTCGCGCACGACGCCGAGGAGCTCGAGCGCTACGAAGCATACGGCGTGCTGACGTCGGACCTGATGACCGACATGCACGAGGTCATCGGTCATGCGTCGGGCGCGCTCGAGCCCGGCGTCGGGCCCCTGCACGAGACGCTCGGCGGTTACGGGTCGACGATCGAGGAAGGCCGAGCCGATCTCGTTGCGCTTTATTTCATGACCGATCCGAAGATGGTCGAGCTCGGGCTGCTGCCGTCGGTCGAGGCGGGATATACGATGTACGACACGTATATCCGTAACAGCCTCTTGCAACAGCTCTACCGCATCGAGCGCGGCAAGGACCTCGAGGAAGACCATATGCGCAACCGCCAGCTCATCGCCGCCTGGGCTTTCGAGCTCGGCCGCGAGGACGGCGTGATCGAGCGCATCGAGCGCGACGGCAAGACCTATTTCGACGTTCGCGACTATGGCGCGCTGCGCGAGATCTTCGGGCAGCAGCTCCGCGAGCTGCAGCGGATCAAGTCGCAGGGCGACCGGGAAGCGGCCGCGCGGCTCGTCGAGACGTACGGCGTCAAGGTCGACCCGACGGTGCACGCCGAGGTGCTCGAGCGCTACGCCGCGCTCGACATTCCGCCGTACTCGGGCTTCATCAATCCCGTGCTGAGGCCCGTCGAGCGGAACGGCGAGATCGTCGACGTCGAGATCTCGTACCCGACCGACTTCGCGACGCAGATGCTCGATTACGCCGAGCGCTACTCGGCACTGCCGACCTGGAACTTCTGAGCGCCTAAGGCCGCCTTCCGGGCGCAGCAGCGTGAGACGCCGCAGGGCCCGGCGGCGCGTCGGCCGCCGAAAGACGCTTGCCGGCCGCCGGGCCTTCGCACTTGCCGTGCCCAGCCGGGCGGGGCGATCAGTCCGTGGGGCGAATCGCGCCGCACACCCTTCGCGACAAATCCCCTCAACAATCCATACAGATTCCGGCGTCCCGCGACGTTACTTTCCGCCCCCCGCGAACCCCGCCGCACGCCAACGCGCGAAACCTCGATGGACACTCTCGACGATCACGCCACCACCCGGCTCTCGCCCGATCAGGTCGAGGCGTTCATCGAGCACGGCTTCGTCAAGATCGAGGGCGCGTTCCCGCGGCGTCTCGCGGACGAAGCCCGCGCGAGGCTGTGGCGCGATACCGGCTGCGATCCGGACGATCCCGGAACATGGACCAAGCCGGTCATCCGCCTCGGCTATTACCCCGATACGCCGTTCATCCAGGCGGCGAACACCCGCGCGCTGCATCTCGCGTTCGATCGGCTCGTCGGACCCGGCCGATGGATCCCGCGCGGCGATCTCGGCACGTTTCCCGTCCGTTTTCCGGCGAGCGAGCCACCGGACGATACCGGCTGGCACGTCGATCCGAGCTTCGGGCCGGACACGGGCGACTTCCTGTCGTGGCGCGTGAACGTCGAATCGAAGGGAAGAGCGCTGCTGATGCTGTTCCTGTTCTCCGACGTCGGACCGGACGACGCGCCCACGCGGCTTCGCGTCGGCTCGCATCTCGATGTCGCGAGGCGGCTCGCGCCGGTTGGCGACGCGGGCCTGTCGCTGCGCGAGCTCGCCGCGAACGATTTCGCCGAAAGTGCGCATCGGCCCGTCGTCGCCGCCACGGGCGAGGCAGGCACCGTTTACCTGTGCCATCCATTCCTGGTCCACGCCGCGCAGGCTCACCGCGGCGAGCGCCCGCGTTTTCTCGCGCAGCCGCCGCTCCATCCGTCGGCACCGCTCGCGCTCGACCGCGCCGACGGCGCGTACTCGCCCGTCGAGCAGGCGATCCGCCTGGCGCTCGAATCCTGACGCGCCCGTCACGGCCCGTCGCCGCAACAGCGCGATAAGCCTCGCGCCCTCCCGCGCTGCCCCCCGACGACCGTTGGGTTACCATCCTGCCCGCATCGTCGATCCCCGCGGCCGAGCCGATCCGCACGGGCACGGCCTCGGGGCACCAGAAGAATCGGTCCGAGCGGGAGGAAGCAATGACCAGGCTTAGAGGCAAATCGTTCGCGGCACCGCTGCTCGCCCTCGCGGGCCTCGCCGCATTTCACGCGGCACAGGCAGAGGAAGGCCCCTCGCCGGTGCGCATGGACCCGGACGCGATGGGGGGGCTCGGGCTGACGCCGATCCCGAACGACGGATGGGTCGACATCCTCGTCGAAGGCGAGCTCGAGTTCGAGATCGCGCGGCTGTTCCAGGGCGAGGAGCTGCAGGTGGTCGTCGTCGAGTCGACGCCGGCGAAAACGGATCACCGCAACCGCCCGCTCGAGTACGACGAGTTCGTGCTCGTGCTGAACGGAAAGCTCGTGCTGACCGAACCGGACGGCACGGTGCACGAGTTCACGCCCGGACAGGCTCTGGTCGTGCCCAAAGGCTATACGGGGACCTGGGAGCAGCAGGGGCGGTACCGAGAGCTGGCGATCATCGCGACGCGGCGCGAGTAACGAGTCCCGAAACCGCACCCGTCCGACCCGCCTGCCGGACGGGTGCTCCCGGATCCGGCCGCTTTCGGTTGCCTCCGCAGCCGCGCTGCCGGTAGACCTTCGGCCGCAGGCGGGTTACCTTTTCCGCCACGATTGGCACCGCGTTCTGCCAATTCGCAAGCACAGGAGCGGGGGGATGGCAGCCACGACGACGATTAGAAGCGCATTGATCGCGGCCGGTCTTGCGGCCGTGCCGGCGGTCACGGCGCTGGCACAGATCAACGACAGCATCCGCGGCGCACCCAGCGAGGCGAATCATTTCATCGGAACTCCCGAGGGCTGGAAGCACCCGATGACGCCGTGGGGCGACCCGGATATTCAGGCGACGCTCGACATGATGCAGGCGTCGCGCGTGCCGCTCGAGCGCTGCGCGGACAGCTACCGGCCCGGTGCGGAGCCCTGCGACCCGACCCAGAAATGGGTGCCGGAAGACGTGTTCAACGCGCGCATGGAGGAGTTCAGGAGCCAGGCCGATCAGTTCGCGCAGGCGATGGCGGCAGGCGACCTCGCGAGGGCGATGAGGGCCGGCTTCCAGCCGAACCGCATCCCGCAGCGCCAGACGAACCTGCTCGTCGATCCGCCGAACGGCCTGCTCCCCGAGCTGACGCTGGAGGGCAAGCTGCGCGCGTACGAGATGGGCAGCGACTGGGCGCTGCCGGGCGAGAACATCACGTTCGATTGGGTCGACGACTTCGACAGCTGGGACCGCTGCGTCACCCGCGGCATGCCGTCGATGATGATGCCGTACCGCTACAACGGCGGCTTCCGCATCTGGCAGACGCCGGGCTACGTCGTCTTCCAGACCGAGATGATCCACGAGGCCCGGATCATCCCGATCGACGGCCGCGACCAGCTCGATCCCGAGATCAGGCAATGGCTCGGCGAGTCGCGCGGACATTGGGAAGGCACGACGCTCGTCGTCGAGACCACCAACTACCGCGACGGCATGCCGATCAACAACCCGTTGATCAATCTCGCCGTGCAAGGCTCGCCGGCCGGCAACCGCTTCGCGGCGAGCGATCAGATGAAGACGACCGAGCGCATCGTTCGCCTGAACGACGACACGTGGCTGTACGAGATCACGACGGAGGACCCGGTCATTCTGACCGCTCCGTTCACCGTGCGTTATCCGATGCGGCACGACCCCGACTACGGTTGGCCGGAATACGCCTGCCACGAGGGCAACACGATCGTTCGGTACTTCACCGAGACGAACCGCTACGAGCGTGCGAACCCCACGCCGGAGGAGCCGCAGCCGCCGGTCCAGGTCTCCGCGGACGTCGCCGACGCGCTCGCCGGCCGCTGGGTCGGCCGCCCGCGCATCGCGACGATCGATATCGACATCGAGCTCGAGTTCACGAAGAACGCCGACGGCACGCTCACCGGTAGGCTGGTCGGCACGACGCTCGGCGAGATCGACAAGCCGCTGCGGGAGTTTCGCGTCGACGGACGCGAGCTCCAGTTCACGTTCCCGAATATCGATCCGTGGAACGCCGCCGTGACGTTGACCGAGGACGGCACGCTGGAGGGAGGCATCTTCAGCATCCAGGGCACGATGCCGGTGACGTTCAGGCGGCTGGGCAGCTAGACGGGGCACCGGGCGAGAGGAGAGACGAAAAGTGAGAAGAATCGCGGAGCTCCGCATCGGATCGTCCGTCCTGAAGGCCGCGGCGTGCGCGCTGCTGCTTGCGCCGCTCGCGGCGCTCGGCGACGAGGCCGTGTTCGAAGTGAACTTGTCGGGCCCCGAGGCCTCGGGCGACCCGGACGGAACGGGCCAGGCCACCGTGACGCTGAAGCCGGCGACGAACGAGGTAGAGGTACGCCTCAGCTACTCGAATATCGCCGAGCCGACCGCAATGCACCTGCGCAAGGGCGCGACGGGCACCGCCGGGAACGTCGAGGTGCCGCTCGTGATCGAGCGGACCGGGCGAGGCAGCGTCGTCGGCCGGCGCAAATCCGCGTCGCCCGGCATCGTCGAGCGCATCGCGAAGTCGCCGGGCGAGTACTATCTCGTCGTGATCACTGGCGAGTACCCGGTTGGCGCGCTGCGCGGGCCGCTCGAGGAGTAGCGGTCGCTCACGTCCCGGCGTCCGCCGCACGGAACCGCTTCAAGGCTTCCTCGTAGACGTCGCGTGGCAGCGGCCCCTTCGCGGCCGCTGCCACGTTGTCCTTCAGGTGCGCCATGTTCGCGGTGCCGACGATCGTCGTGCTCATGTCCGGGTGACTCAGCGTGAAACGCAGCATGAGCTCCATCGGAGTCATGCCGTCGAGCAGATCGTCGACGTTCACCTCGTGCCATAGTCTGCGCCGCGCCCGAAAGCCCGGCTGCAGCGGTGCCGGGTAGTCGTCGATGATCGACTCGTCCTTGACGACGACGCCGCGCGCGACGCCGCCCCGGATCACGATCCCGGCGCCGCGCCGCGCCGCCTCCCGGATCAGCGCGTCGTGCTCGCGCTCGAGCGCCGAATAAGGGATCTGAAAGACGTCGAAGACGCCCATCTCGATATGCGCCTCGAGCTCCGGGAGCGTGCCCGACATGCCGATGAAGCGCACCTTCCCTTCGCGTCGAAGAGCCTCGAGCTCGGCGATCGAATCGTGCTCCTCGAGCACGGCTCGCGACGGGCTCAAGTGGAACTGCACGACGTCGAGATAGTCCGTTCGAAGCCGCTCGAGGCTCTGCTCGACGGCGGCGCGGATATTCTTGCGGCTGAAGTCGTGCGGCTTGCGCCGGGCGTACGGCACGTCGGGCGGCTCGACCGGGCAACCGCATTTGCTCGCGAGATAGAACTCGCTCCGCCGGTGCGAGATATGCCGGCCGATCAGCTCCTCGGAGTAGCCGTAATCGGGCGACGTATCGATATAGTTGATGCCGAGGTCGAGCACCGCGTTCAGCAGCGCGCTCGCCTCTTTCGCGGACAGACGCGGAAAGTGCTCGAGCCCGCGCAGCTCCATCGCCCCGTAGCCGAGCTTCGTGACCTCGAGCCCGGTCCGGCCTAGCGTAGATTTCGGCAAAGCAGTCATAGCCCGGGCCCCCGCGGCACCACCGGCCAGTTCGACGGTGCGGCCGGCCTCGTCATTCCCAGCCGATCGGCGAGCCGTACGGGACGAAACTTCCGATCGCCTCGACCTCGTGGATCTCGCCGCCTGTGATCTTGAACACGTGCGCCGCCGGCAGATCGTACGGCTCACGCTGCTCGTCCCACATCACCTCCGAGCCGTCGGCCGCGATCAACCTGTGCGGGCCCCTCGCCATCGATTGGCGGAAATGGGAGAACCCCATCACGAGGCCCTGCACCGGATCGACCGCGACGATGCGGCGATGATCGATGCTGTCGATATAAGCAAAACGGCGCGAGCCGAGTTGCCCGGCGCAATCGCGCGCGACGGGAGGCGGCGTGCGGCCGGCCGAATCGACGGCATCGAACGATGCCGGCGGAAGACCGGGACCCGCGGTGATCACGCCGTTCTCCTGCCGCTCGCAGTCGTCGGCGAACGGCGCAAGCGTGCCGTCGCTCTGCTCGAGCGCGTCGTAGTACGACGCCGCGATATCGGCGAGCGCGGCGCGCGGAGCCCGCTCGGATTCCGGCACGACGGCCGTCAATCCCGGACGGGGCACCTCGAGGCGCTCGAGCCCGGCCTCGTCGGGCACGTCCGTCACGAGGTGCTCGGCTTCCGTGATCTTTCCGCCTTCGATACGGAGCCGCGCGGCGAGCAGCCCCGGCGCGGTGCCCTCGTCGGCCGCCCTGTCGATCCTCGCGATGATCCCGACCGTGCCTCGATCTGGATCCGGAACATAAATCCTGTACCCGGCCGGCGCAGCGAGCGCCGACGCCCACAACCCTTCGCCGGGCCGGATCGGCGTGATGTTCTCGACGAGCCGGATCTCGGGCGCGAGACGCGCGGAGGCCGGATCACGCGCGGCGAGAGCTTCGAGGTAGTGCTGCGCCGCGTCGATGAGGCATTCCCGGTCGCAAGCGGTCTCGGTATCCGCAAACGCGCCGCCGGCAGCGAACGCGGCCGCGAGGCCGCACGCGATCCTCGTGCATAGCCCGAGGCTTCGTCGGAACATCGAAGCTCCCCGTACGTCGACTTCCGCCCGGATCGACGAGCCGTCCGGGCCAGGCGCTCGGCCGCTAGTC
>Ga0079224_100008806_pt1 | contig 13698 bp, 16 predicted proteins | sample Stecom2015_FD_80414 | JGI IMG/M metagenome (GOLD analysis project Ga0079224, IMG submission 80414) | Agricultural soil microbial communities from Utah to study Nitrogen management - Steer compost 2015 | ecosystem: Environmental > Terrestrial > Soil > Agricultural land | place: USA: Utah... | reverse complement strand
TCGACGGATCCTTGCCGGAGAACGCGCCGCCGCCGTGCGGCGCGGAGCCGCCGTAGGTGTCGACGATGATCTTGCGGCCGGTGAGACCGCAGTCGCCCTTGGGGCCGCCGATCTCGAACGCGCCCGTCGGGTTGACGAGGTACTTCACCTTGCCCTTGATGAGCTCCTTGGGCAGCACCGGCTTGATGATCTGCTCGATCACCGCTTCCTCGATCTGCTGGTGCGAGACGCCGGGGCCGTGCTGCGTGGAGAGCACCACGGTGTCGATCGCCTGCGGCCTGCCGTTGGCGTAGCGCAGCGTGACCTGCGACTTGGCGTCGGGGCGCAGCCAGGGCAGGCGGCCGTCGCGGCGCACCTCCGCCTGCCGCTCGACCAGGCGGTGCGACAGGTAGATGGCCATCGGCATGAGCGAAGGCGTCTCGTCGCAGGCGTAGCCGAACATCAGGCCCTGGTCGCCGGCACCCTGGTCGAGGTCGAGTCCCTTGCCTTCGTCGACGCCCTGCGCGATGTCGCGCGACTGCTCGCCATATGCGACGACCACGGTGCAGCCGTCGGCGTCGAAGCCGATCTTGGGGTCGGTATAGCCGATGCGGCGGATGGTGTTGCGTGCGACGTGCTGGAAGTCGACGTCGGCGTTGGTCGTGATCTCGCCCGCCAGCACCACGAGGTTGTCCTTGACGAGCGTCTCCGCCGCAACGCGCGAGCGGGGGTCCTGGGCTAGAATCGCATCGAGCACCGCGTCCGAAATCTGGTCGGCGACCTTGTCCGGGTGGCCCTCGGAAACCGATTCGGAAGTAAAAAGAAATTCGTTCATGACAGACTCGCGGAGCGCCCCTTTTCGGTGAAGGGCGCAAGGATACCAAACTCTTGCACCGCATCCTCCGGCTCGCCTTCGCGCTCGCGGCACGAGTCCCTCTACCCGTGTCGCACGCGTTTGGCGCGCTGCTCGGGTGGGCCATCTATGGGATCTCGCCCACCTACCGGACGCGCCTTCGCGCCAATCTCCAGCAGGCCGGCCTGACCGGGCGCGAGGTGCGCCGCGAGGCGATCGTCTCGGCGGGGCAGATGCTCGCCGAGCTGCCGGCGCTCTGGTTCCGGCCGCACGAGGAAGTCGCCTCGCTCGTGCGCGAGGTCGTCGGCCTCGCGCCGGTCCTCGCCGCGCGGGCGCGCGGCGAGCCGCTGCTCTTTCTCACTCCGCACATGGGCTGCTTCGAAGTGACGGCTCAGTACGCTGCGCGGCAGACGCCGATGACGGTGCTCTACCGGCCGCCGAAGATCCCGGCGCTCGAGCCGCTCATGCAGCTCGGCCGCGGCCGCCCTGGCATTCGCCTGGTCCCGGCGGACGTGACCGGCGTGCGCGAGCTCCTCGCCGCGCTGCGCCGCGGCGAAGCCGTCGGCTTCCTGCCCGACCAGGTGCCGAGCCGAGGCGAAGGCGAGTGGGCCGAGTTCTTCGGCCGCCCGGCCTACACCATGACGCTCGCCGCGAAGCTCGCCGCCCGGCCCGGCGTCACCTGCTACCTGGCCTACGGAGAGCGGCTGCCGCGCGGCCGCGGCTATCGCATCGTGCTGCGGCCGTATCCGGCCGCCCTTGACGGCGAGTCGCCGGTGCGGCGGCTCAATCGCGCGCTCGAGTCCCTGATCCGGGAGCGGCCGGGCCAGTACCTCTGGAGCTATAACCGCTACAAGGCGCCGCCGGGCGAAAAGCCCCTCGCCGGCGCCGCTGGGTCGCGCCCATGAGCCGGGTCGTCTTCGGCCTGATGCGGCTCGCGCACGTGCTGCCGCTTGCGGTGCTTGCCGTCATCGGCAACTTCGTCGGCGTGGTGATGTTCTGGCTCGTGCCCGAGCGCCGGCATGTGACGCGCATCAACCTCGAGAAGTGCTTTCCCGCCATGCCGGCGCGGGAGCGCGAGCGCCTGGCGCGCGCCCACTTCCGCGCCTTCTGTCGCAGCTTCGTCGAGCGCGGCGTGCTGTGGTGGGCGCCGCGCGCCCGGATCGAGCGCCTGGTGCGCATCGAAGGGCTCGAGCACCTCGATGCCGTCGCCGATCGCCCGGTCATCGTGTTCGCGCCGCATTTCGTCGGCTTCGAGGCGGCGGTGGCGCGGCTTTCCATGCAGGTTCCGATGGCCGGCATGTACTCGCGCCAGAAGGACCGGCGCTTCGATCGCCTGCTCTACGCCGGCCGCTCCCGCTTCGGGCTGACGCTGCATTCCCGCCAGGACGGCGTGCGCCGGATCCTTCGCGCTGTCTCGGAGGGCCTGCGCTACTTCTACCTGCCCGACATGGATTTCGGCCGGCGCGGGGCGGTGTTCATCCCGTTCTTCGGCGTGCCGGCCGCCACCACGACGGCGCTGTCGTATATTTCGCGCAGGACCGGCGCGGCCGTGGTGCCGTGCGTGACCCGCATGCTGCCGGGCGGCGCGGGCTACGTGGTTCGCCTGTATCCGGCGTGGAGCGGCTTCCCGAGCGGCGACGACCTCGCCGACACGCGCCGCATGGTGGCTTTCATCGAGGAGCGCGTGCTGGAGATGCCGGAGCAGTACTTCTGGCTGCACAAGCGGTTCAAGACCCGCCCGCCGGGCGAGCCGAGGTTCTATTGAGAACCACGGTGCGCTTCACCAAGATGCAGGGCGCGGGCAACGACTTCGTCGTCATCGATGCGACGCGCGAGCCCTTCCGTCTCGGCCCGGAGGAGATCGCGCGCGTGGCCGACCGGCATTTCGGCGTCGGCTGCGACCAGCTGCTCGTCGTCGAGCGCCCGAGCGGGCGCGAGGCCGACTTCCGCTACCGCATCTTCAACGCCGACGGCGGCGAAGTCGAGCAGTGCGGAAACGGCGCGCGCTGCTTCGTCAAGTTCGTGCACGCCAAGGGGCTCACCGACAAGCGCGAGATCCTCGTCGAGACGCTGTCGGGAACGATCGCCCCCCGCCTGGAGGACGACGGCGAGGTGAGCGTCGACATGGGGCCCCCGCGCTACGGCGAGCCTCTCGTCGAGCGCCTGCGCGTGGGCGGGGACGAGGTCGACGCCGCGATCCTCTCCATGGGCAATCCGCATGCCGTGCAGATCGTGCCGAGCGCCGAGGCGGCGCCGGTGCGCACGCAGGGCCCGCTGCTCGAGCACCACCCGCGCTTCCCGCAGCGGGTGAACGCGGGCTACATGGAAGTGCGCGACCGTCACGAGATCGTGCTTCGCGTCTGGGAGCGCGGCGCCGGCGAGACGCTCTCCTGCGGCACCGGCGCCTGCGCGGCGGCGGTCTCCGGGATTCTCCGCGGCGTGGTCGATTCGCCGGTTCGCGTTCAGACGCGCGGCGGCACGTTGACCATCCGTTGGGCGGGCGGCGACAATCCGGTGTGGATGAAAGGCCCGGCGCAGAGCGTCTTCGAAGGAGAGATCGAGGTATGAGAATCGAGCGCAGCCGATGAGCCCCGAAGAGGTCGCCATCTTCCTGCGGACCAACCCGCGCTTCTTCGACCAGCATCCCGAGCTCCTCGAGTCGATCCAGGTGCCCCATCCGTACGGCGGGCGCGCCATTCCGCTCGCCGAGCGCCAGACGCTTGCGCTGCGCGAGAAGCTGAAGCTCGTCGAAGGCAAGCTTGCCGAGCTCGTGCGCTTCGGCGAGGAGAACGACGTCATCAGCGAGAAGGTTCACCGCCTCGCGGTCGCGCTCGTAGGCGCGAGCGATTTCCCGGCGCTCACGCACGCGCTCTACTTCCACCTGCGCGAGGACTTCGCCGTGCCGCACGTTGCCCTGCGCATCTGGGGCAAGAGCGTGCCGGCCGACTTCCCGGAAGCGGCCGCCGTCGAGGCGGCCCAGCGCGAGAAGGCCGAGACGATGGGCGGGCCCGCCTGCGGCGCCGCCGAAGGCAGCCCTTTCCTGCCCTGGTTCGGCGAGGCTGCGGGTCACGTGCGCTCGGTGGCCGCCGTGCCGCTCGGCGAGACGGCCGTGTTCGGCGTGCTCGTCATGGGCAGCGAGGATCCCCAGCGCTTCTACGCCGACATGGGCGTGCTCTACCTCAGGCGGATCGGCGAGCTCTGCGCCGCCGGCGTCGGCGCGCGGCTCTAGCTCCGTGGGCGACGATCGCGGCCTCGCGCACGAGTACCTCGATGCGCTGAGGCGGCAGCGCCGCCTCTCCCCTGCGACCGTGCGCAACTACGGGCACGCGCTGGACCGCCTCTTCGTCCTTCTTGAAGGCCGCTCGCCCGCGGCGCTCGAGCCGGCGCAGGTGCGCCGCTTCGTCGCCGTGCTGCACGCGCAAGGCCTCGCCCCGCGCACGCTCGCGCTTACGCTCTCGGCGTGGCGCGGCTGGTTCCGCTGGCTTGCGCGGCACAAGGGCTTCGCCGCCAATCCGGCGCTCGGCATCCGGGCGCCGAAGGCGCCGAAGCCCCTGCCGAAGGCGCTTTCCGTCGAGCAGGCGCAGAAGCTGCTCGACGGCACCGGGCATGTCCCCGATGGCCGCGAATCCGACAGCGACCGGGCGGTGTGGCTTCGCGACCGCGCGATGTTCGAGCTCCTCTACTCCTCGGGCCTGCGTCTGGGCGAGCTGGTGGCGATCGACCTCGGCGACGGCCGGCTCGACCTCGCGCAGGGCGAGCTCACCGTGACGGGCAAGGGCGCCAAGACGCGCACCGTGCCGGTCGGCAGCCAGGCGCGAGAAGCGCTGCGCGCCTGGCTCGCGGTCCGCGACCGCCTTGCGCACCCCGCGGAGCGCGCCTGCTTCGTCGGCGCGCGGGGCCGCCGCATCGCGCCGGCGCAGGTCTGGAAGGCGCTTGGCCGCTGGGCGGGGAGGAGCCGCCTCGGCCAGGTCGTGCACCCGCACATGCTGCGCCATTCGTTCGCCACCCACCTGCTGCAGTCCTCGCAGGATCTGCGCGCGGTGCAGGAGCTCCTCGGGCACGCGAGCATCTCCACCACTCAGGTCTACACGCATCTCGACTTTCAGGCGCTCGCCAAGGTGTACGACGCGGCCCATCCGCGAGCGAAGAAGAAATGAGCGTCCTCGTCCTGAAGAAGGGGCGCGAGAAGTCGCTCGCGCGCCACCATCCCTGGATCTTCTCCGGCGCGATCGAGAGGGTCGAGGGCTCGCCCGCGGCCGGCGATACGGTGGAAGTGCGCGGTGCGGACGGCAAGTTCCTCGCGCGAGCCGCCTATAGCCCCGCCTCCCAGATCCGCGCGCGCGTCTGGAGCTTCGACCCCGCGCAGGCGGTCGACGCAAAGCTGCTGCGCGCGCGCCTCGAGAAGGCGATCGCGCTGCGCCAGGCGCTGCCCATCGCCCGCCATTCCAATGCGTTGCGCCTGGTGCACGGCGAATCCGACGGCCTCCCGGGCCTCGTGCTCGACCGCTACGCCGATGTCCTCGTCGCTCAGTTCCTCGCCGCCGGCGTGGAGCGCTGGCGCGAGGCGATCCTCGGCGCCGCCGCCGAGCTGACGGGGTGCGAGGCGATCTTCGAGCGCTCGGACGCCGAGGTGCGAAAACTGGAAGGGCTCGCGCCGCGCGTGGGCTTCGCGCTCGGCAACCGCGCCGCCAACCGCTGCCCGATCGTCGAGTACGGCCTGCATTTCCGGGTCGACGTGGAGGGTGGCCAGAAGACCGGCTTCTTCCTCGACCAGCGCGAGAACCGGCAGCGCGTGCGCGCGCTTGCCGCCGGACGCGACGTGCTCGACGCGTTCTGCTACACGGGCGGCTTCGCCATCGCGGCGCTCGCCGGCGGAGCGAAGCGCGTCACGGCCCTGGAGAGCTCGGCCGACGCGCTCGAGGTGGCGCGCGAGAACCTTGCGGCCAACGCCTTGGAGGCCGCGCGCCTCGAGTTCGTCCGGGCCGACGTGTTCGCTCACCTGCGGCGGCTGCGCGACCAGGGTGCGCGCTACGATCTCGTCGTCCTCGACCCGCCGAAGTTCGCGCCGACGGCCGCGCAGGCGCGCAACGCCGCCCGGGCGTACAAGGACATCAACCTGCTCGCGTTCAAGCTGCTCGCGCCCGGTGGGCTTCTCGCCACGTTCTCCTGCTCCGGCGGCGTTTCGGCGGAGCTCTTCCAGTCGATCGTCGCGGGCGCGGCGCTCGACGCCGGCGTCGAGGCGAAGATCCTCGAGCGCTTCGGCGCCGCCGCCGACCATCCGGTGGCGCTCGAGTTTCCCGAGGGCGACTACCTCAAGGGGCTGCTCGTGCTGCGGAGTTAGAATCGCGGCCTCTTACACGCGCTCGCGACGGCAGGAGTCGACATGCAGCAGGACAACATGGTGCCCGTGACCATCCTTACCGGCTTTCTCGGCGCGGGCAAGACCACGCTCCTCAACCGCATCCTGAAAGAGGACCACGGCCGGCGCATCGCCGTGATCGAGAACGAGTTCGGCGAGACCGGCGTCGACGGCGACATCATCGAGAAGAGCGACGAGCAGATCGTCGAGATGAACAACGGCTGCATCTGCTGCACCGTGCGAGGCGACCTCATCCGCATCCTCGGTACGCTCAAGGCGCGCCGCGACAGCGGCGAGCTCAGCTTCGACCGCGTGGTGATCGAGACGACCGGCATGGCCGATCCAGGCCCGGTGGCGCAGACGTTCTTCACCGACGAGGAGATCGGCGAGTACTACCTGCTCGACTCGATCCTGACGGTCGTGGACGCGAAGCACGCGCCCAAGCAGCTCGACGAGTTCCACGAGGCGCAGGAGCAGGTCGGCTTTGCCGACCGCATCCTCATGTCGAAGACCGACCTCGTGTCCGAAGAGGAGGTGGCGTCGCTCTCGCAGCGCCTGAAGCGCATGAACCCGCGCGCGCCCATCAAGAAGGTGCATTTCGGCGAGGCGCCGATCGACGAGATTCTCGACATCCGGGGCTTCAACCTCAACGCCATCCTGGAGCTCGACCCGCAGTTCCTCACCGACGTGCAGCACGAGCACCACGACGAGGTGGAGTCGTTCGTGTTCCGCGCCGAGCGGCCCTTCGACGGCGACAAGCTCGAGCAGTTCCTCTCGGGCATGATCCAGCTCTACGGGCCGGACCTGCTGCGCTACAAGGGCGTTCTGTGGATGAAGGGCAAGCCGCGCCGGGTGGTGTTCCAGGGCGTGCACATGATGATGGGCGGCGACATGGGCAAGCCCTGGGGCAAGGCCGAGAAGAAGGGCTCGATCCTCGTCTTCATCGGCAAGAAGCTGCCGCGCGAGCTCTTCATGGCCGGGCTGGAGGAGTGCCTGGCGAAGTAGCCGCGCCGCTTCTTCCCGCGCGGCGCTCCGGCTAGAGCGCGTTCAGCGGGATCTTCAGATAGGAAATTCCGTTCGCCTCCGGCGGCGGCAGCTCGCCCGCGCGGATATTCACCTGGATGGAAGGCAGGATGAGGTTCGGCATGCCGAGCGTGCGGTCGCGCGCCTCGCGCATGCGCACGAACTCGTCCTCGGTCACGCCGTCGCGGACGTGGATGTTGCCGGCCCGCTGCGCGGCCACCGTGGTCTCCCACTGCACGTCGCGGCCCTCGGGCGGATAGTCGTGGCACATGAAGAGCCGCGTCTCGCCCGGCAGGCTGAGCAGGCGCCGGATCGACCGGTAGAGCGTGCGCGCGTCGCCGCCGGGAAAGTCCGCCCGCGCCGTTCCCACGTCGGGCATGAAGAGCGTGTCGCCCACGAACACCGCGTCGCCGACGCGGTACGCCATGTCGGCCGGCGTGTGCCCCGGGACGTGCATCGCCGAGGCCTCGAGGGCGCCGATGCGGAACGTCTCGCCGTCGGCGAAGAGATGGTCGAACTGCGAGCCGTCGAGCCGGAACTCCGGCTCGAGGTTAAACACCTTCTTGAACACGCCCTGCACCGTGCGGATGGCCTCGCCGATGGCGATCTTCCCGCCGAGCTGTCGGCGCAGGTAGGGCGCCGCGGACAGGTGATCCGCGTGCGCGTGCGTCTCCAGGATCCACTCGACCGAGAGCTGCCGCTCGCGCACGAAGGCGGCGATGGCATCGGCCGAGTCGGTCGCGGTGCGCCCGGACCTGGGGTCGTAGTCGAGCACCGAGTCGACGATCGCGCAGGGCGAGCCCTCGCGCTCGTACACCACATAGCTGATGGTCCAGGTTGCCGGGTCGAAGAACGGCTGCACGCGGGGCTTCATTTCCGTGGGCCTCTCGGGATTTCGCATGGCGACACTATATTGATGAATATATTGTGAGTCAATATAATGTGCGGCGCGATAACGTCTTTCGGATCCCATAACAACGTCACGATGGAGCGGCCCGAAGCCATGCCCGCGATTCCCAGCACCATCGACCTCTCGGCCATGCAGCGCTCCGCCGAGAATGCCTGCCGCCTGATGAAGGCGCTGGCGAACCCGGACCGGCTGATGGTCCTGTGCGAGCTCACCCAGGGCGAGCGCAGCGTCGGCGAGCTGGAGCAGGCGCTCGGCATTCGCCAGCCCACGCTCTCGCAGCAGCTCACCGTGCTGCGCGAGGAACAGCTCGTGGCGACGCGCCGCGAGGGCAAGCACATCTTCTACAGCGTGCGCAGCGCCGCGGCCCTCGCCGTGCTTCGCGTGCTTTACGCGCAATTCTGCGCACCCGGCAAAGGCGCCTCCCGATGAGCATCGATTTCGCGCACTTCACGCCGTGGGCCTCGCTCGCCGGCGGCGTCCTGATCGGCACCGCTGCGGCCATGCTGGTGCTGCTGAACGGCCGCATCGCCGGCATCAGCGGCATCCTCGGCGCGCTTTTCGTGCCGCGCAGCGGCGAGGTGCTCTGGCGCGTGGCCTTCCTCGCCGGCCTTCTCGTCGCGCCGGCCCTCTGGCATCTCGCCGGGGGCACCGTGCTCGCGCGCATCGAGGCGGGCTACGGGACGCTCGTCGTCGCGGGCCTCCTGGTCGGCCTTGGCACGAGCTATGGCTCGGGCTGCACCAGCGGGCACGGCGTCTGCGGCCTTTCACGCCTCTCGCCGCGCTCGCTCGTGGCGACCGCGGCGTTCATGCTGAGCGGGTTCGCCACGGTCTACGTCGCGCGCCACCTTCTCGCCTGAGCCGAACCGATCTTCCTGCCATGAACCCACTTTCCGCTTTCGCCTCCGGCCTCGTATTCGGCATCGGCCTCCTCCTTTCGGGCATGTCCGACCCGGGCAAGGTCATCGGCTTCCTCGACCTTGCCGGGGCATGGGATCCGTCGCTCGCCTTCGTCATGGCGGGCGCCATCCTCGTCGGCTTCTTCGCCTTCCGGCTGGCCGGCCGCCGCGGGCAGGCGTTCCTCGGCGGCGCCATGCACCTGCCGGAGCGCCGGGACCTCGACCGTCGCCTCGTCGCCGGCGCCCTCGTGTTCGGCATTGGCTGGGGGCTCGCGGGCTTTTGCCCCGGACCGGCCATCACGGCGCTCGGCGCGGGCTACGGCAAGGCCCTTGTCTTCGTGCTCGCCATGCTCGCGGGCATGGCCGCCTACACGCTCGCCGAGCGCTGGCGAGCCGCGCGCACCGCTCATCTGACTACTTGACTTCGCGTCCTCTGGCGCGCATCTAATACTAAATGGAGCAATTCCACGGCACGACCATTCTGTCGGTGCGCCGCGAGGGCAGCGTGGCGCTCGGCGGCGACGGGCAGGTCACGCTCGGCAACATCGTGGTGAAGGGCGGCGCGCGCAAGATCCGGCGCCTGTACCACGAGCGCATCCTCGCCGGCTTCGCGGGCGGCACCGCCGACGCTTTCACCCTCTTCGAGCGCTTCGAGGCTAAGCTCGAGAAGCACCAGGGCAACCTGCTGCGCTCGGCCGTCGAGCTCGCCAAGGACTGGCGCACCGACCGCATGCTGCGGCGCCTCGAGGCGATGCTCGCCGTCGTCGACAAGGAGCGCTCGCTCATCATCACCGGCATGGGCGACGTGCTCGAGCCCGAGCTCGGCATCGTCGCGATCGGCTCGGGCGGTCCGTATGCGCAGAGCGCGGCACGGGCCTTGCTCGAGAACACGGCGCTCGGCGCGAGGGAGATCGTCGACCGATCGCTCGCCATCGCGGCCGACCTCTGCATCTACACCAACCACCAGCGCGCCATCGAAACGCTGGAGTAACGGCAGGAACGCTGGAGCAACGGCATGAGCGCCATGACCCCGCAGGAGATCGTCCACGAGCTGGACAAGTACATCATCGGCCAGGCGCGGGCGAAGCGGGCGGTGGCCATCGCGCTGCGCAACCGCTGGCGCCGGCTGCAGGTGGCGGAGCCGCTGCGCCAGGAGATCACGCCCAAGAACATCCTGATGATCGGGCCCACCGGCGTGGGCAAGACCGAGATCGCGCGGCGTCTCGCGCGCCTCGCCGATGCGCCCTTCATCAAGATCGAGGCGACCAAGTTCACCGAGGTCGGCTACGTCGGCCGCGACGTCGACACCATCATCCGCGACCTCGTCGAGATCAGCGTGAAGCAGACGCGCGAGCAGGCGATGCGCAAGGTGCGCACCCGGGCCGAAGAGGCGGCGGAGGACCGGGTGCTCGACGTCCTCGTCGGCTTCCAGGACAGGGGCGAGGAGAACGTGACCCGGCAGCGGTTCCGCAAGAAGCTGCGCGAAGGGGAGCTCGACGACAAGGAGATCGACATCGAGGTGGCGGTGACCCAGCCGCAGATGGAGATCCTCGCCCCGCCGGGCATGGAAGACCTCACTTCCCAGATCCAGGGCATGCTTTCGAACCTGGGCGGCGGGCGCAAGCGCCTGCGGCGCCTGAAGATCCGCGACGCGATGCAGGCGCTCACCGAGGAGGAGGCCGCCCGCCTCGTGAACGACGACGAGCTGAAGGCGCGGGCGGTGGCGAACGCCGAGCAGAACGGCATCGTCTTCCTGGACGAGATCGACAAGATCAGCAGCCGCTCGGACATCCAGGGGGCCGACGTCTCGCGCCAGGGCGTGCAGCGCGACCTGCTGCCGCTCGTCGAGGGAACCACCGTCTCGACGCGCTACGGCATGGTGAAGACCGACCATATCCTCTTCATCGCTTCCGGCGCCTTCCACCTGAGCAAGCCCTCGGACCTCATTCCGGAGCTGCAGGGCCGCTTCCCGATCCGCGTCGAGCTCGACAACCTGTCGGTGGACGATTTCGAGCGCATCCTCGTCGCGACCGACGCGAGCCAGGTGAAGCAGTACCAGGCGCTCCTCGCGACGGAGGGCGCGCAGGTGGAGTTCCGGCCGGAGGCCATCCGGCGGCTGGCCGAGATCGCCTTTCAGGTGAACGAGAAGACCGAGAACATCGGCGCGCGCCGCCTCTCCACGGTGCTCGAGAAGCTGCTCGAGGAGGTTTCCTTCGAGGCCGGGGCCAAGGGGCCGGCGACGATCACCATAGACGCCGCGTACGTGGACGCCCGGCTCGGCGAGCTGGCGGTCGACGAGGACCTTGCCCGGTACGTGCTCTGACCCCGGCGCGGGAGCCCCTTGAAACGGCTTCGGCCAGCCTCACATAACGGACAAAGGGGCGTGGATGCCCCGGGCTCAGGTACGGAAGGAGAAGCTATGGCCGCCATTACCCGTTACGACCCGTTCAATGAGCTGGTCGACGATCTGTTCAGGGGTTTTCTCGTCCGCCCGCTTGCTCGCGAGGGCGGCGTCGAGCGGATGCCGCGCATGAAGGTCGATGTCGCCGAACGGAACGGCGCCTACGTGGTCAGCGCCGAGATCCCCGGCGTGCGCAAGGAAGACATCGACGTGTCGATCGACGGCGCCCAGGTGACCGTCACCGCCGAGGTGAAGCGCGAGAAGGAAGCCGCCCAGGACGAGCGCGTGCTCCACGCGGAGCGCGTTTTCGGCAAGATGAGCCGCAGCTTCACGCTGCCGCTCGAGGTGGATGACACCAAGGCCGAAGCCAAGTACCGGGACGGCGTGCTCGAGCTGACGCTGCCGAAGAAGCAGGCGGCGCAGCGCAAGCAGATCAGCATCCAGTAGCGGCAGCCGGACTCGCTTCACGGCCCTCGCTTCACAGACCGGCGGGCCGTGGAGCCAGGCGGTAGAATCCGGGGGCGCGCATGAACGCCCCCCAACAGCACACCCCCCAGGCCGCCGAGAAGGCGCGCATCCTGGCCGAGGCGCTTCCGTACATCCAGCGCTTCCACGGCCGCTCCATCGTGGTCAAGTTCGGCGGCAACGCCATGACGGACGACGCCCTGAAGCAGGACTTCGCCCGGGACGTCGTGCTGCTCAAGCTGGTCGGCATGAACCCGGTTGTCGTCCATGGCGGCGGTCCCCAGATCGAGCGGCTGCTCGCCCGGCTGGGCAAGAAAGGCGAGTTCGTCCAGGGCATGCGGGTCACCGACCGCGAGACGATGGACGTCGTCGAGATGGTCCTCGGCGGCCACGTGAACAAGGAGGTCGTCGAGCTCATCAACCAGGCGGGCGGCAAGGCGGTCGGCCTGACGGGGCAGGATGGCGCCTTTATCCGCGCCCGCAAGCTGCTCGTGGAGTCGAAGGAGAGCGGCAAGGTCGACATCGGCCAGGTGGGCGAGGTCGAGTCGATCGACGCCGAGGTGATCGGCGCGCTCGAGCGCGGCGGCTTCATTCCCGTCGTCGCGCCCATCGCCACGGGCGCCGATGGCACCACCTACAACATCAACGCCGATCTCGTGGCGGGCAAGCTGGCGGAGGTGCTGCGCGCCGAGAAGCTCGTCGTGATGACCAACACGCCCGGCGTGCTCGACAACGAAGGCAAGCTCCTCACGGGCCTCACGCCCCGCGCCATCGACGATCTCGTGAAGAAGGGCGTCATCGCCGGCGGCATGCTGCCCAAGATCGACTCCGCCCTAGACGCGGCGCGCAACGGCGTGCGCAGCGTGCACATCATCGACGGCCGCGTGCCGCATGCGCTGCTCCTCGAGGTGCTGACCGACGAAGGCGTCGGCACGCTGATCCGCAGCAAGTAGGGCCTGGTGCGCATCGCAAGCCTGCCGCCCTCGCGGCGCGTATGGATCTTCGACCTCGACAATACGCTGCACGACGCGCGGCCGAAGATCTTCCCGTCCATGCACGCGCAGATCAACGCTTACCTGAAGCGGACCTTCGGCGTCGACGACGCGGGCGCCGAGGCCATGCGGGTCGGCTTCTGGCGGCGCTACGGCACCACCATGAACGGCCTCATGCGCCACCATGGCACCGACCCGAGGCGCTTCCTCGCCGAGACGCACGTGTTTCCCGAGCTCGGCGACCTCATGGTCCGCGAAAACGCGCTGCATCACGCGCTCGCGCGCCTCGAGGGTCGCAAGCTCATCTTCTCCAACGCGCCGCGGCGCTATGTCGAGCAGGTTCTCGACGCGCTGGGCGTCGGCCGCTTCTTCGATGCGGTCTACACCATCGAGGACGCGCGCTTTCGCGGCAAGCCCGCGCTGCAGGGCTTCCACGTGCTGTTGCGCAAGCATCACCTGGATCCGCACCGCTGCGCGTTCGTGGACGACATGCTCGAGAACCTGCGCGCCGCGCGGCGCCTCGGCATGTCCACGGTGTGGGTGAGCCGCACCCGCCGCCGCGTCCCCTACGTCGACCTCGTCGTGCGGTCAGTCACGGAGCTGCCTAGGCTGGTGTTCCGTTATCAGTAGTCACACCTTGCACCCTAGGCGCGCGATCAGGGGACGATCACCAAATCGGCTATCGCCTCCAACGTGCGTTTTCGAGAGCTCTCCACGTGATCGCGAATCAACGCCCGTGCTTTCCGCTTGTCGCGCCGTCGCACAGCATCGATGATCTCGCGGTGTTCTTCGACGAATTGGTGGAGGCCACCAGCCTCAC
>Ga0079224_100008804_pt1 | contig 13699 bp, 13 predicted proteins | sample Stecom2015_FD_80414 | JGI IMG/M metagenome (GOLD analysis project Ga0079224, IMG submission 80414) | Agricultural soil microbial communities from Utah to study Nitrogen management - Steer compost 2015 | ecosystem: Environmental > Terrestrial > Soil > Agricultural land | place: USA: Utah... | reverse complement strand
GCGGACGCTGGAGGAGTGGGTGGCGATCGTCGCGCCCGATCCTGAGCGCGACCCTGCCGGCCATCTGTCCGTCGCCCACAGCCATCCGCGCTGGGTGGTGACCGCCTTCCGCGACGCGCTCGGCCCGGACGCCGGCGAGACCGTCGAGGTGCTGGCGGCCGACAACGAGCGGCCGCTGGTGACGCTGGTGGCCCGGCCCGGGCGCTCCTCGGTGAAGGAGCTGCGTGACGCGGGTGCCGAACCCGCCCGCTACTCCCCGTACGGGGCCTACCTGCCCGAGGGCGACCCCGGCCAGATCCCGGCGGTGGCCGAGGCCCGGGCGGCGGTGCAGGACGAGGCCAGCCAGCTGGTGGCGCTCGCCCTCACCCGCGTCCCCATCGACGGCCGCGACGAACGCTGGCTCGACCTGTGTGCGGGGCCCGGCGGCAAGGCGGGCCTGCTCGATGCCATCGCCACCCACGGCGATCTGGAGGGCGCTACCCCGTCCGTCCAGAACGGCGGGAGTGGCGGCACGCCCGACGGCGAGTCCGGTGAGGCCGGGGGCCGGGGTTTTGTGCGGGTGTTCCGGGGTGGGGCGCGGCTGGTGGCCGCTGACGTGCAGCAGCATCGGGCGCGGCTGGTGCGGCAGGCCGTGGGTGAGGCCGGGGTGGTCACGGCGGATGGGACCGAGCCGGCTTGGCGGCCTGGGACGTTCGATCGGGTGATGCTGGACGCGCCCTGTACCGGGCTGGGGGCGCTGCGGCGCAGGCCCGAGGCGCGGTGGCGGCGGGATCCGTCGGGGATCGCGGAGCTGAGCGGGTTGCAGCGGCGGCTGCTCGTCACCGCTCTGGAGGCGGTCAGGCCGGGGGGTGTCGTCGCGTACGTCACCTGTTCGCCGCATCTGGCCGAGACGCGGGTGGTCGTCGGCGACGTGCTGGCGCGCAGGGACGACGTGGAGCAGCTCGACGCGCGCGACTACCTGCCGGAGGTCGGCGGGCTGGGCGGCGGGCCGCACGCGCAGTTCTGGCCGCACCGGCACGGGACCGACGCGATGTTCCTGGCCCTGCTCCGGAAGCGTCCGTAACGCGCGGGCCTCCCGGGGGATGGCGGGGAGAGGCGACCAATAGACTCGGGGCATCATGGCCGTACAGATCTCTCCCAGCATCCTCTCCGCGGACTTCGCCCGCCTCGCCGACGAGGCCGCCGCGGTGCCCAACGCCGACTGGCTGCACGTGGATGTCATGGACTACCACTTCGTGCCCAACCTGACCCTCGGGCTGCCCGTGGTCGAGGCGTTGCGCAAGGCGACCTCGATCCCGCTCGACTGCCACCTCATGATCAGCGACCCCGACCGGTGGGCGCCGTCGTACGCGGAGGCGGGGGCGGGGAGCGTGACCATCCACGCGGAGGCGGCGTCGGCGCCCGTGCGCACGCTGCGGGAGATCCGGGCGCAGGGGGCCAGGGCGGGGCTCGCGCTCAATCCGGCGACGCCCGTGGAGCCGTACGAGGACCTGCTCGGCGAGCTCGACATGCTGCTGCTGATGACGGTCGAGCCCGGGTTCGGCGGGCAGAAGTTCCTCGACATGGTGCTGCCGAAGATCCGGCGGGCCCGGGCGCTCATCGAACGCCACGGCGGCCAGGTGTGGCTCCAGGTCGACGGCGGGGTCGCGGCCGACACCATCGAGCGGTGCGCCGAGGCGGGGGCCGACGTGTTCGTCGCGGGCAGCGCCGTCTACGGGGCCGACGACCGGCAGGCGGCGATCGACAAGCTGCGCGCCCTGGCCGAACAGGCGTCCTGACCGGCTGAAGGGGCCCCGCCCCTGCGGGCGGGGCCCCGGGTAAGTGCCGGAGGGCCGGGTCGAGGACCGGTCAGTCCAGGAGGGCCGGTCAAGGACCGATCAGTCCTGAAGGGACGGGTCAGTCCTGGAGGCCAGGTTGAGGACGGGTCAGTCCTTGAGGGCCGGGTCGAGGACGATGTCCTTGCCCGCCGTCGCCTGGTCTTCCGGGAAGTGGCAGGCGGTGAGGTGGCCGTCGCGGTTGCCGTCCAGGCGCACCAGCGGCGGTTCCTCGGTCGCGCACTTGTCCTGCGCCTTCCAGCAGCGGGTGCGGAAGCGGCAGCCGGACGGCGGGTTGATCGGCGAGGGCACGTCGCCCGCCAGGCGGATGCGCTCGCGGGGCGGCGCGTCCAGGTCGGGGTCGGGGACGGCCGACAGCAGGGCGTGCGTGTACGGGTGGCGGGGCTGCTCGTACAGCGACTCCCGGTCGGCGATCTCCACGATCTTGCCGAGGTACATCACGGCGACCCGCTGCGAGAAGTGCCGGACCACGGCCAGGTCGTGCGCGATGAACAGGAACGCGATGCCCAGCTCCCGCTGCAACTGCTGCAGCAGGTTGATCACCTGGGCCTGGATCGACACGTCCAGCGCCGACACCGGCTCGTCCGCGATGATCAGCTTCGGGTTGACCGACAGCGCCCGGGCGACGCCGATGCGCTGGCGCTGGCCGCCGGAGAACTCGTGCGGGAAGCGGTTGTAGTGCTCGGGGTTGAGCCTGACGATCTCCAGCAGCTCGCGGACCCTGGCCTCCCGGCCGCCCGGCGGGTCGATGCCGTTGATCTCCATCGGGCCCTTGATGATCGACCCGACGGTGTGGCGCGGGTTGAGCGACGAGTACGGGTCCTGGAAGATCATCTGGATCTCGGAGCGGATCGGCTTCAGCGCCCGCCGGGAGGCGTGGCTGATGTCGGCGCCCCGGTAGCTGATCGTGCCCGCGGTCGGCTCCAGCAGCCGGGCGGCCAGCCTGCCCGTGGTGGACTTGCCGCACCCCGACTCGCCGACCAGGCCGAGCGTCTCGCCCTCGTGTACCACCAGGTCGAGCCCGTCCACCGCGTGCACGGCGCCGACCTGGCGCTTGATGAACGAGCCGCCTCTGACGGGGAAGTGCTTCTCCAGGCCGGACAGCTCCAGCAGCTTCTCCGTCACGTCGTCTCCTTACCGGCGGCCCGCGCGCGGATCTCCGCCTTCTGCTTCAGCGGCAGGTAGCAGGCGTCGCCGTGGCCGCGGTGCGGCGACAGCTCCGGCCGCTCGCCGGTGCACACCTCGCGCCCCAGCAGCTCCATGTAGTCGCAGCGGGGGTGGAACGGGCAGCCCGGCGGAACGTTGATCAGGCTGGGCGGGGTGCCGCGGACCGGTCGCAGCGGCACGTCCACCGGGTGGGCCAGGCTCGGCATGGACCCGAGCAGCCCCCAGGTGTAGGGGTGGCGGGGCTCGCGCAGCACCTCGCGCATGGTGCCGCGTTCCACGGCGCGTCCCGCGTACATGACCAGCACGTCGTGCGCGGTGCTGGCCACCACGCCCAGGTCGTGCGTGACCAGGATGATCGCGCTGCCGGACTGTTCTTGCAGGTCGCGCAGCAGGTCGAGGATCTGCGCCTGGACGGTGACGTCCAGCGCGGTGGTCGGCTCGTCGGCGATGAGCAGGCCGGGGTCGCAGACCAGCGCCATCGCGATCATGGCGCGCTGCCGCATGCCGCCGGAGAACTGGTGCGGGTAGTGGTCGACGCGGACCTTGGGCTGCGGGATGCCGACCCGGTCGAGCATCTCGATCGCCCGGTCCCACGCCGCCGACTTGGACGCGCCCTTGTGCTTGCGGTACACCTCGGCGATCTGCGCGCCGATGCTGTGGAACGGGGACAGCGAGGTCAGCGGGTCCTGGAAGATCATCGCGATCTCGTTGCCCCGCAGCCGCTCCATCGTGGAGCGGGACGCGCCCAGCAGCTCCTTGCCGTCGAGCTTGATGCTGCCGGAGATCTTCGAGGTCTCCGGGTTGTGCAGGCCGAGCACGGCCAGGTTCGTCACCGACTTGCCGGAGCCGGACTCGCCCACGATGCCCAGGGTGCTGCCCCGTTCGACCTCGAAGGAGAGCCCGTCCACGGCGTGCACGACGCCGTCCTCGGTGTGGAAGTCGACGGTGAGGTCGTTGACTTCGAGAAACATCAGCTCAGCCTCACGCGGGGGTCGATGACGGCGTACAGGGAATCGACGACCACGTTCATCACCACGATCGCGGCGGCGGCGAGCAGCACCGTGGCCATCAGCGTCGGCAGGTCGGAGTAGTCGACCGCGCGGACCGCGAGCCGGCCGATGCCCTGCAGGCCGAACGTGGTCTCGGTGATGATAGCGCCGCCGATCAGGGTGCCCAGGTCCACGCCGAAGATCGTGACGATCGGCGTGAGCGTGCCGCGCAGCGCGAACCGCAGCACCACGCTCCGTTCCCGCATGCCCTTGGCCCTGGCCGTGCGGACGGAGTCCTCGTTGAGGTTCTCCACCATGGTGGAGCGGGTGATACGGGTGTAGTTGGCGGTGAAGATGATCGCCAGCACCAGCCAGGGCAGCAGCAGGCCGTTGAACCAGCCGAGCGGATCCTCGGTGATCGGCACGTACTTGGGCTGGTGGAACACCTGGGTCTGGTACACGAAGAAATACATGGCCAGGGTGCCGACGAAGTAGATCTGCACCGACGCGCCGATCAGCGACGACACGCTGGCGATCTTGTCGAGCGGCTTGCCCTGGCGCAGCGCGGCGACGATGCCGGTGGCCACGCCGAAGATCAGGAAGATCACCGCGGCGCCGAGCGTGAGCGCGATCGTGACCGGCATCCGGTCCATGATCGTCTCGAACACCGGGGCCTTGTTGACGAACGAGAAGCCGAGACAGGGCGCCGGGCAGTTGCCGAGGCCCTCGTAGTCGCGGCCGACGAAGATCCCGGACAGCCATGACACGAACTGCACCAGGAGCGGCTGGTCGATGCCCAGGTTGCGGCGGGCCTGCTCCAGCGTCTCCGGCGGGCACACCTTGCCGCAGGCGAGCCGGGCCGGGTCGGCGGGGATCGCGTAGAACAGGAAGAAGGTCACCGCCGAGATGACCAGCAGGATGACCGCCGCTCCCAGCACGCGGCGGATGAGGAATCGCAGCACGAGATCTCCAAGAGGGTGCCCCGGGCGCCCGCGCGGACGCCCGGGGCGGGGGCACTACGGCTTCACGAAGATGGTGTTCGGGGAGATGATCCACATCTGCGGATCGACCTCCGCACCACCGATCTTGGAACCGCGCAGCCAGGTCCCGATCCGGTTCTCGGCGACGACCAGCGGCGCGTGCTTCTCCTGGACCTCCCGGTCCAGGGCCATCCAGGCGGCGTTGGCCGCGTCGATGTCCGGGTTCTCGGAGATCTCCTTCATCTTCGCGTCCAGCTCGGGGTCGCGCAGGTGCGTCAGGTTGTAGCCGCCGTCGCGGACCGGGCCGAAGATGAGCGGCATCACGGTCGAGCCGGACGGCCAGTCGGCGCCCCAGCCGCCCCAGTACAGGTCGAACCCGTTCTCGACCTGGCTGATCGAGTCGTAGTACGTCTTGCGGTCCAGCGGCTTGGTCACGACCTTGATGCCGGCCTTCTCCAGGGCGTTCTTGATCACGACGGTGATCTGCTCCTGGACCGGCGTCTGGTTGTAGGCGTAGACGATGGTCGGGTTCGGGTCGCTCGACTCGGCCAGCAGCTCCTTGGCCTTCTCGATGTCGCCCTCGGGCTTCTCGGTCTTGCCGTACAGGTCGTACGCCTCGTACCCGACCGTGGTGTTCTCGTTCAGGATCGTCGTCGGCAGCGCCGCGGCGGCCGGGCCGCCCATCGTCTGCTGGATCTGCTTCGACGGCCACGCGTAGTTGATCGCCTGGCGGATCTTGATGTCCTTCACCCGGTCGAGGTTGAAGTAGTAGTAGTTGCCGTACGGCGAGGGGCTGATCATGCGCCGCTCGGCGAGGCTGTCGTCCTGGAGCACCTGCTGCAGACGCTCCGGCGGCACGGACGCGTAGAAGGTGAACGCCTGCTGGTCAGGGCCGTTGTCCGCGACGAGGCGGTCGGTGATCTGCAGGTTCTCCTGGCCGAACTCCAGCTTCCACACGTCCGGGTAGGCGCCGCGGATGGGGTCGGTGGCGGGGTCCCAGTGCGGGTTGCGCTCCAGCTCCATCGACTTGTCGACGGTGTGGGACTTGATCATGTACGGGCCGGAGGAGACGGGCTCCTTGTCGTACTTCTCCTTGGTGTCCTTGTCCTTGGGCACGATGGAGTAGCCGGCCATGGCGAAGGCGTAGTTGGCGTCGGCGTGCGGCGTCTTGAACTTGAAGACGACGGTCTTCTCGTCCGGCGTCTCGATGGCGTCGAGCCGCTTGCCGTCGTACGGGCCCTCGTACGCCTTGCGGTAGTCCTCCTCGGTCAGCCACTGCTGGATGTACGCGGGACCGAAGGTGATGAACGGGGCGAACATCCGCTCGATCGACCACTTCACGTCCTCGGACGTGATCGGCGAGCCGTCCTGCCACTTCACCCCGTCCTTGAGGGTGAAGGTCCAGGTCTTGCCGCCGTCGGACACCGTGCCCGCGTCGGTGGCCAGGTCGCCCACCAGCTTGTACTCGCCCTCGGCGACCCGCTTGTAGCCGGTCAGGCCGCGGTGGATGAGCAGGCTGAAGTTGGCCTCGGTGTTGGTGTAGATCTGGGCCGGGTCCAGGTGGGCGAAGTCGTCACGGTCGATCATGGTGACGGTGCCGCCCTTGACCACGCCCTCCGGCTCGATGGCCGGGCCCACGGAGTCCTCGGCGGTGCCGAGGCTGATCACGGGGACCTTGTACTCCGCCTGCGGCGGCGCGGCGGTCTCTCCGGAGCTGGGGGCCGCCGACGGCGCGCCCTGGTTGCCCGGCGCGCACGCGCCGACCAACGCCAGGGACGCCGCGGCGAGCACCGCGAGCACCGACCTCGTACGGTGGTTCATCTCTCTCCTCTAGCGCTTGATCTTGGGGTCGAAAGCGTCGCGTACGGAGTCGCCGAGCAGGTTGAAGGCGACCACGAAGATCAGCAGAGCGACGCCGGGGAAGATCAGGTACGTGATGTCGTTCTGGTAGACCTGGGTCGCCCGCAGGAACATCCGCCCCCAGTCGGGCACCAGTTCGCCCATCCCGACCCCGAGGAACGACAGCCCCGCCTCGGCCGTCACCATCGCCGGCAGCAGCAGCGTCGACTGGATGAGGATCGGCGTCCACAGGTTGGGCAGCAGTTCCTTGAAGACGATCCGGGCCGGGGACGCCCCGGTGACCTTGGCGGCCTCGACGAACTCCCGCTCGCGCAGCGACAGCACGTAGCCGCGGAGCAGCCGGGCCAGGCCCGCCCAGCCGAAGGCGCTGAGCATGATCGTCAGTGAGACCGCGCGCAGCATGACCGGCGTCTCCTCGTCGGGCGCGACCAGGAGGCTCTCCACCACCGGCATGAACGCGATGATGAAGATCGTCGACGGGAAGGACAGCGTCAGGTCGATGATCCGCCCGACGAAGTAGTCGGTCCTGCCGCCGAGGTAGCCGGCCACGACGCCGATCACGATGCCGAGCGTGGTGATGATCAGCGTGGCGGCCACGGCGATGCCGAGCGACGTCCTGATGCCGTACACGAGTTGCGTGAACACGTCGCGCCCCAGGCTGGGCTCCAGCCCGAACCAGTACTCGGAGCTGATGCCGCCGTTGGGCAGGATCGGATAGCCGTAGTCGTTCAGCAGTCCGGGGATGTCCTGCCCGTACAGCGTGTACGGGTCCTTGCCGTACAGCCACGAGATCACGGGGGCGAAGAGCGCGACCAGGAAGAAGAAGAGGACGATCACCGCGGAGGCGATGCCGACGCGGTCGCGGCGGAAGCGCATCCACATGAGCTGGCCGGGTGAGCGGCCGGCGGTCTCCTGGGGTTCGGTCACGGACGCCGCGTCGGGGGTGATCGTGGTGGACGTCGGTGTCGTCATGAAGTCGGGGTCCCTCAAGCACGTACGAAATCCGGAAATTCCGGGCCAGAGGTGACGTTTCCAGTCCTGTCGGGAAATGACAATGGCCCGGCGGCTTCTCGTAAATTTGTTGTAAAAATTACATTCGGTCGTGCTCGCAAAGTCGTTGACCCTGCGTAGTGAAAGATGCCAGCATAGTGACCCGGATAAACCCTCCTTATTCACGGAATCACGGCACAATCAGGACACATCTGTGACATAACCCCGGCCCTGGCTGGGTACCCCGTCGGCATGGAAGACCACGGGCTGTTCGGGCCGGAGTCCGTGACGTGGCGGGTGATGGGCGAGCCGATTCTGCTGGTCGGCGGCTTCCGGGCGCTTCTCATGCAGGGCCTCCATCCCCGTGCGATGCGCGGCGTCCTGCAGAACTCCGCACTTATGGATCCCGCCGAAGCCTGGGCGCGTTTCGTCCGGACCACCGAATTCGTCCGCGTCCGCACGTACGGGACGCGCGCCGAGGTCGAGCGGGCGGGCCGCCGGGTCCGCAGGATCCACGCCACGCTCACCGCGTGCGACCCCGACACCGGCGAGCGCTACCGCCTCGACGAGCCCGAGTCGCTGCGCTGGGTGCACGTCGGCGAGGTCGACTCCTACCTGACCGTCGCCCGCCGCGCCGGGGTGCGGCTGAGCGACGCCGACGCGGACGCCTTCGTGGCCGAGTGGCGCCGCGCCGCCGAGGTCGTCGGCCTGGACCCGGGGAGCGTGCCCGGCTCCGTCGCCGAGCTGCACGCCTACATCGAGTCCGCCCGCCCGTGGCTGCGCCTCGTCCCGGAGGCGGCGCATCCGCTCCGCTCCTCACTCAGCACGCCGCTGCCGGGCCTGCTCGCCACCCTGCGGCCCGTGGTGCCGGCCCTGACCGTGCTCGCCTTCGCCACCCTGCCGCGCTGGGCCAGACGCCTGTACGGGGTGCCCGCGACGCCGTTCGGCGACCTGTGGGCGACAGGAGTCCTGCGGACCCTGCAGACCGGCATCGGCCTGGTCCCGGCGAACGTCCGCTACAGCCCGGACGCCCGCCGCGCCCGCAGGCTCATGACCGCCTGACCCCTAAGATCCCCGGCCCTGGTCGCACGCATGATTTCCGGCATGGCACACTGGTAGGGACAGAGCTAGCGTGCTCCGGGGTCGGTGAAAGTCCGAACCGGCGGTGACAGTCCGCGACCCGGCCGAGGCCATCGGCCGGTTGACCCGGTGAAATTCCGGGACCGACGGTGAAAGTCCGGATGGGAGGAAGCGCGCGGGTGCCCGGCGTCTCGCCGGGTGCCGAGAAGGTGCGTTCGCGCACCCGTCATACCCCCCGGGGCCCGCCACGGCTTGGAGCTACTGGCGAGTAGGAGGCCCCGGTGGCGGGATCCCCGCAGGACGCGGTCCACATGGCCCGCGCCGTCGAACTGGCCGCCCGCGGGCACGGCCGCACCAGCCCCAACCCCGTCGTCGGCTGCGTCGTGCTCGACGCCGCGGGCCGCGTCGCGGGGGAGGGGTTCCATCCGTACGCGGGAGGACCGCACGCCGAGGCCGCCGCCCTGCGCGAGGCGGGGGAGCGGGTTCGCGGCGGCACCGCGTACGTGACCCTCGAACCCTGCGACCACACCGGCAGGACCGGCCCGTGCACCCGCGCCCTGCTGAGAGCGGGCGTGGCCCGCGTCGTCTACGCGGTCGCCGACCCCAACCCGAAGGCCGCCGGCGGCGCCGCGCGGCTGCGCGCGGCCGGGATCGACGTGACGGCCGGAGTGCTGGCCGAGGAGGCGGAGCGGGTCAACGCCGAGTGGCTGACCTTCGCCCGGCTCGGCCGCCCGCACGTGACGTGGAAGTTCGCAGCCACCCTCGACGGCCGCTCCTCCGCCGCCGACGGCACCAGCCAGTGGATCACCTCCCCCGAGGCCCGGGCCGACGTGCACCGGCTGCGCGCCCGCAGCGACGCAATCCTGGCCGGCGTCGGCACCGTGCTGGCCGACGACCCGCACCTCACCGCCAGGCCCGCCCTGACCGAGGGCCGCCCGCTGCGCGTGGTGGCCGACCCGGACGCCAGGACCCCCGCCACCGCGCGGGTGCTCGACGGCGCCGCGCCCACGCTCGTCGCCGTCGCCGCCGACACCGTCACGGCCCTCGGCGCCGACCTGCTGCGCGTGCCCCGCGACGCAGGCGGCCTGGACCTGCGCGCGCTGCTCAAGGAACTCGCCGCCCGCGACGTGGTCAGCGTGTTCCTGGAAGGCGGCCCCACGCTGGCCGGAGCGTTCCTGGCCGCCGGGCTGGTCGACCGGATCGTCGCCTACGTCGCCCCCGCCCTGCTGGGCGCGGGCGCCGCCGCGCTGGGCGAGGCCGGGGTGCGCACCATCGGCGAGGCGCACCGCCTGATCTTCGAAGAGGTTTCCTCCATCGGGCCTGACGTGCGGCTCGTCGCACGCCCCGCGCCCCCGCAACCCCGCAGGGAGAAGTGATGTTCACCGGAATCATCGAGGAGCAGGGCGAGGTCGTCGCCGTGGAGCCGGAAGGCGGCGGCGCCAGGCTGTCGGTGCGCGGCCCCGTGGTGACCTCCGACGCCCGCCACGGCGACTCGATCGCCGTCAACGGCGTCTGCCTCACCGTCGTGGAGGTGCGCGGCGACGTCTTCACCGTGGACGTGATGAAGGAGTCGCTCGACCGCAGCTCGCTGGGCGCCCTGTCGGAGGGGTCCGGGGTCAACCTGGAACGTGCCGTCCGCGCCGACCAGCGGCTCGGCGGCCACATCGTGCAGGGTCACGTCGACGGCACCGCCGAGCTGCTGTCCCGGGAGCCCGGCGACAACTGGGAGAACATGCGCTTCACCCTGCCCGCCTCCCTCGGCAGGTACGTCGCGGAGAAGGGTTCGATCGCCGTCGACGGAATCAGCCTGACCGTGACGACCGTTGACGAGGGAAGCTTCGGCGTGAGCCTCATCCCGACCACGCTCAAACTGACCACCCTGGGCGAGCGGCAGCCGGGCGACCTGGTGAACATCGAGGTGGACGTGATCGCGAAGTACGTGGAGAGGCTGGTGGGCGCCCGATGAGCTGGGCGGACGCATCGATCGAGATCTTCGGTCTGCCGGTGCGGTGGACCGATCTGATCGGCAACATCTGCGCCCTGGCGACCGTGGTGTTCGCCATGCGCAAGTCCATCTGGACCTGGCCGGTCCAGTTCACCGGCGCCGTCCTGCTGTTCGCCGCCTCCGTCAGCGCGCACGTCACCGGCAACGCGCTCAAGCAGGTCCTGTTCGGCCTGCTGGCGGTCTACGGCTTCTGGAAGTGGCGCCAGGGCACCCAGGAGCACGCGCTGCGGGTGCGGCCCGCGACCGGCCGGGAGCGGCTGGCGCTGATCGCCGCGGCCGTGCTCGGCACGATCGTGGTGACGGCGCTGTTCAAGACGTTCAACCTCTCCTGGTACCCGGACGCGCCGCTGGCCATCGTGGCCGCCGACGCCTACATCTTCGTCGGCGGCGCGGTCGCCACGTGGGCGCAGGGCCGCGCGCTCGTCGACTTCTGGATCGTCTGGGTCGCGGTCGACCTCGTCGGGGTGCCGGTCGCGTTCAACTCCGGGCTGTACGTCTCCGGCACCGTGTACGCGATCTTCTTCGTGATGGTGCTGGCCGGGTTCGTCAAGTGGCTGCGCGAATACCGGGCCACCACCGCGGCGAGCGTGGCGGTGGCGGCATGACCGGGAGCATCCTCGACCCCGTCGAGCGGGCGATCGACGACATCCGCAACGGCCGCCCCGTGGTGGTCGTCGACGACGAGAACCGCGAGAACGAGGGCGACATCATCTTCGCCGCCGCCAAGGCGACCCCCGAGCTGCTCGCCTTCACCATCAGGTACACCAGCGGCGTGATCTGCGTGCCGATGGAGGGCCAGGACCTCGACCGGCTCGGTTTGCCGCTCATGGTCCAGGACAACCAGGAGCGGCTGCGCACCGCGTACACGATCAGCGTGGACGCCCGCGACGGCATCACGACCGGCATCTCGGCCGCCGACCGGGCGAAGACCATCCGGGCGCTGGCCGACTCCGCGACCGAGCCGGACGAGCTGGTCCGGCCCGGCCACATCTTCCCGCTGCGCTACCGCGAGGGCGGCGTGCTGGTCCGGCGCGGCCACACCGAGGCCGCCGTCGACCTGGCCAGGCTCGCCGGGCTCGCCCCCGCCGGGGTGCTGGCGGAGGTGGTCAACGACGACGGCACCATGGCCCGGCTGCCCGAGCTGCGCGCCTTCGCCGACGAGCACGGCCTGGCGCTCGTCTCCATCGAGCAGCTCGTCGACCACCGGCGGCGCACCGAGACCATGGTCACCCGGGTGGCCGAGACCAAGCTGCCCAACGAGCACGGGCTCTGGCGGGCGTACGGCTACTCCAGCGCCCTCGACGGCGGCGAGCACGTCGCGCTCGTGCTGGGCGACCTCGGCGACGGCGAGGACGTGCTGGTGCGCGCCCACTCCGAGTGCCTGACCGGCGACGTGTTCGGCTCGCTGCGCTGCGACTGCGGGGTGCAGCTCGACCGCGCGACGGCGGCGATCGCCGAGGAGGGCCGCGGCGTGATCGTCTACCTGCGCGGCCACGAGGGCCGCGGCATCGGGCTGCTGGCCAAGCTCCGCGCCTACAGCCTCCAGGACGCCGGGGTCGACACCGTCGACGCCAACGTCGAGCTGGGGCTGCCGGTCGACGCCCGGGAGTTCTCCAACGCCGCCCAGATCCTCGCCGACCTGGGGATCAAGGGAGTGCGGCTGCTGACCAACAACCCGGCCAAGATGGCGGGCATGGACGGCTACGGCATCAAGGTCCTCGGCCGCGAGCCGATGCCCGTCGCCGTCAACCCGTACAACACGCGCTACCTGCAGGCCAAGCGCGACCGGCTGGGACACGAGATCAACGGCGAGATCGACAAGATCCAGGAGGCGTCATGAGCGGCGAGGGACGTCCGGCGATCACCGCGGTGCCGGACGCGTCGGGGCTGACCGTCGGCGTGGTGGCCGCGCGCTGGCACGCCGACATCACCGACCGGCTGGTGGACCGCGCGGTGCGCGCCTGCGAGGACGCCGGCGCCACCGCCACGGTGGTACGGGTGCCGGGCTCGCTGGAGCTGCCCGTGATCGCCCAGGCGCTGGCCCGCCGCTGCGACGCGGTGGTGGCGCTGGGCGCGGTGATCCGCGGCGAGACCGCCCACTTCGACTACGTGTGCGACTCGGTCACCGCCGGGCTGACCAGGGTCTCGCTCGACGAGCGCACCCCGGTCGGCAACGGGGTGCTCACCTGCGACACCCTCGATCAGGCGCTCGACCGTTCGGGACTGCCGGACAGCAAGGAGGACAAGGGGTACGAGTCCGCGATCGCGGCGCTGGAGACGGCCCTCCTCCTGAGGACCCTGGCCTGACCTGCGGTAGATTCACGATCGTGTCTGCGTCCGTAACTCCTCCTCCGCTGCCGGTCACCTGGCGTCCGCGCCGGGGGAGGATCGTCGCCTACGTCCTCGCCGCGCTGATCATCCTCGGCGCGGTGGTGATGGCGATCCTGATCGCCCCGCCGTTCCAGCTGCCCGACCGGATCGGGATCGTGGGGTTCGGCTGCGCGGTGGCGTACGTGCTCCACCTGCTGGGCCGGGTCCGGGTGGAGGCCGACGAGGAGGGCGTCACCCTGGTCAACGCGCTCCGCACCCACCGCTACACCTGGCCGGAGGTCATCGCCGTGACCTTCACGCAGGGTGATCCGTGGCCCCGGATCGACTTCTCCGACGGGCGGACGATCGGCGCGATGGGCATCCAGGGCTCCGAGAAGCCCGCCGCCCGCCGCGCCATCGCCGAGCTCGCCGCGCTCATCCGGGCCCGCAGCGAGGCCCCCGAGTAGTCGCCCCCGAGTAGTC
>Ga0079224_100008803_pt1 | contig 13699 bp, 10 predicted proteins | sample Stecom2015_FD_80414 | JGI IMG/M metagenome (GOLD analysis project Ga0079224, IMG submission 80414) | Agricultural soil microbial communities from Utah to study Nitrogen management - Steer compost 2015 | ecosystem: Environmental > Terrestrial > Soil > Agricultural land | place: USA: Utah... | reverse complement strand
CGCTGCAGGTTGGCGCCGAGTTCGGCCAGCGCGCCTTCGCCCGTCTGCGCCAGCGAAATGCCGTCGCTTGCGTTACGCGCCGCTTGCGTGAGACCGCGGATCTGCGTGGTGAAGCGCTCGGAAATCGCCAGGCCCGCGGCGTCGTCCTTGGCGCTGTTGATGCGCAGACCGGAGGACAGGCGCTGCAGCGAGGTGGCCAGCGCGGTTTGCGAAGTGTTCAGATTGCGCTGCGCGTTGAGCGAGGCAATGTTGGTGTTAATGATCTGAGGCATCTTTGGTCCCTTCCTTTTCCTGAATGAGTGGTTACCCATGTGCCGGCCAAGTGCCGGTTACTTTGGTTTGGCCGTCAGGACTCAAACCGCCGTTGCCTGCTTATCGGTCCCCCCGCGGCGGAACTTTAGGAATGCGGTGCGTGAAACGCCGGATTCGATTTCTTTAGCCGTTGCGTGTGCGTTTTCGTGAATTGCTCACATTTTTTGTCTGCGCGCGTTCGCGGCGCCCTACACGCGCGAATGTGAACTACGCCCAAACCGGTTGACGGGGTCTCGACGAATCTTGTCAGGCAACTGTAGTTCGGCATTTATCGAAAATCCCTTTGTCGTGAGCGGTTTGAGTCGATTGCACGGCTCGCTGTCAATGAGCTGACAGTGTCGACATGTCAGCTTTCTTCCTACATCGCCGCGTCCCCATTGCCTCACGAAATAAATGGCCGGAAGCCTGATTCAAGTTTCTTCGTTACCGGCCGACTATGGGCCCGTGTCGTGACGAGGCGACACACGCCGGCGGGGGCCGGTAGGTATTTAAGGGGATAGGAAGCGGTGACCGCTTCCCTCGCAAAAGGGGATTCACCATGAAACAAGATCAACTGCTCGACGAAATCCGCGACGCCAATCTGTCGTACCTGCTGCTGGCGCAGCGCATGATCCGCGAGGACCGCGCCCAGGCGATGTTCCGTCTCGGCGTGAACGAGCAGGTTGCGGACATCATCGGCGACCTGAGCATGGCGCAACTCATCAAGATCGCCTCCAGCAACATGCTGATGTGCAGCTTCCGCTTCGGCGAGGACATGGTGTGGAACCTGTTGACCGGCCACAGCAAGGACGCCGACATCGCCCGGATGCACGCCTCGCTGCTGATGGCGAACGCGCCCGCCGCCGAAGCGGTGCCCGCTTAAGCCGAACGACAACGCATCCGGAGCAGATCATGGCCAAGTCCGTCATCGCCGAAGCCCGCGACATCAAGCTCGCGACCGAACTGATCGAACTGGGCGCGCGACTGCAGGTGCTCGAATCGGAAACGAGACTGTCGCGTGAGAAGCTGCTGCGCCTGTACAAGGAAGTGCAGGGCAAGTCGCCGCCCAAGGGCATGCTGCCGTTTTCGACCGACTGGTTCATGACCTGGCAGCCGAACATCCATTCCTCGCTGTTCATGAGCATCTACAGCTATATCGACAAGTCTGTGGAGCTGGAGCAGATCGAGGTGCTGGTGAAGGCCTACCGGCTTTATCGCGAACACGTCGCTGCGCACGGCATGGAGGAAGTGCTTTCGGTCACGCGCGCCTGGCGGCTGGTGAAGTTCTTCGATGCCGGCATGCTGACGACCACGTCCTGCAGCTGCTGCAGCGGCCAGTTCGTCGTGCATACCTATGAGCTGACGGATACCTACGTCTGCGGTCTTTGCAACGTGCCCTCGCGGGCGGGCAAGACCAAGAAGCGGGCGCGGGAGCAGACCGAGACGGCGCTCGCCTGAGGCTGCAAACCCTGAATCTTGAAACACAGACGGCGCAGAGCACACAGAGAAAGGCTTTAAAAGCCGGTTTTCTCTGAGCCCTCTGTGTCCTCTGTGGTTCAAGGTTTTGACGGGCTTTTGCTCTCGACTCCCGGCTCTCGGCGCTTGACTCACATCACATATATATATGTGTAGCCCGCCGAAGCCCGAAATACCCGCCAAACCCGGCGCTATTCGCGCCATGTCCCCGACGTTCCGGCCGTTACTCTTCCACGTCATGGACCCGCTGTGCTCAAGAAAACGCCCTTTATGCCGACAAAGATGTTGTACCGGAGCGTCCGCGCCGGTCGGCTGCCGAGGCCGGCGCGAGCGGCGACGCGCCTTAGGGGTGACACAGGGGAAGCGCGTACATGTTGGTGATCGTTGGTTACATCATCGTCTTGGGATCGGTGTTCGGAGGCTTTGCCCTCGCGGGCGGCCATCTGGCGTCGATGCTGGCGCCGCTGGAACTGCTGATCATCGCCGGCGCCGCCTTTGGCGCTTTCGTGGTGGGCAACAACGGCAAGGTGCTCAAGGCCACATTCAAGACGCTGCCTTCGGTGTTGAAAAGCTCCCGCTACACCAAGGCGCTCTATATGGAGCTGATGAGCCTGCTGTACGAGATTCTCACCAAGGTGCGCAAGGAAGGCCTGATGTCCATCGAGCGCGACGTCGATGCGCCGCAGGACAGTCCGATGTTCACCAAGTATCCGGCGATCGCCAAGGATGCGCATCTCATCGAGTTCATTACGGACTATCTGCGGCTGATGGTGAGCGGCAACCTGAACCCGATGGAAATCGAAAATCTCATGGATAACGAAATCGAAACCCATCACAACGAGGCGATCGTACCGGCGCACGCGATCCAGCGCGTCGGCGACGGTCTGCCGGCGTTCGGCATTGTCGCCGCGGTGATGGGTGTGGTGCACACCATGGGCTCGGTCGGCCTGCCGCCGGCGGAACTGGGCAAGCTGATCGGCCATGCGCTGGTCGGCACCTTCCTCGGCATCCTGCTCTCCTACGGCTTCGTCGGGCCGCTGGCGAGCAAGATCGAGCAGGGCGTCGCCGAGTCGAACAAGATGCTCGAATGCGTGAAGGTGACGCTGCTGGCCAGCCTGAACGGTTATGCCCCGGCGCTGGCGGTCGAGTTCGGCCGCAAGGTGCTGTACTCCACCGAGCGTCCCAGCTTCATGGAGCTGGAACAGCATGTCAAAACGAGCCTGAAGCGTTGAGTCGGCGATGAAACGAGACCCGCTCCAGCCCATCGTCATCAAGCGGATCAAGAAGGTCCAGCCGAACCACGGCAGCGGCATGTGGAAGGTCGCCTATGCCGACTTCGTCACCGCCATGATGGCCTTCTTTCTGCTGATGTGGCTGCTCGGTTCCACCACCCAGGGCGATCTGAAGGGGATTCAGGACTACTTCAACACGCCGCTCAAGGTGGCGCTCTCGGGCGGCTCGGGTTCGGGCGACAGCTCCTCGGTCATCCAGGGCGGCGGCAACGACCTGACGCGTACGCACGGCCAGGTGAAGATGGGCGATATCGGCCGCACCAAGATCATCAACCTGCAGGCGGCGCGCGCGGAGATCGCACGCGACGAGGCCGTCAAACTCAAGCAGTTGAAGGAGCGCGTGGAAAAGATCTTCGACTCCAACCCGCGTTTCTCGGCCTACCGCAACCAGATCAAGCTCGACATCACTTCCGAAGGCTTGCGCATCCAGATCGTCGACGACCAGAACCGCCCGATGTTCGATAACGGGCGCTCGGTGGTGCATCCCTGGATGAAGGAAATCCTGCGCGAGCTGGGCGGGCTGCTGAACGACGTGGAGAACAAGATCTCCCTCGCCGGCCATACGGACGCCAAACCCTATTTCACCGGCGATCGCGGTTACAGCAACTGGGAGCTGTCTGCCGACCGCGCCAACGCATCGCGGCGGGAACTGGTCGCGGGCGGTATCGCCGAAGACAAGATCATCCGCGTCGTCGGACTGGCCTCGTCGATTCCGCTCAACACCGCGGACCCGTTCGACGAGATCAACCGCCGCATCAGCATCGTGGTGCTGAACAAGAAAACCGAAGAAATGATCACCAGCGAAGGCATCGCGGTGCAGGTACCCGACGCCGAGCTGGCGAACGACATGATCCATGCCGTCACACCGGAGATCGATCCGGCCGGCGGCGGGCGCTAGGCCTGGGAGAAGGAAGATGATGACGACCGACGATCGACTGCTGAGCGTCGTGGAGCAGAAGGCGCGACTGGCCGGTTCCAATCGCATGGAACTGCTGCTGTTCTCGCTGGGCGGCCGCGAGACCTTCGGCATCAACGTATTCAAGGTGCGCGAGGTGTGCGAGATGAAGCCCATCACGCCCACGCCGAACATGCCGCACGGCGTGGAAGGGATCATCAGCCTGCGCGGCGCAATCATCCCGGTCATCGGCCTGGCGCGTTGTCTGGGCATGGAGCAGACGGCCGAAGGGGGCAAGCTGATCATCACCGAGTTCTCGTCCAGCACGCAGGCGTTCCTGGTGGGCGAGGTCGATCGCATCGTGCGTGTGGATTGGGAGCAGGTGAAGTCGCCGCAATCCACCGTCACCGGCGGCGCGGGACTGGTCACGGCCATCACCGAACTGGCGGGCGGCCGCCTGGTGTCGATCCTCGATGTCGAGCAGATCCTCGTCGACGTGATGGGCGAGGAGGAAGTGCCGCCGCTCGACGCGCCGGTCAGCGATTCGTCGCGCATGGTGTTCTTCGCCGACGACTCGGCCATCGCGCGCAAGAAAGTCACGCAGGTGCTCGATCAGATGGGCCTGACCTACCAGCAGGCCATCAACGGCCGCGAGGCGCTGGAGCGGTTGCAGTTGCTCGCCGCGCAGGCGCAGATCGAGGGCGTGCCGCTCAGCGAGCGGCTGGGCGTGGTGCTGGTGGATGCGGAAATGCCTGAAATGGACGGCTATGTCCTCACACGCCACATCAAACAGGATCCGCGTTTCAACGGCATTCCCGTCGTCATGCATTCGTCGCTGTCCTCGGTGGCGAACAAGAAGCTCGGACAGCAGGTCGGCGTCGATGCCTACGTCGCCAAATTTCACTTTCAAGAACTTGCCGGCACCATCGCCGGAATGCTGCGTTCCGGACGTGAGCAAGGGAGTCAAGCATGAGTACCGAACTGAAGTTTCTGATCGTCGACGATTTCTCCACCATGCGCCGTATCGTGCGCAACCTGCTCAAGGAGTTGGGCTACGTCAATGCCGACGAAGCCGAGGACGGCGTGGTGGCGCTGGCCAAGCTGAAGAGCGGCGGCTTCGATTTCGTCGTCTCCGATCTCAACATGCCGAACATGAACGGCTTCGAGCTGCTGCGTCAGATTCGCGCCGATGAAAATCTGAAGGTGCTGCCGGTGCTGCTGGTCACCGCCGAGGCGAAGAAGGAAGACATCGTCACCGCGGCGCAACTGGGCGCCTCCGGCTACATCGTGAAGCCGTTCACCAAGGCGACGCTGGAAGAGAAACTCAACAAGATTTTGCAGAAGCAGGCGGCGTAGCGCGGCAGATGGGAGTTTAGACATGTCCGGAACCGAGACCGAAGACCTCGAAGCCCTGTTCGACGAAATCGCGGCGCAGCGCGCAGCCGAAGCGCAGCAGCCGGCGCCCGCGGCGGAAGAGGAAGATCTGGAAGCGCTGTTCGATCAGGTAGCCGCGCAATCTGCGGCCGAGCAAGCGGCGCCGGCCGAGGAGGAAGACCTCGAAGCGCTGTTCGACCGGGTGGCGGCCGAGCGCAGCGAAGCGGAGCCGTTCACAAAGGAAGATGCACCCGCACCAGAAGTGAACGAAGAGCCGGCTGCCGACATCGTCGTCGGGCAGGCGCAATCCGCCGAACCGCCGCCCCCGCAGGAAGTGTTTCAACGCATCGGCGCGCTGACGCGCAATCTGCACGATGCGCTGCACGAACTGGGTTACGACAAGGCCGTCGAGGACGCGGTGAGCAGCCTGCCCGATGCGCGCGACCGCCTGAGCTACATCGCCGATCTCACCGGCAAGGCGGCGGAGCGCGCGCTGACGGCCGTGGAGCAGGGGCAGCAATATCAGAACGAAGTGCGGTCCGAAGCCAGCCGTCTGGCGGCGCAGTGGGAGCGCGTCTTCAACGGCGAACTGGAACTGGAGGAGTTCAAGCACACGGCGGTGGAGACGCGCGGCTTTCTCAAGTCGCTCGACGACCACACCGCGCGCACGAACGAGCAGTTCACCGAAATCATGATGGCGCAGGATTTCCACGACCTCACCGGCCAGGTCATCCAGCGCATCGTCAAGGTGGCGCAGAACCTGGAGTCGCAACTGGTCAAGCTGCTCATCGAAACCACGCCGCCGGAAAAACGGCCGGCGTCCGAGAGCGAATGGCTCACCGGTCCGGCAATGAACGCCGACGAACGCGACGACGTCGTCGCCAACCAGCAGCAGGTCGACGAACTGCTGGAGAGCCTGGGTTTTTGAAATGCAGCCGAGAGCCGAGAGCGTTCGTCTCGACATTCCGGGCAAGCAGCGAAGCTGCGCGACCCGGAATCCAGGGTTTTAACGACTGAACCACAGAGACACAGAGGCACAGAGAAGAGCGATGAAGCACCCGTACGTACGCCGTTGTGGTCGAGCATGGACCGCGCACTGGATTCCCGCTTGCGCGGGAATGACGGCGGTCGTGGTGCCCATCCTTGCGGCTGACCTGGTGACGAAAATCTCCAGGCAGATTGTGCTCTGTGCCTCTGTAGCCATGGCTGTTTCAGCATGAACGCCTTCACCGACATGCAGGATCTGTTGCTGGAGTTCCTCAGCGAAGCGGGGGAACTGCTGGACGACGTCGATCTGCAACTGGTCGAACTGGAAGGGCGCGCGGACGATCTCGATCTGCTGAACGCCGTGTTCCGTGGCTTTCACACCATCAAGGGCGGTGCGGGTTTTCTGGAGGCGACCGCGCTGGTGACGATCTGCCATCGCGCGGAAGCGCTGCTCGACCGGCTGCGCAGCGGCAAACTGCGTCTCACACCGGACGTGCTGGATTACATCCTCGCGGCGACCGGCGAAGTGCGGCGCATGTTCGGCGAGATGGCGAATCTGGTGCAGCCCGATCCGGCGCCCGAACAACTCATCGCGCAACTCGAAGCGCTCGCACAGGGCGAGTCGCTGCCCGAGGCGCCTGCTCCCGCAGCGGCTGAGGTTTCCGCAACGGTCGCATCGAACGCCGATGCGGTGCCGGCTGTTGCCGGCGAGCCCGATTGGGCCGCGCTCTATGCGGCCGTCAGCGGCAAGGCTGTCGCTGCGCAACCTGCGGCGGCAGCCAAAGAGACGAAGCCCGTCGAAGCACCCGCGCCCAAAGCGCCGGCACCGAAAGGCAATGGCGCACAGAAGAACGGTGGTGCGGCCAAAGGCGGCGGCGCGCAGAAGGAAAACACGCTGCGCATCGATACGCAGCGCTTCGACCAGATTCTCAATCTGTCGGGCGAAATCGGACTCACCAAGAACCGGCTCGCCTGCATCCGCCGCGATCTGCTGCGCGTCGGCGGCGAGATGGAAACGCTGAAGGCGCTGGACGACGCGGTGAACGAGCTCGACATGCTCGTTTCCGACCTACAGAACTCGGTGATGAAGGCGCGCATGCAGCCGGTCGGCCGTGTGTTCCAGAAATACGTGCGCCTGACGCGCGATCTGGCGCGGCAACTCGGCAAGGAAATCGAGCTGGTACTGGTGGGCGAGGATACCGAAGTCGACAAGACCATCCTCGAAGAACTCAACGACCCATTGGTCCACCTGGTGCGCAACGCCGTCGACCATGGTGTGGAAATGCCGGCCGAGCGCGTGGCACAGGGCAAGCCCGCCAAGAGCATCGTGCGGCTCGCCGCGCGGCAGACCGGCGACCAGATCATTATCGAAATCGCCGACGACGGCAAAGGCATGCGGCCGGAAGTCATCCGCGCCAAGGCGGTGGAGAAGGGCGTCATCTCGCCCGAGGAAGCGGTGCAGCTCGACGATCGACAGAGCCTGCAGCTCATTTTCGCGGCGGGTTTTTCCACCAAGGAACAGGCCAGCAACCTGTCCGGGCGCGGCGTGGGTATGGACGTGGTGAAAACCAACATCCAGCGACTCAAGGGACGTATCGATCTGGAGTCCGTGCCCGGCAAAGGCACGACCGTCAGCATCGTGCTGCCGCTGACGTTGGCGATCCTGCCGGTCCTCAACCTGCGTCTGGGGATGCAGCCTTTCGCCGTGCCCCTGGCTGCGGTGCGCGAAATCATCGAGCTGTCCGACGAGGTCATCGAATACGTCTCCGGCAAGCCGCACATCCTGATGCGCGGCGAGGTGCTGCCTTTCGTCGAGCTTTCGCATCTCCTCAATCGGCCGCGAGACGGTCTCGCGCCGCTCGGGGTGGTTGCGACGGTGGGCGATCGCACGATGGTGCTGGGCGTGGACGGATTGATGGGACAGGACGAAGTGATGATCAAACCGCTCGCCGGCGTGAAGCCGCGCGGCGTGGCGGGCGCAACGATTTCCGGCGAAGGTTCGCTGGTGCTCGTGCTCGAGTTGCACGAGTTGCTGGACGGCGTGCGATGAATGGCGGAGGGAATCCGGCAATGTCGGGGATGACGAGTAAGCGGCGCTGTAAGGACGGGTTCGCTTCGGCGACCGGGGCCGGCTTCAATCGAACAAACAACCTTGGCTTCTTTAAGGGATAGGAAGAAGGAGCACATCATGCTCGAGAATATGAGAATCGGAACGCGCTTCAAGCTGCTGGGCGCACTGCTGATGTCGATGCTGATCGGCGGCGCGGGCGTCGGCATTTTCGGCGTCTGGCTGCAGCACGACAAACTGAACGACGTGTTGTCCGAGCAGGATCGTGTGCTGGTGATGCTGCGCAACGCGGAGGCGGCACGGGCCCATTTCCGCATGCAGACGCTGGAGTTGAAGGATGCCATTCTGCGCGGTGCCGACCAGGACGTCTTCCAGCAGCATACCGATTCGATGCGCACGCATCGGCAGGCGGCGGCCAAGGAATTGCTCTCGCTGCGGGACCTGGCTTCGGATGAGGCCCGCGACCGCGTCGAGGCGATGATCAAGCAGCACGCCGACGTCTCCGACCGTTACGACGAAGCGCTGAAGCTGTACGAGTACTTCAACCCGCTCGGTTCGGCGATTCTGATCGACGGGATGCTGCGCGGACTCGATACGCCGGTCGACAAAGGGCTGACCGATTTGCGCAACGCCATGGAGGAGCGCTTCGTGGCGCAGGCCACCGCCGATTCCGAATCGGCCGCAGACAACTATCGCATGACGATCATCGGCTTCATCGTGTCGACCCTGGTGGCGATGGGCGCTGCGTGGCTGGTGTTCAGCTGGATTACGCGCGGCCTGCTGAATCAATTGGGCGGCGATCCCGCCGATGCGGTTGCCATCGCGCGGCGCATCGCCGGTGGCGATCTGACTACGCCCGTAGCGGTGCATGAGGGGGACGATCGCAGCCTGCTCGCCGCGATTTCCGACATGCAGGATCATCTGCGTGCATTGATCGAGCATTTGCGCGACAGCGCCGGCGCGCTGTCCGGACAGGCGACTGCGCTGTCCTCGTCTTCCGTACAGATTGCCGCAAGCTCCGAACAGCAGAACGAAGCGGCCTCGTCCATGGCCTCGTCCATCGAGCAGATGACGGCGAGCATCGGCCAAGTGGCGGAACACTCCAATGAGGCCCTGTCCATTTCGCGCGCTTCGGGCGAGTTGTCGAACCGCGGCGACGAAGTGGTGCAGAGCGCCGCGGCGGAAATGGCGCAGATCGCCGCGTCGGCCGAAAGCATGACGCAGATCATCGAGACGCTCGGCGCGCAGTCCACGCAGATCTCGCGCATCGTGCATGTGATCCAGGAGATCGCCAATCAGACCAACCTGCTTGCGCTCAACGCCGCGATCGAAGCGGCGCGCGCGGGCGAACAGGGGCGCGGCTTCTCCGTGGTGGCCGAGGAAGTGCGCAAGCTGGCGGAGCGCACGACCGAATCCACGCGCGAAATCGGCGACATGATCAAAGCCATCCAGGACGGTACCGGTCAGGCGGTCAGCCATATGGAAACCTGGAGCGTGCGCGTTGCCGATGGCATGGCCAAGGCGCGCGGCGCGGGCGAGTGCATGCGCGACGTGAAGGCGCGGGCGAGCGAAGTGCTGAGCGTGGTCAACGAGATCTCGCACGCGCTGAGTGAACAGTCGAGCGCCAGCAGCCAGATCGCGCAAACGGTCGAACGCATCGCCCGCATGTCCGAAGAGAACGCGGCGGCGGTGGGCTCGGTCGCCTCCTCCGCGCAGAATCTCGAAGAGATGGCGCGCATGCTCGAAAGCGTGGTCGCGCGGTTCAGGTTGAGCGCGGCGTAGTCGAAACACCGCTCCTTCGCCTCGGCCCACGTCCCGAGGCGGGGCGAAGGACGACGGGCTGTTGATCGACCGGGCCCGGTCGGCTGACGCGTTCGGCGACTTCGCCAGTCACGCGGATCAGCGCATTCGCCAGCGCCTCATCGTCGATTTCGATACTCATTTCGGGCATGCCGGTACCCGGTTCGGGGATATGCCAGACCCTCGCAATAGTGCGCGCATCCGCCGATATCGGCCCTTAAACCCGCGCTAATCCTCGTCTTTGCCTTGCCGTCGGACGGAAATAATGGCTCCGTCTCCAGAGGTCCGTACGGCACATGGCCGCAGAAAGCGATCAGGAAAAAACCCTACCAGCCACCCCCAGGCGGCTGGAACAGGCGCGCGAGGAAGGGCAGGTCGCCCGCTCGCGCGAACTGGGCGCGTGCGCCGTCGTGCTGTCCGGTGCGGCACTGGCGTGGACGGCCGGATCGGCGGCCGTCGACTACTCCATCCGCCTGATGCGGGCCGGCCTCACGGTAGATCGCGAAAGCGCTTTCAGCACGGCGGCGGTGGGCGAGCGTTTCCTGTCGCTCGGTATCGACGCCTTTCTCGGTCTGGTGCCGCTGCTGGTCACGGTCGTTGTCATCGCCATTCTGTCGGCGCTTCTGATCGGCGGCTGGCTTTATTCCCCCAGGGCCTTCCAGCCCGACCTCGGCCGCATGAGTCCGCTGAAGTGGGTCAAGCGCACGTTTTCCGCCGAAGGGCTGGCCGAACTGGGCAAGGCGGTCGCCAAGGCTCTGCTGGTCGGCACGATCGGCTGCCTGTTCCTGTGGCTGCACCGCGAGGAAATGCTCGGCCTGATCATGCTCGAACCCGGTCAGGGGCTCGCCGAATTCGGCGGCATGGTGCAGGGCTCGCTGCTCGCGCTCGCCGCGGCGCTGGCTCTCATCGCGTTGATCGATGTGCCGCTGGTGCTGTGGAAGCACCACAAGGGGTTGCGCATGAGCCTCGAAGAGGTGAAGCGCGAAATGAAGGAATCCGAAGGCGACCCGCAGCTCAAGGCGCGCATCCGCAGCCAGCAGCGCGAAGTGGCGCGCCGCCGCATGATGGCCGAAGTGCCCAAGGCCGACGTCGTGGTGACCAACCCGACGCACTTCTCCGTCGCGCTCGCCTATCGCGAAGGCGCCAACGGCGCGCCGCGCGTACTTGCTAAGGGGCGCGGCGAAATCGCGCTGAAGATCCGGGAGCTCGCGGCGGCGCACGAAGTCCCGCTGCTCGAAGCGCCGCCGCTTGCGCGCGCGCTGTACGCGAGCTGCGAACTCGGCGACGAAATTCCGCCCGCGCTCTATCACACCGTGGCGCGTGTGCTCGCTTATGTCTACCAGTTGCGCCGCTACCGCACGCAGGGCGGCGCGTATCCGCATGAACCGCAGGACCTCGAAGTGCCGGAGGGCATGGACCCCGGCGCGCCCGAGGATGAGGAAGGCGCAGGACGATGAATGCCGCAGTGATGAACGGAATGTTCGGCAACGGTCAGCTCAGGGGCATGGCAGGCCCGCTGCTCATCGTGATGATTCTGTCGATGATGATCCTGCCGCTGCCGCCGTGGCTGCTCGATCTGCTGTTCACCTTCAACATCGCGCTCGGCCTGATGGTGCTGCTGACGTCGATGTACACCACCAAGCCGCTCGACTTCGCCGCCTTCCCGACCATTCTGCTGCTGACGACGCTGCTGCGCCTTTCGCTCAACGTCGCCTCGACGCGCGTGGTGCTGTTGCACGGCCATACCGGGCCCGATGCCGCGGGCAAGGTGATCGAGGCCTTCGGCCACTTCCTCGTCGGCGGCAACTTCGCCGTCGGCCTGGTCGTGTTCGTCATTCTGGTGGTGATCAACTTCGTCGTCATCACCAAGGGCGCCGGCCGCATTGCCGAAGTAAGCGCGCGTTTCACCCTGGACGCGATGCCCGGCAAGCAGATGGCGATCGACGCCGACCTCAATGCCGGCCTCATCGGCGAGGCGGAAGCGCGCCAGCGTCGTGCGGAAATCGCGCAGGAGGCCGAGTTCTACGGTTCCATGGACGGCGCGTCCAAGTTCGTGCGCGGCGACGCCATCGCCGGCATTCTCATCCTGTTGATCACGCTCGTCGGCGGACTGGTCGTCGGCGTGATGCAGCACGATCTGTCGATGGGCGAGGCGGGCAAGCAATACGTGCTGCTCGCCGTGGGCGACGGCCTGGTCGCGCAGATTCCGGCGCTGGTCATTTCCACCGCGGCCGGTCTGGTGGTGAGCCGCGTCGGCACCGGCTCCGACCTGAGCGAGCAGGTGCTGGCGCAATTGTTCGCGCGCCGTCAGGTGCTTAATCTGGCAGCCGGCGTGCTGTTCCTGCTCGGCATCATCCCCGGCATGCCGCACTTCGCCTTTCTGTTCTTCGGCAGTGCGCTGGCTGCGCTGGCCTACTGGCTGAAGCTGCGCGATCAGCAGCCCGCGCCCGCGGCCGAACCCGAACCGGTCGCGCAACCGGAGGCTGTACAGGAAGCGACCTGGGACGACATCGTGCCGGTCGATACGCTCGGGCTGGAAGTCGGCTACCGGCTCATTCCGCTGGTGGACAAGGCGCAGGACGGCGAACTGCTTCGCCGCATCAAGGCGATCCGTAAGAAGTTCGCGCAGGAAGTGGGCTTCCTGCCGCCCGCGGTGCATATCCGCGACAACCTCGAGCTGAAGCCCGCGGGCTACCGCATCACACTCAAGGGCGTGGTCATCGGCGAAGGCGAAGCCTTCCCCGGCCAGTTCCTCGCCATCAATCCGGGGCGCGCGACCGGCACGCTGCCCGGCGCCGCGACCAAGGACCCGGCCTTCGGTCTGCCGGCGACGTGGATCGACGCCTCGCAGCGCGACCGCGCCACCACCTCCGGCTTCACCGTCGTCGATGCGGGCACCGTCATCGCCACGCATCTGTCGCATCTGGTCACACAGAATGCCGCCGCGCTGCTCGGCCGCGCCGAAGTGCAGCAACTCATCGACCACTTCTCGCGCGCCACGCCCAAGCTCATCGATGATCTGGTGCCGAAGCTCATTCCGTTCTCCACCCTGCAGAAAGTGTTGCAGAACCTGCTCGCCGAAGGCGTGCACGTGCGCGACCTGCGCACCATCGTGGAGACGCTCACCGATCACGCGGCGCACACGCAGGATGCAACCGAACTCACCGGCGCCGTGCGTATCGCGCTGGGCGCTTCGATCGTGCAGCAGATCTACGGTTCCGCGCCGGAGCTGTCCGTCATCGTCATCGAACCGGAACTGGAAAAGGTGCTCAACCAGGCGCTGGCCGCCGAAGGTTTCGGACTCGAACCGGGCCTGGCGGAAACGCTGTTGCGCGAAGCGGGTGCAGCGGCGCGCCATCAGGAGGCGCTGGGCCTGCCGACGGCGCTGCTGGTGCCCGACCGGATGCGTGCGCAACTCGCGCGACTGCTGCGTCGCGCGCTGCCGCAACTGCGCGTGCTCGCGCATGCGGAGATTCCGGACAGCCGCAACGTGCGCGTCAGTTCGGTGCTGGGCGG
>Ga0079224_100008802_pt1 | contig 13699 bp, 11 predicted proteins | sample Stecom2015_FD_80414 | JGI IMG/M metagenome (GOLD analysis project Ga0079224, IMG submission 80414) | Agricultural soil microbial communities from Utah to study Nitrogen management - Steer compost 2015 | ecosystem: Environmental > Terrestrial > Soil > Agricultural land | place: USA: Utah... | reverse complement strand
TCCCAAGCCTGTCAAGTCTGTCTCCAATGAAAATGCCATGCTGAGCCAGGACAGGAAGACCGTCACCCTTGAGGTCGGCTTCATGGAAAGCTTAAAAGATCCGGAACTGTTGAATATTGAAGTCATTTTAGAAGACTAAGCTTTGAATAAAACCGTCATCGTAAAAGATTTAGGCCACAAAGATTATAAGACCACTTGGGAGTATCAGGAGGCGTTGTTCAAAGGCATTGTCGATACCAAAATCAAGAATAGGCGAGAGGATGCCCAACTGCCAACCGACAATTATTTCCTGTTTGTAGAGCATCCGCATGTATATACATTAGGCAAAAGTGGCGATATGGACAATCTCCTGTTGAATGAAGCACAGCTCACCGAAAAAGGCGCCACGTTTTATAAAATCAACCGCGGTGGCGACATCACCTACCATGGCCCAGGGCAGATTGTCGGCTACCCAATTTTAGATCTCGAAAACTTCTTTACCGATATCCATAAATACCTACGTTTTTTGGAGGAAATCATCATCCTCACCCTCGCCGAATATGGTATCAAAAGTGAACGCAGCCCCGGAGAAACTGGGGTATGGCTAGATGTCGGCACCCCTTTCGCCCGCAAGATATGCGCCATGGGCGTCCGCGCCAGCCGTTGGGTCACCATGCACGGCTTTGCATTGAACGTCAATGCAGATTTGGGCTATTTTGATAACATCATCCCCTGCGGCATCCGTGGAAAAGCTGTCACGTCGTTAAATGTCGAACTCGGTGTCGATACGGTTAACGAAGATGAGGTCAAAGAGAAACTTCTCAACCATTTTGTAGCCCTTTTTGGGGCAGAACTTTCCGATAGCGCAAAATAGTATTTCAGGCATACTTAATAATACTTCTCGAGTTAGACTGCCCTGAACTGTCAACCTGAGCTAGCCCGCCCTGAGCTTGTTGAAGGGTCAAAGTTTCGAAGGGTCATTGTATTTTCAATAATCTTCCAAATTTCTGCAAAACTAATGCATAATCACATAAACTAGATAGAAATGAGTATATTAAGAAGCGTATAAAAGTAAGTTGTATGCAATTTGCCGGCGTTACCAAGATTTGGTATATTTGATTAAAAATAATATATAAAATGGGAAAAAACACTTCAATATCACTCGGAAATCATTTTGAGAATTTTATCAGAGAAGAAGTAAATTCTGGTAGGTATGGTTCGGTTAGCGAAGTTATTCGATCGGCATTACGGTTGTTAGAACGTGAAGAAAAAAAAGAAAGAGAACTGATTAAAGCTCTAGAAGTCGGCGAACAAAGTGGATTTGTTGAAGATTTTGACCCAAAACAAAATCTAACTGATTTACAACGCTAACACTTATGAGTAAAAACAAATATCGAATAAGTAAACAAGCGATTGATGATTTAAATGATATTTGGGTTTACACGTTTCACAAATGGTCTAAAGAGCAAGCCGACAGATATTACGATTTAAGAATCGGAGAGATTGAATTTATTGCCGACAACTATTTGATTGGAAAATCCGCAGAACAAATTCGAAAAAACTACCGATTGACGACAATCAAATCACACCTGATTTTTTACAGAAAAAGCGAAAATGATATTGTTGAAATCGTTAGGATTCTACATCAGAGAATGGATATTAAAGAACGACTAAAATAAATAACTGAACAACTTTGAGCTATGAGTAATTGCTTGTTCTCGTAAAAATCAAACGAAACCCCCAAACCAACCCTCCACCGCGGAATTCAAAATTCACCCACAAAATCATAGCGTCCAAAACATCGGGACCAATATCATCAGCAGCACAAACAGCAGCAACGTCAGTGGCAACCCAATCTTCAAAAAGTCACTAAATTTGTACTTCCCCGGGCCAAACACCAAGATACACGACGGCTCAAAAGGCGTAATCAAAGACACAGAAGCCCCCAACATTATCGCAATCGCAAAAGTACGTGGGTTCGAGTCCAGCATCGCCGCCGTTTGCAGCGCCACCGGCAAAATCACCAAGGCCGCCGCCGCATTGCTCATCGGTTGCGTCAGCAAGATCACCAATATCACAAACCCGCCCAGTACATACATAGGCCCAAAATCCCCCAACAGCTGCACAATTATTTCCGCTAGGTACTGAGACGCACCCGAGTTTTCCATCGCTGTACCAAAGGCGGTCATGCCACCGATAAGGATGAGCAGTTTCCAATTGATAACCCGATACACCCGTTCTACATTGATAGCCCCAGAAAGTACGGTCAGCAATGCCGCCGTCAAAAAGGCGATGGACAATGGTACCCATTCAAACGTTCCTGCCACAATGGCCAATAAGAAAATGGAGGCTGCAAAAAGACCTTTTTTTTCTTTGAACATATTTACTCTAAAATCCCCGATGACGGAAAAATCTGTTGAATTTCTGTTCGTTTCAATATCCTCCTGAGTACCTTGCACCAACAGGGTGTCTCCTATCTTGAGGTGCAATCCCCCTATTTTCTGGGATACCAAGCTACCAGAGCGCTGTACCGCGAGAACTACCAAATCATAATTCTGCCGAAACCGTGATTCCTTTAACGACTTATTGATAAGTCGCGAGCCAGGCGTAATCAATAACTCGCCCAGAATAATTTTTTCATTTTCTATTTCTTTTTGACTGATGGTATCGGCCAGCACATCCAATCCTTGGGACTCCTTGATCTTTATGAGCGCTTCGACGCTGCATTCCACAATGAGAAGGTCTTTGGCTTCGATATAGGTGCGTGAATTTGGAATAAAATCCTCCTTATTACGGATGATTTTCAGGATTCGCACGTCTTGTTTTGCAAGATCTGAATAAAATGCCACCTGCCCTATAAGGTCTGATTTTTCAGAAACCACTATTTCAGTGATATATGGTGCTATCTCATAACGTTCGTTGTAGCTTGTCTCCTTGTTGTCCGGTAAGAGCCTGTTATAAAATATCAGGATGAATACGATGCCCGCAACAAGAAAGGCCAGACCCACCCACAGGATTTCAAAAAAATGCAGCGGTTCCAACCCAGCTTCGGCAATGTAGCCACTCACCGCGACATTGGTGGAAGTGCCAATCAGTGTACAGGTGCCACCCAGAATGGAAGCAAACGCCACCGGAATCAATACTTTGGAAGGGCTTAAGGATAACTTTCTGCACATGCCTATCACGGGGCCAGTTACCAGCGCCGTCACCGTTGTGTTGTTCATGAATGCCGAAAGTACGCCTGTGATAAACATTGTGTAGCCTACAAAGAGCGTCTTGCTTTTGACCACCCTGATGAGTTGTGCCCCCACTCTGTCCAACATGCCAGTTTCTGAAAGTCCGCCAGAAATCACGAAGATGGATGCCAATATGATGATGAAATCACTGCTAAAACCTTCAAATGCTTCTTGTGGTGTGATGATTCCCGGCAAGGTCAGTGCGAGCAGCAACCCGATGGTCACCACATCTACAGAGAATTTTTCAGTGGCAAACAAGATAATGACCACCACCAATAGACCGATCACAAAAGCTATTTCCATACACAATCATGTTATACTAAGACTTATTCAATGCCATCATACACCATGGCCAACCGTGCCATTGTGAAATTTAAAGATATAAAAAAGGAGTGTTGGTTGGTGGGGTGGGATTAATTATTTTGAAGTAGTTGAAACGAATGATGACTATATGGGGTTGGTTGGTTTGTGTTGGGAAGAAATGTAGTTGGTGGTGGAAACATCCGTAATGGCAAAACAACCATATTGTAAATTTTAGGAAATTGTGAAATTGTCATCTCTGACCATCAGTAATCTAAACTAAAGATATAGCTGCCCCAAGACAGCTATATCCGTGAAACATGATAGACTTGTGCAATGGATGTCGATAGCCTGACAATTCGATGGGAAAATTGTAGATTGATTTTTATTTAAGATGCTGGTTTGGGAAATCCCCAATTCGAACTGAATAAAACTGCGAACCTTGCAAGGTGAAAGTAAAAGCAGGAATGCGAATCCAAAAACGGACAGGACGGAACTGACTTTCTTTATTTTCAAACATTCTTTCACCTTGCAAATAGATACTTAAATTGTCCTGGAGTGCTGTTATTGTTTTCATAAAAATTCGGATTCATTGAAAGGACGATACATAAAATCACGTTGCCTAAAGTTCATGATTTAAAAGACAGATGAAGAGAGGCTTGTCGGTTCATTTGAAAAATATAACAGTTGAAACTGCTTAAAAACCGCATGAACACAATCTCAACAACAACAATCTACGCCTTTTTCAGTTGCGAACCGATAAACGGAATCCTTGGCGCCAAAAAATATCCGGTCAAGCTTGCAAATAGGATGGGGACAAAATGCCCAAAGCCGGTGAGGGTGGCCAACAGGATGGTGGTGCTCATCGGGGTGCGGGTCACACAAGCATTGATGGCCGCCATACAGCTCACAATGGCTAAGGTGGGATTGATTGAGGGAATCAACTGGTGTAGAATGAGGCCTAAGGTAGCACCCACAAAAAAGAGTGGGATGATAAATCCACCGCGCCAACCAGAGGTTACGGTGATGGAAATGGCAACGATTTTAAAAAGGAGAATGGCAAACAGCAGTGTCAAGGACAAATTGCTGGATAGGAGCGCATTGATTTCATGGTGTCCGAAATAACGCGTCAAGGGAAAATAGAAGGCGATGAGCCCAAGTAGGATACCGCCTATCAGCGTCTTGATGTAAATGGGAATGGGGCGTCTTTCAAATAGCGATTTGAAAAATTTGGTGCAAAAGATAAATGCCCACCCAAACACGGTGCCCACAATGGCAAACAGCACGGCATATCCGAAATCGAAAATCCCTGAGTACTCATAGGCGGAGAGGTCCCAAATAGGTCCCAATCCCAAATGGATGATCAGCGCAAATACCAAGTAGCTAAAACAACTGGCAACGAAGGCGGGGATTATGGCTTTGTAATATTCCACAGCATGTTCATGGTGGAGTATTTCCAGGGAGAACAAACTGCCGCCCAAAGGGGCACCAAACAATGCCGTAAACCCCGACGCCATACCCGCAATGCTTAAGGACCGTAATTCTTCCCCTTTGAGCCGGAAGAGTTTGCCGAGCCAGCTGCCCGTAGAGCCCGTAACCTGTACCAAAGGCGCTTCTGGGCCTAAGCTGCCTCCCGATGCCACGCACAGTAAGGATGAGAGTATCATGGACGGATTGTTTTTTGGATCGAGCTTGCCCTTATTGAACCGGATGTTGTTGACGATAAGATGGATTTCGCCAGGGTCGCCAATGAAATGAATGATCAGTCCGGCCAAGAGCCCACAGATGGCCATCACAGGAATGACCTGCCATCCGCCAAAAAAGGCCAATTGGTGCGTTAGAAACTCTAGGACAATCCAATACAGACCCGCAATGATGCCGCCTATAAGTCCGAGTACCGACCATAACAAAAACGTACGACTGAACACAAAAGGATTGAACCGTACGGGTTGGTCTAAAATATTTAGATAGGTAACTAGTTTCCTTCGTCGTTTTAATTTCACGTTGGTGTGTAGTGTTTAAAAGACAAATTTACGTTTCCTCATTAAAAAACACCTTGTAGTAGTGCATCTTTTTCACATCGTCATAACCGCGCTCCAAATATTCAGCGGATGCATCGGGTGCATCCACATCGAGTTTGATCTGTATGTTGGTATCGAGTTTTATTTCGGTCTTTATCTTTTGTTTCTGCTTTTTTAGGACGATTTCAGAGACCTCGAACTGATTGCGAATCAAGACTGCTCTGTCAATTTCAAAGCCTTTCTTATAATCGTCAAAAAGGTCTTTGTGCGTACCTTCTTGAAACACATCTTCTTTAAACAATTCCACATTGATGGTTTCGTTCTCTTTGAAGAAGTCAACCGTTTTGGCCAAGAAACTGCTTTTCTCTTGTGGGCCAAAGTTGGTCTTTAGCACTTCTTCCGAAAACTCGCGGCAGAGTTCGATGTAATTTTTGGTATGTTGGTTGGCATCATCCGGATATTTCACGTTCAAAAAATACTTGGTCCAATATTGGGTGTCGTAGCTATTATTGTCCACGCTCAGCACGATGTTTCCCTCGGTATCAGCAGTGTTTAGAATCAACACGCCTTTATCTACTTTTTTGGTGGGGATGCCCCGTTGGGTGATGATATCATAGCTGCCGTTTTCGAAATAGGTCTGGAAAAACTCACTCTTGTTTTCAATCTTAAAAATCCCCACGGCATTTACATGCATTTCGTCATATTGAATGTCATTGAACAAGCAGACCAGCACGTCACCCGTCTTTATCTGTGCTGAATTGCTTTGCTCAAACAAATGCGTGACGATGTGTTTTGAAATCTCCACAAAGTCACTCTCATCGGCAAACAATTGTGCCGCATAGCTGTTGATCTCGTTGAGGTTGATATTGGAGTGGTGGTTGAACCGATAGCTCTCCACCACACTCCCAAATGGCCGCAACAGATAGCCCAACATTAGATCATAACTCACTTCATCAAAGTCGAGGGGTTGCTCCGAAAAGGCATTCTTAGTGCTGTTGAACTTATTGCCCACTTTATGGAGGATGCATTTGTTGAAGGAAGCTTTGGTACGTTTTATCATGGCACTGCAAAGGGTTTTGAAGATTGCAATACTACTAATTTAGAAAGGGAATTAAAACAAAAACACCAAAGAATTTTCTCTGGTGTTTTTTAGATTGAGACATCGATTTGGTTATCGTTATATTTTAATGAATTCCACACGTCTGTTTTGGGCCTTGCCATCGGCGGAAGCATTATCTGCTACTGGTGTGCTTTCTCCTTTCCCATCGGTTTCCAGCCTATTGGCAGCAATGTTATAGATATTGACCAATGCAGTTTTCACGGCTTCGGCACGGGCTTTTGATAATTTTAGATTGGAACCGTCATCGCCATCAGCATCTGTGTGGCCTACGATGTGGAGTTTTATGGTTTCATCCTGCATCAAGACTTGTGAAATCTGCATGACGATCCCCAGTGATTGCGGTTTGATATTGGCAGAACCCGGATCGAACAAGATACCATTGGTGGATATTTTTCCTTCGGACAATAGTTTCCTTCGTAAATCCTCCCCACCCTTAGCAACTTTCACGTTTCTTATGAACACCCGTTCTTCCCCATCCTTAAAACCATTGATATGGAATTTTATATGATTCAAGACATTCAATTCTGTTATCATCCTTGGGATATCAATGTATTTGGTCTCATTGACCCATAAGCGGAAACGGTTTTTTGTCACGGCAATTGCAATATGTGGCTGATTAAGAACTTCGTCCCGAATGTCTGCTTTGATATGGCTGTTGATACCGCCCTTGGCTCTGTTGAAGTAGTTGCGAGCGTGAATATCAAAAGCGCCATATTGCCCAAAAGGCAAGGAAATATCGACATAATGGTTGTCGCCCGCATTAAATTTATTGTTATCGCTCAATGTAAGATTCATCCGGGCAACCGATGAGGTGTTTTTATCTACGCCTTGTGTTACAATATCAAACTCTATGGAATAATCTTCTGGGAGACTATTGACATCTGGAATGTAATAAATGCCATATCCTGGTTTAAACTCAAACCAATTGCCTTCCACATTGTTGATCTTTACTACCTCTCCAGAAGCATTGGTGTTCCATTTGGAGGGAAAATCGCCAACGAAATCCTGTGAAAAGTCGTCGAAGAACATTACTTTATCCCCTGGCACAAAGTCATATTTGCTGTACACTTGGAGATTGTCGGAGACATTGCTGCTTTTTGGCACCTCTTCGGAGTTGTTTTTGTTTTTGGATGAAGACGATCCGCTGGGAGTGGATTGGTTGTTTGGATTTTCTTTGCCTGTAGATTTTTCATTAGGATCCAAAATGGAATCCATTGCCTTGTTTGTTTCCCTTTCGGTCTTTTGTTCCAATTTCCTTTCTACGGTACGTTCCGCTTTTTTCTGTAACTTTTTAAGGATCTGTGCATTTGCACTTGGCATTCCAATACCTAAAATAATTAACATTGAGATAATCTGTGAGGACGTAAATCGTTTTTTCATTGTGATTATGTAACTAATTGATTTATAGAATATTTAAAAATACGTTATAATCCTCTAAAATCAAAGGCAGTTTGTATAAACTGTAGGAAATAATGTATAGACTGCTCAAAAATCAATTCATGTGATAGATCAACACGGAGTTGCTATCACCTTTTGTGACGAATTCCAGGCCTTTGCCATTATCAATATTATCAAGTTCTATGGACGAGTTCCCGTAGACAGGGAAGTTGTTGATTTCCTTTCCTTGACTATCAAAAAGATATATTTTTTTTGTCTGAAGATCTGTTATCGAAACATAGATCTTATCATTCAAATAGAATATTTTAGGAGCGGTGTACACACCAAACTCCATCTCTACTTTGTGGGTCTTGATGTTCAAAATATTGTCGGAAAGCGTCACCAAGGTTTTGCTGGTGGCGGTCATGGCGTGCTTTTCTCCTAAATTTAGGTTAAGACTGGTCATTTTTCCGTTCACATCAATCTGTATCAAATCGCCTTTATCTGTAGTCGCGGTGAATTTGTTCTCATACACAAAAATGTCGTTGCCAGAGAATGAAATATTGTTCTTTACATTGATTCTTGTTTTGCCCACGCGATCTAATATTTCAAGTTCATTGCCTTGTACGAAGACAATGTAATCTTTCGTGCCAATCCTGAAATGTCTGGGTTGGGAATTGATAGTGTTTTCTGCCTGTTTATACGTAAATCCTTTGACGGTATTTCCTTGCCCATCATACATCAACACTGATTTTCCTTGGGTCACCATCAATCTGTACTCACGTTTGTTGTCATAATCGAATACCGAAAGCGGTTGAGTAATGTTGTCGTTGAATTTTAAAGGGAAAGGGGAGACGTCCTTTCCGTTTCTGTCCAAAACATACACTCGGTTTTGGGTAGCAAAAGCCAATTGCAATCGGCCGTTTTTATACATGTCGATTTGTTCTATTTTTCCGAGAACCCTGCCTTCCAGTTGTTTTTTCCAAAGCACTTTCCCATCGTTTGCGAGGAGATAAAGATTATTTTTGACATCTTGTACTACAAGGTCCTTCTGATTGTTGGTATGGTTGTCCACAAACTGCGGATCGGTCAACAGATCATTGTCCAAGGTGATGCTGATATCTTCAGAGACCGAGTTGGAAACCGCTTTTCCTTTGTTCTTTTTGATGATGGCATTTACATGTGCAAAATCTGTATCTTGGATAAATTGGATGGCTGATGTTTTGAATGCCTGTATATCCAAATTTTTATTTTCATGGAAATTGGTATTTAAAACTGTGTTCAAACGATCAGAATCCATGAATACGAACAAGGAAGATTCATCGCTCATTTGCTCCATGATATTTTGAAAGGCTGATGTTTCCGATAATCCAGATGTGTTTTGATGGCTGGAAATGATATCCTTCATCAATGCGTCACTTTCGGTAAATACAAAAAAGTCATCAACATTCGCATATTTCTCAGCTTTGGAATAGTCAATAAAAGGAGAAAAGTAATCAGCAAAAAGCGAAGGTTGATCATTTGGATAGATGTCCACATCGCGATAGGTTTCCAACGCATTTTGTGTCAGCAGTAAATCGCCCATGGCCACGGCATCCAAAGTATGGACAATGACAGCCTGTTCATCTCCGCGATAAATCACCCCAATCTCGGAGGCGGTATCAAAAAGCGATGTGGGGCTTGGTGCTTTTTCTTTTCTGAATTTCTGAAGGTTTTCATTAAAGGTTCTATAATTATTGAAGGTGAAAGTCAGAAACCCATCCGCATCCGAAGGACATAATTTTGGCAATTGATTTTCTTGGGGAATGGTATTTTTAAAAACGTTGATGAGGCTTTGGGAGGAGTCCAGGGCTTTCGTTATACCGTTAAACAACAATTGATCTTGCGATAAATCGGCATCCAAAAGCAGATAATTGGACACTTGTACCTTTCCTATTCCATCTGAAAAGAAAAATGAGGGTCTCAATTTTTTTCGTTTCAAATTGATCAGGATGGATGCCGATTTATCTCTGCCAGCTGTATTGAAGACCTTCACCAGATCTTCGTCAATCACTCTATTGCCATCAAAGGCAGATTCCGTTAACTTTTGGTCATTGGATGCAAAAAAAATGCTGTCCTTTACAATTGAATAGATCGTTTGATCGTCCAACGTTGTTTTTGAAATCGTGGCGTTGTTTAGGACGTAGGTTTCAATGGCTCGGTTTGGGACAGAATCCAAAACGAACAATCCTTTGTGGTATTAGGTCGCGATTGAAATTTGCAGGCTGTCTTTGTCGTTTTTACCAAAACCTATCAGCATGGGACCAGAAAGCTTCAGATGGTTTAGATAGTTGAGTTGGGATTCTAGAACTTTGATGGCATTGTATTCTGATACTCCAAGCAAAAAACCATTGTTCTTGAAAACACTCTTCAGACCTTCTACCGATTTTGTTTTGACAATGATGGATGCATTCTCGGGAACCAAATAAATAAGGTCGGAACTTTTATTGGAATCATTTTTACATGCTATTATAATAAGGACAAAAGGAATGAGCAGCAAAAGTTTTCTCATTGTAAAGGGTTTTCGACAAAGATAAAAAGTTAGATGTCTAATTGGAATTGTTCGTCCAATAATCTGAACGATTTACGATGATATTTTGTGATGCCATGTTTTTTTATGGCTTCACGATGTTCTTTAGTGGGATATCCTTTATTCTGTTTCCAATTGTACATGGGGTATTCATGATGGATTTCACACATATAAGCGTCCCTGTAGGTTTTTGCCAAAATGGATGCCGCGGCAATATTCAAATATTTACCATCCCCTTTGATAATGGTCTGGTGGGGAATGTTTGCATAAGGTTTAAATCGATTGCCATCCACAATTATATGTTCCGGACACATACTCAACTTCTCGATGCATTTGTGCATTGCCAATATGGAAGCGTTTAGGATATTGATGGTATCAATTTCCTCCTGAAACACATGGGCAATAGAAAACGTGACCGACTGTGATTCTATGATGGGCCTTAAAATATCTCTATTCAATTCAGAGAGTTGTTTGGAATCATTTAACAATTGATTGGTAAAGTCGTTGGGCAAGATTACGGCGGCAGCCGTCACAGGGCCTGCAAGACAACCACGGCCAGCCTCATCGGTGCCGCATTCAAATTCATAAGTTCCAAATCTCGGTTTGAGCATTTAATAAAATTTATATAATTACGTTAGTGTAATTGTGTTTACCTTTGCAAGGTCAAAAAAAATTTATGAATAGAATCATTTTATTAATTTCCTTTTTTGTCATTATATGTTGTTATCAGACCGCAGCCCAGATAAAACCAACATTGCAAAAGAGCGAGCGTCTTCAGACCGATGATTTCGATGTTAATGATTCAACACGGTTGGGGACTAAAAGTACGACCAATAAAAATATCAAAGACAAAAACGCCACCATAGATTTATACAAAATAGTATCTTTTGAAAAGGACACCACTTATCTCGACACCACCCTTTCAATCCAAAAGGAATACAAATATAACTATTTGCGCAAGGATAATTTTGGGCTTATGCCATTTTCAAATATTGGGCAGACGTATAATTCCTTAACCTTGGATTTTCAAAACACCAATACCTTGCCGTTGTTCGGTGCCAGGGCACGGCATTTTAATTATATGGAGATTGAAGACGTCAATTATTATCAAGTACCCACGCCATTGACAGAGTTGATGTATAAAACTGCATTTGAGCAAGGGCAGTTGTTGGATGCTTTTTTCTCTACAAATATTTCAAAACAATTCAATTTCTCAATTGCATATAAAGGTTTGCGTTCGTTGGGTAAGTATCAGCACATATTGACAAGTACCGGTAACTTTAAATTCACAACCAATTACATCACCAAAAGCAACCGTTACCAAGCAAGGGCACATATTTTTATGCAGGATATGATGAATGAAGAAAACGGCGGGTTGACTGATGAAGGAATAGCCAATTTTGAATCAGGTGAGGAGGAGTTCAAGGATCGTGGTGTTTTTGATCCAAATTTTGAAAATGCTGAAAACATTTTAAGAGGTAAAAGATTCCATTTGGAGCACCAATATAATATAGTGCAAAAAAACGATTCTCTGAGCCAGAATTCCTTGAGTGTTGGAAATGTCGTGTCCTTCGAAGATAAATATTACCAATTTGACCAAGCCGCTCGGTCGGAATATTTTGGAGAGGCCTTTCGGCAAAACAATTTGCGTGATCGCGTCACATTGGAAAATTTCCACACCAGGGTTTTTCTCAATTATGCCAATGACATCGCAGGAAATCTCACCTTCAATATAGACTATAACAATTATAATTACGGCTATAACTCTTTAGTCCTTCTCAATGGGCAGACAATCACCAATAGATTAAAAGGGACTACTGTTCATATTGGGGGAAGCTACAAAAAAAGAATCGGCCAGTTTGATGTCAATGGAAATATTGGCATCAACGTCTCGGGAGACTTTGAAGGCAATTTCCTAAAGGCACAAGCCTCTTACCAACTTACCGACGACATTTCCGCCACAGGTACTTTCAATAGTAGCAGTCAAGCACCAAATTACAATTGGCTATTATATCAAAGCGATTATATCAATTACAATTGGGATAATAGTAATGATTTTAACAATATCAGTACCCAGCAGCTGGCATTTGACCTCAATTCTCAAAAGCTAGCAACTATCTCCTTCGATTACAATACAATCACTAATTACGCCTATTTCGCCAAGGATGAATTAGGCCATGTCAAACCCTTCCAGAGCGGTGAAACCATCAACTATTTCAGAATCAAAGCTGCACGAGAGTTCAAGTTGGGAAAATTTGCACTCGATAATACTATCATGTACCAAAGCGTATTGAATGGCGATAACATCATCAACGTTCCGCAAGTTATTACCAGAAACACATTCTATTTTTCCAGTAATCTCTTTAAAAAAGCCATGTTTTTCCAAACCGGCATCATTTTCAATTATTTTACCAAATATAACATGAACGCCTATGATCCGCTCTTGGCCGAATTTTATGTTCAGAATGATACCGAACTCGGAAGTTTCCCCCGAATGGATTTCTTTATCAATGCAAAGATCAGGCAAACGCGCATTTTCCTCAAGGCAGAACACTTTAATTCATCCTTCACAGGCTACGATTACTACTCTGCCCCTTACTATCCATATAGGGATTTTACAGTTCGTTTTGGTCTCGTTTGGAATTTCTTCCTTTGATATGTTGGGGCGTTTCCTCGCAGAAAATGCGAGACCGGGCTTTCGGCAGTTGCTTTCAGGTTTAAGAAAAATAAGCCTGAAGAGCTCCAATCCCGAAGTATCGGGGGCCTCCATCCCTAACGCAAAAACCTCGTAATCAGCCACAACAAAAAAACCTCAAAAAAAGATTAAAAAACACTTGCGGGAAAACAAAAAAGCATAGTATATTTGCACCCTCATAAAAACAGAAAGCCATTAGGCCAAACGTTAAAAAGAGAAGTTCTTTAAAAGGCATGGAATGACACAAAAAAATAAATCTTATTTTTTTTCATTTTTTCTTTGCCGGAACCAAAAAAGGGTTTTATATTTGCACCCGCTTAGCGAGGGAACGAGCTGGCGAAGAGAAGGAAAAAGTTCATTAACATATTGGATTGACAGCGTTGGCGCGCACCGTTAAGGGTT
>Ga0079224_100008801_pt1 | contig 13700 bp, 10 predicted proteins | sample Stecom2015_FD_80414 | JGI IMG/M metagenome (GOLD analysis project Ga0079224, IMG submission 80414) | Agricultural soil microbial communities from Utah to study Nitrogen management - Steer compost 2015 | ecosystem: Environmental > Terrestrial > Soil > Agricultural land | place: USA: Utah... | reverse complement strand
TGTTGCCCAACACGTATCGCTGCGTGGTGATGTCGAAGTCGAACGATTTGACTCGCTCCTGGTACTGTGCCGGATCGACCCGGCGAATCGATGCCGGGATGCCCAGCAGCTTCAGGTTCTTCACGTACGGCGCGATGACGCGCTCGAACGTCGGCGCAAATATAAGAAACTCGATGGAGAGTGGTTGCCCCTCGGCATTGCGCCGGACACCGTTCTGAACCGTCCACCCGGCTTCGTTCAGGAGGCGGGCGGCCTCGCGAAGCAGCCTCCGGTCCTGTCCGGACCCGTCGGTTTCGGGCGGCACATACACCTCGTCGAACACCTCGTCGGGCACCTTGCCGCGCCATGGTTCGAGAAGCGCGAGTTCCGCCTCGGTGGGCCGGCCCTCGGCCTTCATCCTGGAATTCTCGAAGAAGCTCGCCGTCCGCTGGTAGAGACCGTAGAAGATGTTCTTGTTGGTCCACTGGAAGTCGAATGCCAGGTCAAGGGCACGACGCACCCGGCGGTCGTGAAACTTGGCCCGGCGCGTGTTGATGAAGAACCCCTGGGCACCGGATGGCCGATCATCGGGCAGCACGTCGCGTACCAGGCGCCCGCTCTTCACTGCCGGCAGATCGTACTCGGTCGCCCACACCTTGGCGGTAAATTCCTCGCGAAGGTCGTATTCTCCGGCCTTCAGCGCCTCGAACTCGGCCGTGCGGTCGCGGAAATACTCAAACCGCAGTTCATCGAAATTGAACCGCCCGCGATTGACCGGAAGGTCCCGTGCCCAGTAGTCATCGCGTCGCAGGTAGGAGATGTAGCGGCCCTGACGGAGCGAGCCCACCGCATAGGGGCCGCTGCCCAGCGGCGCCTCGAGCGTCGTCGCGTCGAACTCGCGCGTGGCGTAGTAGGCCTTCGAGAAGATCGGCAGGGTGGCAACGATCAGGGGCAGGTCGCGTGTATTCTCCCCGGTGAACGTGTAGCGGACCGTGTACGGATCGAGAGCCTCGGCCCGTTCGACCCCGCTCAGCTGCAACGCGATGGCGGGGTGGCCCTTCTCCTTCAGGACCTCGAACGAGAACACCACGTCCTCGGCGGTCAGCATCGAGCCATCGGCGAACCGGGCCTCCGGCCTGAGATAGAACGTCGCGCTCCTGCCGTCGTCCGCAACCTCCGCCGCGTGGGCGACGAGCCCGTAGACGGCATCGGGTTCGTCGTCGGCCCGCACCATCAGCGAATCGAATAGGTATTCCAGCCCTTGGGCCGGATCGCCCTTGAGTATGTACCCGTTGAGGCTGTTGAAGGTGATGAGGGCTGCGGTCCCGATCGTCGCCAGCCGCCCGCCCTTGGGGGCATCGGGATTGACGTATTCGAAGTGCTTGAAGTCGGCCGGATACTTTAGATCGCCGAAGGCGGAAAGCCCGTGCCTCGGCTCCGCCGTTGCCACCGTCCATCCGGCGACGATGACCGCGAAGGCCGCCGTGGCAAGAACTGCGCCGGCTAACCTGGCCATCGCGTCAATTGCCCGTACCCGCGGCCCTCGCCGCTTCGGGGGCATACCACCAGGTGTCGGGGAACCCCAGTCCGTACGGTGGTGGTTCATCCGGCAGGCCGAACCGGTTCCATCGCGCCACCCGCGTTCCGTCGGCATACCACTGGGGGACGACGAAATGATGCCACAGGAGCACCCGGTCCAGCGCCCGGGTGGCCGCGACCAGTTCCTCGCGACTCTTGGCGTAGATCACCCGGTCGATCAGCTTGTCGATGGCCGGGTCGGCAATGCCGGCGAGGTTGCGGCTGCCGGGACGGTCGGCCGCCGCGGAGCTCCAGAAGTCGCGCTGTTCGTTGCCAGGCGATAGCGACTGGGGCCACGAATTGACGACGATGTCGAAATCGAACTGATCGACACGGTTCTGATACTGCGACACGTCCACGGTGCGGACCGAAACTTCGATCCCCAGTCGTTCGAGGTTACGCCTGTAAGGCAGGACGACCCGCTCGAACGTCGGCTGCACGAGCAGGAATTCGACCCGCATCGGCTCATTCGTCTCGATGTTCACCAGCCGGTTGTCGCGTACTTCCCAACCGGCTTCCTTCAGGAGCTGGCTTGCCGTCCGCAGATTGCGGCGCACGGCGGCGGGGTTGCCGCCCACCGGGTTCTTGTAGACGGTGGTGAACACCTCGTCCGGCACCTCGCCGCGCAGCGGCTCCAGTATTTCCAGTTCCAGCCCCTCCGGCAGCCCCGTCGCGGCAAGCTCAGAGCCGGCAAAATAGCTGTCGAGGCGCGTGTACTGGCCGTAGAACAGGTTCTGGTTGGCCCATTCGAAATCGAAGGCGTAGTTGAAGGCGAGCCGCACCCGCCGGTCGGAGAACTTTGCCCGGCGGGTATTGAACACGAACGCCTGCATCGGCTCCGGGTTCTCGGTCTTGATGACATCGAGGATCACGCGCCCGTCGCGAACGGCCGGGAAGTTGTAGGCCGTCGCCCAGTCCTTGGCCGAAGTCTCGAAGCGGACATCGAAGCGGTCGGACTTGAATGCCTCCAGCGCGATCGTCGAATCGCGGAAGTACTCGGCCCTGATCCGGTCGAAGTTGTGGCGGCCCACATTGACCGGCAGATCGCGTCCCCAGTAGTCCTCCACCCGCTCGATCGTGATCGTCGAGCCGGGGTTCACGGCGGTGATTCGATACGGGCCGCTGCCCAGCGGCGGGACGAGAGTCGTGGAGAAGAAATCGCGCTTCCGTCCCTGGTCGTCGGTCCCCTCCCAGTAGTGCTTCGGCAGCACCGGAAGCTGGCCGGTGATCAGGGGCAGCTCGCGGTTGCCCGCCTGGTCATAGGTGAACGTGACCTCGTGTTCACCCGTCTTCTCGGCCTTCACGATGTTCTGGTAGTAGTAGGCATACTGCGGATGCCCCTCCTTCAGCGCCTCGAGCGAGAACACCACGTCTTCCGGCGTGACCGGCTCGCCATCATGCCACCGTGCTTCCTTGCGGAGCACGAAGGTCGCCCACGAGAAATCGTCGGCGTGGCTGACGCTTTCGGCGAGCAGTCCGTAATACGTGCTCGGCTCATCCTGGCTCGGTTCGAGCAGCGTGTCGTAGATCATCGACGACAGCGCGCCGGCGCGCCCCTTGATGATGAACGGATTGAGGCTGTCGAACGTGCCGATGGCACTGATGCGCAGCGTGCCGCCCTTCGGCGCGTCGGGATTGACGTAGTCGAAGTGCTCGAAATCGGGGCCGTACTTCAACGAATCGAACAGCGACAGCCCGTGCCTGACCTCGACGGCTGACGCCGGGGTCACGACGGGCAGGAGTGCCGCTGCGGCGAGGATGATTACGCGGGCCGCGCTGCAAACGGCGTGGCTCAGCCTGCCGATCAGATCCATTCCGGTCCGTCTCCATCGTGCGGTTGGGCCGCCCGTCGGGCCGCGTTTCGCTGGTTGGCGGCGAGCAATCGTAGGGGCGGCCGGATTACACCGGCATTGCCCCTACCTTAAATGACGTTCACGTGAAATGAAAACGCTGCCGGGGCCGCCCGGTGCCGATCGCCGATCAGGATCCCGCCCGACGGCTGGTCCGCCGTCGCGCTGCGGCACCGGGGCGTTCTGTCATTCGCCCTGCTGCGGCGCGTCCTGCTGCGGCGCGTCGGTGGCGTTCGGCTGGCCGGATGCGCCGTCGGCAGGCGTCTCTGTCGCCGACGAATCACCCTCCGTCGCCGGAGTGGCGGATTGCGTGCCTGCCGGCTCCGCTGCCTGCCCGGCGCCCTGGTCAGCGGCCGGTTCCTGTGCCGCCTCGCCCTGCCCGGCCGGGGTCGCCTGGTCCCCAGAGGATTCCCCGGTCGCTTCGCCCTGTTCGGCCGGCGCCGGCTGGTCTCCGGCCGCCTCGCCCTCGGCCGGAGCGGCAGCCTCGGCCTCGACTTCCGGCAGCGGCGGCGGATCGGCGCTGAGCGTACGCAGGTAGGCGATCAGGTCGGCGCGCTGCTGGTCGTTCTTGATGCCGGCGAAGGCCATCGCCGTGCCGGGCACGTATCCCCTCGGGTCGGTCAGGAAGTCGCTCAGTTCCTCGTAACCCCAGCGCTCGATCTCCTGCGCCTTCGCCTGCATCGCGTTGGAGTAGGAGAAACCGGCCTCGGCGGCGACTTCACCGCCAACAATTCCATACAGGTTCGGTCCGATCTTGGCCGGACCACCCTCCTCGAAGGTATGGCAGGCGACGCACTTGCGCGCCTGGGCCTGCCCGCGCTCGGGATCTGCTTCGGCGAGCAGTGCGGCGAGCGACGGGCCGCCGCCCGCGTCTTCCGCGACCCCCTCACCGGAAGCTTCCGGCAGACCTTCGACCTGGTATGCAGGAGTCTCGGGCCGCGCCGGCGCATAGATGATGTCGGCGATATTGCCGACCACCAGCACCACCAGCACGGTTCCCAGAATGGCTCCCGCGAACTTGTTGAATTCGAAAGCGTCCATCTGATCCAGCAGCTTGTCGTGAAGGAGACGCCCACCCGCATGCCGCACGGGACCGTGCGGCAACCCTCCTACGGATGCCCCGCGGGGCGGACACTAGTTGTTTCGCGGGGACCATGCAACACGTATAAGACCCTGCGCATTTTTGCCGCGCATCCGTGTCAATGGTGCAGATGCCGAATATCAGCAACAGACCGTCGACGGGCGACACCATCGTCCTCGTGCCGGCCCGCATGGCGTCGACGCGACTGCCCGGAAAGCCGCTCGCGATGATCGCCGGCGAGGCGACCATCGTGCACGTCTGGCGGCGTGCGATCGAGGCGGCAGTCGGCGAGGTGGTGGTCGCCGCCGCCGAAGCCGAGATCGTCGCGGCCGTCACGGCGGCGGGCGGCCGGGCGGTTCTCACAGACCCCGGCCTTCCGAGCGGATCCGACCGGATCGCAGCCGCCCTGCAAGCGCTCGACCCGGGGCGGCGGTTTGCGAAGGTCGTCAACCTCCAGGGCGACCTGCCGACCATCGATCCCGCCGCCATCCGCGCCGTCCTCGCGCCGCTGGACGATCCGGCCGTCGACATCGCCACCCTCGCCGCGCCGATTCACGACGAGGCCGAGCGGCGAAACCCCAACGTGGTCAAGGCCGTGGCTCGGTTCACCGCCGGGCAGGCGATCGCGCGGGCATCGGACTTCCGCCGCCTGCTGCCGCCGGATCATGCCGGCCCGCAGTACCATCACATCGGCATCTACGCCTATCGCCGTCCGGCGCTCGAGCGATTCGTCTCGCTGCCGCCATCGGAGCGGGAACTCCGCGACCGGCTGGAGCAGTTGCGCGCGCTCGATGCCGGCATGCGGATCGACGTGGCACTCGTTGACAGTGCGCCATTCGGTGTCGATACTCCCGCTGACCTTGACCGGGCCCGCGCCGTTCTCGGCGCCAGCACTCCCGACACGACCGGTGATCCCAACGCTCACCCGGCCACCCCAACCGGTGCGGTATGACACGCGGAAAGACGACGATAGCCTATCAGGGCGAACCGGGCGCCAACTCGCACATCGCGTGCCTGGAAGCCTATCCCGGATGCGAACCCGTTGCCTGTCGCACGTTCGAGGACGCGTTCGCGGCGGTCGCCGAAGGCACCGTCGACCTCGGCCTGATCCCGATCGAGAATTCGCTCGCCGGGCGGGTGGCCGACATCCATCACCTGATGCCGGATTCGGGGCTGTACATCGTCGGCGAACACTTCCAGCGCGTGCATCATCAGCTGCTCGCGTTGCCCGGCGCCAGGCTGGAGGACATCAGGACCGTCCACAGCCACATCATGGCGATCGGCCAGTGCCGCACGACGATCCACAAACTCGGCCTCGAGCCGGTGCCGACCGCCGATACCGCCGGCGCCGCCCGTGAGGTGGCGGAACTCGGCGATCGCACCCGGGCGGCGATCGCCACCCGGCTGGCCGCCGAAATCTACGGCCTGCAGGTGCTGCGGGAGAACATCGAGGATGCCGACCACAATACCACGCGCTTCCTCGCGCTGTCCCGCGAGCCCGACGACGCCGAGCCGGACGGGCATCCGGTCATCACCAGCTTCGTGTTCCGCGTGCGCAACGTGCCGGCGGCCCTCTACAAGGCGCTGGGCGGCTTCGCCACCAACGGCGTCAACATGACGAAGCTGGAGTCATACCAGCTGGAAGGAAGCTTCTTCGCCACCCAGTTCTATGCCGACATCGAGGGCCATCCCGCAGACCGCAACGTGCGGCTGGCCCTCGAGGAGCTCAACTTCTTCACCAAGCACCTGAAGATCCTCGGGGTCTACCGGGCAAGCCCGTTCCGCGCCGCGATCGGCCGCGAGGAGCCGGTCTGTCAGCCGGACTGAACGAACTCCCTGATCAGGTGGTAGGCAATGGCGAAGTTCGCCGGCGTGCGCAGGCCCTTCTCGTGGGTGCCGGCGAGCATCCGTGCCGCCTCGGCGCGGGAGAACCACCGCGCGTGCTCCAGTTCGTTGGTGTCGATATCGATGTCGCGGCTGGTGGCCTCGCCGATCAGGCCCAGCATAAGCGTCGACGGGAACGGCCACGGCTGGCTTGAGTGATAGCGCACCGCGCCGACGGCGATGCCCGCCTCCTCGGCGATCTCGCGGCGCGCGGCCTCCTCGATGCTTTCGCCCGGTTCCACGAAGCCGGCGAGCGCCGAGTACATGCCGTCGAGGAAGTGCGGCTGGCGGCCGAGCAGGCAGTCGTCGCCGTGCGTCACCAGCATGATCACCACCGGGTCGGTGCGCGGGAAGTGCTCGCGTCCGCAGGCCCGGCACACCCGCTTGTAGCCGCCCTCGGCGGATACGCACTCGCCGGCGCACGTGGTGCAGTAGCGGCTCGTCGCATGCCAGCCGAGCAGCGACCTCGCCTGGGCGAGGACGCCGAGTTCCTGCGGCGGCAGGACCCCCTGGGCGGCGAGACTGCGCAGGTCGATCGCCCTGCCGCCGTGCGGTGCCCGGCCCGGCTGCGGCGCGCCGTCGCCGTCGCACGGCAGCAGGGCGGCGAAGGTCGCGGTCCCGGCCTCGTCGAGGCCGAGAAACACCGGGGCGCAGACTGCGTCCAGCGGACAGTTCACGGTGTCGATCGACCAGTAGGGTTGCGGACAGGCGTTTTCGCCGATCCGCATGTAGGGGCTTTCGCCGGCCAGCAGCACGATCCGCGTGCGGCGGTCGGAAAGGCGGCGGGCCAGCCAGTCGGGGTCCTGCCTCGAACGCGCGGCCCGGTCGAGCGGGTTGGCACAATACGCGTAGGACATGGCAAACCGGTCTGCAGGAGACATCATGCGACGGTGCCGAGATTGGCACGGAGGCGGGAGACAGGCAATCGCGGCGCTGTCGCGCGCCGCGCCGGCACATGCGTCTCGGCGGCCTTGTCAATCGCACCCCGGTCCATGATATTGTCCCCACGGGAGGTTGGCGGCGGACGGATCGCTCGCCAACCGGGTCAGGTCCGGAAGGAAGCAGCCCCAACGAGTCCGGTTCGGGTCGTCGTTCCAGCCTCCCACTTCGCGTGTCGCGGACGTTTCGGGCACCCCCAACGCCCGCCGCGGTGCGTCGCGACCAGACTTCTCGCGGGGCAACAGCACCTTGTCGGAACAACCGGTACAGACTGCCGATGAAGGCGTTGCCGGGCCGGAACGGGCCGGCACACCGGACGACGGTTCGTATCGGGTGCTGGCCCGCAAGTACCGCCCGCAGACCTTCGACGAACTGATCGGCCAGGACGCCATGGTGCGCACCCTGGCCAACGCGTTCCGCACCGGTCGCATCGCCCACGCCTACATGCTGACCGGCGTCCGCGGCATCGGCAAGACGACCACGGCGAGGCTGATCGCTCGCGCGCTCAACTACACCGGCCCGGGCGGCGAGGACGGCCCGACCATCCACATGACCGGCCTCGGCGAGCACTGCCAGGCGATCATGGAAGCGCGCCATGTCGACGTGATCGAGATGGACGCCGCCTCGCGGACCGGCATCGGCGACGTCCGCGAGATCATCGAGTCGGTGCGCTACCGGCCGAGTGCGGCTCGCTACAAGGTCTACATCATCGACGAGGTGCACATGCTGTCGCCGCAGGCCTTCAATGGCCTGCTGAAGACGCTGGAAGAGCCGCCGCCGCACGTGAAGTTCGTGTTCGCCACGACCGAGGTGCGCAAGGTGCCGGTGACGGTGCTGTCGCGATGCCAGCGGTTCGACCTCAGGCGCATCGACACCGATGTGCTGGCGAAGCACCTGGCCGGCGTCGCCGGCAGGGAAGCCATCACGGTCGAGCCTGGCGCGCTCGTCACCATCGCCCGCGCGGCCGAAGGATCGGTGCGCGATGCCCTGTCGCTGCTCGACCAGGCGGCCGCGCTCGGCGAGGGGCAGGTGACCGCCCAGGGCGTGCGCGACATGCTCGGGCTTGCCGACCGCGAACGCATCATCGACCTGTTCGAGGCGGTGATGGCCGGGGACCTGCCGGCGGCGCTCGCGATCTTTGCCGACCTCTACGCAGTCGGCGCACAACCGGCCGTGGTCCTCTCCGACCTGGCCGACCTCGTGCACTGGATCACGCGGCTCAAGCTGGTCGAAGGCGCCCGGAACGACCCGTCCATGTCGCAGGCGGAGCGCGAACGCGGCCTCGCGCTTGCGGAGCGGCTCGGCATGCGGGTGCTGACGCGGGCCTGGCAGATGCTGCTGAAGGGCCTGACCGAAATGCGCGACGCCGCGAACGATCGCGCCGCGGGCGAGATGGTCATCATCCGCCTCGCCCACGCCGCCGATCTGCCGCCACCCGACGAAGTCATCCGGTCGCTCGCGGAAAGCTCGGGCAACGGTCCCGCGGCGAGGACGGCGACGGGTGGCGACGGCGGCCCGGCGGCTACCGCCCAGGCGCGTGGCGAGCCGGCGCGGCAGCACCACGTGCGACCTGTCCCGTCGTCGGGGCCGCGCGCCTCCGCTGCCGCCTCGATCGACGTGCAGCGGTCGGCCGACGCCGACCAGCCGGCACTGCCGCAGCCGGCGACGTTCGAGGAGATCGTCGCCCTTGCCGGTGCGAGGCGCGACATCCAGCTCAAGACGGAACTCGAGCACTTCGTGCATCTGGTCTCGATGCAGCCGGGACGGCTCGAGATCCGTGTCGAACCCGGTGCGCGGCAGAACTTCGTCCAAACCCTGTCCGCGAGGCTGCAGGAGTGGACCGGCCGTCGCTGGATGGTGACGGTATCGAACGCTCCGGGCGCCAAGACGTTGAAGGAACAGGAGACCGAGCGGCGCGAGGCGCTGATGCGCGAGGCCCGCTCCGACCCGGTGGTCCAGGCGGTCCTCGAGCAGTTTCCCGGTGCCGAGATCGTCGAAGTCCGCGAGCCGTTTCAGGCAACCGCGGAGGCGGACCATCTGGACCCGGCGGACGACGCCACGGACGACTGACGGAACGACCAACGCAAGGTGGACTAGATGATTAAGGATCTGGCGGGCCTGATGAAACAGGCCCAGGAGCTGCAGACCCGGATGGCCGACATGCAGGCGAAGGTCGAGCAGTTGTCGATCGAAGGCAGCGCCGGCGGCGGGCTGGTCAAGGTGACGCTTAACGGCAAGGGGGCGATGACCGCGATCGAGATCGATCCGGGACTGTTGCGCGACGAGGACAAGGAGATCGTCGAGGACCTGATCGTGGCCGCGCACGCCGAGGCGCGCGCCAAGGTCGAGCGTGCCGTTGCCGAGAAGATGAAGGAAGTCACGGGCGGGTTGCCGCTGCCGCCGGGCCTGAACTTCGGCTTCTAGCCGGATGAACAACTCTACCGGCGCGCCGGACGGCGGTTTCGCAACATGAGCCGCGGTATCGTCGGTCCCGAGATCGAGCGTCTGATCCAGTTGCTGGCAAGACTGCCCGGACTCGGTCCGCGGTCGGCCCGGCGGGCGACGCTTCAACTCATAAAGAAGAAGGATCTGCTGCTGGCGCCACTCGCCGCCGCAATGGCCGAGGCGCTGGAGAAGGTCGTGGTGTGCCGGGTGTGCGGCAATGTCGATACGGTCGACCCCTGCACCATATGCCGCGACCCGGAACGCGACCGCTCGGTGATCTGCGTCGTCGAGGAGGTCGGCGACCTGTGGGCACTGGAGCGGGCGACACCCATCCGCTGCAGCTATCACGTCCTCGGCGGCACGCTGTCGGCACTCGACGGCGTCGGCCCCTCGGATCTCAACATCGCAAGCCTGGTCGAACGGGCGATGGCGCCGGAAGTCCGCGAAGTGGTGCTCGCGCTCAACGCCACGGTCGACGGCCAGACCACCGCGCACTACGTCTCCGAGCGGCTGGAAGGCGCGTCGGTGGAGATCACCAGGCTTGCGCACGGGGTCCCCGTCGGCGGCGAACTCGACTATCTCGACGAAGGCACCCTTGCCGCCGCGTTCAAGGCGCGGCGTCAGCTGTAGCCGGCCGCTCCAGGCCGGCAAAGTGCCCGCGCGCCTGCAGCCACGCCAGCAGCATCAGCGCCGGAATGGCGACGAGGGCGGTGACCGCGAAGAACACCATCCATCCGGTGGTCTCGGCGACGAAACCCGACATCGACGACAGCACCGTGCGGCCGACCGCGGCGAGCGCCGTGAGCAGGGCAAACTGGGTCGCCGTGTGCAGGGCGTTGCCGCATAGGGCGGAGAGGTAGGCAACGAAGACCACCGTGCCGAGGCCGCCGGTGAAGTTCTCCACCGTTATGGTGAGCGTGAGCGCGGCGTGGTCGACCCCGATCCATGCCTGCCAGACGAACACCAGGTTCGACAGCATCTGCAGGATTGCGGCGATCCACAGCGAGCGGACCAGCGGCTGGGTCCGGGCCAGCGCGCCGCCGGCAAAGCCGCCGGCGAGCACCGCCGCGAAGCCTGCCCCCTTCACGATGCCGGCGTAGGCGGCCTTGTCGAACCCGATGTCGAGAACGAACGGGCCTGTCATCACCCCGGCGAAGGCATCGCAGAACTTGTAGAGCACCACGAACAGCAGCACGACGACGGCGGCCGGCCGGGAGAGGAATTCGGCAAAGGCGGAGAACGCGGTCGAGGCGAGCCGCGTCACTGCCCCCTCGGTCGCTACCGGGGCAGCCTCGGCCGCCTGCGACGCCTCCGGTTCGCGCGCCATCAGGACCGCCGCTAGGCCGACCAGCACGAACGCCGACATGGCGACATAGCCGTAGAACCAGACGTCCTCGCGGGCGACACCGCGGGCCTCGAGCAGCGCCACGAAGGCGATCGCTCCGGCCGTCGAGATGAGGAGCGCGACCCGGTATGCGGCGACGAAGCAGGCCATGCCGGCCGCCTGCTGGTCCTGGTCGAGGCTTTCGACGCGAAACGCATCGATGACGATGTCCTGGGTCGCCGAGGCGGTGGCGACGATGACGGCGCCTGCTGCCACCCACAGCGGCGCCGAGACGGGGTCGAGCGAGCCGAGGAAGGCGATCGCCGCCATCAGCAGGAGCTGCGACAGGACGAGCCAGCCGCGCCGGCGGCCGAACAGGCGGGACAGCAGCGGCACCCGCCAGGCATCGACCACCGGCGCCCAGATGAACTTGATCGTGTAGGGCAGGCCGGCCAGCGAGAACAGGCCGATGGCGTGAAGGTCGACCCCGCGGTCGGCCATCCAGATGGCGAGCGTCGAACCGGAAAGTGCCAGCGGCAGGCCTGACGAGAACCCGAGCAGCAGGATGATCAGGACCCGCCGCTCGAGGTAGACGCCGATTGCCGCCTTCAGCCGGGCGGTCCGCGATGGCAAGACGGCGGTGTCGCTCATCCGCTCAGGATCGCTTCCGTGTCGCCGGCACTTTCCCTGCCGGGAAGCACCGCATGCAGCGCGATGCCGATGATTGCCGCCAGCGCCATGCTGGATATCTCGGCATGTTCGCCGATCTTGAGCACGGCACCGCCGACTCCAATGACGAGGATGATCGAGACGATCAGCAGGTTGCGCTTTTCCCCCAGGTCCACGTTGCCCTCGATCAGGGTCCGGATGCCGGAGGCCGCTATGGCGCCGAACAGGGCGATCGCCGCCCCGCCGATCACCGGCGTGGGAATCGAGGCGATGAACGCAGCAACGTTGCCGAGAAACGCGAGAACCACCGCCAGCAGGGCGGCACCGCCGATCACCCACACGCTGAACACGCGGGTGATGGCGAGCACGCCGATGTTCTCGCCGTAGGTGGTGTTGGGCTGGCCGCCGACGAGTGCCGCGAGCATGGTGGCAAGGCCGTCGCCGAGCAGCGTCCGATCGAGCCCCGGCCTGGCGAGGAAATTGCGTCCGACCACCCGCGACAGCACGATCTGGTCGCCGATGTGCTCGGAAATGGTGACAAGGGCGACCGGTACGAGCAGCGGCAGCACACCCCACGGGATACCGTCCTGCAACTCGGCAATGAAGACGGTGAAGTCGGGCAGCCGCAGCAATGGCGCCGCGCCGACGGGGGCGAAGTCGACAATGCCGACGACCAGCGCCAGGAGGTAGCCGCAGACGATACCGAGCAACACCGGCACCACCGTGAAGAAACCCTTGAGGACGATGGCGAAGGCGACGATGCAGCCAAGCGTGAACAGGGCAACCACGAACGACAGCGCGCTGTACGCCTGGCCGCCGCCTTCGGCGGGCGCCTGGGTGGCCATGTCGATCGCAATTCCGGCAAGCCCCAGGCCGATGACGACGATGACGGGGCCGACGACGGCGGGCGGCAGCAGTGCCAGCAGCCAGCGAACGCCGAACAGCCTGATGAACGCGGCGACGACGAGATAGACGGCGCCGGCGCAGAATGCCCCGAACATGGCACCGGCAACGCCCGCCATCTGCGTGCCGGCGATTATCGGGGCAATGAAGGCGAACGAAGATCCGAGATAGGCGGGAATCCGGCACCCGGTGATGGCGAGGTAGCACAATGTGCCCAGGCCACTCGTGAACAGCGCCACTGCCGGATCGAGACCGGTGAGAAGCGGCACCAGCACGGTTGCGCCGAACATGGCGAACAGGTGCTGCAGGCTGAGCGGCAGCCACAATGCCAGCGGCGGCCTATCCGCCACGTCGTAAGCGGCCGCGTCGCGTTCGGCGGCGAGGTCGAGTTGGCTCATCCGTTCCACTCTCGTAATGGTTTCCCGTGTGTCCGCGTTTGCGCACCTACCGGCGGGCTGCAACTCCCGGACGCCCGTATACGGCGGATATCGTTCCCGAGTGCAAGTGCCGAATCCGTTTGCCCATTGCCGGGGCGTCCCTCATCCCGAGCCGCCGTCCTGGCCATCTACTGCCACAGTGCCCGCATGCGAGCCGGCCAACCCTGCCGCCGCCCTGGCCCGACGGGACCTATGACAGCAGTTTCCGTTCCTCTGCCTCCGCGGTTGCAGCAAACCGCGGCGGGTCTTCCTGGTCGAGCTCGAGCTGTTCGATCCGCAGTCCGCGCTTGGCCACCTTGTCGGCGGAAATCAGGATCCTGTCGATATCCTGGCTCGCCTGGCCGAAATGCCGTTGCAGGTCGAGGACGCGATCGCGCAAGCGATGAACATCATCCATCATGCGTTCGACCTCCACCTTGATCAAGCCGGCCTGCTCGCGCATCGCGGCGTCCCGGAACACGGTCTGCATGCACTGGACCGTCAGCATGAGCATGTTCGGCGAAACGATGACCACCCGCGATCGGTACGCCTTCTGGATGATATCCGGGTAGAGTTCGTGAAGATCGGCATAGATCGATTCGGACGGGACGAAGCGGCTCGCCGGTTCGTGC
>Ga0079224_100008800_pt1 | contig 13700 bp, 13 predicted proteins | sample Stecom2015_FD_80414 | JGI IMG/M metagenome (GOLD analysis project Ga0079224, IMG submission 80414) | Agricultural soil microbial communities from Utah to study Nitrogen management - Steer compost 2015 | ecosystem: Environmental > Terrestrial > Soil > Agricultural land | place: USA: Utah... | reverse complement strand
TTGGGGCGGCATGACGCCGCCCTCGTTCGTTTGCGCTCTAGCGACGCGCGGCCTCGTAAAGCGGCATCACCTTTTCCGCATTGCGCTGCAGTTCAGCACTGCGTGTCGCAGCCGATGGGTGAGTGGACAGAAATTCCGGCGGCGCACTACTGCCGCCCAGAGCCGCCATCTTTTGCCAGAGCGTCACCGCAGCGCGCGGATCATACCCCGCTCGGGCCGCGAGTTCGACACCAATCAGATCCGCCTCCGATTCATGAGTACGACTATTCGGAAGCGTAAACATGACATTCGTTAACGCGGAACCGAGATCATTTACACCCTGCACGCCCGTAACGGCCGTCAGAATCGATAACCCGACTTGTGTAGCCATTTGCTGCGAGATCTGTTCACGGGAATGCTCGCGCAGCGCGTGCGCCATCTCATGGCCCAGCACCGCGGCCAGCTCGTCATCAGTGGGCTTGATACGGTCGATGAGGCCGGTGTAAATCGCCATTTTTCCGCCGGGCATGCACCAAGCATTGACGTCATCAGAACTGACCACATGGATTTCCCAAGGCCAACTGCTTGCGTCGGAGCGGAAGGCGCCGACTTGAGCAATCAGACGATTGGTGATTGTTCGAACGCGCTGCACCTGGGCCGCGTTCGCATCCAGCGCACCCGCGGAACGCGCCTTGGACATCATTTCCGAATACTGCTGGTCTGCTGCCTGCTGCAATTGTTCAGCAGGCACCGACGAGGCGATGAACTGCTTGCGATCGACCCCCACCGTGCCACTTCCAGTGGTCTGTACGCTCGCACAACCTGTCGCAGCGAGCAGGGCAGCTACGCCAGCCCACTGGACGAATCGCTTTCCCAATCCTTTGGCGTTGTTCATGTCAGTTCCTTGCTATGGAAAGGAGGAATTTCAGGCTCCACGCTGGGCGCGCTGGCGCATCGCGTGATCCATCAGGATAATGGCGAGCAGTGCCTCGGCGATGGGCGTGGCACGTATGCCCACGCAGGGATCGTGCCTGCCGAAAGTCTGCACTGTAGTTGGGTCTCCCTCTACCGTCACTGACCGGCGTTCCACACGTATGCTGGAAGTCGGTTTGATGGCCAGCGAAACGGTAATGGGCTGCCCAGTGGAGATGCCTCCCAGGATGCCGCCCGCATGGTTACTTAGGAAACCCTCGGGAGTAATTTCGTCCCCATGCTCCGAGCCGCGTTGCTCAATACTGGCGAATCCCGCGCCAACGGACACGCCCTTGACGGCGTTCAAACCCATCATGGCATGGGCAATGTCAGCGTCGAGACGGTCGTAAATCGGTTCGCCCCACCCTGCCGGAAGGTTCTCGGCCACTACTTCAATGCGTGCACCAATTGAGTCTCCATCACGACGTAGAGCATCCATGAACGCTTCCAGTTCTGGAACTATTTCGGCATTCGGAGCGAAGAAAGGGTTGTTGCTCACTTCATCCCATGAAACGAAGGGAATGCGAATAGGCCCGAGCTGGCTCATATAGCCGCGAATGACTATGCCGAACTCCTGCGCTAACCATTTCTTGGCGATCGCGCCTGCTGCCACTGTCGGAGCCGTGAGACGGGCTGAAGAGCGGCCGCCGCCACGTGGGTCCCGCACACCGTATTTCTTCCAATAGGAATAATCGGCATGGCCGGGTCGAAATGTCTGCAGGATATTGCCGTAATCCTTGCTACGCTGATCAGTATTCCGAATCAGCAAGCCGATAGGTGTGCCAGTCGTGACTCCCTCATATATACCCGAGAGAATCTCCACCTGGTCGGCTTCCTGCCGTTGCGTGACGTGGCGCGACGTACCCGGCCGTCGCCGGTCCAGCTCTGCCTGAATGTCGGCGGCCTCCAGAGGCAGGCCCGGTGGGCAGCCGTCAACCACCGCGCCGATGGCCGGGCCGTGAGATTCGCCGAAGTTGGTGACACAGAAAAGCTTGCCTAAAGTGTTGCCGGACATGTTGGAGTGCAGAAAGATTGATGGAGGGCGGGAGGATTGAAGGTTGAAGGTGATTGTATCCGCGGTACCCGCCCGCATGCATGCGCCCTAATTCAGGAAGAACAGCTGACCTCCAGGCGTTCTGCCCATTCGGGCGCCGCCTGAGCGTAGTATTCGAATCCAGGCCGTTCCGTGAACGGGTCGCGCAACAAGGTAAGCAGGGTTTCGATTTCACCTACGTCTCCCTTGCTCGCCGCCTCAATCGCCTCTTGTGCCAGGTGGTTGCGCAGGATGTAAAGCGGATTGGTACGCAGCATTGACGCGCGCCGCTCTGCTTCTGGCTGATCGTCAGCTTGGAGACGGCGTTCATAGCGCTGCAACCAGTCACGCGCCGGTTCCGGATTGCTGAACAGCTCAAGAAACGGTTGAGGCTCAGTCAATACATTGGCGAGCCGTCGGAAAGCAAGAGTGAAATCCGCACGCTGCTCGTGAAGAAGGCGCCACCAGCTGTCGAGCAGGTCTTCATCTTCTTTCAGCCAGGTTTCGAAACCGAATTTGCGGCGCAGGTTGTCGTGGTACGCCTTCAGAAAATCATTCTCGTAGGAAGACAGCGCTTCGCGCAAGGCTTCCTCTTCCAGGCCCAAGCCTAGAAACACGCCACCTAAACGATACAGGTTCCAGTGGGCGACGGCCGGCTGCACATTCCAGGCGTACCGACCATGTGTATCGCTATGGTTGCAAATGTGGTTGGCCTGAAAGCCATCCATAAAGCCGTATGGGCCGTAATCCATAGTGAGGCCCAGGATGGACATGTTGTCGGTATTCATTACCCCATGACAAAAACCGGCTGTCTGCCAGTCAGCCACCATGCGTGCCGTACGTGCGGTGACTTCCCGTAGCATGCGCAAGACTGGCTGATTCTCATTTTGTTCCCCAGCCTCACCTGCGCGGGCCATGGGAAAAAAGCGGTTAATGACGTAATCGGTCAGAATGCGAAGCTGCTCAGGTTTGCCTGCCCAATGTTCGAAACTGCCGAAACGCACGAAACTGGGCGCCACCCGGGCCACAATGGCCGCGGTTTCAACTGTTTCGCGGTATACCGGGTCATCGGATACCACGATCGCCAAGGCGCGTGTGGTGGGAATGCCTAGGCCGGCCATCGCTTCACTTGCCAGATATTCCCTGACTGAAGAGCGCAACACGGCACGGCCGTCTCCCATGCGCGAATATGGCGTCCTACCCGACCCCTTCAACTGCAGTTCCTGCGGCCCCTCAGGGGTAAGGATCTCTCCCAGTAAATGGGCTCGCCCGTCACCCAATTGCCCAGCCCAGATGCCGAACTGATGGCCACTATAGACCGCGGCCAAGGTGCGCCCTCCCGGCAACGGCTTCTGGCCGGATACCACCTGCAGAAAGTCGGGGCTGCTCAGGAAAGAAGCGTCTATACCGAGTAGAGCCGCCAACTCAATGTTGGCATGCAATAGTTGCGGGTTATTCAGTGGCTGGGGCTGCAAAAAGGTGTAGAACTCCCGCGGTAGGTCCGCAAAGGAATTTTCAACGCGCAGTCGTTCGAGAGAAGTGACAAGCTGACCAGTATTGACTGGGCCAGTGGGGTATGTACTGGAATCCATATTCATTGCTGCCTAATCGGTCGCTTGGGTGCCCGCTGCTTGGCCGCTTTCTTGGCAGGCCGGCAATACAGGATGGCCGATACGTAGAACAGCAAAGACAAGGCAATTTCTAGGCCCGCGAGCCAGGCAGAAACCGGATTGAGATCCGACCACGCTCGCATTACACCTTCCATAAAATAAAGGAGAATGAACATCGAGGCCCACTGCATGGTGTACAGGCTCCCTTTGAGAACCCCCCGCAGCGGCAGCAGCAGCGGCAGCGCTTTAAGCGCCATCCATGATCCACCCGGAAAAATGGGCGCCAAGCGTAGCTCCCAGGCCAGGCACAATATTATTAGGCCAAACAGGGAACCGACCGCTGTCCAGCGCCAGATAGAATTAGGGGATGTTGTCATGCTGGTATTATCACCCGAAAGAACATGAGGCTGACAGGCCATGGAACGGCTGACGGAAACCGAACCCAGCGCGTCTGACAAGGGAGAACAGGCGGATAGTGACCGCGGCACTTGGGCGACTGCCCTGGCCGTGCTGCGATATGCCGGGCGGCGCGCGCGTGAAAAAAAACTCGCTCGGGTAGCGTCTAGCCTCACTTACACCACTGTGTTGAGCCTGGTGCCCATGTTGGCAGTTGTCCTGTCCCTCTTCACGGCCTTCCCCCTATTTGCTGAGTTCCGCTACGCGCTAGAGAACTTCTTCTCAACGAACGTGATGCCCGAAGTAGTCTCTGACACCGTCATGAGCTACCTCAACGAATTCGCTGCGAAGGCATCTGGCCTCACGACGATCGGCGCCCTCTTCCTGGTCGTGACATCAGTCATGCTGTTTCGCACCATTGACGACGCATTCAACGATATCTGGCAGGTTGAAACGAGGCGGCCGTTGCGGCAACGCATATTGGTCTATTGGGCTTTGCTATCGCTGGGTCCGATTCTGGTGGGGGCAAGCCTGTGGGCAGTGTCCATGCTGGCACGCGAGTCCATGGGACTTATCCGCGACCTGCCGGCCATCGGTACATTCACCTTATCAATCATTCCACTGCTGCTTACAGGCTGCGGTTATTCCGCCCTGTTCTTTACCGTGCCCAACCGGCCGGTGCGCTGGAGGGATGCCCTCATTGGCGGCTTCAGTACGGCCCTCGTGCTGGAAACGCTAAGGGTGGGCATTGCTTATTATCTGACTCGCTTCCCTTCTTACACGATTATCTACGGTGCTTTTGCCACCATTCCAATTTTCCTGCTATGGGTTTATCTCTCGTGGTTGGTGATACTGCTTGGAGCAACTATCACGGCACTTCTGCCGGCCCTGCGCCAGCGCCGTTGGGAGCAACAACATTTCACGGGTGCCGCCTTCGTTGATGGCATACGCGTACTGCATCTGCTATGGCATGCCTGGAAGGGCCCGACTCCCGGCTATAGCATTGGCGACCTGTGCCGACGGCTGAATCTGCATCAAGACGAACTCGATAAAGTGCTGCACACTCTGAAAGCCCTGGGTTATGTCGTAAATACCGAGAACGACGGAACGGAAGCCTGGGTGCTGGCCTGTGATCCCAGTCGCACTTCACTGCAGCCACTTATCGATGCCTGGCTGCTGGATACTTCGCAACCCGGGCTTGTGAACGAACCTTTGCTACTTAGGGCAATTTCGCAATCGATTAAAGGCCAGGCCGTACATTTGGACACGCTGTTCGAACCTGAGGCCCCCTACCAGAACCCCCCCGCATGGGGCACAATGTCCAAAGAAATCCCAATGGAGACACCGGGAGACCATTATGTTGAAAGTAAGTGAAATCCTGCGCGTGAAGGGCAACACCCTCTTTACCGCCACGCCTGATACGTCCATCCAGGACGCCATCGATTGCATGTCTGAGCAGGACATTGGCTCCCTGGTGATAATGGAACACGGCCAGCTCGCGGGCATGCTGACCTTTCGCGAGATCATCCGTTACCTGCATACGTCCGGCGGCTCAGTTGGCAACTACACTGTGCGTAGCATCATGGACGATGCCCCGGTCAGCGTGTCACCCAATACGGGTTTTGAGGAAGTCCAGCGCCTCATGCTGGAGAAACACGCCCGGTATATCCCCGTAATGGACGGCCCCACCTTGTTGGGCGTCATTTCTTTCTACGACATGGCCGCCGCCATAGTCGCCGCTCAGGCATTCGAGAATACGATGTTGAAGGCCTACATCCGCGACTGGCCGGGCGACCAGGCGAGTGTCTGACAGCAAGCTGATCGGGCTCCTTGCGGAGCCCGATTTTTTTGCTGCGATGAACCTATAGGGCTGCCTGTGCGCCTCAGCCCAGCTGCGCCCACGCCTGCGCAAGAAGTTCAGGCTTATTTTCTGCCAATGCCTTGGGGTCAGACAGCATTCTTCGCCAGCGACGTGCTCCAGGTCTGCCCGTTTGCCATCCCAACATCGATTTGATCACGTGCCGCAATGCAACCCCCGCCTGAACCTGCTCTGCCGCATACTCCATCATCGCTTCCAAAACGGTGTGATCGTTCACGCGCTGCTCGACATGGCCGAGGCGAACAGATAGATCTGCCAGAATGTCGGGGGTGTGCCAGGCGGCTCGGCCCAGCATCACACCATGGAAGGTCTCTAGAGCTTCCTCGCATTGGCCAATACTTGCCAGGCCTCCATTAAGCACGAAGACGGAATCGGAGAAATCCACCGCCAGCCGGGCTGCCATGTCGTAGCGCAGTGGCGGAATTTCGCGGTTGTCCTTAGGGCTCAGGCCCTTTAGCACTGCATTGCGTGCGTGCACAATGAATACGCGGCACCCCGTTTCGTGAATACGGCCTACGAAGTCCCGCACAAAGGAATAGGAATCGTCATAATCTAGCCCCAGGCGATGTTTCACCGTGACCGGCACGCTCACGGCGTCCTGCATGGCTTTGATGCAGTCGGCGACCAAGCCAGGTTCAGCCATCAGGCATGCACCGAACGCGCCTTTCTGCACCCGTTCCGACGGGCAGCCGCAATTCAGATTGATTTCGTCATAACCCCATTGTTCTCCCAGTTTGGCCGCTTTGGCCAAGTCCAGTGGCTCACTGCCGCCCAGCTGCAAGGCTACCGGGTGTTCGCTTACATGGAAATCCAGATGACGCGGAACATTGCCGTGGAGCAATGCACCGGTCGTAATCATTTCGGTATACAGACGTGCTTGCGGTGCCAGCAAACGATGAAAATAGCGACAGTGACGGTCCGTCACGTCGATCATGGGAGCGACACACAGTTCCCATGCTCTGGAGTCGAGCGCGGCGCCCTGCAGGGAAAGCCCAGGAGTTTCGGCATGGGTGAGGGAGTTCATTTGGGGCAGTTGCGATGCAAAAATGGGGCTAAAACCCACTATTTTCGCACGACCTGGCAAGCTGGACTAAAATTCGACGGCCTGTAAACCGGCGCCCAATAAGGAGTCACTCTCACCCATGGCTGTTTTCACCACCGTCAGCGACGACGACGCCCGCGAATTGCTGCAACGTTATACGCTTGGAGAGCTCGTCTCCCTGCGTGGCATCACGGCAGGTATTGAAAATACCAACTACTTCCTAAACACCACTCGCGGGGAGTACGTTTTAACAATCTTCGAGGTGCTGACAGCCCAGCAGCTGCCGTTCTACATCGAGCTGATGACGCATCTTGCCGAGCGAGGAGTGCCTGTTCCGCACCCGCAAGCCATGCGTGATGGTACACGTCTCACGACGCTGCATGGGAAGCCATGCACCATCGTAACCAGGTTGTCAGGCGGCTATGAGCCCGACCCCAGCCCTGCCCATTGTGCCCAGGCCGGCCAAACCCTCGCCCGCATGCACCTTGCGGCCCGAGGTTTTTCCATTCATCAGCCCAACCTGCGCGGGCTGCCTTGGTGGCAGGCCACCGCGCCCCGCGTCCTACCATTCCTGGAAGCGGAACAAGCACAGATGTTGACCGATACCCTGGATGAACAGGTGCGCTTCGCTGAAACGAATTCCTATAAAGCCTTGCCCACCGGCCCGGCACATTGCGACCTTTTTCGCGATAACGTTCTGTTCGACGGCACCTATGAAAGCCCACGGATGGGCGGCATCATTGACTTCTATTTTGCCGGCTGGGACACCTGGATTTTTGATGTGGCGGTTTGTGCCAATGACTGGTGCATCGAGCGTGAAACAGGTGCTTTTATCGAAGATCGCCTCAACGCGTTCTTACAGGCCTATTCGGCAGTAAGGCCTTTCACGCCGGAAGAGCGAGATGCCTGGCCACGCATGCTGCAGGCCGGTGCCCTACGATTCTGGATTTCACGCCTTTACGATTATTTCCTGCCACGCCCGGCCCAGACGCTCAAACCGCATGACCCGCGTCATTTCGAACGCATTTTGCGTTTGCGCCGTCAGGTTCCTGCGCCGGCTCTGCCCTGATCCCGACATGCAAGCTGCCATTCTTCCCATCCACGCTGGCTGGTTCTGGATACACCAAGGATATCGAATCTGCATGAAGCAGCCCCTGGCCATGTTCTTTTGGAGCATGACACTGGGGCTGCTCATTACCTTTAGCTATCTGATTCCGATTTTCGGTCAGATGGCCCTCATCATTGCCACGCCCAGCTTCACCTTCATCACCCTTGCCGCTTGCCAGCGGATCGATTCCGGCGAAGCCATGCAATTAGGCATGTGGACACTGCCCTTGCGTGACCGCAACGTGCGCAAGCGGCTATTGTTGCTTGGCCTGGCCTACCTGCTGGGTTGTCTGGCCGGCGGAGTACTGGCCACCCTCCCCTATCTCGACGCGCTGACGACGGCATTGGAAGGCGCCACAGAGATCGACGACATTGCTCTGCTGCGGGCTATGCAGGGGCCCATGCTGACATTCGGTGTGCTCTATGTGCTGATTTCCATGTTCTTTTGGCATGCGCCGGCACTGATCGGCTGGCACGGCATCCCCATGAAGCAAGCGCTTTTCTTTTCCATGGTGGCTTGCTGGCGTAACAAATGGGCCTTCTTGCTTTACGGCCTGAGCTGGGTGGCCATCTTCTTCGCCGTGCAGATGGCGGCCACCTTGCTCATGGTGCTTGGCTTGTCACCGGACATGGTTCAACTGCTGATGACGCCCGTGAATATCGCAGTGGCAGCGGTGCTCTACGCGAGCTTTTACCCCGCCTACGTCAGCGTATTTCGTTAAGGCTGCGTAGCGGTGCTCTGGAAACTGGGCTTGCGCTTTTCGAGGAAGGCCTGAGCCCCTTCCCGGAATTCCGGGCCCCCTGCACCCTGCATGAATGCAGCGCGTTCTGCGTCCAGCTGTTCAGCCAAGGAGCGCAGACTCGCCGTTCGCAATAAGGCCTTACTTCGGCCGAAGGCGTGAGTAGCACCTTCGGCCAGACGTTTGGTCATTGCCTCCACGCGCTCGTCGAATTCCTCTGCAGGCACCACCCAGTTAACCAAGCCCAAGCCCAGCGCCTGCTGAGCATCCACCGCATCGGACAGCAAAGTGATTTCCATCGCCTTGCGCAAGCCCACAGTGCGTGCAAGATGCCAGGTACCAGAGCCGTCCGGACTCGCTCCTATGCGGGTATACGCCATCTGGAACACCGTAGTATCGGCGGCCAGAGCAAGATCGGCTGCCAGTGCCACACTCATGCCAGCACCCGCAACCGGGCCATGCAAAGCCGCCAGCACAGGAATGGGCAGTTGCGTCATTTGCAGCATAGCTTCATGCAGCGGGTCCAGCAGCAAGGGCGCGTTGTTCAGTGGATCTTCAACCATTGCCGCCACATCGCCTCCCGCCATGAAACCGCGGCCTGCCCCACGCACGACTAAAACACGCAACGATTCGTCAGCCGCCACGCGTGCGACGGCATCACGAAACGCCAGGGCCATCTGTTCGTTCAACGCGTTGAGCGCTGCCGGACGACAAAACGTGATCTGCGCGACGGCATTTCTAACCTCGAATAACAGCGGTTGTTGTTCACTGTTCATTTGCTCTCCTGCATTCTTTTAACCAACAGGGGGAATGCCGCCTGCAACATCGCTTCAATAAATTCCTCAGCTGGAATTCGGCCGTCCGGTTTGTACCATCTGACCATATGGTTCATTCCGCCCAGAACAAACTTGCGCAACACGACGGGGTCCCCATCCATTAAACCGGCGTGCACCACCTCAGAGATGGCACGATGCCACAGGGCTTCATAAGTGTCGGCAAGAAGGCGCGCATGCGAACGCGCATCGCTGGAAAGGCTACGCCAGTCAAAAATGATAGCGTGCATGGCATTCCCGCCGACGCCAAAGATGAGACTGTTCATATGTAGCCGGAACAGGGCGATGAGCCGTTCAGCGGGGTCACCCTCGCCATCCAGAACAAGCTGGCTTTCATCAATTACTTCCTGAATACCGCCTGCCATCACGGCCAGCAAAATTTCTTCCTTATTGCGGAAGTGATGAAAGATACTGCTCGACTGCAGCCCAACAGCAGCAGCCAGTTCACGCACCGTCGTACGCTCATAGCCCAGCTCGCGGAAGAGCCGCCCAGCTGCGAGCACCAATTCCTGCCGGCGTCCATCCTCACCCACTCGATGAAGCACGGACTGTGCGGATCGTTGTGGAATCATGCGTACAGAGCCTCGATCTCGCTTCCATACATCTTATAGATGCTGGCTCTCCTCACCTTCATGGTGGCCGTTACCTCCCCGTCGTCGTGATCCAGTTCTTTGGTCAACAGGTGGAAGCGGCGTATGCGCGCCACGTCGGCCAATTGAGAGTTGGCTTTCCCCACCTCTGCTTCGACCAACTCTCGCACCTTCGGATTCTCAGCCAGCGAACGGAAATGGGTGAAGGCAATGCCTCGTGATTCAGCCCATTTCGAAACCGTCTCGAAGTCGATTTGGATCAATGCGGATACAAACTTGCGGCGGTCGGCCACGACAATGCATTCCTTGATGTAGGGGCTGTCTTTAACCGCGTTCTCAATTTCCGAAGGTGTGAGGTTCTTGCCTCCGGCCGTAATCATCACATCCTTGAGTCGATCAACGATGTACACAGTCTCGCCTTCCTGGCGCACCACGTCACCTGTGTGCAACCATCCGTCCTGAATGACTTCGCTAGTCTGTTCAGGGCTCTTGTAGTACCCGGCAAAAACCATCTCACCCCTCAGCAACAGTTCCCCTGTTTCCGAGACGGCGCACGTGGCCCCCGTAGTGGGCGTGCCTACAGACCCCCATCGAATATCGTTCAATGGCTGCCCCAAGATCATGCCGGTGGATTCCGTCAGGCCGTAAACCTCGATGAGGGGCACGCCCAACGTTCGGAAATAGCGGATCACATTGGGTGAAATGGGCGCCGCCCCGGTCAGGGCTACGCGCGCATGCCGCAAACCGATGAAGTTCAGCAGTGCACGCAGTATCAGCCAGTACCAGAAACGGTAGATCAGGCGTTCGCGCAAGCTACGCTCACCGGCATGTTTATGGGCGAACGGTCCGCACGCAGCCAGAGCATGGCGATAAAGAGCCTGCATGGGCGCATGACTTTCCTGCATTTTGATGGTGATGGCCGCGTGCAGCTTTTCCCAGATGCGAGGCACACCCAAAAAGAGTGTCGGCGCAACTTCGCGCAGATCTTCCTGCACCGTGCGCAGCGACTCCCCAAAATTAATCTGACTGCCTAGGTAAATGGGCACAAATGTGGTGAGCATCTGCTCGGCCACATGGCACAGCGGCAGATAGGAAAGGTGTTTGGAATCGGCTTCCAGCTGCAGCCTGTCCACAATGCCGGGCACAATGGCCCGCATATTGCGGTAGGAAATCATGGCGCCCTTGGGCTTTCCCGTCGAGCCCGAGGTGTAAATCATCAGGCCAATATCATCTAGTTGTTGCCGTGCAAGCACATCATGAATCAAGCTCGCTGCCGCCTGAGCATGTTGCCGCCCTAGCGCTTCGAGTTCAGTGAAGCTGTGAATACGGTCGCGAAGCGACGCCGGATAGTTCCGGAACCCCTTGGTCTCCATCACGACGATGTGCCGCAGTGCGGGTAGCGCTGGCAAAGTATCGATGACCTTTTCCGCCTGTTCCTGATCTTCACAGAAAACCAGTTCAACGTCGGCATGCCCCAGCACATAGCTCACTTCCGGCGCGGGGCTGGTGGGGTAGACGCCCACCGCCACCGCAGCCACTGCCCCGGCTCCCATTTGAGCCAACACCCACTCCAGCCGGTTCTCCGAAATAATGCCAACGTGGCCGGCTTCGGCTAAGCCCAACGCCCGCATGCCGAGGCCCACATGACAGGCGCGCTGCCAATAATCCTCCCAGGTATAGGGGTTCCAGATGCCGAAATCCTTTTGCCGGATAGCCACGGCTTTGGGCGTGCGGGCGGCACGCGCGCGCAGCATTTGCGGCAAAGTCAGTTCCTCAGGCTGAAATGAAGGACGTCCCATCCATGCCTCCTTCAAGACAACCAGCGCTTGCGGCGCTTGTAATGCTTGACGTCTCGGAAACTGCGACGTTCCCCCCCACCCCCCATTCCCAGATAAAACTCGCGCACATCCGGGTCTCTGGCAAGTTTTTCTGCCGAGCCATCGATCACGACCTTCCCCATTTCCATGATGTAGCCGTAGTCAGCAATGGCCAGGGCAACCGACGCGTTTTGCTCCACCAACAGCATGGCAGTTCCTTGTTCAGCATTGATGCGCGCGATGATGCTGAAGATGCTCTCAACCAGCACAGGGGACAGTCCTAGAGACGGCTCATCCAACAGCATCAGTCTGGGCCGAGCAATCAGAGCCCGGCCAATCGCCAGCATTTGTTGCTCACCGCCCGAGAGGTAGCCGGCCAGACCACGCCGGCGCTCGTGGAGCCGCGGGAAATAGTCGTAGACGAGGTCGAAATCTGCACGCTGCGCCTGACGCCCCTCCAGCGCATAGGTAGCAGCCACCAGGTTTTCCTCCACGGTGAGATCCTCGAACACCCGGCGCCCTTCCATGACATGACTCATGCCCTTGCGCACCAACGTCTGCGGCGCCACGGCGGCAACGTCCTGGCCATCGAAGTCGATGCGGCCGCTGACCAGTGCTCCATCTTCCAGTTCGAGCAGACGGGAAATCGCCTTCAATGTGGTCGACTTGCCTGCTCCGTTGCTGCCCAGCAGGGCGACCACCTGGCCGGCTGGCACGCTCAGGGACAGGCCGCGCAATACCTGCACTACCTTGTTGTAGACGACCTCAATGTTATTGAGTGCGAGGATCATGACCGCCTGCCTCAGTCCAGGATGATCCAGTCTGAAGCCGGCACCATCTTCTTGCTGGCGTAATCTGCACGGTAGATACGGCCAACTGGAACGGAATTTCCCTTGATGGAAATAGGTACCCCAATGATGCCGCCAGTGTCGAAATCCTTGATGGACTGAAGCGCAGCCTTCATGTTGGTGGAGGTCAGATCCTTGCCTTCATCCAAAGTGCGCTTCACGGCCTCGGTCATCAACATTGCGGCTAGAAAGCCCTGCATATAGGCCGTGCTCTGATACTCCGGGCGCATGGCGCGGATTTTCTCCAGCATGGGCGCTTTTTCCTCGTCATAGTAATAACGGAAAGGCATCACCCCCATGAAGCCGTCGGCGTTCTCGCCCATCTGCATGACCGTGGAGTTATCCATGGTCCAGAAAGTGCCCATGTAGCGGCTCTTAAGCCCCATCTGCCGACCTTGCGCCACAAATTCCGGAATGGGCGCCAGCACATAGCCGTGGAAGATGGTGTAGTCGGGCCGCGCGCGCCGCAGTTTCAACACTTCCGTGGAGACATCCACACTACCCGGCGGCGTCATGATTTCCGCACCTACTTTCAAGCCCAGTTCTTCCGCCCGCTTTCGCGACGTTTCGATGGGGTCACGGCCGAATTCCGTATCTGAATAGACAAAGGCCACTGTTGCGCCCGGCTTCTCCTGTGCAATGTACTTGAGCAGTATGCCGAACATTTCCGTGTAATCAGGCCCCACCAGGAATTGGGATGGGAATTTTTCTGGATTATTGATTTCCGTGGCGAATGAAGCACCCGTCATCAGGATGTCGCCCTTGCGCTCCAGTTCCGGATTAATCGTTTTGGAAAAACCGGTAGAGTCTCCGTAATACAGATTCACCTTGTTCTGGCTGGTGATCTTCTTGAA
>Ga0079224_100008799_pt1 | contig 13701 bp, 11 predicted proteins | sample Stecom2015_FD_80414 | JGI IMG/M metagenome (GOLD analysis project Ga0079224, IMG submission 80414) | Agricultural soil microbial communities from Utah to study Nitrogen management - Steer compost 2015 | ecosystem: Environmental > Terrestrial > Soil > Agricultural land | place: USA: Utah... | reverse complement strand
GCGGCACAGCACCGGGTCCAGCTTGCCTTCCCGGGCCTGGGCGGTGATGTTGTGGGTGAAGCGCGCCAGGGCACTGTCACCGGTGGGCTGGGGGCCCGCTGCCGACGGCTGCATGGCCTGGGCATAGTCGCTCAGGCGCTCGGCGCGGATGCTGTCCAGTATCGGTTGATAACGGCTGCCGGCATAACGCAGCGGGTTGCGCAGCAGGCCCAGCAGCAGGGCTGCCTGGTCCACATTGTTCTGCTTCAGTTCCAGGGTGGCTACCAGCAGGGCGTCCTGCAACCACTGCACCAGTTCCAGGGCAAAGCTCGGATTGCGGCTGCCGTCGCCCTCGCCCCGGGGCTGGAGCAGCTGGCGGAACTCATCGACATCGGCCTGGGCATCCTGAAGCGCACGGCGCAGCAGGCTGTCCTGACGCTCCAGCATTACCAGCAGCAGATCCTCGGTCTGTACCTTGTCGGCGCCACGCTGCAGGCAGCGCTCGGCAGCAGCTTCGAGGTCACGGCGGCTGGCGCTGTCCAGCGCCTGTACCAGTTTCTGGATATCCAGATTGATCATCTTGTTCAGTCCTTTGTTCCGGTGGCCAGAGTGACCTCGGGGTTGCTGTCGGTATGGCCTATCCAGCTGGTCCAGCCCAGCTGGCAGAGGTTGTCCCGGGCCAGATGCAGGGGGTGTACTGCTTCCCGACGCAACTGCAGGCGGATGTCATGGGCCAGCGGCGTGCGCAGACAGAAACGTACGAGTGTCAGCAGCGGATTGTGGGATTTTCCGGTGGGCAGAAAGTCGTGAAACCGCTCCCAGTCCAGATCCCGGATATGTATGCGGAATTTGCCGCTGCGGTCGCGGATGCGGTCACCGAGTACCAGGCTGCCGCCCAGCTGGTTGTTGGTCTGACCCAGGCGGTTCTGCTGCTCGGGGTCGATATCCACCTTGCGCTCGATGCATTCCTCGATATGAAGGTCGGTGTGCTGGAAGTAGTAGCGCAGTACCGCTTCCAGCAGGGCGGCGGACTGGGCGCGCATGCTGAGCAACCCGAGGTATGGCAGCAGGCGGCGCCAGTCCAGATCACCCGCCTCGCGCAGCGCGGGGTAGCCTAGCCCAATCAGCGCGAACATCTGCCCGGAGACCACGTCCCGGGCGCCGGCGCGGTAGCGGCTGTGGTAGCGGTACTTGCGCCAGATCGGCAGCAGCAGTCGCTGCAGGCGGTTGTTGAACAGGTCCAGAAAATCCCGGGTAGGGTTCTCGCCCAGGCTGTCGCCGAGCGCCTGCTCGCTGTAGAACGCGGGCAGCGGCGAGCCGGAGCCGAACAGGCTGACCAGGTTGATGCACAGGCGGGCGCGCAGCTCGCCATGCTCATGGAACAGTTCAACGCTCTCGATATCGGTGCCCGGGAACCCCATGCTCGGGTTGGCACGGAACTCGAGGCGCTCGTACAGGGCATCCTCATCCAGATGGGGGTGCGCCTGTCGCAGCTGATGCAGCACCAGCTTGATGCCCTGGAACAGGCTGTATTCCCGGATGTTGCGACCCAGGCTGCTCAGAGCAGGGGCTGCAACCCCATGCGTGGCGTCCATTGATACCGCTCTCCCTGGGTTGTTCTTACCCTCAGTTCGTGGAACGAGTTGAGGCTGGCATACAGTGCAAAGAACTCATTGAGTACCGAAGCGAACAGGAACAGCTCCCCTTCGCTCAGGTAATACTCCACATCCATTTCAAGCTCGGTACGCACTCCGCGCACCGGCAGGCCGCCATGCAGACGGTCAACGTGGCGATGACTGATGTGCCGCAGGCCATCCAGCCGGTGCTGGCCGATGCGCGCCGCGTGCTGGTCGTAATGGCGTGGCAGGTCGTAGTTCTGCAGCATCGCCCGCAGCGCTTCGACATTGGTCAGCGACAGGTAGTTGAGCGACATGTTGCTGATCAGCTTCCACAGGAAGTCGCTGTCCAGCGGCGGCGTGTAGCTGGGGGTGACGGCGCTGATGTTGCGAAAGCTGAGAAAGTCGGGCGTGTCCTCGGCCAGGCAGCAGATATCCCCCAGGCCAAGCTGACTGGGCAGATTCTGATTGGTACAGGTCAGCTCGATGGACAGGGTCTCGTGGAGCTCGCTGCTGTGCGGACCGAAACTGAGGAAGGTTTCCAGACCATCGCCGCTGATCGACGGGTACTGGCGGACACTGTAATAGGGTTTTGCCTGGCCGTTGTCGGTGCTGTGGTCGTGTTCGAAGGATTCGAACGGCACGTATTCGGCATGACCCATGCCCCCGGGCTTCCAGCCGGTGATGTTCTCGACCGAGTACACACCGCAGTGCTGGGGTGCATATTCGGCCGGTCGAAGAAGATAATGGTCCTGCCGGCCATCCAGCCGGATCGGGGTGGCATCATGGGCGAACAGATTCACCACCGGGGTGCAGTACAGGCGGATGTTGTCCAGCGTTGGCCGGATGCGCTGGCTGCCGGTCCTGCGGATATGGAAGCGCAGCTCCAGCCCGCAGGCCTGCTTGAGAACCTGTGGGTCCACCTGCCCGATACAATCCAGCCCGCCGATATCGACAAACAGGAATTTCTCCTCGAAGGCATGGTATTCCTGCAGATAGCGGTAGCCGCTGAAGGTGTTCAGCGGGTAGGGGATCAGGCCCTGGTCCGGACCGAATCCTCCGGGTTGCAGCTGCTCCGGGGCAATGCGCAACGGCCGGGCCGTGGCGCCGGGGTGGGCGCTGAGGGCCAGCGGCTTTTCCCTGTCATCCAGCAGGACCAGCTCGACATGGTCCAGCTGGCGCAGCAGGTACAGATAGAGCATCTGGCTGACATGGCGCTCGCCTGCCAGGTGAAGCTGCAGCCGCTCAAGGGCCAGGTCGCCGAGATGGCCTTCACAGACCATCCCCAGCCGGAGGCTGAGCAGGGCGCCCTCGCCCTTTACCGAATGATCCAGTCGGGTCGGTTGCAGCGGGAGAATTTCCACTTCGCTGGTGGTGCGGAACTGGCAGTGCACCCCCTGCACGGCCCGGGATTCAACCGGCGTGTGGCGGGCGACCCGCACCGCTGGTCCGGCGCGTTTGACCGGATCGAACTGCAGCATGCTGAAGGCCGGCAGCGGTCGCATGTAATTGGGCCACAGCAGATGCATCAGCGAGTGGGTGAGTTCGGGAAGCTCGTCATCGAGCTTCTGCCGCAGGCGGCCGGTAAGGAAGGCGAAGCCCTCAAGCAGCCGCTCGACATCCGGATCCTTGCCGCTCTGCCCGAGAAACGAGGCCAGAGCCGGGTTGCGTTCGGCAAACTGCTTGCCGCTCTGCCGCAGCGCGGTGAGCTCGCTCTGGTAGTAATGATTGAATGACATGACGCCTACCCGTGCTCCTTCATTGCACCAGCACCTTGCCGCTGCCATCCAGGGTGGCGGCGAAACTCACTTTCCGGCGCTGGTTGCCGGTATCCAGCATCCCCTCGATGGTGAACGCGAGATACAGCGGATCGTGACTGCGAGGCAGGGCAACCACCCGGACCTGGCTCAGGCGCGGCTCATGCCGCTCGATGAACCGTTCGATCGCCAGGCGCGCCTGCTGCAACGCGTCGTGCACCGACAGGCGCATGTCATTGAGATCCGGCAGCCCGTAATCCGGCGACGTCTGCACGCTGCCGGCGCGGGTGCTGAGCATCCGCGTCAGGTGGCGCGAGACCGACGCCGCTACCGCATCGGCGTGGGTCAGGCCGCCACGCTGATGGGTTTCGCCGGCCAGGCGTTCGAACAGGCTGCCGTAGCTCACCGGCGATTACTCCTTGTCCAGCTTGCCGACCAGCGACAGGGTGAAGTCGGCACCCATGTACTTGAAGTGCGGACGCACGCTCAGGCTGACCCGGTACCAGCCCGGCTCCCCTTCGACATCGGTAACCTTGACCTGGGCGGCGCGCAGCGGGCGGCGGCCACGTACCTCCGGGTTCGGATTGTCCTGGTCGGCCACGTACTGGCGAATCCACTTGTTCAGCTCCAGTTCCAGGTCGGTGCGCTCCTTCCAGGCGCCGATCTGTTCGCGCTGCAGCACCTTCAGGTAGTGGGCCAGACGGTTGACGATGAACAGGTAGGGCAACTGGGTACCCAGCCGGAAATTCAGCTCGGCGTTCTTGCCCTCCTCGCTGTTGCCAAAGAATTTGGCCTTCTGTGTGGAGTTGGCCGAGAAGAACGCGGCGTTGTCGCTGCCCTTGCGCATGGTCAGGGCAATGAACCCCTGTTCCGCCAGTTCATACTCGCGGCGGTCGGACACCAGCACCTCGGTGGGAATCTTGGTTTCGATCTCGCCCATGCTCTCGAAATGATGCAGCGGCAGATCTTCCACCGCGCCGCCGTTCTGCGGCCCGATGATGTTCGGGCACCAGCGGTACTTGGCGAAGCTGTCGGTCAGGCGCGTGGCGAAGGTGAAGGCGGTATTGCCCCACAGGTAGTCTTCGTGACTGCCGGACACATTCTCCTTGTAGACGAAGCTCTTCACCGGGTTTTCCACCGGATCATAGGGCGTGCGCAGCAGGAAGCGAGGCAGGGTGAGCCCCACATAGCGTGCGTCGTCGCGCTCGCGGAAGGACTGCCATTTGGCAAACTGCGGCCCTTCGAAATGGTCTTCCAGATCCTTGATATCCGGCAGACCGTTGAAGCTTTCCAGGCCGAAGAACTGCGGGCCGGCCGAGGCAATGAACGGCGCATGGGACATGCTGGCCACAGTGGCCACGTATTGCAGGGTCTTGATGTCCGGGGCGCTGGGGCCGAAGTAATAGTTGGAGATCAGCGCGCCCACCGGCTTGCCACCGAACTGGCCGTATTCGGCGGTGTAGACATGCTTGTAGAGTCCGGACTGAACGATGTCGGGGCTGTCCTCGAAGTCTTCCAGCAGATCCTGCTTGGAGGCGTTGATCAGCTCGATGCGGGTGTTCTCGCGGAAGTCGGTGCGGTCGACCAGCAGCTTCAGTCCGCGCCAGGCCGATTCCAGCGCCTGGAAGCTGTCATGGTGCAGGATCTCGTCCATCTGCTGGCTGAGCTTGGCGTCGATCTCGGCGATCATGCGATCGACCAGGGCCTTCTTCACCGGCTGCTTGTCGTTCTGGGGCTTGAGCAGTTCCTCGATGAACGCGGACACGCCCCGCTTGGCGATACCGTAGGCTTCGTCCTCGGGGTTGAGCCGGGTTTCGGCGATGATGCGGTCGAGAATGCTGTCTTCACTGCTCTGCTGGGCGTTTTCCAGCGCTGTCTGGGTGGTCATGTCAGGCGTCCTTGGCGTGTCAGGAATCGGATTGCTGTTGGGCAGCCAGGCCCAGCTCATTCAGAATGCGCTCACGCGAGTCATCGTCGCTGAGTACGCTCTCGATGGCCTTGCGGAACGCGGGGGCGTTGCCCAGCGGACCCTTCAGGGCCACCAGCGCATCACGCAGCTCCATCAGCTTGCGCAGCTCCGGTACCTGATCGACCAGGTTCGCCGGGTTGAAATCCTTCATGGAATTGATGTTGAGGCTGACCGCCAGGTCTTCGCTTTCGGCGTCATCCTGAAGTCGATTGGGCACGTTGAAGCTGAGGCTCAGCTCCTGCTTGGCCAGCACTTCGTCGAAATTGTGCTTGTCGATGGAAATCGGCTTGCGGTCCTCGATCTTGCGCTCGTCCTCACGCTGGGTGAAATCGCCCAGCACCATCAACTTCAGGGGCAGCTCCAGTTCCTCCTGGGCGCCGCTGGTATCCGGGCTGAAAGTGACATTGATGCGTTCCTTGGGTGCTACCGAGCCTTCTTTGGCCATGTTCATTCTCCGTTCCGTTATGGCCCTAGGGCCTGCTCCAGCACCACTTCGAAATCGAGGTGGCACAACCGTTGAAAGATTTCATCCCGCCGCTCGCGGCCGGCCTTGCCGCCGGTCTGCTCGTGGGTCTTGAGCAGCAGCCGCAATACCCGCACCAGCAGTTGCGGCTCCCAGTCGCCCAGTCGCGCTTCGCGCAGGGTCTGTTCCATGCCCTCCAGCAGGCTGCGGGCCAGCTCGTGCTTGCCTGCCTGCATGCACAGCCGGGCGACAGCCAGCTGCCAGTGGAGTCGGGCGCGCCCGCCCCGGGCGGTGGCGATTCCCGCCTGCAGCGATGCCATGGCGGCCTGCAGTCCGTCGCTGCGCAGCAGGGTAGTGGCCTCGCCAAGGGCGGTTTCCCAGGGTTCGTCCGATGACGGCTCGGTGGCGACGCCCGCGCCCGGTGTGCTGTCGGTCAGGACGCTGGTGGCGATCCAGCCCAGCGTCTGCTGATCGGCAAAGGGAGTGCCATCGAAGAACTGCAGATGCTCGATACCCGGCAGCCGGCGCAGGAAACCGCCGAGCTGCAGTTCCAGTTCCCGACGAGCAGCATCTGCTCTGAGCTCATCCAGACAGCGCCAGGCCAGATACTGGCCGTCGAGCCAGAAGGGGGCCCGCGCCACGCTGCTTTCCACATCCCGCAGCAGCTCGGCGGGCTGGCCCTGGGCGAGGCGTTCCTGGAAACTCTGCTGCCGATCGGCGGGCAGGCCACGCAGTCCGGTCTTGCCGGCCTTGTCATGTTCCGGCAGCGCCTCTATCGGCAACCACAGGCAGGTGCGGGAAAGGGCAATGGCGCGGCTGTCGACGATCGATTGCGTCTGCCACCACTGGCACAGGCTTCGTGCCTGTTCCTGCAGCGCGCGCAGCCCCTTGTGGGCATCGCGCGGGCTGATGATGGGGTCGGCACCCACCGTGCTCCCGGTCAGCACCGGGTTCTCGACCGGCTGCGCCAGCGGCGTCACGCTGGCCGTTTGCGGTGCGGTGGAGGGCGCGGCTGCGGCTGTCGGCGGCGCATCCTGGGCCGCTCTGGCCTTGAGCTGCCGGCACAGGGGCTGCAGCAGGGGCGCCTGGTCCTCGAGTAACCGGTTCAGTTGCAGATCCAGATCGCTCAGTGCTTCAGCGAGCAACGGCCAGACGGTGCTGTCCGGCTTGCCGGAGAGAATTTCCGGCATCGCGCTTTCCAGCCGGTTTGCAAACCAGGTCAATGCAGCGGAGCGGGTTCTGGGCTTGCGCGGATGCAGCGCGTCCCAGTGATCGAGCAGATTGCGCAGCAGCGCCAGACCGGCCTGCAGACCTTCCGTTCCGTTGGTGCGATACAGCGCCCAGGCCAGCCAGCAGGCAACCCGCAGGTCCTTGGACTGACTCTGCAGCAGCTGCTCGCCCTGCTCCACTATTCTGGTCCAGTCCGGACCGCCGTTCCGGTGAATGGAACCTTCCTGCTGCAACGCATTTTCGATCTGCTCGAACTCGCTGGAATAGCGTACGTCCGGTCCGGCGTAATCGCCGTCCGTGACGGGTGTTGCCGCCAGCGCTGTATATCGGGTTACGAGCATTGAAGTCATCGATCCATGAAAACCGGGTCAGGCCAGCCGCCGACATCTTTCAACTGCAAGAAAGTTGAAATGCGTATCAGCAGGCAACTAAAGCGCCTGAATAGTTGTGTGCGTTGTGTGCAACTTGTTGCGCAATATGCGTAGCTGCGAACTCTATTAGTGATGTCCGGACAGGACAAGGCTGTTTATGTGAGCTGTTTAGCGTTTCAACAAAATTGCTCGGTATACATTGCCTCAGAGCGTCGGCATGACATTGATTTGACGTCATTTTTTTGTTGATGTGCGGTTTTTATGATAACTGGTTCACGGTTTTTAAACGTCGCGATATTGAATTGATATTGAAGTGGGTCCGAGGCAGGGCGTGTATTAAGCGCACGGTCTTGAATTATTCGGTACTTCATTTAGCGAACAGCTTCACATTATTAGTGCGCAACTTTTTGCGCACTTAGAGGTTGGGTCAGATATATGGTCGTGTGGGTTTCTACCCGGTTGTTGGTAGTAGCATGCGGCGGCGCGACAACCGCAGCCGCTAGGCAAACCGGCCAGAATATGGATAATGCGTGAACATCCCGTTACATCGTCCCCCGGACGGGTGAGGGGCTAATAATGAAAAAACAACTCACATCCAGGCATCCAAACATGACCAAATACAAACTGAGCGCCATTGCATTGGCCCTGATGACCTCCGTCCCTGCCCTGGCCGCCAGCCAGGCGGAATCCAATGGTTTTGTAGAGGACAGCAGTCTCGACCTGTTTCTGCGTAATGCTTATATGCACCGTGATTACCGGGATGGTGATCGGGACAGAGCCGAGTGGGGACAGGGCGCAGTGCTCACCTATAACTCCGGCTTTACCAAGGGCCCCGTCGGTTTCGGGGTGGATGCCTTCGGCATGTATGGCTATCGCCTGGATAGCGGCCGCGGCCGTGCAGGCCAGGGCGGTATCGATTTCTTCATCATCGATAACGATGGCGATGTAGAGCGGGATGTGGCCCACGCCGGGGCGGCGGTAAAGGCACGTTTCTCCAGGACCGTACTGGCCTACGGTGACCAGCGTCCGGTTCTGCCGGTTCTGAGCCACGACGACAGCCGCCTGCTGCCGGAAGCCTACACCGGCACCATGATCACCTCCAACGAGATCGACGGCCTGACCGTGCATGCCGGTCGCTTCCACGCCCAGCACCGCAAGAGCGACGCGGGCCGTGACAGTGGTGGATTGCAGCAGATCGAAGTGCTCGGCGGCAGCTACCAGTTCAACGACAACTTCCGCACCGCGCTGTATGCCTCCGACGTGGAAGATGTGCTCAAGCGCCAGTATGTGAATCTGAACTACATCCTGCCCATGGACCAGGACGATACCCTTACCCTCGATTTCAGCGGCTACCGCACCAAGCAGGACCGTGAGTGGGACGGCGAGGGCGCGCGCAACAATCTCTGGAGCCTGTCCGCCAACTACGCCTGGGATGCGCATAATGTCACCCTGGCCTACCAGCGCAGCAGTGGGGATACCGGTTACAACTACGGTTTCTACCAGGACGAAGGGGCAGTGGGTGACGGCGGCACCACCATCTGGGTAGCCAACTCCTTCTGGTCCGACTACAACGGCGAGGACGAGCGTTCTTGGCAGCTGGGTTACGGCCACGACTTCACCCAGTACGGCATTCCCGGGCTGAGCTACAACTTCGCCTATGTCTACGGGACCGACATCAACGTGGGTACTGCCGAGAGTGCCGGTGAGCGCGAGATCTTCAATCAGCTGAAGTATGTAGTGCAAAGTGGTGTTGCCAAGGACCTGAGCGTCCGTCTGCGCAGCTCCATCTACCGCTCCTCCAACAGCTATTCCCAGGATGGCAACGAAGTGCGCATCTTCGTCGACTTCCCGATGAGCTTCTTCTAAGCATCACTGCAAGGGGCGGCCCGCAACGGGCCTGCCCTTTCCGCTGTACGCCCTCCTGCGACCTTCCGCGACTGTGTTTCATTCCCCCGAAGCCAGTACAATCGCCAGTTGATCCTGCTCCCTGGAGGCGTCTTGTCACCCGGTGTCCTGTTGTCCGTCATGGCATCCGTGCTGTTCGGCGGTCTGTACTACTTTTCCACATTGCTTGCCCCGCTCAGCGGCGAGCAGATTTTCGGTTGGCGCATGCTGCTGACCTTTCCCTTCGTCACCCTGTTCATGCTGTGCAGCAGCTACTGGACGCTGGTACGCGAACAGATGGCACGCATGCGGCGTCGCCCATCGCTGATCCTGCTGCAGGTGGTGACCTCGGCACTGGCCGGGGTGCAGTTGTGGATCTTCCTCTGGGCGCCGGTCAATGGCCGTGCCCTGGAAGTATCGCTGGGCTATTTCCTGTTGCCGCTGAGTATGGTGCTGGCGGGCTATCTGGTGTTCCGGGAGCATCCATCGCGGCTGCAGCAGCTGGCGATCGGCTGTGCGGTGATCGGCGTCGGCAATGCCCTGCTGCAGGCCGGCACCTTTGCCTGGGAAACCTTGCTGGTGGCGGCGGGTTACCCGTTCTACTTCATACTGCGGCGGCTGGCGGGCACGGATAATCTGGGTGGCTTCTGGTTCGACATGCTGCTGATGCTGCCGGCAGCCGCCTGGTTTGCGTGGGCGGGCGGGGCGGCGCCGGCGATGTTCGAGTCGGCGCCGAACCTGCCCTGGCTGGTCGCCCTGCTGGGCGCCTTCAGCGCGCTGGCGCTGGTCAGTTACATCCTCGCTGCGCGGTTGCTGACCTTCACCCTGTTCGGTCTGCTCGCCTATGTGGAGCCCGTCCTGCTGGTGCTGGTGGCGCTGCTGCTGGGTGAGCAGATCGCACCGGAGGAATGGCTGACCTACATCGCCATCTGGGCCGCCGTGGCAGTGCTGGTGTTCGAAGGCCTGCGCCATCTGGGCCGCAGCCGCAGCGCGCTTCACCGCCTGACGGAATGAATGACTCACGGCGAGACACCCGTCGGCGTGGAGAAAGCTGACCTATACTCCTGACGAACGCTGTCATCGCCGGTGCCCTACCCGGGCGCCGGCGGGACGACCGGCCACAAGCCGGCCACCCGGTCAGGAGGATAGCCATGCCATCATCGGTACAGATTCCCTTTACCCGTTATCTTGACGATCAGGGCCAGCCACTGGGCGAGCTGCCCGGCTGGGTCGATGATCCGCCGCTGTTGCTCGCCCTGTATCGCCAGATGAACCTGGTGCGGGTGTTCGACCAGAAGAGCGTGGCCCTGCAGCGCACCGGGCAGATCGGCACCTACGCTTCCACCCTCGGTCAGGAGGCCATAGGCGCCGCACTGGGGCGGGCGATGACCGCGGAAGATGTACTCATCCCCTATTACCGTGACACCGCCGTGCAGCTGCAGCGCGGCGTGGCCATGGAGGATATTCTGGCCTATTGGGGCGGCGATGAGCGCGGCAGCGCCTGGACCGCGCCGGGCGCCGCCGAGGATTTTCCCATCTGTGTGCCGATTGCCACCCAGGCCTGCCATGCCTGCGGCGTGGCGTCGGCGTTCCGCATTCGCCAGCAACCCCGGGTCGCCGTGACCACCTGTGGTGACGGTGCCACCAGCAAGGGCGACTTTCTGGAGAGCCTCAATCTGGCGGGGGTCTGGCAACTGCCCCTGGTGTTCGTGGTGAACAATAATCAGTGGGCGATCTCGGTGCCCCGTCACCTGCAGTCGGCGGCGCCTACACTGGCGCACAAGGCGCTGGCAGCCGGTATTCCCGGGGAGCAGGTGGACGGCAACGACGTACTGGCTGTCTACGACCGGCTGGTCAATGCCATCGAGCGTGCCCGCGCCGGCAAGGGGCCGGTGCTGGTGGAGTGCGTGACCTACCGCCTGGGTGACCATACCACCTCGGATGATGCCAGCCGGTACCGCAGCGCCGATGAGCTGGCCGAGGCCTGGAAGCGCGAACCCATCGGGCGCCTGCAGCGCTTCCTCCACCGCCAGGGCCTGTGGGACGAGCAGCGCGAGCAGCAGCTGCAGCAGGAACTGAGCGATCAGGTCAATGCGGCGGTCGAGCGCTTCCGTACGATGCCGGACGAGGACCCCGGCGCGGCTTTCGATCATCTCTACCAGCGGTTGCCGGATCGCTATCGTGGCCAGCGCGACGAGCTGGTGACCCGCAGCGCTGCCGCGCAGGGAGGCAACCATGGCTGAGCAGAACACACTGTGCATGGTGGAAGCCATCAACCTGGCACTGCATCGGGCGATGGCCGGTGATCCCGACGTGGTGGTGCTGGGCGAGGACGTCGGGCCCAACGGTGGTGTGTTCCGCGCCACCCTCGGGCTGTACGAGCGCTTCGGCTTCCGCCGGGTGATGGACACGCCGCTGGCTGAAACACTGATCACCGGCATGACCGTCGGCATGGCCGCCCAGGGGCTGAAGCCGGTGGCTGAAATCCAGTTCATGGGTTTCATCTACGCGGGAATGGAGCACCTGATTTCCCACGCCAGCCGCCTGCGCAGCCGCACCCGCGGTCGGCTGAGCTGCCCGATGGTGATGCGCACACCGCATGGTGCCGGCATCCACGCCCCGGAGCACCACGGTGAGAGCACCGAGGCGCTGCTGGCGCATGTACCGGGGCTGCGGGTGGTAATCCCGTCCTCGCCCCGCCGCGCCTACGGCCTGCTGCTGGCGGCCATCGCCGATCCGGATCCGGTGATCTTCCTCGAACCGTCGCGGCTCTATCGCTCGGTGCGGCAGACAGTGACGGACGACGGCCAGCCGCTGCCACTGGATACCTGCTTTACCCTGCGCGAGGGCAGCGATCTGACCCTGGTCAGCTGGGGCGCGGCGTTGAAGGAGACGATGCAGGCCGCCGGCCGGCTGGCGGAGCAGGGCATCGATTGCGAGGTGATTGATGTGGCGACGCTCAAGCCCTTGGATACCGAGACCATCCTCGCTTCGGTGAGCAAGACCGGGCGCTGCATCATCGTCCACGAGGCGGCGCGCAGTTACGGTCCGGGGGCGGAGATTGCGGCGGTCCTGCAGGAGCGGCTGTTCCACCGGCTGGAAGCGCCGGTACAGCGGGTGACCGGTTTCGACTGTGTGATTCCCTACGCCCGTGGGGAGATGGCCTATCTGCCGGACGTGGACAGCATCTGCCGGGTGGCCCGGCGGAGCATGCAGGGGGAAGCATCATGAAACAGTTCAAATTGCCCGACCTGGGTGAAGGTCTGCAGGAAGCGGAAATCGTCGAATGGCACGTGCAGCCCGGCGCGAGTGTCGAACTGGACCAGTTGCTGGTCTCGGTCGAGACTGCCAAGGCCATCGTCGAGATTCCGTCACCCCGGGCCGGGGTCATCAGCCGCTGTTTCGGCGCACCGGGGGACGTGCTGCACGTTGGCGCTCCGCTGGTGGAGTTCGAGGGCGCCGGAGAGGACAGCGGTACCGTGGTCGGCAGCCTGGGTCAGGACAGCGGCCACAGTGACCTGGCCGCCGATGACTTCATCATCGGCGCTGCGCCCTCCAGCCGCGACGCCTGGGCAGTCCAGGCCTCGGCCCAGACCCGGCAGCTGGCCCGACACATGGGCATTGACCTGCAACAGCTCGAGGGCAGCGGAGCGCACGGGCAGGTGACCGAGGCCGACGTCCAGCGTGCCGCGCATGCCCGCCCCGGCGCCGGCGAGCCTGTACGGGGCGTGCGCCGGACCATGGCGAAGAACATGGCTCGTTCCCATGCCGAGGTGGTACCCGTCACTCTCATGGAGGATGCCGATCTGCATCGTTGGCCCGAGGGCGCGCGCGACCCGATGGTGAGGCTGGCGCGGGCCATCGCCCGGGCCTGTGAAGCCGAGCCGGCACTGAATGTGGGTTTTGACGCCCTTGCCATGAGCCTCACCCGCCATGCCCAGGTCGACCTGGGGGTGGCAGTGGACACGCCCGATGGCCTGTTCGTGCCGGTGCTGCGGGATGTGGGCCGGCGCGATGCGGAAGACCTGCGCGAAGGTCTGCAGCGACTGCGGGCGGACGTGCGTAGCAGATCGATACCGCCCGCCGAGCTGATGGGCGCGACCATTACCCTGTCCAATTACGGAGCGCTGTTCGGACGCTACGCCACGCCCATGATCGTCCCACCGCAGGTGGCTATCGTCGGTGCCGGGGTAATCCGGGACCAGGTGGTGGCGACTGGCGGGGAAATGGCCGTGCATCCGGTACTGCCGATTTCGGTGACCATCGACCATCGAGTAGTGACCGGCGGAGAAGCTGCGCGCTTTCTCAAGGCGCTGGTGGAGGATCTTCAGGCAGCGGAATAACCGGATCAGATCGCCTGGATGCGGTTGCGGCCGGCGGCCTTGGCCCGATACATGCGGCTGTCGGCCAGCTCCAGCAGCCCGCTGGAGCT
>Ga0079224_100008798_pt1 | contig 13702 bp, 14 predicted proteins | sample Stecom2015_FD_80414 | JGI IMG/M metagenome (GOLD analysis project Ga0079224, IMG submission 80414) | Agricultural soil microbial communities from Utah to study Nitrogen management - Steer compost 2015 | ecosystem: Environmental > Terrestrial > Soil > Agricultural land | place: USA: Utah... | reverse complement strand
GCGGTAGTGTCCATCATCGTGGTGTCCGCAGGGGATTCTTCGATGACCGGAGGAGTGACTTCCTGAATCGTTTCTTCTTCTATCACTTCGTCTTTTTTGGCTCCGCAAGAAGCCATGATAGCTACAGTAAAGCCGACAGCAAACACCATCATCGATACTGATTTGAATGTTTTTAAGATCATAACTAAGTTGGTTAGGTTAAAGTTTTTTCACCCAATTGGGCAAAATGTTACTTAAAATTAAAAAAAATGACATAAAAACAAACAAATTTTTAATCATATTTCAGACTTTCTGAAAACCCAGTTGTATTTATGAACTAGTTTTTCAAAACCGGAAATCAGCCGATCTACTCCATATCTCCCTTTTCCGTCCAATCGATCACCTCGTCTTCGAGGTAGTGTGGATAGATCTTGCGGTGCTGTTTTTTCACTTCGTTCAGGAGAGACCCGCGGAATTCATCCACATTCTCGGCAGAAGCCGCCGCCATAAATACGGGCTTGATACCGTTTTTCTTTTCGTAAGCATCGCTCAGCGCCTTGAAATCTACATAACGCGTTTCCTGTAACTCATGCTCGCTGATGTGCATCGATTCCTCTTCGGAAGGCATCTGCTGAACAAGGTCAATCTTGTTAAACACCAAGAGCGTAGGTTTGTCGCCTGCTTTGAGTTCGTTCAGTGTTTGTGTGACGACTCCGATGTGTTCTTCAAAAGCATGATGAGATATATCCACCACATGTACCAGCAGGTCGGCTTCACGGATTTCATCCAAGGTCGATTTAAAGGATTCGATCAAGTGGGTGGGGAGCTTCCGGATAAAACCGACAGTATCTGAGAGGAGAAAAGGGATGGTGTCCAACACGACCTTCCTGACAGTCGAGTCTACCGTGGCAAAAAGCTTATTTTCGGCCAAAATATCCGTCTTCGTGATCAGATTCATGAGCGTGGATTTGCCCACGTTCGTGTATCCTACCAGGGCCACTCGCACGACTCCTTTACGGCCTTTTCGCTGGGTCACACCCTGTTTCTCGATCTCTTCGAGCTTTTCCTTTAGCAAGGTGATCTTGGCTCGGATGTCACGCTTATCTGTTTCGATCTCCTTTTCACCTGCCCCGCCTCTGGTTCCGGTGCCACCTCGCTGCCGCTCCAAGTGAGTCCACATATTGGTCAACCGCGGCAGCAGATACTGGAATCTGGCCAGCTCAACCTGGGTCTTAGCCTGAGCGGTCTGTGCTCTCTGAAGGAATATATCCAAGATCAACAAGGACCTGTCGTAGATCTTGACCTTGATCTCGTTTTCGAGATTTCGCATCTGAGAGGGCGAAAGGTCATCATCAAAGATGACCATATCGACCTCAAAATGCTCCACATACGCCTTGATATCTTCCAATTTTCCTGACCCGACAAAAGTGCGGATATCGGGTTTTCCCAGCCGCTGCGTGAATCTGTGTACAGTCTTTGCTCCAAGTGTCTCAGCCAAAAAAGCAAGCTCGTCCAAGTGTTCTTCTACTTCCTGCTCAGTCTGTTGTTGGCGGATCAAGGATACCAGGATTGCCGTTTCTTGCTTGGGAGCGGTGTCGTGAAGTTTTTGGAGTTTTCTTGAAATTTTACTCATATTTGGTTCTTTTCGGGTTGTTAAAGCTTAAAACAGTGAAAATGGTTCAGCTTGCAGTCGTCAAAGCCCGTGAAAGCCAAGCCGCTAAGCCGGAGATTTTGAAAATTTGCAACACAAATTTGGGCATAATTCCTTAGAATAGATTAGGATAGTCAAGGCGGGAGTGGTTATTTTACCATCTCAAGCCGTAGAAATTACCCTCCCAATGGCAGAATTACGAAGCACACCGATCTCAGGTTTAACTGAAATTTTTCCTAAAATATTTCCCGACAGCAGAGGTTATTTCTTTGAATCCTTCAGAGAGGACTGGTTGAAGAATGCGGGAATAGACGTGAGGTGGGTTCAGGACAATCAGTCTTTCTCACAAAAAGGCACCGTCCGCGGACTGCATTTTCAGCACGCTCCTTTTGCCCAAGCAAAGCTTGTCCGAGTGATTACCGGAAAGGTGCTCGATGTTGCGGTTGATCTGCGAAAAGGGTCTCCAACCTTTGGAAATCACTTCTCCACCATTTTGGATGGGGAGAGAAACAACCTGCTGTACGTCCCTCAGGGATTTGCGCATGGCTTTTCCGTACTGGAAGACGCCATCTTCACCTATAAATGTTCTAACTATTACAACAAGCCTTCCGAAGGGGGAATTCTGTGGAACGATCCTGCACTGGCCATCGATTGGCAAGTGGCTGAACCGATCATTTCGGACAAGGACATAGCATGGCCCACACTGGAGGAATTTAAATCTCAAAACGGAGGCGGATTGTAATGGGATTGCTCGATTTATTCAAAAGAAGCAGGGAAGAGACCGCGCCGCTCGACCTTTCTTGGTTGAAGGTAGACATGCATTCGCACTTAATTCCTGGCATAGACGACGGATCTAAGACGATCGAAGAGTCGCTTGATCTAGTGAGAAGGCTGGTGGGATTTGGTCTGAAAAAAATCATCACCACACCGCATATCATGTCGGAGTACTACCGCAACACTCCCGAGATTATCGGAATGGGGCTCGAAGACCTGCGAAAAGCAGTCAAAAACGAGGGGATTGGCGTCGAAATCGAGGCAGCGGCTGAGTATTACATGGACGAGGTTTTTCTCGAGCGAGTGCAAGCCGGACAAAAACTCCTCACGTTTGGAGATGGCTATATCTTGGTAGAGACGGGCTTTATCAACAAGCCGCAGATGCTACTCGATATTATTTTCCATCTGGAGATGTCAGGGTACAAGCCGATTCTAGCCCATCCGGAGCGATATCAATATCTCATTGCGGACAAAAAACTGCAAGAGGAGCTGATCGAACGCAAGTTGCTTTTCCAAGTGAACCTACTTTCGTTCACGGGCTTCTATTCCAAGCAGGTCAAAGAGTTTGGCGAAATGCTCGTGGAGAGGGATGTCGTAGCACTCCTTGGAACTGACTGTCACAATTCCCGATATCTGGACATGCTGGAGACGCTTCCCAAGCACAAAAAAATCTACGAAAAAATCCAAAGCCTAGACTTAATCAACACCCGATTGCACTAGCTGGTTTATGAATATTCTGATCACAGGCATTACAGGGCTATTCGGAAGTCAATTGGCAAGGGAATTTAGTCAGCTAGGGAGTATCCATGGGCTGAAAAAAGAAACTTCGAGTCTCGACTTACTAGCGGGGATTGATTTTCCTATTCAGTGGCATCACGGGGAGCTTTCAAATTCGGACTCCTTACTGGATGCCTTGCAGGGAATCGACTTGGTCATTCACGCCGCCGGATTGGTTTCGTTTTCGTCCCAAGACAAAGATCTTCTCTTCGAAGTGAACACCTCGGGGACAACTAATCTGGTGAACGCCATGCTAAGCACGGGCGTGAATAAGCTGATTCACGTAAGTTCTGTCGCAGCGATCGGGAGATCTCCCGATGTGTCGATCATAAATGAGAATTTCAAGTGGCTCGAATCGCCCCTGAACACCACTTATGCAGTATCCAAATATTGGGCGGAGTTGGAGGCTTGGCGAGGCGAGCAGGAAGGCATCGACCTGATCGTCGTCAACCCGTCTGTATTACTGGGCAAGGCCCATCCTCCACGAAGCAGCTCAGCGATCTATTCCTATGTCTTAAAGGAAAACAGATTCTATCCCCAGGGTGACCTAAACTACATTGATGTAAGGGACGCCGCCAAGATCACCCGGCTCTTGGTAGAAAAGAAGGCTTGGGGAGAGCGATACATTCTGAATCGTGAGCACATTTCTTTTCGGGACTTCTTCGGAGAGATAGCCACCGTTTTTGGAAAAAAGGCGCCCAGTATCGCGCTAAGCAGCTGGCAGGTTGCGTTGTTCTCGGGGATAGTCTCCATTCTCCGGATCTTTGGGGTGAAAGACATCCCGCTTAACAAGAAAAGTGCGATGCTTTCCCAGCAAAAAATCTACTTTGACAATTCGAAGATTGGAGAGCTGTTGGATTACCGGTACTTTTCACTCAAGGAAAGTCTGGAATGGGCCAAAAGCTCCTGAAGCAAACTTATTTTTCTTCGGATTCGTTTACAAATTTGAAAGCACCAAAACCAATCCCACTCTATATCGGGAAAGTACTGCGGGAGTGGGAAATTTAACAATCTGAATTTTGAGAAACCTGTTTTATTGGTATCTTAAATAAACCATAACACCATCGAATGACCGGAGATCACGATCAAGACTGGGAGGAGGATAAAAAACTCGTTGAGCGATTCGAGAATTCTCTGAAATCCAACCTGAGCCTCTATTTCGAAGAAGAAGAACTGGAAGACATTATTCGGTTTTACTTTGATCAGCAAAAGTTTCTGAAAGCACTTAGAGCCGCGGAGTTCTCCCTGGAAAAGTTTCCTTTTTCGGTGGAAATTCGCCTGCTCAAGGCCCAATGCCTTATCTTCAACGACGAGCTGGAGGAAGGTTTGAGTATTCTAGAAAACCTTAATAATCTCTCTCCCAACAACGAAGACATCGTATTGGCGCTGGCCAATGCGCATATCCTAGCAGGAAATCACCCGGAAGGGATCGAGCTGCTGGAGAACTATTTGCCATTGGCTGAGGACAAGGCCGAGGTATTTTACTCCCTGGGCAATCTGTACCGCGCTAAAGGGGACAACACCAAAGCCAGCGAGTATTTCAAAGAGGCCGTAAAAAACCGCATCAATCATGAAGATGCGTTGTTTCAACTCGCGATGATCACTGAGGAGGAGGGTTCGTTTGACGAGATCCTCCAGTTCTATCAGGAGTTTATCGATCAAGATCCGTACTCAGCCGGAGCTTGGTACAACCTCGGCGTAGTCTACAACCGTCTGGGCCGCTTCGAGGATGCAATCTCAGCTTACGAATACGCCCTTATCATAGATGACGCATTTGCATCGGCTTATTTCAATATGGGTAATTCGCTGATGAATACCCAAAACTACGAGGCGGCGCTGGAAGCCTATCAAAACACCATCAACTGCGAAGGGATAAACGCCGAAAACTGCTGCTACATGGGCGCTGCCTATGAGAAGCTCGAAAAGATCGACGAAGCTTTCAAATACTTCAAAAAGTCCGCAAAACTCGACGAGGAATATGATGATGCATGGTTCGGGTTGGGAATGTGCATGCTGAAAAAGGAAAAATTCTTTGAGGCAATCCACTACTTCAAAAAAGCGCTGAACCTAAATAAGGACAATCCCAACTACTGGGTCGGACTCGCCGATGCGGAATTTAATCTGGGAAATATGCAGGCTGCCTCTGAATCCTATGAGGAGGCTATCAACCTGGAGCCCGGTATCATGGAGACCTATGTCAATCTCTCCGTGATCTATTTTGAGCAAAACCGATTTGAAGAGGCGGTAGATGTACTTCGCGAGGGAATCGAGGAGGCACCCGAGGAGTCAGAGTTATATTATCGCATGGTCGTGTACCTCGTGAAGATGGGCAAATACAAAGAGGCGTTTTCATATTTAGAAAATGCGTTAACTTTGGACTTTGATAGGCATACCATCTTGTACGAACTGATGCCGGAGCTGAAACAACAAAAGGCCATCTACAAGATCATCGCCCAATACCGGGATGACCATTCCCAGCTCTAAACTTTAAAACCTGGCAAATGAATTATGTGCTGAAGAATATTCCTGTACGGACTGAGAAGCCCCGTACCACGGGATTTACTATGGCTATGGACAAAGGTCTAAGCCTTCGGGAAACCGAGGATTTTGTAGATAGCTGCTCAGATTATGTCGACATAGTCAAATTGGGATGGGCTACCTCCTACGTTACCAAACAACTCAACGAGAAGCTTGCAGTCTACAAGGCTGCCGGTATCCCGGTTTACTTGGGTGGGACGCTTTTTGAAGCCTTATCGTAAGGGGCCAGTTTGAAGACTACCGCAGAGTACTTGACAAGTACGAGCTTGAATTTGCGGAGGTATCAGATGGATCTATCTCTCTCAACCACGACAAAAAATGCGAATACATCGCTACGCTGGCTCAACAGGTTACGGTGCTTTCGGAAGTCGGATCTAAGGACGCAGCCAAGATCATCCCTCCCTACAAATGGATCGAACAGATGCAAACCGAACTGAGCGCAGGAGCTTGGAAAGTGATCGGTGAAGCAAGAGAAGGGGGAAACGTCGGCCTTTTCCGAGATTCGGGCGAGGTGCGTCAGGGTCTCGTCGAAGAGATTTTGACCCAAGTACCAGAGGAGAGAATTATCTGGGAAGCTCCCCAAAAATCCCAGCAGGTTTGGTTTATCAAACTCCTTGGAGCCAATGTGAATCTGGGAAATATTAGCCCTTCTGAAGTGATACCATTGGAGACGATCCGGCTGGGGCTCAGAGGCGATACTTTTGACCATTTCCTCGGCGAAATCAAACTTTAAAAATCACACCTTATATTCAGGCTGATCAATTACCAGGTCAGCCTTTTTTTTCCATGAAATCGACGAAAAAATACGCACTTACCTACTTCAAGGGGATGGCTATGGGAGCAGCGGACATCGTGCCAGGAGTCTCCGGCGGCTCAATAGCCCTCATTGCGGGGATCTATCAGGAACTTCTCAACAGCATCAACTCCTTTTCGGTCGACAACCTCAAGCTCCTAACCAGGTTTGAGCTGAAAGCTTTTTTCAAGGCAGTCAATGGCGCATTTTTGCTCAGCTTGCTATTGGGAATCTTGACCAGCGTATTCGCATTGTCCAGCGTGATCACTTACCTGATGAAGAATCACCCCATCCCTCTTTGGTCATTCTTTACGGGACTGATCCTGGTCAGTGCATTCCTCATCTTGAAGAACATCAAGCGTTGGCACCTGGGAGTCGTGTTGGCCGTCTTGATCGGTGCTGCTCTCGCCTGGTGGGTCACCAGCTTGCCTCCGACGACGACACCGGACGCGATGTGGTTTACGTTTATATCCGGATCTATTGCCATCTGTGCGATGATTCTACCGGGCATCAGCGGGAGCTTTATTCTTTTGATACTTGGCCAGTACGAGCCGATTCTCCAGGCCGTAAAGGACCGTAATATCTTAAAACTGGCAGTCTTTGCTGCAGGCTGCGCGGTAGGCATCTTGAGCTTTAGCCGGATCGTTTCATGGCTTTTGCGTAAATATCATTCTCTTACCATCGGTTTGCTTTCGGGCTTTATGCTGGGTTCGGTCAATGAACTCTGGCCTTGGAAACTTGTGACCGCCTGGAGGACAAACTCGGCTGGAGAGCAGACGCCGTTTTTGGACGAAAACGTACTGCCGGGAGATTACCTGGAGCTTGTCGGCAAAGAACCAATGATCTTGGCTGCCATTTCAGCCTTCTTTTTTGGGATTATATTGGTATTGGCGATCGAATGGCTGGCCTCTAAACTCTTAGACTGATGAGGAAATTTGGACTGATCGGAAATCCGCTGACGCATTCGTTTTCGAAGAAATATTTTTCTGGAAAGTTCGAAAAGGAATCCATCAGTGACTGCAGATTTGACTTGTATGAGATTCCCCAAATCGGTGATCTCGAACGGATCTTGGAAGAAAATCCCGATTTGGAGGGCATGTCGGTCACGATTCCCTACAAGCAAGAGGTGATCCCCTTCCTGGACGAACTGGATCCAGCCTGTGCGGCGATAGGCGCTGTCAACTGCATCCAGCTCCGTGATGGCAGACGAAAAGGATTCAACACGGACTACATTGGATTCAAAAATTCCCTTGAAAGTTGGCTGGGCGACCTCATTCCAAATGCGTTGGTATTGGGGACCGGCGGCGCCTCGAAGGCCGTGAAGGTGGCTTTGGAAGATCTTGGCGTAAAGTACCTTTCGGTTTCACGAACCGAAGGCGAACACCAGGTCACCTATGCGGACCTCTCCAGCGATCAGGAGATTCTGAAAAACCATCCGCTGATCATCAACACGACGCCCTTGGGGACTTTTCCCAAGACGGAAGAAATACCCGCTATCCCGATTGAGATGCTTAATGTCTCTCACCGGGTTTATGATTTGGTCTATAATCCATCTGAGACGACGCTGATGAAAGCCTGTGTAGCAAGCGGAGGCAAAGCCAAAAACGGTATGGATATGCTCGAGCTACAGGCCGAAGCAGCATGGGCAATCTGGAATTCCTAAGGTCGGTTATGAAAAAGGCCATACTACTCATTCAATGCCCTGACCAGAAAGGAATCGTAGCGGAAGTGTCGCGCTTTCTGTACTCCTACAACGGAAATATACTCGAAGTTGACCAGCACGTGGACGTAGAGATGGGCATGTTTTTCATGCGAGCGGCCTGGGAGCTGGATTCTTTTTCTCTGGGAAAGGATGAGATTCTCCCACGCTTCAAAGAAGAAGTCGCACAGCGTTTTGGCATGGAGATCAAGCTTCATTTTGATTTTCCCAAGCCTAGGATGGCAATCTTCGTCAGCAAGCTTTCTCATTGCCTTTTCGATATCCTAGGAAGGCACCACGCTGGACAGCTAGACGTGGACATTCCCATGGTGATCTCCAACCATCCCGACTTGAAGTCCATTGTGGAGGCTTTTGGGATTCCTTTTTTCCACATCCCCGTCACCCCATCAAAAAAAGAGGCCGCCGAGCAACGACAGTTGGAGCTTTTGGAAGAGCACAAGGTGGATTTTATCGTATTGGCCCGTTACATGCAGATCGTATCCGGTGATTTTATCCGGCACTTTCCTAACCGGATCATCAACATCCACCATTCTTTTTTACCCGCATTTGTGGGAGCTAGACCCTATCATGCTGCGTACGAGCGGGGCGTGAAGATCATCGGTGCCACTGCTCACTATGTGACCGAGGAGCTGGATGCCGGCCCGATCATCGAGCAGGAAGTGGCGCGGGTGAGACATCACAATGCGATTGCGGAGCTGGTGCAAATCGGGCAGGATGTAGAGAAGGTGACGCTATCGAAAGCTATCAAATACCACATCGAGCGCAAGGTTCTGTCCTTCAGAAATAAGACGATTATCTTCTATTAGTTTCCAACGATTGCTTCCTGCCGGAATATTTGTGATTTTTCGGTCATGGAAAAATCAACCGAACTCGTCCGCTGTCCCTGGTGCCTTGGCTTTCCCGAATATGTGACCTATCACGACACCGAATGGGGTGTGCCGGTGTACGACGACCGGATCCATTTTGAATTTCTGATACTGGAAAGCGCCCAGGCTGGGTTGAGTTGGGCTACGATCTTGAAGAAAAGAGAAGGCTATCGCAAGGCATTTGCTGACTTCGATTACAAGGTGGTTGCGGAATTTCCAGAAAGTTACGTTCAGGAATTGCTTCAGGATCCCGGCATCATCCGGAACACCCTAAAGATCAAAGCAGCCATCAACAATGCGCGGCGCTTTATGGAAGTCCAAGAGGAATTTGGATCCTTTTCCAACTATATCTGGGGCTTTGTAGGCGGCACGCCCATCCAAAATTCCCTTAAAACTATGGGTGGAGCGCAGGCGACCACACCTGAATCCGACCTACTGGCAAAGGATCTCAAGAAGCGGGGCTTCAAATTTCTGGGAAGCACCACGATCTATGCCCATATGCAAGCGACGGGACTGGTGAACGACCACTTGGTTGATTGCTTTCGGTACGAGGAGGTGCAGATCTCCGGAAGAAATAAAAATTGAGCGTTCAATCTTCAACCAAAGACTTAATCCCTACAAATGCCATCTCGTCATCCTGGTTCAAAAAGATGTACAGCATCCCTCCTCTAAACCTTAAAAATTCATTCCTGTAAAGCCCAGGCGTTTGGTTTTAGTCTTATAAAAGCCAATTCATCATCTTGATTGATCCCTTTGTGTAGGTAGCCGTCTTTGAAAAAGACATTCCCACTAAAATCGGGGACCTGATCTGTCTCATAAATCAGGATTAGCATTTCATCAAAAACAGAAAGCACGGCGATCCAATTGTTTGATTCCTCAGTGGCATCGATTTGATAGCGAGAGAACCTGAAATACCGTTTCGAAAGTGGATCATAGGTAAACTTGCCAAACGTCGGCTCGTAGTATTTGGTCTTCACTGCTTGCTTGAAGGCATCCATCGAATTGACCTTCCGAGGAAAATTTCCAGGTTTCTGGGCAGGGAGCAAATCCGTGGCGAAGCTTTTTTGATAAAGCGAATCTGTCTTCAGGTCATAAATAGCCACGGCATTTGCTGCACTAATACTGATCAAAACCTGATCATTTACCAGTTCAATGAAAAACTCGTCTCCATTTTTTATTGGAGAATCACCAACAAGTTCAATCTCAAATCCCTCAAGTTGCTTTAATAGAGGCATATCCACTATTTTACTCTTGCGCTCGCCCAAGTCAATCAAGACTAAGCCTTCTCCCGAGGAGTTACCTCCTCTGGATTTGCCATATACTCCGGCGAAGAGATTCCCGGTAGAATCATAATCCCCACTGAAGCTGGCAATAGTGTTTGAAGGGATAATTGTGGATACAAACTCCTCCACATCCCAATTGTAAAAGGAGAGTCGGTTTCCAGTAAAATCCATCTTTCGGATTCCATCAAAGGCGGAGAAATAGAACTCCTCTCGGTCTGTCACATGCAAATCATATATAGAAAGATTGCCTATTCCATTTGGTCCCTCTGGTGCAAATTGAACGGATCTATCCAATTCGTACGTAGTCAAATCGATTCTGTCCAGTCGCTTTTCCGCCGCATTGTAAAAAAATAAGTGCTGCCCATCGGGCGCCAACGTCATGCTCCGCAATCCAGCCTGCACTGACAGTAATTTATCTTTTGAGTCTACTTCAACAGTATCGATAGAAAAAGCATATTCCGAAATACGATCAGATTCTATGGCTTTTTTATCATCGCCACAGCTAAGCAAAAATGAGAACGTAAATATGTAAGCCAGTTTTTTCATCATCTTAAAACTTAAAATCCATCACGGCAAAGCCCAGCTCATCCTCCACATTGACATAGCTCCAGAGTTTGCCGTCTTTCCAGAAGTAGGCTGAGGGAACTTGTTTTAAGCCTTCGATTTTAGTTTCCCCCAAGACCTTGAAGTCCCTATCGTAGGCAAAAAGAAACAATTCGTAGGTATTTCGATCGCCCTTTTCTTTTCCTTGGAAAGTCTTTTGTCCAAATCTCAAATACATTCCCCTTGTCTCATCCCAACGCATCTCCATATAATTAAGGTGTTCGGCCAGTCTTCGCCGATTTTCCTGAAAGGAAGCTTCGTCCGTTGGATTTTTAGTGATTGTAAGTTCCATCACATTGGGGACAGTCTGATGCTGGATCTGTATGAATTCCAGATTTTCTGTTTTTGTATCGAAGCGATAGATCCCACTCATGGCGCTAGCAGACAGGATCAACTCCCCCGGGAGATGCGTGGTAAACCGGCTCAGCCCAAAATAGTATTTTGTAAGGCTAGTACCGGATTTGATGACATAGGCACCGCTGTAGTCATCGACGATCTTCATCTCGGGGATAGGCAGGGACCTGGCGGTCTTGGTTGCCGGGTCGAGGATAAACAATCCATATTCTCCGGCGCTCTCGATGTGGGGTTGGGTGTAGACTTTTCCGGTACCAAAATCATAAGTAGCTCGACTGTAGAGCCCTGAGTGATTTTGAGCAAGGTTTGGGTCTATTCCTTCAGGCGCAAATCTCAGATCACGGGTCTTTTTGGCGTTCTGGTCAAACAGCCCAGCGCCGGTGTAGCTTTGTAGAAACAAGGTTCCATCCGAATCGATTTCCATGCCCGATAGATAGGGACCTACGCCGTTTGGCCCCTCCTTTTCAAACTCAGTTTTTTTAAGAACTTTCCGCTGCTGCAAATCTACTTCTACCAGCCTATGTGGGTCGTTTTCGAAGAAAATCAGACGATTGCCATCCTGGGAAAGTCGATGAGGCCCCAGGCCATACCCCAAGTTGAGAAAGTCACCACCTGCATCTATGACTAACGTATCCACGGTGAAGCTCAGGTTTTCGAGGATATTGGAACTGGATTTTTCCTCTTTTCTGCCGCAGGAGAACAGCGCCGCAAGCGCAAACAGTTTGAGCAGATTCTTCATCGTCTTGCGTTTATAAGTTAATAGTGAATACAGCGAAGCCGAGCTCGTCGTCTACATTGACATAGGACCAGAGCTTGCCGTCTTTGAAAAAAGGAAACTGAGGAACTTCGGACAGCTCCTCTATCATGGTTTCTCCGATGAGCTTAAAGTCTTTGTCATAAGCAAAAAGAAAAATTTCCGACTTTTGCTCGGCGCCAGGACTTGATTTGGGAATGCTGATACTGCCAAAGCGACAGTAGCGCTGGCTCCGCTCGTCCCAAAAAAATTTTTGAAACCCGATCTGTTCCTGGTGTTTAGCCCATTCCTTTCGGAACTCTTCCTCGCTCTCGACTTCAGTTCTTGCCTTCTTTTCCTTTTTGTTGGGAACCAACGTATGGGAGTAGCTCACTAAGCGAAGGGAGTCGGCAGAATAGTCGTAGAGATAGACGTCGCTTGTGGCGCTCGAGCTGATCACCGCCCGACCATCGAGGTCTTGCAATGCAATGTTTTCTACGGCGACCATCATCGACTGAGCAGACTGCAACACGATCCTCATCTCCGACGCGATATCCATGGCGGGGATATTGATGATCTTTCCCTTGACGTCTGGAAAGTCCGCCACCAAAAGATCCCTCGTGCCATCAAAAAAATTGCCTGGAAGCGAGAGAAAATGGCTTCTATCCTCACTGGCAAGAAGTCCGAAGTACGCCGTTTTTTCTAAATCTTGGGATAGACTGTCGATATTCCCCGCCAAAAATTGGACGTCACGAAACTTTTCTGCAGTCGGTGTAAAAATTGCGTTCCCTTGATATCCCGAAATAAGATAGTTGCCATCCGACAACAGTTGAAAACCGCCAGGATAGGAACCTATCCCATTTGGTCCCTCTTTTTCAAACTGGGTCTTCTGAAGCAGCCGGAGTTCGTCCAGATCAATTTCCGCCACTGATTGGTTGGTCCCATCCAGCAAAATTAGCTTCCTGCCGTCGGCCGTTATGCTGGAAAAGCCCAGCCCTGTCTGAAGACTGATGATCTCTCCACCCGGATCAATCACCACTGTATCCAAGGTGAATGAAAAATTTTCCAAGACGTTCTCCGACTCGGCTATATTCGAAGAAGCATTCTCACAGGAAAAAAGCAAAACCAGGAAGAGGTAGGGAGCGAGTTTTTTCATCGTCTTGCGTTTAAAAGTTAAAAGTTAATACAGCGAAGCCGAGCTCGTCGGCTACATTGACATAGGACCAGAGCTTGCCATCTTTGAAGAATTTTTGAGAAAATGGGTCGACCGGAACGACCGTCTCAGCGAGCTGATTCAGATCTTCATCAAAGACTGTCAGGACATTCTTGAATACCAACGAGTCGCCAATCTCTTTGTCAAGATCACGGGAAAATCTCCAAAATCGGCGGTTGGCTGAGTCGAAATGAAAGCCTCCAAACTTGACACTTTTTTCTCCTTCCCACCTCAGCTCCTCCATCTCATTGATGGTCCCGGCAGCTGTTTTGGCTGGAATGGGCTTTTTGTCGGCAGTCAATTCCGAATGGAAAGTTTTCACCGTGACAGACTCACTTTCCATATTCACGATAAACACTTCATTGGCATAGGCTGTGGATAGAATCAGCCGATTGTCCACCAGCTGCAGATTAATCTG
>Ga0079224_100008796_pt1 | contig 13706 bp, 11 predicted proteins | sample Stecom2015_FD_80414 | JGI IMG/M metagenome (GOLD analysis project Ga0079224, IMG submission 80414) | Agricultural soil microbial communities from Utah to study Nitrogen management - Steer compost 2015 | ecosystem: Environmental > Terrestrial > Soil > Agricultural land | place: USA: Utah... | reverse complement strand
GCATCTACGGCCTTATATCCGGTAATAACCTCTCGTTTCACATCTCACAACTACACCAAAACATTTTTCCCCTAATCACTTTCCTATCAAAGACGCACGGCAGTGCGCATCTACGGCCTTATACCCGCTAACAACCTCTCGTTTCACATCTCACAACTACACCAAAACATTTTTCCCCTAATCACTTTCCTATCAAAGACGCACGGCCGTGCGCATCTACGGCCTTATATCCGGTAATAACCTCTCGTTTCACATCTCACAACTACACCAAAACATTTTTCCTCTAATCCCTATCCTATCAAAGACGCACGGCAGTGCGTATCTACGGCCTTATACCCGGTAATAACCTCTCGTTTCACATCTCACAACTACACCAAAACCCCTATCTTCCGCCCAACTTAGGATTATTTCTATGTCTTTCTCTATCCCTTTCTGTTTTTTTTCTGAAATTTTCTTCTATAGCTTCTTCCAGATCAATATTCATTTGATTAGCCAAACAGGTTAATACAAATAGAACGTCTGCCACCTCGTTTTTCAATTCCTTTTGTTCATCAATTTTTTCCTTAAAGGATTGTTCTCCATAAATACGAGCAATTAACCTGGCCAGTTCTCCTACTTCCTCCATCAGTATCAAGCCATTGGTACATTCATCAAAGTAACGAACACCCACTTCCTTAATCCAGGCATCGACCCTGGATTGGTATTCATTTATTTTCATTCCTCTTACCATTTATATTCGGTATCAATAATGATGGTCACGGGTCCATCGTTCACCAGCGATACCTTCATATCTGCACCAAAGACACCAGTACAAACAGGTTTTCCCAACTTCTTCTCTATTTCAATAATAAAAGCATTATAAATCTCCTGTGCAGAGTCTGGGGTTTCTGCATCGATAAAAGAGGGTCTATTTCCTTTTTTGGTGGAGGCATGAAGAGTAAACTGGCTGATCAGGAGAATATCTCCATCGATGTCCAACAAAGAACGATTCATTTTTCCTTCTTCATCGCTGAATATTCTCAGTTGAATAATTTTATTGACCAGCCAGGAAAGATCATCCCGTTTTGCATTTCGTTCTATACCAAGAAATACACATAAACCTTGACCAATTTGACTGTATATAGAACCTTCTATTTCCACGTGGGCTCTAGTCACACGCTGCACCACTACCCTCATTATCCAACTATTCGGTTCGTAGGAAGTGAACTGGTTTGTATCCTGGGGACGGATTGATATGAAATTATCTGCGCTAAGTCTGACATCGTGGTTGTTCCCCTGTCGATCCACCGGTCAATATTGGTTTTATCGTTGATAAATACCGGAATCCGTCTGATCTTTGTCCTGCTCGAAGGATCGGTATCACAAGTGATGAGTGCAAAACCTTTTTGTCCGTCTGAAGATTCTGACCACAACCCTGCCATCCAAAGTACCTTCTTCCGGGGATGGGTAATGATTACGTCCTTACCATTCTCCAATCTTCTATGAACAAATTTTTGAACTGGTATTAAAACGCGTTGATGTTTAATCAAATGGGATAGACTTTCCTGTTTTTCTATCGTGGGGGCGTAGATATAGGTAAGCTCAGGGCCACTGTGTGAAACAGGAGTTTCAATTCCCCATTTGAGAATGTGTACTATGGGTTCTTCTCCCTGTATAATAATAGGAAATAATTCCCCCTTACCAATATTGAAGTTCTTTAGGAGATGCTGAGAAAAATGAATTCCGTGTTCGAGAAGTTCAAGAATGGAAGGGTTATCCGATTCATAAGTTAAGAGATCTGACATGGGTGTAGTTTTTTGTTTCGATTGACAAATTATGAAAAATATTAATATGTATAATAATTACAAACATAAATATTAAATAATATTCATATCATGCTAATATACTGCTCTTTATACATCTGAGATTGTTCATGAATTGTTAGGAACATGGTGCAAAATGCAGCATATATTCACACAAACTCAAGTTCTTTATTCAACGAACATCAAATTGTGATTAAGCGCTCTTTTTTAAGCCAACCATTCACAAACTTGGATAGACTTACTCACAAACTAGACTAGTAGAGTTTCTAAACTAACAATTCACAAGCTCATGTGTATATTCAATTAGTGGTACCTTTGAGCTTGGAAATGAACCGTACTTAGGACATATGGTATGTTAGAAAATGTGAACCAACCAAAGTAAAATGTGAAGAACAAAATCTACGTTTACTGGCTCAGTTTTCTCTCCACATTTCAACAGTGCTAATAATGATGGATCAAGATTTTAAATTTTTATATTATTATTTATCATGAGTCAAAAATTCCAAAATATTTTTTCTCCGGTCAAAATTTGGCTTTGGGTAGGTTTTGTCATGATTCTTCTTCAGATCCTAATTGGTGGAGTCACGCGTCTCACGGGATCTGGATTATCTATTACCAAATGGGAGATTATCACTGGAACCATACCCCCGCTCAATGAAGAGTCCTGGTTAAGTGAATTTGACGCATACAAGGCAACTCCTCAATATCAGAAAATCAATAAGGGAATGTCTCTGGAAGAATTTAAGTTTATATACTTCTGGGAGTATTTCCATCGACTTTGGGCAAGATTAATGGGATTTGTTTTTCTCATTCCAGCAGTATTTTTCTGGATGAAAGGCCACTTTCCCCGTTGGTTGAAGAAGCGGGTAATTATGATATTTCTACTTGCAGCTCTAGTGGCTTCTTTTGGGTGGATTATGGTGGCGAGTGGACTGATAGACCGACCCTGGGTGAGTGCGTACCGATTGAGTTTCCATTTGATTCTTGCAGTAATATTGCTGGGATATTTATTGTGGACTATTTTTAGGTGCTACCCTATTTCGCGCAAAATAGAGCCGGCCATGCACAGAATGGCGGTCTGGTTAAGCGGTGGATTGATAGTTCAAATATTTCTGGGTGGTATGGTGAGTGGTATGAAGGCCGCTTTGCTATATCCTACTTTTCCTAAAATGAAAGGCGAGTGGATACCATCCTTATTATTCAACAGTTCATACTGGAAAGTGGAAAATTTTATTGTTTATGAAAATTCACCATTTTTTCCAGCACTGGTACACACTATTCACCGATACTGGGCTTATCTTCTGACTGCATATATTGTATGGTTTTTGATAAAACTAAGAAAATTTAAACCAACAAATTTTATGCGTATTTCACAGGGAATGTTAATTACTTTGTTAGTTATTCAAATTACTTTAGGCATATTCACCGTTATACAAAGTGTGGGGACTGTTCCTGTATTTTATGGTGTAGCTCACCAGGTAGTTGGTATATTGTTATTCTGCGCCAGTTTGATCTTCGTCTATACGCTGCAAAAACGATAATTTAGGTATATTTGTCCACATTTATAATATTGCGACTACATGGATAGCTTGACCATAAGGAAAAAGGATAAATACGAATATATCGAAGAAGGTCCTGACGATGGACAGGTCATGTTATTGCTTCATGGCTTATTTGGAACAGCGAGTAATTTTGACGAAACCATACATTTCTTTAAAGACAGATATAAGATTTACCTCCCAATTCTTCCCATTTTTGAAATGAGTGTGCGGAAAATTTCGGTTTATAGTCTGATGCAATATGTCCGGGAATTTGTGGAATACATGAATATCCAAAAACCGCATATTATAGGAAATTCATTGGGTGGACATATAGCCTTGCTATACGTCCTGGATTATATGGACGAAGTTTCCTCCCTGACTTTAACCGGAAGTTCTGGCCTATACGAGAATTCATTTGGAAATACTTTTCCACGACGGGGTGATAAAAATTTTATCAGGAATAAAATAACCTTGACTTTCTACGATGAAGATATTGTGACAGAAGAAATGGTGGATGAGATTTATGATATAACTTCAGATACCCGAAAATGCCTTTCCATGGTCAAGACGGCCAAAAGTGCTATACGACATAACGTCGGGAATCAACTACATAAAATTACAGTACCTACTCTATTGGTATGGGGGAACCAGGATACCATTACTCCCCCTTTCGTTGCAGAAGAATTTCATGAAAAAATAGCCAATTCCCGGCTGGATTTTATCGACAAATGCGGTCATGCGCCTATGTTGGAAACCCCGGAGGAGTTTAATAAAATTTTAGAGGAGTTTCTAGAGGAAAATTTCAACTAGCGTTCTGGTTATAAAACATTTATCCTGATGACGTGATAATTTTTGTCGTACCGAAGAAACGAAACAGAGCATTGGACTGTCCTACATGAGGCTTTTGGTGATGAAGGTACGGCGAAAAAGCAGCCGTCATAAGTGTGAAGAATTTATAGAATGGAGCACAAACGCTTAGTTTTATTTAGGGTCTACTCATAAAAACAAAAATTGGAAGGAGTTCTGCATTTTCATCAGGTGGGTTATAAACAACTTGTATGGGTGCTCCCATTCTTTGATTGACCAATTCAGTGACCATATCGACCTATCCGAACTGGTCAACCCACGGGGCCTTTGGCCAAGGGTTGAATATCCATAGCCTCCCGTGGCAACGGGGGGGATTGAGTTCTCGCGCGATCTCCACTCTGTAGGAGGAGCTGAACTATTCAGACATAGGGTCTGATCAGAAATTCAGAAAATGTATCTATGTAGTTCTGCGAGTTAGAGCATGTTGTTGGCGCACCTTTTAATTTTAAAGTGATGTGAAGAATTCTGATGTGCCACAACCTGTAACCTTCCCTATAACCGTTTCAAATAGAATTGCACAACGTAAGGAGTCGTGTAAAATTAAAATTTTACAGAGATTCAGATTATTATGGCAAGCAATGAGAATGAATTGGGTTGGCTAGTAGGAGAACATTTGTCCGGATGTAGGGATCCGTACTGGGGAATTCATTTCACGGCTGGCTAGGAAGTATACGGGCATGGAAGCCAGTAGTCTTAAAAGTTTTAAAAAAGCTTGAAGGTGAGAAGGCCAACTTGAACCGCATCTAGTGCATCTATACTAACCAGGCTTGGGAGCTTAAGATGGCAAAAGATGTTATCTCAATAAAGTGGTTAAGCCTACAATACGGAATCGGCTGAATCTGTTAGGATTTCCCTACTGTGTCCCAAGTAAGAGGTCACTTTATCGAAAAATATTCTAATCTGTTTATGATAGAGTTCCATTTCTCAAGTTCCCTTATATGTGATTTCGAAGGATCTACATTGCCTTCCTATATAGGTGCGAACTCCAAAATAAAGATATTCGCTGCGCAATTAGCCTATACAGTTCTCTATTAGAATGATTTGGATGGATTAATAATCTCCATATCCCGCAGCAGGACAGCTTGGTAATGATTTTTAATATGCTCGTATTTTCCTTACAATCGAATAAGGAAAAAATCAGTGGGTAAGTAAATATTTTTTAAAAGAATCAAATTGCGGGTCCATCGTTACTTTGTGCGATGTTGGAGTTGTAAATTGATGAATGCGGGCGGGAAATGGAATTTTGAAAGGGATATGATCCTCCAGTTCGGATTCAAATTTTATGGGATGTGCTGTACTGAGTACGATTATTTCCTGGTTTGGATGGCCGTGCTTTTTGTATGCTTTTGCAGCGAGAAGTCCCACAGCTGTGTGAGGATCCAGCACATACCCAAGGTTTTGTTGTGTATATAATATTTCTTCAATGGTTTCCTGGTCTGAAAAAGAAAATGCGATGATATCTTTTTTGACATCGTTCCACGTGGAACCATATAAATTCATAATACGGTCAAAATTGGAAGGATTGCCAATATCCATTGCATTGGACAAAGTGGTTTGAGATCTGCGGGGGCTAAATAACCCCGTATTTAAGTATTCAGGAACTACATCGTTGATGTTGGTCGCAGCAATTATCCGTGATATGGGTAAACCCATTCTTTTGGCTAATAATCCTGCTGTGAGATTTCCAAAATTACCAGAGGGAACAGAAAATACCAGGTCTTTTTCTTTAGGCATTTGCTTTGCTGCCTCGAAATAGTAAAAACTTTGAGGGATGAGTCGGGCTATATTGATCGAATTTGCTGAACTAAGGTTAAGAGATTCATTGAGTTTTTTGTCCAGGAAAGCTTCTTTGACTAGTTTTTGACAAGCGTCAAAATCGGCTTCTACTTCGATAGCCCGTATATTTTTTCCCCAGGTAGTTAATTGGGCTTCTTGTAATGCAGAGACTTTACCTTTGGGATAGAGTATGGTTACTTGAATGTTTTCAAGTCCATAAAACCCGGCGGCAACTGCACCCCCGGTATCCCCTGAAGTAGCTACTAAAATTTGTAATTTCCCATCGGTGTCATCCCAGAAATAATTCATCACACGGGCCATAAATCGTGCTCCAAAATCTTTAAAAGCCAATGTGGGACCGTGAAAAAGTTCCAATATGGATAGCTTGTTGTCTACGGTAATTACCGGGGCTGGAAAATTAATGGCATCATCGATAATATTCCGTAAAATAGAAGCTTCGATATCATCTTCAAAGTATAGCATTGCGATATGGTACGCTATATCCTGGAAAGAATAGTGATCCAGATGGGTCAACCAGTCTTCTTCAAGTTGGGGGATGAATTGTGGCATATACAATCCATTGTCCTGGGGTAGGCTTTGTAATACTGCTTCACGAATGGATACCTGGATATCAGGAGAATTTGTGCTATAGAGTTTCACGTGGAACAATTTTCTAGAGGAAATCAGAATTTAAAAACACCTTCGCTATTTACCTTTGAGATAATGGTGTTGGCAGCAATTTTGGCATTAAGCAATACTTCCTTCATAGCGAAAGCGATATTTTCTGCGTCGGTACTATTTTCGGATAAGGCAAATATAGAAGGTCCTGCACCGGATATGCTGCATCCGATGGCATTGTGTTGAAGTGCCGCTTTTTTTACTTCGTCAAATTTGGGGATCATAAAAGAACGCTGTGGCTCTATGATATGGTCATGTAAACATTCTCTCATCATCGAAAAATCGGAAGTAAAAAGACTATATACGAATCCTGCCAGGTTAAAAGACTGGTCGATGTGTTTTTGTAAAGAGACCGTGCTTTTTACAACCTCTCTTGCATTTTTCGTAAGTATTTCGATATTGGGATGGACAAGAGTGATATACAACCCTTTTGGAGTGGGTAATCTACGATGTAATAATGAATCGTCATTTCTGACCAGAATGATTCCTCCGAAAAGGCAAGGAGCTACATTATCAGCATGAAAAGCTTTGTCTGCCGATTGTTCACCCTGTACTGCAAAAGGAAGCAATTCGTTTTTAGTGAACGGTCTACCCACAATTTCATTTATTGCGAATGCACCTGCTACTGCAGAGGCTGCACTACTACCCAATCCACTTCCAATCGGCATTTTCTTGTGAATCTCTATTTCAATACCCATTTTAGATTCACCTATCGCATCCAGTACAGCCTGACCAGCCACGGTAGCTGTATTTTTGCTTGCTTCGAGCGGGAGTTTGCCTCCATCATTCAATATTTTGGTGATGGTTAGACCTTGGACCCGATCCGATTTTCGCGCAATGATTTCATCTCCAGGAGATTCAAGAGCAAGTCCGATAATGTCGTAACCCACTGCTATATTGGCAATGGTGGCAGGTGCAAAAACTTTAATTCCAGAATTCATTACGATGGACTAATTTGACTTTCTATATTGATGATTTCAGCAAACACTCCCGCCGCAGTCACTTCTGCTCCGGCTCCTGGACCTTGAATAACCAAAGATCTTTTATGGTATCGCTGAGATGTAATTACGATCATGTTATCACTTCCCTCCAGAACATAAAACGGTGACTCCGAACCTACAGCCTGCAGAGAAATATTGACGCGGTTATTTTCCATGGAAGCGATCAGTCTTAATTTTTTACCTTCATTCCAGGCATCCCGGCGAAGTTTTTCAAAGTAAGCATCTTCTTCTTCCATGCATTGGAAAAACAGATCTATCGTCGCCGCCTTCATGCATCGGTCTGGTAAAAACGGAGTGACCACCACTTCATCCGGTTCAATCCGCATCCCAGCTTCCCTGCTTAATATAATTATTTTTCTTTTAACATCCATGCCACTGAGATCCATACGCGGATCAGGTTCAGTAAAACCAAGATCCCTGGCCTCCTGAACAATTTTACTAAAAGACCGGGATCCATCAAATTCATTAAAAATATAGGAGAGGGATCCAGACAAAACACCTTCTATCTTTTTTATTTTATCGCCCGACTGATAGAGATTTTGCAAGGTAGAAATGACAGGCAAGCCAGCACCGACATTGGTTTCGTATCCAAAGGTAACATTATTCCTATGGGCGATTTTCTTGAGATTGACATATTCTTCATAGGAAGAAGACGTAGCGATCTTATTGGGTGTAACTACATGGATGCTTTCGCCCAAAATTGATCGGTAGTGGCGGGATATCTCATCAGTAGCCGTGTTGTCCACAAAAACAGAATTGATGACATTGGCGTCATCCATCCGTTTCATAAAATGAGCGATATCCATTTTTTCTCCCTGGGTATCCAATTGATCTTTCCAGGTTGACAAATCAATACCTTCCTCGTCGAACAACATTTTGCGGCTATTCGCTATACCAATCAAGCGAATCTCCACACCCCTGTCTTCGCGCAGTGATTCACTTTGTTCATCGATTTGTTTGATCAGTGTACTACCGATAAGACCGGTACCTATAACAAATAAATTGATGACTTTAATATCTGACAGGAAAAAGCCCTCATGAAGTGCATTCAGTGCTTTATTCTCATCTTCTTTGTTGATTACGACAGAAATGTTGCGTTCCGAACTGCCCTGCGCTATGGCAATGATGTTGATCCCATTATTCCCCAGGGATCGCATCATTTTTGCTGCCACACCCGGAACAAATCGCATGTTGTCGCCTATGATGGCCAGGATCGAAAGCTCTTTTTCAATATGGAGATGGTCAAGGTCATTTCTTTCAAATTCCCGCTTAAATTCATCCTGAATCGCTTTGCTCGCCTTTCTAATTTGATGAGGAAGTATGGCAAAACTAATGCTGTATTCGGAGGATCCCTGGGTGATCAACATAATATTGATTCCGGCATCTGCCAAACAACGGAACAACCGGGCAGCCGTACCAGGGACACCAACCATGCCATTTCCCTGCAAGGTCAGCAAAGCCACATTACTGATGGCGGATATTCCTTTGACGGGATGTTCATTCAAATTTACCTCGGAAGAAATGAAAGTTCCTTCATGTTCCGGGTTCATGCTATTCTTAATCAATAAGGGGATATTCCTGTCCATCGCGGGTTGCATCGTAGGAGCATAAATGACCTTAGCACCAAAATGAGACATTTCCACCGCTTCCAGGTAAGACATTTTAGGAATGGTAAAAGCTTGTTTCACCCGTCGGGGATCGGTGGTCAAAACCCCGTTTACATCGGTCCAGATTTCGATAATGGATGCATTGAGACCTGCTCCGATTAATGCGGCGGTATAGTCCGATCCACCTCGACCCAGTGTCGTACTCAAGCCTCCTTTGGTGGAGGCAATAAATCCGGTCACTACCTGAACAGCATCGCGATCTTTATAATAATCCAGAATTTTTTGATAAGTAAGCCGCAGATGAACTTCGGCATTGCCAAAGTTGTGATTGGTTTTGATGATCTGCCGGGCATCCAAAAACTCCGCCCATACACCCAGTACATTCAAATATTTAGAGATGATATAAGCCGAATATCGTTCTCCAAAACTAAGCACATAATCCATAGTACGGGGGGAAGCTTCCCGGACAAGATATATGCCATAGAGAAGATTTTTTAGCGTATCGTGCTGTTCTTCAATGGTTTTTACGACATCATCATATAACGAATGCTGATCAAACAACGATACAATCACATCGTTGTGCCTCTGGATAAAGACATCCACATCACTCTTCTAATCTTCATTCCCTTTACTGACTTTCGTTGCCATCGAGATCAACAGATCTGTGATGCCGCCCATAGCGGAGAACACCACCGTATATTTGATGCCCTGGTCGGAATATCCTTTCAGAATATTTCCCACATTCCTGATCCTATCCGCATCCTTTACCGATGAACCACCAAATTTTAATACTCTCATTTGTGAGTTATATAAAGAAATTATTTATGATCTACTGCCTGTACACGACAGAATTAGTCCTAAAAATGAAAGGCCCAAAATTATCAATAAATTACGTGGGATGGGAATAATTTCATTTATATTTCGCATCACCCAAATCCGGTAATGCAGCTAGGTAGAAATCCTCCAATGAACGCATTTTTGATTGTTCGTCATCCGTTCCATCAGAATAACCACACAAGTGAAGAACACCATGAATAATAACCCGGGCTAATTCCAGCTTAAAATCTATACCCAGATCCGAAGCGTTTTCTTTAATACGATCAATACTGATGTACAATTCACCAGATAATGGATTCTCCTCAAAAGGAAAGGTAATAATATCCGTATAATAATCATGATCCAGATACCGTCGATTGATATCGAGCAAATAATCATCTGAACAGAAAATCACGGAAATCTCACCTATGGACAGATCTGGCTTTTCTTTTTGGATCGTAGATACCATCCAATGTCGAATAGCCTCTTCTTGATTCCACTCAAAAAGGATGTTTTTTTGAAAGAAATTGATCTGCATGGTTGAGGTTTAAGGAGAAAGGAATTTAAAACTCTATTGTGGAAGTGTGCACTCGGTAAGAGAACTGATATTATCAAATTCATAGAAAAGATCCATTCACAAAACCGTGGCATACTAAATACACTCGATCTATCTATTAGATTTGAAAACGGAGCAGCACCGATTGTCCATTATTCAGGTAATCGATTTGATCGGAAAGCAGCCGCATGAGATGGATGCCTCTTCCTCCCGGTTGGGAAGGATCTGCTTTCCTGGTGGGATCTTCTACCTTGGACCAGTCAAATCCAGCACCCTGGTCCTGGATATGAACCAATAGCATATTTTCCACCATTTCTTCTGTTATCACAATCTTTTTAGAAGAATCCATCTGATTACCATGGATAATGGCATTGTTCACAGCTTCCAATATTGACAGTCGAATATCTACAAATTTCTGTGAATCAATATGATATATCTTTTTGAGATTGAATATAAATTGGTCAATCAGTTCGATGTTCTCCAATTCGGACGATAAAACGAGTTTAGCCAAAACTTTACCGGTTTTTCAATTCATCATAATATTCCTCTACAAGCCTTTTGTAATAAGGCTTCAAAGCAGGAGAAAGTTTCTGGTATGGAGTTATTTCTTCTCTTCGTTGGTTAAGGTATTCCTGTAAGTCAGGAGGTAAGGTTTTGGCAATGTTTTTGGCTTCTTCAGAACGTCTTTGTTCGTCCATTTCCTGCTGCCTTTCTGCTTTTTCCGCTTCCAAAAGCCGAGTGAGAATTTCTTGCTGTCGTTCCAGCATCTCGTTGGTCAATTGTTTATTCACCAGGTCAGTCTCTGTTTGATCCATCATATCGATCAGTTCCTGCAATTGCTTGGAACCTTTTCCTTGTTCCATAAGTTGCTGCTGCTTTTCCTGAAGCATTTTGCGCATGGCTGCTTGTTGTGCGGCAATCTGGGCAAAATCCTTACTCGACTGCCCATCCTGGCCCTGGCCTTCCTGTCGTTTTCGAGCCATATTTTTCATTTCTTCGGTCACCTGTTTTTGTCCTTCAGTGATTTTATCCATTGGAACAGAACCTGAGCTGTTACCTGGATTCTGACACATCGAAGCAGGAGACGCCATTTGCATCTGCATGTTTTGAAGCGATTCGGTCAACATCAGAGCCAGATCATTTACATTTTTCATGGTTCTGCGCTGATCATTGGCAGCATCGTTCTTCTCCTGTTCTTCCATCAGGTTGAGGCTTTTTGCCATATGTTCATTGATCAGGTTGACCTTTTCCGTAATGGTCCCTTCGATTTGGGCATTGCGATTGGCCAATGCAAGCAGGCTATCCTGGATCAATTTGAAGTCATTATTCAGGTCAAATTGCTTACGAACTTTATCCACATATTGGGGGGTGGCATAGGAAATGTTGGCTACTTCATCCACCAGATCCTCCTGATCAAAAGACAATTTAACCAGGTTTTCAAGGATTTGTCTCAGAGCTTTGATGTCTTCCTGCATTTGTTCCTGTTGGCCGCTTTGCATCTGCTGCTGCATGGATTGGGCCATTTGTTCCATTTTTTCCCCTGCTTGTTGTTGTTTCTCACCCGCCTGTTGTGGAGAACCGGATTGCATTTCCTGCATACTCTGGTTCATATCCCTTTTGATCTCCTCTGAGGGTGTTTTGGGATCGTCCATATTCACCGGCTGTTTGAGTTGCTTATTTTTTTCGAAAAGCTCCTGCAAATCCTGGCTTATTTTATCAAACGCTTCATTGATTTGCTGTTGTTGTTGCATCCGTTCTTCAGGCGATTGAGATGAATTGTTTTGATTTTGAGATTCAGAATTTTGCTCCTGTCCCTGATTTTGAGAATTTTCATTGTCCTGATCTTCAGAACCTCCCTCTTCGTTTTTCAGACTTTCATCCTCACTTTGATTTTCCCCACTTTGATCATCTCCATTTTCGTCATTCTCTTCTGAGGATTGGTCCTCGCTTGATTCACTTTCAGACTCAGAAGACTGACTATCTTCTGCATTCTGATCCTCTGACAGATTTTCTTCCGCCAATTTTTTCTGTTCTTCTGCCAAATCCTGGAGTTTCTGCATTTGATCCATCAGATTGCTTTCCATCTCCAGCTTTTTGTACAATTCCTCCAGCCTGGTGATATCCATTTCTGATTGATTCATTTGCCTGGACAGGTTCTCCATTTCCTTAATAGCATCTTCTCGTTCCATTTTGTCCATCAACTCTTTGATTTTGTTCAAAAGCTGTTCCAACTCTGGATTACGAGCCTGCTCCATCATTTTCTGGATCTCCTGGTCATTTTGCGGATCCGAATTCTTATACTCTTGCTTATTTTGTTGATTTTGTTGGTGCAGTTGTTGGGTCTCCTGTAACTTTTGCTGAATAGCTTCCTGAGATTCCAACAATTGTTCAATCTCTTTTTTACGTTGCCAGGTCAATTCTTTATCCTGTAGAAGTTTGTTGCGAAGTTCTTCGGTAGTTTTTATCAGATTTTGCTGTTCCTTCAGGATTTCATCCAAATTGGATTTGATATCCTCCTCGGTTTGGGCCTCCAGTTCCTCGAATTCAGCGATGGTTTTCTGCGTCCATCTCTGAATAGGTGTTTTGGATGACTTGCTACCGTTGATTCCATCGTTATCGAAAACTTCAAAGTAATACCATAAAGATGCCCCGGGTACTAGATTGTACTCTGATACGTCCACAATTTTGTCGTAGGTAGCTGCTTTCCCTGTGACGTTTTTCAACAGCTGACTTTGGAATTCCACCTGCTGATCCGGATCCTGATCTTGGGAAACTACCGCATAGTTGAACGTGATTTTTTGGATTCCATAGTCATCAGATGCTTCACCTACGATGTAGTTTATTTTTTGATTGACACTATCGGTCCGTGACTGGAGATTTATTTTCGGAAATTGATCAGGTATGGCTTCTATAAAATATCGAACCGAATCTGCTTTCGGAATATCGGGAGAATTAAAGACCAATTTATAATCCGTATTACTATAAATGCGCTGGGTGTAACTGGCAAGGTTGTTTTGTGCATCGAGAAGCGTATCCATACCACCTCCAAAGGTCAGCCCCAG
>Ga0079224_100008795_pt1 | contig 13706 bp, 4 predicted proteins | sample Stecom2015_FD_80414 | JGI IMG/M metagenome (GOLD analysis project Ga0079224, IMG submission 80414) | Agricultural soil microbial communities from Utah to study Nitrogen management - Steer compost 2015 | ecosystem: Environmental > Terrestrial > Soil > Agricultural land | place: USA: Utah... | reverse complement strand
GTCATGGCGGCCTCCCGGCGCGGTTGGGAGAGTGCGGAGTCGTGAGAGCGCTCTCTCGACCGAGACGGTAGCGCTATAGAACGCCATGGGTCAATACGTAGACTGTGCTGAGACCCTTTAGGGAAGTGCATGACTGATTTGTCGGTCAGGTGGGCGGGCGAGGAAGGCTTGATGAGAGCGCTCTCAGGCTGCGGATATCCAGGTACGGCGGAGATGGAGGATGCGGCATCGTGGATCTATGAGTTTGTGGTTGCGACCGCTCGATGAGTCGCTGCTCAGCGATCTCCTCGAACTCGCCGTGAGCTCGGCAACGCCAGAGGAGGTCATGCCACCAGTGTCCGGACCACCCGGTTGGACCGAGTCCCGCCGGCGGGCGTTTGTCGAGTTCCACCGCGCCCGGTTCAACGGCTTCGCCGGACCCGAGGCGACGGTAATGTACGGAATCCTCACGAACGACGGCATCGCCGGCATGATCCGGCTCGCCCAGACCTCGGTGCCTGGCGAGTATGAGACCGGGATGTGGCTCGGCCGCCGGTATCGCGGTCAGGGCCTCGCCTCGTCAGCGGTCCGAGCCGTGCTTGCGCAGGCTCAGGAGCTCGGGGCCGCCGCCGTCGTTGCCGATACGACGCCGGAGAACGCCGCCGCGCTCGGCACGCTTCGTTCCTGCGGCGCGGAGCTGCGGGAGGACCGGGCCTCCGGAAAGGTCATCGCCCGTTTCTCCCTCCTTGAGCCTCGCTCCTCTGCCCCTCCCCGGTGATCTCCCCCTCCCCCGGCGATCCCCCTCTCCTTCGGCGATCATGAACCGCAGGTCATGATCACCGCGATTTGAGGACCGTCAGCTCATGATCGTTGAGATCATGGACGGCGCGTCGTGGTCGCAAACGAGGGACATGGCGCCACCGAGGCGCGAGGATTGATCAAAAGTTGAAGCGGGTGGAGCGGCACGGGAGGTGGGAGTGGAGGTCACCGCTCTTGGTTGGGTTGCGACGATCGGCTTCATCCTGGCCCTCTTCGCGCTTGACCTTGTCGTAGGCACACTCCGCCCGCACGCGGTGGGCTTCAAGGAGGCGACCGCTTGGTCGCTGTTCTACATCGCCGTCGCCGTGGCTTTTGGTCTCGTGTTCGCCGGCATTGTGGGGTGGGACTTCGGCGGCGAGTACTTCGCGGGCTACATCGTCGAGAAGAGCCTCTCCGTCGATAACCTCTTCGTCTTCGTGATCATCATGTCGACCTTTGCGGTGCCGGCCGAGCACCAGCAGCGCGTGCTCACCTTCGGGATCCTCGCCGCTTTGGTCCTCCGGGTCATCTTCATCGCCCTCGGCGCCACGCTGCTCAACCTCTTCTCGTTCATGTTTTTGATCTTCGGTTTGCTGCTGATCTGGACGGCCGTACAGCTGTTCCGCCACCGGAACGAGGATCCCGACATCGAAGACAACCTGTTGGTACGCGGAGCCCGGCGGCTACTACCCGTGAGCGAGCACTATGTCGGCGGACAGATGCTTGCCCGCGTAGACGGGCGACGCACGGTCACCCCGCTGTTCATCGTGCTGTTGGCGATCGGCAGTACCGACATCCTGTTCGCCCTCGACTCCATTCCGGCGGTCTTCGGGGTCACGCGAGAGCCGTACATCGTCTTCGTCGCCAACGCGTTCGCGTTGCTCGGCCTACGTGCCCTCTTCTTCCTCGTCACCGGGCTGCTGGACCGGCTTGTGTATCTCTCCACCGGTCTCTCGCTCATCTTGGCGTTCATCGGGGTGAAGCTCGTCCTGCACTGGGGCCACGACCTGTCAACGGCGGTGCCTGAGATCACCACACCGGTCTCCCTCGCGGTGATCGTCGTCGTACTCGCCACGGTCACCGTGGCGAGCCTCATCAGGGTGCGCCGTGACCCGACCGCCCGCGCCCACGCGGGATCCGTGCGTGTCACCCGGGCACGGCAGCCGGCCCAGGACGAGCCGCCGACCCACTGACACGCAGCCAGCTGAGGCGTCGGTCAAGCAGCTACCGCCAAAGCGTTATGCCGTACAGGCGGGCACACAACTCCCTGGCGAACAAACCGTGCTGGTGGAGGCGCGCGAGCGACCGCTTCGTCCCAGTGTCACAAGAACTTCGCGGCGCCACCTCCACCACCGCCGCCGCTGCCACCACCGAGCTTTGGCGGCACATCAACCACGACGTTTGTCCCCCTAGGGATCGTGTCCGCCTGCCCCACAATGGCACCGCACGCACAGCTACCGAAGGCGCGCACTTTGTCAATCACGACGTTCTTCCCACGGGGAACTCTGCCGTCCTGTCCGACAATGCGCCCACTGCCAGGCGGAGCATCGATGACTATGTTGCGAGCCAAAATTCTGTCCGGTTGCCCAACGATACTCGTAAAAATGTTGGCCGGAATTTCGGCAAGCGGGCCATACCCTGCGTAAGCCCCTTGCCACGGCTCTTGCGAATTCTTCCTGAAGCCACTCGCTGCCTCCACCCCTTTCTCGGTAAGTTTCTTAAACAATTCGTTGCCATTTTCAGTAAGTGGCCGCTTGAGGCGCTTTTTCATCGAGCTGAAGGCGAAGCCCGCGAATAAAGCATGGAAGCAACTCGGCGCCTCTGGGATGCCGTACTCCTGCTGACATCTACGGAGTTGGATCTCGTCATAGAATTCTGAATCGAAGCAACCGTCGACCGACCCCGACTCACACACCCAGATTATCGCGTTATACGTGTCCTCCTTACCGAGCCCTTCATGGTTCATCGCCTCATCAACTGCCCTACCCAACTCCAAAAGATTGGGCCCATACATGGGGATCTCCCAGCCATTTAGGGCGTAAGTGTTATCGGGGAAGTAAGTGAGAATCGTCCCGTGTGCAAACCTGGTCACGTGCTTTTCTCGTCGCACGGCCTGCTCCCCGGCATGGGGATTGACCGGGGACAAACCGCTTGGGTCGGTGAGTCCGATCGGATTGTTGTTCGCGTAGGCGTATCCGTGCATCTGCTGGGGATCGTTCGTATTCACGACCGGGTCCACCGACGTGAATCGACCTAGCCCTTGGTCATACATCCGGGCGCCAAGGTGGAGGAGGCCGCTCGGGTCTTCGGTACCGCCCACGAAGCCCTTGTCGCCCGGCCATGCGACCGACGGTCCCCGCGGCTCACCGAATGGCGTTGTACGCCGGAACGTTGGCGACAGGTCGCTGTCGCGAAGTGCGATCTCGGCCGTGTTGTGGTGGTCGGTGACCATCCACGTCAGCTGGCCGGGCCTGCGAATTGCGATCAACGTGCCGAGATGCGTGTAGTACCGGGTACCACTCACGGTCATTGTTGCGGCGTCATAACGCAGCTCCTGACCGCCCGGCAGATAGAGCGTGGCACCTTCTCCGTCCCGGCGGATCAGGCGACCTCCGTTTGCCTCGTAGACGACCTGCACATCCCCGTGCTCGTCATCCTCCACTGTGGCCAGACGGCCCTCGGCGTCATACTCCAGCGTCTGCGCTAGCCCGCCGACCTTCCGACCGGTCATGTTTCCGACCGCGTCGTAGGCGTAGGTGTCCACCGTGGTCCCGGCAGGGCCGGTCGTTTCCGCCGACAACACCGTGTGGGATTGCGGGGAGCCGGCCGCCGGGTGGGCGTACGTGGTCGTGATGTCGCCGACGGAGGTGTGCACCACCCGGGAGAGCCGGTTGCCGGAGCTGTCGTATGTGTAGGAGTGCCAGTACGGTGCCGGCCCGCCCAGGTCGGCGACCGCTGGGTCTGCGTCGCAGTTGTCGTCTCCGGTGGCCGCGGGTGTCCACGCCGCCACCAAACGGCGCAGGTAGTCATACCGATAGCACTGCGTGTCCTGAGGATGCTCGGACCCCGGGCTGTCGGCGACTCGCAACAGGTTGCCGGCGTCGTCGTAGCTGTAGGCGCGATCCATCACTTCTGGCTTCAGCTCCGGAATCGCGGAGGCGTTCGTCAGGAAGCCGGTGGCTTTGTCATACGTGTAGGTGAGCGCCGTGCGCTTGCCGAACGGACCGATCACCCGCTGGACCAGTTCGCCGAGTTTGTCGTACGTGATACTGAACGTGTACTGACCCCACGGCGAGACCATGCCGGTTGGCAGCCCGACGTCGTTGTAGGAGAACACCATCCGCTCCTGCGGTAGTCCACCGACCGCAGGCAGGGTGGTGGTGGCCAGGGACCCGTCTGGCCGGTAGGTCGAAACGGTGGTGTAGGTCCCTGCCAACCCGGTCTCCCGGGCTGGGATGACGACGCGCGTGCCGGTCGGCCGACCGCCGGAGTCATATCCGACAACCTCGGTGACGTACTGTTCGCCATCGTCGTATCGGATGGATCGGGTCAACTTGCCGACGCCACCTGGCAGGGTGTCGTATATCCACTCAGCCCGCTTCGGTCCCGTCGGCGAGCCCTCGCGGACCGACGTCGTTCGACCCAGCTGGTCGTAGGTGTATCCGAGGGTGACGCCGCGCCCGTCGGTGACGGTACGCACCTGACCGGCGGCGTCGTACGTCGTGATAGTGGTGCCCCGGTCGGGATGCGACACTTCGATCGGGCGGCCCCGCAGGTCGTAGACGTAGCTCCAGGTGTTGCCCGCCTGGTCGGTGATCGACGCCAGCTCTCCGCGTCGGGTGTAGGCGTACGTCGTTTGGTCGTACGACCCGGTCGGGGTCGGGCCGTGGTACTGGCGTAGCGCGACGGTCCGGCCACGCGCATCGACGATCGTGCTGGTCGCCGTCCCACCCGTCGGCGGCGTGGTCAGGAGGCGGTCGCCGCCGTGGACGTATGTTGTCCGCCACAGCTGCGAACCATTGAACATGAGGGCCATAGACGTCCGCCGGCCGACTCCGTCATACGCGTACTCAAGGACGCCGGTGTCTGTGGGCTGCCCACCGGTCGTCACCAGCGTCGTCGATGGCTCTTCGGCGTTGTAGTAGCCCCTGGTGGTCCAGGCAACCAGACCGCGTGAGTTGTAGACCGTGTCCGCGATCACCCTGCCACCGCCCGGAGCCTCGCTCTGGGTCTGGCGCGGCCGCAGGAACCCGTCGAGCAGGGCAACCGAGGTCGTGTAGTTGGAGCCGTCGGGCAACAGCGTCCTAGTGGTCACGGCCGACGGCGCATCGGCGCGCAGCGCGTATTCGTACGTTGCGTTGGCTGGCTGGTCCGTAGCCCGGCCCGGCAGCCACACTGCGGTCAGCCGCCCGAGACCGTCGTACGCATAGTTGGTGACGCGACCATTCGCGTCGGTGATCTTGAGCGGCACTCCCCACGCCTGGTCCAGTTCGCTGAGGACGGTGTGACCGAGCGGATTCGCTGTGGCGATCCGGGTCACCGGGCCGCCGGTGGCGGGAGTGTAGGCCGTCGTGGTGGTTCGGCCGAGCGCGTCGGACACCGAGACCGCTCGACCGTGGCTGTCGTAGCTGACCTGACTGGTGGTCAACCATACCGGGTCCGCGCCGGCCCAGGAGTCCACCTCCTGAACCTTTACCGGCAACCCTCGGGTCGGAGCGGCCCCGAACACGTCGGGGTTGTCGTAGAAGGTGCGCGTATCTGAGAGGACGTCGTCAGGACGCTTGGGCGAGGTACCACAGCGGACGCCGACCGTCTCGACTCGCGAAACCCTATCTACGATCCACTTTGATGTGTTGCGGGCGTACTGGTAGCGCGTGCAGAGGTCGTCGCTGCTTGTGGCCTCATCGCCCAGATCGTCAACCTGGGTCGGCATCCCGTATGTGGTGTCAAAGCTGGTGGTGACTTTGGTCCAGCGGACGTCGCCGCCCGCAAGGGCGGTGCGCGTGCGCACGGAGGCGGTCCCGGTCAGATAGGCCTTGAGAGGCCCTGAGGTAGCGGTTGGGCCGTGTCGCCACGGGGTCTGGATGGTGCCGGTCACCCAGGCGCCTCCAGGTCCGTTCAACACGATCTGCTCCCTCAAGAACCCAGCGTGCGCCTCGTGGTCGGTGATCGACGTGCCCTGGGAGTCGGTGATCTGCACATCCTTTGTGCCGCCGCTGGGACCGGCGCGGTCGCCGTGCATGCCCCGCATGTAGAGGTACTCGGCGGCGGACCGGGTCTCCTGATCGTTGCCCGCGATGACCCGTACCTTCGAGTACCCCCGCCACGAGGACCACGTGCGTCGGTCCTCCGGGACCAGCTCACTCTCGACGTAGTGCCACGCAGGTTGGTCGAGGTACTGGTAGTGGGTCTCCATTCGCGGCGACGCGCCCGTGACGTCGTCAACGTAGACGGCAGTTACGACGTACTTATGGAACCAATCCAGGGTCGGATCTCCCGCGAGTGCGTACCACTGCGGGAAGCACCGCTTGGTATTGGTGTGCTGAGCCGGCAGGCTCCCTTTGGTGCACTCGGGCGGGGAGTACTCAATGCCAATGGTCGTGCCATGCTCAGTCCAGATTCGGCGGATCCGGAACCGGTTGATCTGCGTCTTGCCATCGGCCGGACCATCGACCCGGTTCGGAAGTGGCGCCTGGGTGTCGAAGGTGATCTCCGGTTGGGCTACCTCGTCTCCAGCGGCCTCGGTGCCGTGGCCGGTCCGGGTGATGCCAGCCAGCCACATTGGTACGCCTTCACCGTCAGCCGCGCCGGCGTCCAGGTACACGTGGCGAAGTTGCCATGAGTCCACCGTGGAATAACTGGACCCGCGCCATACCTGCGTCCGGACCCGATCGAGCCGCTTCTGGGTCCAGAACGTTGGCGCCAGCTGGTCGGTGCACGGTGTCCCCGACTGGCAGAACTGGTCCCACGGCGTGTCCGGCCACGCCGCCGGGTTGGAGGGACTGCACTCGACGTCGGGCAGGCACCGGTCGGCGACGTCGAAGACCACCCGCGCGGGCACGGGCGCGGTGTGTTCAGTGCCCGCCCGTGTGCCGTACTCGATCCGTGTGAGGTAGCCGCCCCGGTGATAGACCGTGCGCTTGCCGGGATCGAGTTCGCGACCGTAGGCACCGGTCTCCCGGGAGTAGAACAGACTCATCGTGTTGCCATGCGTATCCACGACGTAGTCCAAGTTCCACCGCCATCCCTGGGTGCACCGGGATCCGGCGAAATCACCGGTCTTGTAGCACGGCTCGCCTGGATGGTTGCCGTAGACCGGCACGGTCATGGTGGAGTTCATGGCAGCGGTGTCGGAGGGGAAGCCCTGACGGCGGTGCCGGCCGAAGAAGTACTGCGTGCCGTCCACTGTGGTCACACGCCAATACTCTCCGTTGTACGTGCCGTTCCCGAGACTCGGGTCGAACAGCCGCTCGATCCGAGAACCATCGTCACTCTGCGGCCGGAACCGGTTCGGCCCGTCCTTGACCAGTTCGACAGCGCGCCCGTTCAGCGACATGGTGGCGTTGTCGGTCACCCAGCACAGATCGCCGGTCGGCCGGGATGCGTTGTTCGCCGGGTCACCGTCGACAGGATCGGTGTCTTCCAGGCACGGACGGTAGGACCGTTCGATAAACCCGGGCCACATGTCCCAGCCATCGCCGATCCACGACCCTTGGCTGTTGGTGTTGACCGTCCGTCCGTCTACCGCCTGGGACGAGTAGCCCAAGGCCAGGCTGGGTTGGGGTCCGGCGACTCCTGGCACCATCCGTAGCGGGTACGACCAAGAGAACGCACCGGTTTGCTGCGAGACCTGCCAGGTAGACGCCGGACTTAGGCTGGTAGCGGAGTAGTCGCCGTTGTCTCCAGCTGGACCGCCAGCTACCGCCAGCACGGTGAACCCGCCATCGGAGGACAGCGGCACAGTTGTTGCGAGCACGCCGCTGTCGTGGTCGTTGCTCGTCGGCAGCTCCGTTAGGGTCCGGCACGTCGCACCGCCGGCCATGCTTCCCGAGCCGCAGTCGTCGAGCGCCACCACCCGCAAACGCGAGGACCAGTCCCCTCCGTACGCCCGACGGAAGCCCGAGTAGTCGATCTCCACATTGACGTACGTCGGCTGCGCAACGGCGTCGCGCTGGGCGAACTCCAGCAACAGGCCTCCCACCCCCATGGACATCGCTTGTTGGTGGTCATGGACCCGGACGACGACCTGTCGGGGCGCTCGCGCGACAATGGGCACCTGCGCCGCGGCGCGCCCGCTGGCGGTGTAAATGGGAGTCGGCCTGACCCGCATGCGCAATCCCCCCACCAGCACCCAGCCTGAAGAATCGGCGTTGACCGTGACGAGGGACTCTCCACCCTGGGGCCACACCACTTCCGGAACGCCACTGACAATCGCGCCGACAGCACCGAACTCGGGCCGCGGCGAGCCAGTGACCTCGGCGACGTCCAGGCTCTGGGCATCCGGTGGTGCCGGCGCATTCCACTCCTGTGGCCCCGCTCCTGCCGGCACGGCAGCCAGCGTCGCCACCATCAGCACCGCCAGTGGCCGTGCAATCCGACTAGCCAGTGTTCGGCGCTCCCGCCGATCGGACCCGACCGGACGATGCTCAGCCGCAACCTGAACGTTCACCGCGACCCTCTCCCTCTGGCTGCTTCTCTCATGCATCCCGGCGCGGCTATCCGATTCGCTGCGCGTTGTAGAGATCGGACACCTGCTGACTTGTCAGTGCGGTCTGGTATGCGCGTACCGCATCGATCGTGCCGGTAAAGAGGTTCGCAGCACCCATCCATCCGATGCGTAGAGGGGACGTCGCTGGCCCTCCGGCAGCTTCGGTTTTGACGCCATCGAGTACTCCGTTGACGTAGATCCGCAACTCACCGGCCTCGGCGTCGAATACACCCGCTACGTGGGTCCAGACACCCGCCTTCGCCAGTGCGGCCGATTTCACGACATACCAGGTGCCGTCCTGAGACCTGGTTCGGAAGGACCACTTCCCGGACGAGTCGTAGGAGAGGGCGAACGCCGAGTGCGTGTCGACGCCGGTCTCCTGTACGACGTACTGGCTATGGGCCGTCAGCTCCTCCAGCCGCACCCACGCCGTAACCGTGAACGACTGGTCACTTAGGACCACGGTGTCGGAGGTCTCCAGCTCGCCCGGGGCCCCGCCATAACGCATTCCGGGCGTACCGCCGTAGCCGTCCGCTGTCCAAGCGGCCCCGCCGTAGAACGAAGCGTGATTCCCGAGGCCCGACGAATCTGCCGCAACCGTTCCGGAGCCCTCGTTGAGATCCCACTGTCCGATAAGGACTGGATCGGTCGGCTCCGGCACCGGCGGGCAGGTCGCGTACCGGCATTGCAGGAAGACGTGCTGGAGCTCAAACTCGTTTAGGACGCGCTGGTGCACGCGCACTTCGTCCACCTTCCCGGACCAGAACCCACCGTCGCGGGCTCGCCCGATCCGGAACGCACCTTTCGCTGCCCAGATGTCGGGAGCGTCGGCCTCCGCCACCGCCCCAGGTGGAAACTCCCCGCTGTTCGGGCCACCGTTCACCCAGATCCGGATCTTGCCCGCCGCCCGGTCGTAGACGCCGGCCAGGTGGGTCCACTCACCGGCGGGAGACGAGCCGGCAGCACACGCCGCGGTGTCCACACCGGACGCGGAGTCCTCGCTGCGCACGGCGAAGCACCACCGGGCCGAGGTGGCGTCGTAGTAAAGGCGCGCGGCATCGGAATGCTGCCCGAGTAGTGCTGCGACGGTGCGACCCTGTGAAAGGACCGTTGGAAGGACCCAGGCCGTGATGGTGAACCCAGCGGCGTGATCGGTGGCCAGCGCCGGTGGCACCTCGACATAGCCGGTGAGACCGTCGAGCGAGACGGCCGTACCGGAGACGGTTGGATCATCGGGATTGATGCCCGACGCCACCCACGACGAGCCTCCGACGAGCGTTCCTGTGTAGGCGGCGTCACCGGTGGTCGGGATCGCCTTGTCCCCGGAGCCTTCATCGAACTTCCAGTACGCCACATCGGTTGCCTGTGGGCGCACCAGGAAGGGGTAGCCGCGCGATGGGGACGTGTTGCCAGCCCGATCGACGGATCGCACCTCCAGCTCCTGCAAATGGTCACCGGGCGGGGCAAGGCTAGCGGTGTGGGTTTGGCCGGCATTCACCGTCACGGTGTTCCAGTCGCCGCCCAGCCATCGCCACTGGTAGGCGGTGACGTCGGTCGAGCCCGCTGGCCCGAAAGTGAACGCGCCCGGCCATCCCGCGCGTCCGTTCCAGGTGCCGGCGTCCTTGTGCAAATAGAGGTTGGAGGAGACCGTCGGGGTAGCCGGCGGCGAGGTGTCAATGGTGAACGAGTACCACGACGACCATGAGCCGTCCCTGCCGTACTCGTCATCGATCGACCGCACCCGCAGCCGGTACGACCCATCAGGAAGGGCCGAGGGTGGTCGCCAGGTCTGTTGCACATCCGCGGGAGCATTGGCGACGGTGCCCGACGCCAACACCGAAGTTTGCCCGGCCGGGTGCACCTCGAAGACCAGATCGGTGTCGTCGTCGTACGGGTGTCTCGGCGTTGCCCGGAACGTTGGACGAGCGTCGTTCACCATAGCCGGCGAGGCACAGCCGCCCGCCGGATAGCAGCTCACCAATCGCACATCTGTTGGTACGCTGGGGCCCGACTTGTCGATCGAGAAGTAGAACCAGTCTGACCACGGCCCATACAAACCCCAGGAGTCCCGGCCGCGCACCCGCATGCGGTAACTGCCACCATCGTCCAGCCAAGGTCGCCGCAGGGCTATCTCGCCGGACTTGATCACAACCGAGCTGTTATAGACCCGAGTGTCACCCTGCCACACTTCGAAGTACGCCCGAATGTCGTGGCCCTCTGGATCGGTGATCTTCGCCTGAACCCCGGCACCACGGTCTCGAACTACCACTCCCGAGCTGCACGAGCCTTCACAGAACTCATAAACCTTCACGGCGGTTGGTTTCGCCGGGGCCCGGTTGGCCGTGTATTTGATGTATGCATAGGGTCGTTTTGTGGCGGCCTCGGACGACCGGAACCGCTTCCAGCCATCGGAGTCGCTCTCCTTAGCCGCTCGCAGGCCGATATTTACCGTTGTTGAAGAGGCATCTCCCGTAATGTGCCGGAACGCCCCGTCGGCGGGGATGTAGACCCACCCGTCTGAGCACGACGAGTTGTAGCCGCGGGTCTGGTCGCTCAACCCCACACGCTCAATCCAGGTCGGCTGGTTAGTCCACCGAGCGGTGCGATTGACATAGCTCGTGCGCCACGCCTCCCAGCGTGCGGACCGGCACGACCACGACCACCACTCCCACAGGCCCAGCGTCGCCTCGGTCACGGTCGCGCCGTGCAGGAAGTCCATCTTGTGGAAGCTCAAGAACGATCGAGCCTTGTGCGAGCCACCGTCGTAGGTGCCGAGCTTCAACTCATTGGCCCCGGACTGGTCAGAGGTCCAGCCGGTCTGCACGAACGCGTCGAAGGCCGGCCCCTTGCTAATGGTCGGGTCGATCACCACCGGGAACTGGAGATTCGGATCGGCCAGGAACTCAGGATCCAGCACGGTGACCAGCTCCTGGGCTCCGTTCTCGTCCTCGCGCAGCTCGAGCATCACCGGAGCCTCGCGCAGGTGCTCTTGGGATACCTGATCCACCTGGGCGTCCCACATCCGCCCTGGCGGGACATACATCAGCTCTTCGCCCAGCGCTCCTTTGATCAACAGCCCGCCGGTGCCGTCAGACTCGATTTGCAGGCCCTCCGAGCGCAACGGATAGGTGATCGAGCTGGCATGCTCTAGCCCGGCCCGGTCGTGCACCCACAGACTCTGCTCGAAGCCGGTCGGTAGAACGGTGACGGCGAGATCCACGCCCGGCCGTACCCTCGGCCAAACCACCGTGGTGTCGCTGACGTATGGGCCCGGGAGTGGGCCGCGCCATCCTAGGGCGAACTGACCTTCGCCTACCGCCATCGACACGAGGTCGTGGTCACCGGCCGTACTCTGGGCACCCGAGAGCACCAAGCGGTCAGGGTGGGCAACCGGAGCGAGGGAGCCGTCCGGCTGCGTCACGACCGTGAGGTCGACATCGACCCATTCCCCGTTGCGGAGGAATCGTTCCGGTGCAACGTGGACTTTCGCCTCGAAGGTCCCGTCGGGCATAGCCCACGCTTGAGTCGTTTCGGTCCGTTGGGAAACAATCTCGACCGGCTCCCCAGTCGCGACCGCCATCGCCGACGCCTGCCACTCCGGCGAGAGTTCCAGTTCTTCCGTCGAATCAGGACCGAGGTCCAGCTGGTCTCCGCTCGGATCGCTACTGCCCTGAGGCTCCTGCGTGGGCTGCACGGAGGTGCTTACGCCTCCTACGGCGAACGTCTGGCCGGTCGACGTCGCCGCCGGCCCGCCTGCCGGCGCTAAAGGCACGGCTAGCGACAGTGCCAACAACCCTGGCCAACCACCGCGAAGAGCCATGGTCCCTCCCGATCCGTCACGGATGGTTCATCGATCACGTGCCGGATTAGGACCGGCAACGGCGGCCCGGCCATCGTCAGCGAGCGGCCGGCGTACGTTGACCCGGCCACGCGACGACGTGCCGAAAGACCAGAACCAGCTATGTATGGATATAGGCGATATGGGCGTGGGTCGGTCCCCGCATGTAAACGCTCGCGTTTGGCAGGATCGACAACAAGGAACGGCGGTGGAACTTCGCCGGCACTTCACCGCGGGAGTCGCCGTACCGCGACTCGGCGACGCCACCCTGAGGGCGCGCCGAATGTCCCTAACATGGCAGTGCCGACTCATTGATGCCCGCTTGCATGGGGGGACCTAAATGTTTGGGCAGTTGGTGCGGACCTACCGGCGCCAGCTCGGCATGTCCCAAGAGGATCTCGCTCAGGCCGCCGGTCTGAGCGTGCGCGGCGTCGGCAAGATCGAAAACGACCGCGTCCACGTACCGAGGCCAGCGACCGTGCGCATGTTGGCGAACGCACTCGGTTTGACTGGCGCGCAGCGCGCGCAGTTCTTTCGTGCCGCCACATACGTGCAGGCTGCACCGGGATTAACCGTTCCGCGTCAATTGCCCGCCAACGTGCCCGGCTTCACCGGTCGGCTCACCGAGCTCGAGAAGCTCGACGACATACTGCTCGGTCAGGGGGACCATGGCTCGGCGCTCGTGATCTCTGTAATCGGCGGAAGCGCCGGCGTCGGGAAGACCGCGTTGGCGATACATTGGGCACACCGATGGGCCGACAAGTTCCCCGACGGCCAGCTTTACGCCAACCTGCGCGGCTTCGCACCTTTGGGTGCGCCGGCTGACCCGGCCGCCGTCGTGCGGGGCTTCCTCGACGCCCTAGGCGTGTCCCCGGCAGGGATACCTGCGGACACAGAAGCGCAGTTCGCGCTTTACCGCAGCATGCTGGCCGACCGGCGAATGCTCGTGCTGCTCGACAATGCCCGCGACGCCGACCATGTACGTCCTCTGCTGCCCGGGTCAGCCGGCTCTGTCGTACTGGTGACCAGTCGCAACAGGCTTTCCAGCCTTGTCGCGACCGAGGCGGCCCGGTCATTGACGCTCGGCGTGCTGACGGATGCGGAAGCGCGGGACCTCCTGGTCAGCCGTCTCGGCGCGGACCGCGTCGCGGCCGAGCCACGGGCGGTCAACGACATCATCGCCCGATGCGCTCGCCTGCCGCTGGCACTGGTTATAGTCGCGGCTCGCGCGGCCATCCATCCCGACTTCCCACTCATGACCTTGGCCGATCACCTCGGCCAGGACAGCGGGCCTCTCGACATCCTTACCGGCGACGACCCATACACCGACATCCGGTCGGTGTTCTCCTGGTCGTATCGCACCCTCAGCCCGGAAGCGGCTCG
>Ga0079224_100008794_pt1 | contig 13707 bp, 11 predicted proteins | sample Stecom2015_FD_80414 | JGI IMG/M metagenome (GOLD analysis project Ga0079224, IMG submission 80414) | Agricultural soil microbial communities from Utah to study Nitrogen management - Steer compost 2015 | ecosystem: Environmental > Terrestrial > Soil > Agricultural land | place: USA: Utah... | reverse complement strand
ACAGGTAAAGAAAGTAACCGGCTCCAAATCAGCTAAACGTCATGCCCCAGGACAAAAAAAGAAGAGGACTAAAGGGCGATATGACTTTCACTTTAATGATCTTCGGCCCAACAGGTAAATCACTAAATCACCAGCCATTAGCTATTGACGGCTCGAGTGGGAAACCGCGTTGCTGGTTGCGCCCGGTGCTATAGAGCTAGAAATATTGATTAATCATGGAAGCTAGGAGATGCTATATCGAAGCCGAACAGATTGGGCAATGCTATGAGGAAGTATATTCTTATTTTTTCGAGGCAGTGGAAGTGGTCATCGGACAATTATATTAGAAAAATGTTATGAGCAGTTTGTTTGAAATGGATATTTTTATACTCCGTCTGATATATAACAATAAAGTGGATCTGTTTGACCCTATTTTGCTTTTTATAACAAAATCAACCTACTTCATAGGGATAGGTATTATTTTATATTTAGGGTTGTTCGCCTTTTTAAAAAAACAACAATATGCAAGAAACATTTTTATAAACTTGATCTTCTTACTTACAGTGGTAACATTAATCGTGCTCTCGTTGAAATATACGGTTTTACGAACAAGACCTTTTGATTTATATCCCGATATAGTCAATTTATCGCAAGCTAGCAGCCCTTCGTTCCCGTCGGGTCACACTGTGATAGGATTTACTTTGGCATTCGGGTTATTATTTTCACGCCTTAAATGGTTTTATTGTATACCCGTTTTTGTTTGGGCAACTTCTGTAGCCTATTCAAGACTAGCCCTAGGAGCCCATTTTCCATCCGATGTATTCACATCTATTATAATAGCATTCACCGTAATATCAATGTTTAAGATAGTTTCATCGGATAAACGGGTGACAAATTTGATGTTAAGGAATTAGGCCAACAATTTTCGAGTCGATGAGAATGATAAAAAAAATCGCTGTGAAGAATAAACTGGAGCATCAACGACTTATAAAAGTGGCTCCTTTTGACCTTTCTAAAAATATCACCAGACCCCATAAGCACAATGGTTATTTAGAGCTGGTATTTCTGTCTTCAACCTCTGGTCAACATGTTATTGATGGACGAAAGTCTAAAATAGAGACGCCATGCCTGTTAGTTATCAGAAAGGGTAATGTTCATCATTGGGAATTGGCTAACCCGGTAAGAGGATTCGTTCTGTTGGTCAAAGATGAATTTGTGAACCAGAGTTTAGACTTTGAAATCAATAGATTGGTGGATGAAATTAGTCGGCGCGACACGATATATTTTAAAGAAGCCAGCACCATTGAAAATTTATTGGGGATATTAGCTGTTGAGGACAACAAGATCTGTCAAGAAGGTTTGTTTAAGGTGATCTTGACCAAAGCTTTGGAGAATACAGCAAGCTCGAAACCAAGCAAAACGAAGCAACAAAATATATATGAAAGGTTTTGCGGATTGCTTAATCAGGATGTAAGAGTTATGAACCAAGTCGCTTACTATGCTGCCAAGCTGCATACCAGTCCCCAAAATCTGAGCATGGCTTGCAAGAAAAACACAAATTTAACCGCTTCGGAAGTGATCGCCGGATACATTATTAAAGAAGCTAAGCGATTGCTTTTCTACACGAGCAATTCGATATCCGAAATCGCGTATGAATTAGGGTTCTCTGACAAATCCAATTTCTCTAAATATTTTAAACGATACACCGGCATCACGCCAACAGCATTTAAGAAACAAGAATCCTAGAACTCCCTTTCTCCAAACTCACTCTTTGGTAGTTTTAATATCTGGTTTAACTTGTGGAGATTAAAATTCAGATTAACTAAAAGCACATTCTTTTCATAAATATAATTTGTCGTCGTATAGAAATCATTGGAGAATGTTGTGATCCGTTGTTCATTTACCCCCCACTTACCAAGCTCCATAAACTGCCATTGTAATTGCGTTGTAATAGCTCCTTTCAAGAATACCTTACTGAGGTTAAAATGAGGGGTAAAAAATCTGGAGTCAAGACCTTGTACAGTCGGTCTTTCTGAGAGATAGTTAATCTGTAGCCCCGTACTCCAACTTTTTGGTAAATCTGCTTGGATACCGGCATTGATGGAGTACACCCAATCTTGATTTGTTCTCGCTTCTTGGTAATCCAATATCTGTCCTGAAATTTTATAATGATATACGTTAAGGCCTCCGTTGACTTTCAACCAGGAAAATGCTTTGACTTCCCCTCCAAATTCTACACCATACCGGGATGCATAATCTGCATTCGTGAAAACACGGTGAAGGATGGTGTCAGCATATATAGAATTCACCCGTTGGATCGGATTTTGGGTATGTTGATAGTAAGCATTTAAAAAGATACTACCTGCGTTTAGCTTCCTTACGATCCCTGTTTCTACATTGGTAGTGAATTCCGGCAACAATTCGGGATCTCCCTGTTCAAGCGTTTCTGAATGTTCACGTTCAGGAATGGGGTTCAGTTCAAAGTTATTGTTTCGCTGGACTCTTCTTGCTGCTGTTAATTTCCATGACCAACCGGTTCCTAAATCATGCATTAAATTGAAAGTAGGGTATAGTTGATGAATAGAATATGGGTATTCTTGATTGGTATTTAATAATGTTAGATCACGTTGATAATATTCATAACGTAAACCTAATGAAAGCTGTGTATTCGTGAAGTTGCGGTTGTATTGGCTAAAAAAAGCATGAACTCTATTGGTTGCATTCAATTTTCCTGTAAACTCCGGAATCAATTTCAGGTTATTTTTGCCATTTTCCGATGCAAAATATTCGAAATTACCTTTCTGCTTATCATTTCTTAATTGATACCCCGTTAGTAAATCTGCATTTTCGAGTTTCCAAACATGCTGTAAAGAAAGCCTTAGCCCATGCAATGGATTGGTATAAGTGTTATGTGTCCATTGTATCGTATCGGTTCCATTTTCGATATTCCCATTTTTAGTCGAACCATAAATGTCGGCATATTCATAAATGACACCAAGCTGTAGAGAATGAATAGTGCTTATTTTGTATTGGTAAACGAAATCCAATAGATAAAATTCTCCCTGTTTATTTTGAAGATTGGGGTTAAAGTAGTTTGTTCTGGATAGCTCTTGGCCGGTAGACGGCTGGATCGTTCTATTGGTATAATGAATATCGGCAATCCGGTCCTGAAATCTTCTGGATGCCAATACACCTAGATTTACAGAATGCCTGTCGGACATTTCATAGGCACTATTCAATCTGATTCCAAAATTATACTTATCAAAACTTCGCTCACCTCTGGAAGGAAAGAAGGTTTGTCGGTCTCCGATGACGGTGTTGACATTACCATCTCTAAATCCTGCATTGTCATTCCTTAGGTAGTTCGCTGAACCATTCAGCTCCAGTTTACCCTGTCTGTACTGGAAAGCAATATCACCCCCAAAGCGCTTTTGGCTTTCACGGTTGTCGTAATCGTCAATACTCGGCAATCCTCCTTGGAGGTTTAGTATCCAGGCAAATCCATTCGCCGCAGACTTTTTAGTTTTTAAGTTGATGATTCCACCTTTGCCATCGGGATCAAATTGGGCGGTAGGACTGGTTATATATTCCACCTCTGCGACGTCGTTGGCCGCTATTTGGGTTAGTATCGTTGCCGGATCCAGAAATGACGGTTTTCCATTGATCAGCACAATTATACCGGTATTGCCCCGCATACTGATATTTCCATTGGCATCTACGGCGGCGGAAGGCAAGTTCCTAACAATATCCAATGCAGTCCCCCCAATTGCATTCTTATATTGGCTGGCTTGGTAAGTCTGTCTGTCGCTACCATGTTTCTGTCCCGCCCCGCCAGCTGTGACTGTCACCTGCTCCAAACTGTTATCGGCACTGGAAATAAGGATGGAACCGAGATCTATTATCTTCGGGCCCTTGACTTCTACCATAACTACCTTTTGATTATAACCGATGAATTTTATTGCTAGGCTGTATTTTCCATTATTTAGATTAGAAAAACTAAAATTTCCCGCCGTATCGGTTATCATACCGTCGACAACGTTATTGTTGACATCCAGTAAGCCGATGCTGGCGTAGGGAATTGGAGTGGACGAAAGAGAATCTTTAACAATACCGGAAAGTTTTGAATTTTGTGCGTAAGCTGTTTGAAATGACACCAAAAAGCAGAGCACAATAAAAAATCTTTTCATAAAACATTGTAGTTTTGCCAAAGATAGAAAAGAATGATAAAGTCCGGCGGAATGATTTAAAATAATACCATTGTTTTTTCAAATAGACCTTTTTGTTTAAATGTCTTGTAATTCCGGTAAAAAATATTGACGTCAAATTATTAAAAAAATTTGCGTACACCAACTTGTTATCGTAATATTGCGACACATAAAACAAAGTATGGGACTTACTAAATCGGAAATATTCACGGACGAGCAAAACAGGTTGGCATCACTGTTTAAGGTTTTGGCACACCCTGCGAGGATTGCTATACTTCAATATATTATCCATCAAAATGCCTGTATCTGTAATGATTTGGTTGAGGAATTAGGCTTGGCACAGGCTACTATTTCGCAACATTTAAAGGAATTAAAGAGCATCGGTATCATTCAGGGAACAATCGAGGGTAAAGCCGTCTGTTATTGTATTGACGAAAATATCTGGAGACAAATCCAAAGAGATTTCAACGCTTTTTTCAATCAGGAAGTAAAAGTAAACAAGTGCTGTTAGCCGTATTTTTTTAGCATTTAACATCGTTATATTGCGATATATAATTTAGTAAATCATTTCAAAATTTAAAAAGATGAAACTATCAAAAATCAAAGAGATCTTACCAACATTGGATAATGTTGAATTTCAGTTGGAAAACGGAACATTCGTACCCGAACATTTCCACGTTACAGAAGTAGGGCAAATAACCAGAAACTTTATCGACTGTGGTGGGGTAATCCGTTCAGAAAAAGTCGTCAACTTTCAATTGTGGAACGCCAACGATTTTGAACACCGGTTAAAGCCCACAAAACTATTGAACATCATTAAATTGTCCGAAGAAAAATTGGGTATAGAAGATGCAGAAATAGAGGTGGAATACCAAACCGAAACGATCGGGAAATATGATTTAGACTTCAATGGCGAAAACTTTGTTCTAAAGAATAAACAAACGGCCTGTTTAGCGGAAGACGCCTGTGGTATTCCGGTGGACTTGCCTGCCGAACATGTAGGAAAGCAAAAGGTAAAATTATCGGAACTGAACAGTGCTTGCTGTACGCCAAATTCAGGCTGTTGCTAAAATCAAAAAAACAGTCATTATGTATAAAAATTTAACCGAAACGATTGACAGAATTGTTTCTAATCAACATATCAGTGAAAAACGCAAAACTGTATTGCAACCGCTGATAGATTTCATACAGCAAAAGGTAAACAACGGACAGGAAATAAATCTTAATTTCATCTGTACGCACAATTCACGCCGGAGCCATTTAGCACAGGTTTGGGCACAGGCAGCAGCAGCACATTTTAATATCCCCAATGTGCTTTGTTATTCGGGCGGAACGGAAGAAACGGCACTATTCCCGAAGGTTGCGGAAACCTTAACAAATCAGGGGTTCAATATTTTGAAAATTACGGAAGCGGATAATCCTGTTTACGCCATTAAGTTCAGCGAAAATGCTTTACCTATAATCGGTTTTTCAAAGAAATACGATAGTGCTTTCAATCCCGAATCGGCGTTTGCAGCTATTATGACCTGTTCACAGGCAGATGGGGGCTGCCCATTTATCGCAGGTGCGGAAAAACGAATACCTATCACCTATGAAGACCCCAAGATTTCGGACGGAACGTCAGAGCAGGCAACAGTATATGCGGAAAGAAGTTTACAGATAGCTACTGAAATGTTCTATATTTTTTCAATGATAAAAAAATAACCGATGCTGCCCAAACTAAAGTTTTTCGACCGTTATCTGACCTTATGGATATTCCTTGCAATGGCAGCAGGCATAGGATTAGGGTATTTCTTTCCGGGTATTTCCAATATTACCAATACACTTTCCGTTGGGGCTACCAACATTCCTTTGGCAATAGGGCTGATACTGATGATGTACCCGCCATTGGCAAAGGTGGATTATACCCTGTTGCCCAAAGCGTTCAAAGATAAAAAGGTAATCGGTATCTCCTTATTGTTGAATTGGGTCATTGGCACTTTGCTGATGTTCGGTTTAGCCGTTCTGTTTTTGCGGAACGAACCCGACTATATGACGGGCTTGATACTGATAGGCCTGGCAAGGTGTATCGCAATGGTTATCGTTTGGAGCGACTTGGCAAAAGCCAACAGGGAATATACCGCTATGCTGGTAGCCCTGAACAGTATCTTTCAGATACTTTCATACAGTTTCTTGGTATGGTTATTCATCAATGTATTGCCGAGCAAGTTAGGCTTAGCAAATTTCAATGTAAGCGTTTCCATGAGCGATGTTACGGAGAGCGTATTGATATACTTGGGCATCCCGTTCTTAGCGGGATTTGTGAGCCGCTACACATTGGTCAAGTCCAAAGGCGTGGAATGGTATAACCGGAAATTCGTACCTAAAATATCGCCCATCACCTTGTATGCGTTACTGTTTACCATTGTACTGATGTTTAGTCTGAAAGGTGACAAAATAGTGGAATTACCAATGGATGTGGTAAAAGTTGCAATACCGTTAATCATTTATTTTGTACTGATGTTTTTCGTGAGCTTCTTTATAAGCAAATCCTTGAACGTACCTTATGATAAGAATGCTTCCGTCGCTTTTACGGCAACAGGTAATAATTTTGAATTGGCCATTGCGGTGTCTATTGCCGTATTCGGTATTCATTCGCCACAGGCATTCGTGGGCGTTATCGGTCCACTGGTGGAAGTGCCTGTATTGATACTATTGGTAAGAGCGAGTTTGTGGATGAAGAAGAAGTATTACGGGTAGCATTTCCTATCCTTTGCTACACTAAAACATTCAAGATATGAAATGTGACATATTCAATATTTGGACAGCTTATCGTCAGGATATAAAAGGCTATGTGAAAAAAATGTGTCACTGATGAGGATGATGTTAAACTTTGATGAGTGGATTGTGAAATCTTTCTAAAATCAACAACAATCAAGACTGTTCAGGAAGCGGAAAAAGCACAAATAGTTGCTTCGCCAACAATAAGAGAGGGCAATTTGGATTGATAAATTAGAAATTGTACTTTTACAATCTCGATGAAAAGAACAGTAAAAATATCATCCCAAGTTACTCCGCCTTGATATAGGCTCAACTGTTAGTTTTCCCAATTTCTTTTTATTGGTTGCTTTGCTATACCCGAAAGGTTTATCGCCTGTTGGCATTCATTATCGTATATTTTTTTTAATTCTATATTCTTATGCAGAAAATAATCAACCTATTTGATTTTAAACAAAAAGTAAATTATAAAAACGAAATTTTAGCAGGATTAACTGTTGCGATGACGATGATCCCCGAGTCTTTATCCTTTGCTATTCTTGCGGGCCTCTCACCTTTAACAGGACTGTATGCCGCATTTTTAATGGGATTGGTAACGGCGATATTAGGCGGAAGACCCGGTATGGTTTCCGGAGGAGCCGGGGCCACCGTAGTCGTATTGATAGCCCTTGCAGCGTCTCACGGTGTGGAATATCTTTTTGCAGCTTTGGTGTTGGCGGGTATTCTACAGTTGCTGGTAGGCGTTTTTAAGCTGGGCAAATTCGTTAGATTGATACCACAACCGGTTATGTACGGCTTTTTAAACGGTCTTGCCGTAATTATCTTTATGGCGCAGGTAGCACAGTTCAAAGTTTTTGAAAACGGTGTTGAAACCTGGATGGAAGGTACTGCACTATACATTATGTTTGGACTGACCTTACTGACTATCACCATTGTTTTTATACTTCCCAAGTTTACCAAAGCCATTCCAGCCTCTTTAGTAGCCATTCTTATTGTTTTTGGCATTGTCTATTTTTTTAATATCGACACCAAAAAAGTAATTGACATTGCCTCTGTAAGCGGATCTTTGCCCTCATTCCATCTTCCTCAAATCCCTTTAAACCTTGAAACAGTAAAAATCATATTCCCTTATGCTTTGGTAATGGCAGGCGTGGGACTTATCGAAAGTTTATTGACATTGAACATGGTGGATGAAATAACCAATACCAAAGGAAAGTCTAACCGTGAAGCTATGGCGCAGGGTATTGCAAATATTACCAATGGCTTTTTTGGAGGAATGGGCGGATGTGCTATGGTTGCACAGACCTTGGTCAATATAGGTGCGGGTGCAAGAGCAAGACTTTCAGCCATCATTGGTGCGCTGACTATATTACTGATCATTTTAGTGGGAAGTCCAGTAATTGAGCAAATTCCTATGGCAGCTTTGGTCGGCGTGATGATGATGGTGGCTATTGGAACATTTGAATGGGTAAGTTTTAGGATCATCAACAAAATGCCTAAACCCGATATTTTCGTAGGTGTGCTGGTAGCAATCATCACTGTCGTATTACACAATCTGGCATTGGCTGTTTTAATTGGAGTAGTTGTTTCAGCCTTGGTGTTTGCCTGGGAGAGTGCCAAACGTATCCGTGCAAGAAAATATGTGGACGACAATGGTGTGAAACACTATGAGATTTTTGGGCCTCTTTTCTTCGGTTCAACCGCGGTTTTTATAGAAAAATTTGATGTACTGAATGACCCGGACGAAGTCATCATAGATTTTAAAGAAAGTAAAGTGGTGGATATGTCTGCTATTGAAGCGTTGAGTAAAATTACGGGCAAGTATCACGCACAAGGCAAAAAGCTACATTTGCGGCATTTAAGTCAAGACTGTAGGCAGCTACTTAAAAATGCGCAAAGCGTAATTGATGTAAATATCATTGAAGATCCAACATATAAAGTTATGACTAATAAATAAAATTCTATCGTCATAAGGCAAGTCCACGGGGGGGAGTAGAACCGACCTTGTAGATAAAACCGAAATTATCTGCATTTGTGTCAATCCCGATCTCACGGATTGGCCTTAATGGCTATGGTATCCCAAAGTTGTCAGCTATATTGGCATTAAGAGCATAAATCATTTTCTTAAGCAGCTATTTCAAACATTCTAATACATAATGCAGATATGATAAAATTTCCAAGAATAAGAACCACCCTCAGCAAAGCAGTTGTCATTCCAAGTTTGATATTCATCATAGGCATCTGCCTGCTATCTGCTATTTTTCCGAAATTTACCGAAAGCCTGCTTAATACGATCAAGGATTTTATTTTCGTTAATCTCAACTACGTATATGTTTGGTCAGTAACCATTTTCGTCCTATTCCTGATTTACCTGATGTTCAGCAAATATGGAAATATCCGGTTAGGCAGAAACGACAGCAAGCCCGATTATTCGTTCTTTTCATGGATTGCGATGCTGTTTGCAGCAGGTATGGGTATCGGGCTGATGTATTTTAGTGTGGCCGAACCCATGCAGCATTATTCCAATGAAGTATTTGTGGGGAATACCACAGTCCAACGTGCCAAAGACGCGCAACTATATACTTTTTTCCATTGGGGCATTCACGCTTGGGCGATTTATGGGGTTGTAGGGCTTTCTTTAGCTTATTTTGCCTATCGCTATCGTCTACCTCTCTCCTTGCGAAGCTGTTTCTACCCATTATTAAAGGACAAGATCAAAGGTCCTTGGGGCAATACAATTGATATTTTTGCCCTATGCAGTACGTTTTTCGGGATTACTACGACATTGGGCTTTGGTGTCGTTCAGATCAATTCCGGTCTGGAAACGTTGGGCGTGTTGCCAGGAAGCAGTTTTGTCTATCAGGTATTGATTGTATCAGTGCTGGTCTGTCTTTCCATTATTTCCGCTGTGAGCGGTGTGGACAAGGGGGTCAGAGTATTGAGCAACATCAACATCGTAAGTGTCATTGCTCTTCTTTTGTTTGTTGTAATTCTTGGACCTACGGTATATCTTATTGGTAGTTTTACAGAAGGAATCGGAACATATATCAATGAATTTTTCAGCCTTACGTTTAACACGCATGTGTATGAGGAGAATACACAACAATGGTTTTATGACTGGACAATACTATATTGGGCATGGTGGATTTCATGGTCGCCATATGTAGGGCTATTCATTGCCAAGATTTCCAAGGGACGGACGATACGTGAATTTGTTGCGGCAGTTTTAATTATTCCCACTTTGTTCAATTTCATCTGGATGTCCGTTTTTGGAAATAGTGCGATATGGTTCGACTTTCATATGGCCAACGGCGCGTTGAGCCGGCTTGCCACAGATCCCGATGCATTGATGTTTCGTTTTCTGGAATACCTCCCATTAACCGAAATAGCCAGTTTTATGGTAATAGCCATTATCATCATTTTTTTTGTAACATCTGCGGACTCGGGAATGTTCGTGATGAACAGCATAGCGACCAAAAACGCCCCGATCTCTCCCAAGTGGCAAACTGCAGGCTGGGGAATTTTACTGGCTACACTAGCGTTAATGCTTCTAAACGCGGGCGGTCTGCAAGCTTTACAAAGTATGACATTGATAACGGCTTTACCCTTCGCGGTTATCATGTTGCTTTTTATCGTTAGTCTTTTCAAAGCCCTGTCCATAGACAGGGATTACTACGAACGTGACTTCTCTGCGACAACCGTTCCCTGGTCGGGCGAGTTATGGAAAGAACGTCTGAAACAGATCGTCTCGTTCAATGATAAAAAAACTGTCCATAATTTTATTGATACGACCGTAAGGGGAGCTTTTTCTGAACTGCAGGAGGAATTTGCCCAAAATAATATCGAAGCAAAAATAAATTTTTACGAAAAACCACAGCGAATAGAGATCGAGATACCTTACGATATGGTGAACAATTTTGTGTACGGCATAAAAAATGAGTCAAGGTTAGTGGCTGATTATCTGTTGGACGAAGATAATCTTCCCGATGTGGAGGAAAACCGTGTTTTTTTTCCAAAATCCTATTTTGGAGATGACCGCGATGGTTATGATGTACAGCTCTTTACCAAAAATGAGCTCATATCCGATGTATTGAAACATTATGAACGATTTATCGAAATTGTTTCCGAAGAACGGAACAAAATGTTCATCAGCAGTAATACCAACCGGAACTTAAAATAAATGACGGCCAAATGGATAATTCCAGAGGCTACAAATGTATTGATGGATTAAAAGTTCACTATACTTTTTGACAAGGATTCTTTTTTTCTTATATTTCCAAATAGTTGAACCCCAAATCGAATAACTATGATGTTGATAGAACAAATACAGAAGATTGCAACAGAGCGAAGCTCCCCATGTGTGAGCATATCGCTGAATACGCATCGCACACGTCCCGACAACATGCAGGATAGTATAAAACTAAAAAATATGCTGAACGAGGCAAAGGAGCGGATTCTTAACGAATTTGACAAGCGGTCCGTCGCTCCACTGCTGGATAGAATTGAAACAGTTCCATCTCGGATAGATATCAGCCATAATTTAGACAGTCTGCATATTTTCTTATCCAATCATACAGAGGAAATAATCCGGTCAACATGGCCGTCTTCAAATGAGGGCGTGCAGATTGCGGATTCCTTCGCCGTCCGTCCGTTGATCAAATCCTATAACAGAAGTGAGAATTACTTACTGATGATCCTTTCACAAAGTGGCGTGCAGCTTTATGAAGCTGTAAACGATGGCATTGTATCCGAACTTGAAAACGAGGCCTTTCCCTTTCCGGAAAACCCACACTACATTACCAATGCCAAAACGGCCAGCGATCCCAAGCAAGTGGACAACATGGTTCGTGAATTTCTAAATAAAGTGGACAAGGCTCTGTTAAAAATACATGTGGAAACAGGTTTACCCTGCGTAGTGATATGTACGGAGGATAATTATAGCCGTCTGCAACAAGTAGCCGATAAGCCGTCTATATACATCGGACATGCACCAATCGATTATAACAATACTCCTCCACACCATGTAGTACAGCAGGCCTGGACGATTATGAAGGCGTTACAGGAGCAACGTCGTACAGCAGCCGTAGCAGAAGTAAAATCTGCCATTTCACAGGCTAAAGTTCTGACCGATATACAGGAAATCTATCGGGCGGCGATCGATGGCAGAGGCGATCTTCTGGTTGTAGCGCAGGAGTTTACACAGCCCGTTAAGGTGATTGACGAACGTAATATAGAATTGGTCAATGATGCTGAAGGTTCCGCGAACGTTGATGATGTTGTTAATATCATCACATGGGAAGTTCTTTCCAAGAAGGGTCGCGTTGTCTTTACGGAACAGGAGAAATTACAAGATCTTGGTAAAATTGCCCTGAAGGTCCGGTACTGATCTTAGGATTTTTAAACAACCATATACATGAAGATAAAGATTAAAAATAGATCATAGAACGTTAAAACAGTATAAAAAAGCTAAAAAATGGATAATCTGGAATTTAACAGTATGCAACAACATTGGGATCAGTTTGTTTCTGCCGTAGTTTCCTGGGGCCCGAGAATTGTGATAGGTATTATCTCCGCACTACTCATATACGTGATTGGATCCTGGCTGATCAGGTTAATAGAACGTGTCGCAGAAAAGGCATTCCGAAGACGACAGATGGATATCTCCCTTCAACGGTTTCTTCTCAACCTCATCCATTGGGGGCTTAATATCCTTTTGTTTATTGTGGTGATCACACAGCTTGGTATCCAAACTTCAGCCTTTGTCGCCATGATCGGTGCGGCGGGACTGGCCATCGGACTGGCCTTACAGGGGTCTTTGGCGAATTTTGCGGGAGGAGTTCTGATTCTGTTGCTTAAACCATTTAGGGTAGGAGACTATATTGCTTCTGATAGCGGCGCAGCGGGTACCGTACAGGAGATAGATATCTTTAACACCAAGCTTACCTCGCCACAAAATCAACAGATCGTCGTACCCAACGGGGTATTATCCAATAGTAGCATCACGAATTATACGAGGCTTGGTACACGCCGGACCTGGTTTGACATTGGCGTATCGTATGGTGCCAATCTCAAAGAAGCGAAGGCAATACTGATGGATGTGATCGAAAAGAATGAATATGCACTAAAAGAGCCGGCTCCCCAGGTGGTGGTTACCGAGCTTGGCGATAGTGCCGTTAATCTATCGATCAGGGTAACGACATCCAATGAACATTTCTGGACCATGAACGAGCAGCTAATTATAGACTGCAAAGCTGCGCTCGATAGTGCCGGAATTGAAATACCGTTTCCGCAGCGGGATATCCATATCCGTAAAGAAAGCTAGGAAGAATGCTCCATTGAAGTCTGTAGTGATAGAACGATGATGATAAAATTTATACGTTTCTTTGACCTCCACCGCGGAGAAGACAAGAAAGAAACCGTGTTGCAGAGTGTTATCAGCAATATCTCCTTTCGGGGTGCAAATGCATGGATTCTCGCCTGTGCTATTGTAATTGCGTCGATTGGATTGAATGTAAATTCCACCGCAGTAATCATTGGTGCCATGTTAATATCGCCATTAATGGGACCGATAGTAGGCGCAGGGTTTGCGTTGAGGACATTTGACTTCCCCCTCTTAAAAAAATCGATCAAAAACTTGCTTATAGCGACAGCTATCAGTCTTGTTGTGTCTTTTCTATATTTTACCTTAAGCCCTTTCAAAGAGGCGCAGTCAGAGCTTTTGGCGCGTATCTCTCCAAATATCTATGATGTGCTCATCGCATTTTTT
>Ga0079224_100008792_pt1 | contig 13710 bp, 8 predicted proteins | sample Stecom2015_FD_80414 | JGI IMG/M metagenome (GOLD analysis project Ga0079224, IMG submission 80414) | Agricultural soil microbial communities from Utah to study Nitrogen management - Steer compost 2015 | ecosystem: Environmental > Terrestrial > Soil > Agricultural land | place: USA: Utah... | reverse complement strand
CACCCTCACTGTAGCCAAGCCCACGGCAATTTCGTGCTCTATCCCATCAATCGGCCCGAATCTTGAGTGCTTTTTCGATCACTTTACCTGCTTCGGAAAGCCCCTTGAGAAATGCGGGCTAGCCATCTCATTACCGTCGGCATCGCGTAGGCGACTATTTCGGGTGCTTGTCCACCCGCCGGTGAGCCGGGGTGACGTGGGGTCGCTGATATCGAGTACTTGTAATCCATTTTCCCCTGCTGCGAGGAAAAGTTTCTCTTGCCAGTAGGACACTCCTGTAATACGACAGGGAAGATCGATTAAGCCGATTTCTTCTAAAATCCCGCCATTGTCGAAATGAAAGCCGCGAACCCTTCCGGTTATTTCAACGATCCAAAGTTCATTTCGTTCAGAGTGCACCGTTCCAGCAATGGCGCGGGTCCGGCTGGAAGCCGCCGGGATGGGGGCTCCGCTCTCGGAAGCTTCAAAAAGGAAGAGCCCCGTGTCAGTCAGGAGCAAGAGGTTTGTCTCTTTACTCCACATGGACCATGCTCTGCCGTGAAAGGTGGCTTCTCCGGTGAACACGGGCTTCTTCCAATCATTGATATCGAAGGTTAGTAAGCGGTTTCCCACAGCCACATAGAGTCTTGAGTCGTCCATGTAGTGTGTCTCAGCCTCGCCCAAACTGAATGACGTTCCACTCATAATGCCCTGATCCTTCGAGAGCGAGACCGTGTCGATTTCTCCTTGTATCTGAGGCTCCTCGGGTCGAGTAACATCGACACGAAGGACTACGCCGGCATCATTGAGTGCATGGAGGAAGTTCCCCTCCAGGGAGAGGCTCTTAACTGAAGGGAAAGAGAATGAAGCGACTTCCGCCATTCTCTGAGGTGACGGTGTTCGGATGATTTTGATTCCGTCTGAATCAGCCACATAAAGATGTTCTTTGCCGGCCACGATGGCACTTGCATTCGACGGATGGCCGTCCACTTGACGTGGCTGCCGGAGGTCAGAAATGTCTACTGTTCGAATCAATCGGTTGCTGTCCACTAGAAAACACCTGCCATCTGCAATGTGGACATCCTTGGCCACGACACTTGGATCATAAAAGCCAATCTCTACCGGTCTTATCGGTTCGGAGATGTCAATAATCCGAAGGCCACCTGACTTTGATGCCACGAAGGCCCGGTTTCCTGCGATTTCCACGTCCATTGCCCAGCCCGGGATATCGATCTGTGATATCTCTTCCATTTCCTCTGGATCAGAAACATCAACAATTCGGAGACCGGCTGCCTGGTCGGCAAGGTAGGCGTATCTTCCCTCGACCGCTACGGACACTGGAGCATAAGGTCTATCAACATAGGTGGCTAGGCCATAGAGTCCTTCTGTCTTTGCTTCCGACGGGTTGGAAATATCCACTGAGCGGAGGCCTATCTCGACATTGGCGACGTAGGCCAGATCGTTTTGCACTGCAACACTCCACGCATAGCCCTGGTCGTACGAACCACGGGTTGCGAATCCTATTTCCCTGGGTTCTTTCGGATCAGAGACGTCTACGAGTCGTAGGCCTCCAAAGGAAGCCGCCACCAGCGCCAGGGAATCCTTGGTCTTGACATCCATTGCCTCTTCAAGAATCGGCAGGGAAGAGAGTTGACGGGGCCGTTGCGGCATTGAGACGTCGAAGACTAGTAGTCCGGCCGTACGCGCTGCGGTGTAAAGATAAGGACTGGAATAGGCGACCGCTTCACACCCGTCCTCGGTAGGGATGTTACTGAGTAAGCGAGGCTTGTCAGGACTGGTCACATCCACGATATGCAAACCCGAGGGACCTCCTGCGACAAAGGCGAGCTTGTCTGAAACCAGAATATCCCGGACGGGTGCAGCAAGTGTGATGCTGCCGATCTCGGTCGGTTCGGCAGGATCGCCCACATCGAGAATTACCAGTTCGTCACCCAGTCCCAAATAGGCATATCCCTGCAATTCAGTAACGGAATAGCTTAACGGCAGCGGAGCCCAATCGAATTCGAGGGCAATCTCCTGACTCGGGTTCGTTTCAGTGGTGTCCTCTTCGGTGCTGGAAGGAGGACCGGAAGAACAAGCAGCTATGAGTAACAGGAGGAGTAGATAAAGCCGAGTGCCGAAGGGAAGGATGGCGCTCGGCACCGGAAACCACCGGCGTCTCAAAGAAGGCTCTCGATCGGTGGGCTTAAATGACCGGTAGCTCACGTCGTGATTGTATTGACTGGAAGGAGGCGTTGTCCAGGCGATTTCCATCTTTGACCTGGAACTCGCCAGAGCGAAGTGAGCGTAGCGAATGGAGCTCTAGCCTCCTTCAGGCCAAAACAAAAAGACACACAGGCTTGGCAAAATTCCCCTTTTCAACAAGGCAGAAGAAAGGAGGAAATCGAGTCCTGTGTGTCCTGTTCCATATTATCGAGTTATGAGAGAGAGTAAAGATCCCAGGTATCTTCGATTGAGGATGGTGCGTTTGGCTCAAAAGGAAGGCATCAAGCCCACGGCCCGTCTTTTCAGGACCACGCCCAAGACGGTGCGCAAGTGGGTGCGTCGCTATCAAGAGCAAGGCTACCAGGGTTTAAAGGATCAGAGCCGGGCCCCGAAGTATCCGGCCCGCCACAGTACTGCGGCGCAAAGGCGCAAGGCCGTTCGTATGAAAGAATATTCCAGTTGGGGGCCTGGCCCCATTATCTTGCCCCATTATCTTGCCAGGCGGCGACGCCATTGAGGCCTGTCCCCATTACCTTGAGCGGCAACAAATTGAGGCCTGTCCCATTACTCTGTGTCTCTAGTACCTTGTAACCGATACCTATACCCGCAAAGCGGATAGCTGTAATAGGAGTGGGGTGAGAAGCCGAAGGAGCAAAAAGAAATTTAGAATCGGAATTAAAACCTCAGAGGCGCAGCTTGACGCCAGTCGGTTCTGCGCCCGGGCAGCTTACTGTCGAAATGACTCCCAGGAGCCATTACGTGAGTTCCCAGCCTGAGCGATACTCACGGTACATTAGCTGATTGGCTTCTTCCGAGTTCGTGAACCGACGTTGTCCGGCATCCCAATCAAGCTTCTGATCGATTCGTAAGGCGATGTTACCAAGACAAATTGTTTCACAGAAAGCGGAAATGTCAGGAAAATTGGCATCCGGCTGGCCTTCGCCGCGACAACCGCGAATCCATTGCTGCAGTTCATCGTCCGGTTCAGGAAGACTACGCTGAGGCGGTGTAAACGAACTCATGCGGGTCTTGGGAATCAGGCGGGGATCGTCTCCGCGGAAGCCAGCCAGTATCTTTCCATCATCCCCGATGAATAACAGGCCTTCAACCGGCATCTCCTCCCCATCTTCATCCAGTTCCTTCGGCTTGGGAGGCCTTAAACCGCCGTCATACCAGTACAACGTCACTTCAGGCATATCGTTGCGGGCGGGAAATTCCCAGCGGATCATTGAGGCGCGCGGATAGGAAACTCGGTTAACCTGCTTTTCCCAGAGGTGATCGACAATGGCATAATACTGACTTCGCGAAGCTTCCACTCTGGTCGGTGAGCCCAGACCCAATATCTTGAAAATTTGGTAGAAACTGTAGTGCCCCATATCCCCTAAGGCACCAGCACCGAATTCATACCACCCGCGGAAAACGGCATGCGTCAAGGTGGGATGATACGGACGGTCGGGGACAGGGCCGAGCCACAATTGCCAATCGAGCCCCTCTGGCACGGGAACTGATTCGCGGGGATATTCAGTCATTCCTTGTGGCCAAAAGGGTCGAGACGACCAGTTGTGAACTTCTCGGACTTTGCCAATGACGCCGCTAGAAATCCATTCCTTCAGAACAGGCGTGGACCCGGCATCTGCCGAGCAGAACATCTGAGTGGCCAGTCCGCTTTCCTGTCGCGCCGTGTCGATTGCCAGGAAGGTCTCGTGGAGTACGTTGGAGATCGGTTTATGTGTAATGACGTGTTTGCCCTGCTTCATTGCCGCTAATGCAATGGTTGAATGTAGATGGTCTGGAGTCATAATGTAAACGGCATCGAGTTCATCTTCTTTTTCCAACATCTCTCGGAAGTCACTGTAGGCGGAACAGTGCTCCGGCCGACCCGACCGATTCCGAGTACCATAATAGCGCTGGACAATCTCCTGACCTACTCGACGGCCACATCGACAGCCGTCATCTCCTGCACCCCATTGAGAATCGTTTAAGAAATTCCGAATCTTGTCGCGAATTTCGAAACGTGACCATGGAATATAATCCGTGCTGTCCTCGTTTGGGTCACAGACCGATCGGATATAGAGGCTCTCCTCTGGAAGCGCCTGCATAAGCTGGCGAAGTCCTTGGGTACCGGTTCCAATGTAGCCGACGTTGATTCTCTCACTGGGAGGTATATAGCTCCCACCCAGGACGCTTCGCGGAACAATACTGATGGCAGCGGTTGTCGTGGCTGCATTGCGAAAGAAACGGCGACGGTCGATCTTCTTTACAGACATGAACCCTCCTTTTGTTAACCAGTCATAGTACGGATAGAGCCTGAGAATCAACCGTAAATCACTTTGAACGGCGGCGCTGTGAAAGCGCTGTCGACGATTCGTTGACTGGAATCAGGGGCCTAAAGCCACTTTTGCTACATCACGATTGCTCGGCAAAAGCGGTCATCTGGTAAGAACGCGTGGAGTTTAGGTTAGAATGAGGCATGCTCGACGGAATTCAAAAACACCCCTCCGATATTGCTGCCTCTGCTATGGAGTACGTTCAGTCTCTCGAGTACAAAGAGAAAACACTTCGCTTCCATACCCAAGTTCTCGGTCTGTTTGTCTGTAGCCTTCTGGAGGACTCATCGGCCATCTCCACCGACGATGACGGTCTCGCAACACTTCAAAATAATTGGAGTGACTATTGGGGTGGTTGCATATCCTTTTTCATCGATTTCTGGATTCCACGGCGTCTTGCGGACCCGGGAGAGATAGCCCTTAGAGCCCCGGGTATCATGCGTAAGTGGCTTCGTTGGTGTCATGAGCGGGGCTACTTCGACGCGGAACACCTTCAAAGTTTCCTTTCAGCCGTCCCTCACGGCAAGAGAAAGGAGATTTCCCGCCTTCAGACAGCCAGTGAGCTGCTTTACAGGCTCCATACTCCTGATCCTTATGCTTGGTTACAAGGACAGACCGGGAAAGTCGTATCGATCGAAGCTATCTCTACTCCGGAGGCAATCGAAGATGGATACATGAAGGTGGTGCACCTTGACAAGACTCATGCGATGGTAGAAGACGAAGAGGGGAATCGCTACAGCCCCATACTTCTTGGGCGCGCTCTGGTGCACTATCTTCGAGTCGGTGACATCATAAACATCGCTATCGGGCGATTTGGAAACTCCTGGAAAGTTCTTGAAAGCGGTAACGTTTACTCAGGGGATACTTTCATTTTTTGAAGCTGCCTTAGAGTCCTTTCAGGTTTTTTGGACCTGTTTGTCCAGCACTTCGAGAAGCTTTGTCCGATTGTTGCGGACCCACTCCGGGAAACTCTGTAACGAAGGATAGAGCTGACGGGATCTCGCCATTTCGGCAGCTCGACTCGGAACATACATCCGATAAAACTCGAACATATTAGCCAGGTCGTCCGCTCCCTTGAAACCGAGTTTGGCATAGTCTTCGCGCGGCATATAGTGGTAATAAACAGGTCGACCCAAAATCTCGGAGAGGATTTCAGCGTATTCCGAACATTTAAGGTCAGAGCCTACGATGCCCACAGTTTGTCCATCAAATGGAATGGGCTCTCTGAAAATTTCCCGAACCACCCCTCCAATATCTTCGACGGCTACGGCGGCTAAAGGGGTTTCTCCTTGAGGAGATGCAAAGGCAAACGAACCGTCGTCCTGGGGCTGAGGAGGAAAAGTGAGAAAGTTCTCATAGTAAAAGGCAACATGCACAAAACAACATGGCAAGCCGAGGGTTCGAATCTCCTTTTCCAGCCTCGCTTTGATGTCGAAATGGGAAACGGTCAACGACCCACCACTGATTTCAGCAGCGGAGGGTAAGGAACTGAAAACGAAGAAGGAGACAGCTGAGTTGCGGACTGCTTCGATTAGGTTCCGTCCACGAATCTCTTCCTTTTCGAAATGTTCCCAGTAGTTGGTGACTCCGAAAACACCCCAAACACCCTCCAGTGCCTTTCGAATCGATTCCGTTTGACTGAGGTCTCCCTGTACGATCTCAGCCCCCCTTTTTCTCAGAATCGTTGCCGCCTCCGAGTTGGGATTGCGAGTGAAACAGCGCACTTGAAATCCGCCATCTTCAAGTAGGTGGCGGCTGACACTGCCGCCCTGAGATCCAGTTGCCCCTAGCACGAGAATTGTCTTTTTGGACATTAATCCTACCTCCGATAGTTTTACTGACAGCCTGGTGCAAGACTTTATGTTTCGTTCACTTTTCGTTCAACTTCGCTGGACGGAGCGGTGAGCGGCACCTATTCGATTCTATGAGACTTCGTGCCTGCATTAAAGATCTCCAAGCCTTCAAACCAGAGCTTCGACCCTTCCCGCAGTGACACCGAGCCGGTGCACGGCAAGCTCTTTGTGGTTTTCTTACAGGTAGATACGCTGATCGGGTGAGGTAGATTCGATTGATTATGTGTCACGACTGTGGTAAGTATGACTGGCAATTCTTTTCGTCTATTAGCGTCTCAGGCGGATTCACCTACTAGGTGTGAATCATCAGGGTTTACATTTCCATGACGAGCCACAAACGGCGACTGATTGTATTCTCGGCTGCTTTCCCGGTTTTTGGCACCGTTGTGGTTTTCCTGCTGTTAGCGTGGGGTGATTTTGATCGCGAGATTGACTTTAATGCGGAAGTTAGGCCGATCCTGAATGCGAACTGCACCGTCTGCCATGGTGGTGTGAAAAGAGAAGCTGGGCTCAGTCTGCTTTTTCGTTCCGACGCGCTTCTGCCTGCTGAGTCCGGTAAGCCAGCCATTGTTCCCGGAGATTCCTCGGCCAGTGAACTGATCCACCGTGTTAGCACCCGTGACCCCGAAAAGAGGATGCCGCGCAATGCCGCTCCCCTGTCAGAGGAAGAAATCGAAATTTTAAGGGCATGGATCGATCAGGGGGCCGAGTGGGAGGAGCACTGGGCTTACGTCCCGCCTGAATCCGTCAATGTTCCCAAAGTGAATGATCTGAGCTGGCCCAATAATGAAATCGACTACTTTGTCCTGAGTCGCCTCGAGCAGGAAGGTTTGAATCCTTCTCGTCGCGCTAATTGCGCTCGTTTGATTCGGCGCTTGAGTCTGGATTTAGTTGGTCTTCCTCCCAATCTGAAGGATGTAGAAGAATTCTGCGCAGATCCCGGCCCTCAGACGTATGAACGCATTGTTGATCGTTTGCTGAGCTCGCCAGCCTTCGGCGAGCACTGGGCTCGCATGTGGTTGGATCTGGCTCGATATGCGGATTCAAAAGGGTATGAAGCGGATCTGCATAGGTCTATCTGGAAGTATCGGGATTGGGTTATCCAGGCACTCAATGATGATATGCCCTTTGATCACTTTACCATCGAGCAGTTGGCGGGAGACCTCCTCCCGCATCCGACCGAGGAACAGCTCATCGCGACAGCTTTCCACCGAAACACCATGTCGAATAGCGAAGGAGGGACAGATGACGAGGAGTTTCGAACTGCCGCTGTGATAGATCGAGTGAACACCACTTTCGAAATCTGGCAAGGGACAACTATGAGCTGTGTCCAGTGCCATAATCACCCCTTTGATCCTTTCCGGCAGCGCGAATACTACGAGTTCATGGCCTTCCTCAACACAACGGCGGATGCGGATCGGAACGACGATTGGCCGAATCATTACAGCTTCCCGCCGGAGTATGAAAAAGAGGGACGTCGACTTGCTGCACGCTTGTTTGAGCTCCGTGAACAGCTCCTCGAACTGACAGAAACCGATGAGATCATTGCTGAGAGGAAGGCGTGGGAGGAACGGCTTAGAAAGGTTCTTAAAGTCACCCCTAGACCAGCCAAATTCGAGGGACGCTTAATCCCGGTAAAAATCATCGATATCGTCCAGGTTCCGGCAGATGCTCGATCGCGTGAACAGGAGCTTCTGCTTAATGAGCACTTTGCTTCGGTTTCCGAGTTGCTTAAACCTTACAGAGATGAACTGGATCAGGTGTCGAAACGACTGCAGAAGCTTGAGCCGGTTTTGACGCCGATTATGCAAGAGCTTCCACCCCACCGGACGCGAAAGACCTATATTTTCGAGAGGGGGAACTGGTTGGCGCGAGGCGAGGAGGTCGAGCCCGGTGTTCCGGAAGCTTTGAATCCACTTCCAAAAGGGGAACGAAGGGACCGCCTTGCAATGGCCAAATGGCTCGTGAGTGATGACAACCCACTCACCGCTCGAGTCATTGTCAATCGTTTCTGGAGCGAAGTTTTCGGGCGGGGAATTGTCGAGACGACGGACGATTTTGGAACTCAAGGAGCAAGGCCGTCACACCCGGAATTGCTGGATTGGCTTGCGCTTGAATTCGTCAATGAGCACAAGTGGGGCGTCAAACAGCTTCTGAAGCAAATGGTCTTGTCGGCCACCTATCAACAGTCTTCTGAAATCGAACCCGATTTGTATGAAAGGGACCCTGCGAATCGTTTGCTGTCTCGTGCCGCACGCATTCGACTTTCAGGTGAGCAGATACGAGACCAAGCTCTTTTCGTAAGTGGTCTCTTGAGCAATCGAATGTTTGGGCCAAGCGTGATGCCACCCCAACCCCCCGGTATCTGGGCGAACCCGTACGACAACCGTGACTGGGAGACCAGCGAAGGAGAAGATCGGTACCGACGAGCAATCTATACCTACTGGCGTCGTACGACTCCATATCCGTCCATGGTCACCTTTGACGCGCCTAGCAGGGAATTTTGTGTTTCCCAACGAGTCAAGACGAATACCCCGTTGCAGGCACTCGTACTGATGAACGACCCTGTCTATGTTGAAGCAGCTGCTGCTCTTGCACGACGTATGGCCGACCATTCGACGCGCCCTGCCGAGCAACTCCACTACGGGTATAGGTTGGCACTAGTCCGTGATCCTGACTCAAAGGCATTGGAAGTTTTGACTAGGCTTTACCAGGACTCGCTTCAACATTATCGGGAGCAGGCTGCCAGACCAATATTGCTCGAGACCTCGTTTGACGGGGGATTGCCACCAGCCAAATCTCCTGAACTAGCTGCATTGACGATTGTGGCAAACACCATTATGAATCTCGATGAATTTGTGAATCGTGAGTAATCGTATGACTAAGTATAGAGAAGAAATAGAGAGTGCCCTCCGTTTCGTTACGCGACGTCATTTCCTACGGACTTGCACAACTGGTCTGGGTGCTGCTGCGCTCGCTTCACTCATTGATATTAAGGCCTCTGGTTCAAGTCTAGATACAGACCCTACGAACCCACTCAGGCCTCGTCCTCCGCATTTTGCGCCCAGGGCACGGAGCGTTATTTATCTGCATATGGCCGGAGCCCCTTCCAGTCTTGAGTTGTTTGACTACAAACCCGAACTTGCCCGACTGCATGGCCAGGAATGTCCCCCGTCGCTCCTGGAAGGTAAACGTTTTGCCTTTATAAAGGGGACGCCTAAAATGTTGGGGCCGCAGGCCACCTTCAAGCAGCATGGTGAATCTGGGGCATGGGTCTCAAACCACCTCCCGCACTTTGCCGGCATGGTCGATGAAGTCACGTTTCTCAAAGCCGTTTATACGGATGAGATAAATCACGCGCCGGCACAGCTTTTCGTCCATACGGGGTCACCGCGCCTGGGAAAACCGAGTATGGGGTCATGGGTAGTCTATGGACTGGGTAGTGAAAACGCCAACCTTCCCGGCTTCGTAGTTCTGATTTCTGGTGGGCAGCAGCCTGATGCAGGCAAGAGTGTCTGGGGAACGGGATTTCTTCCCACAGTGTATCAAGGAGTGCAGTGTCGGTCGGATGGAGATCCAGTGCTGTACCTGTCAGACCCGGACGGTTTGCCTCGTCAATTGCGCCAACGTTCCGTTGAGGCCATTAACGAGCTCAATCGTCAGCAATACGAGGACGTTAAAGATCCGGAGATTCTCACGCGGATTGCACAATATGAGATGGCGTTCCGAATGCAGCTGTCAGTACCCGAAGCAATGGACATCAGTCAAGAGCCTGAATCAATACATGCTCTTTATGGTACGCACCCAGGACAAGCATCTTTTGCAAATAATTGTCTCCTTGCAAGAAGATTGGTCGAGCGTGGAGTCCGCTTCGTTCAACTTTTCCATTGGGGCTGGGATAGTCATGGTGCCAGCAAGACCGAAGCCTTGAACCACGGATTCTTAGAGCGTTGTGCTGAAGTTGATCGACCGATCGCAGCTCTTCTCAAGGATCTGAAACAGCGAGGATTGCTTGAAGAGACGCTCGTCGTATGGGGAGGAGAATTTGGTCGAACGCCGATGATGGAGAATCGATCGGGCGATGACAACCCATTTATTGGAAGAGATCATCATATCGATGCTTTTACAGTGTGGATGGCCGGTGGCGGCGTAAAGCAAGGTTTTACCTACGGTGAAACTGACGAACTCGGATACTCTGGAATCAAGGGGCGTGTACATATTCATGATTTGCAGGCCACAATACTCGCATTGCTGGGGCTTGATCATGAAAAGCTCACTTACCACTTCCAGGGCAGAGACTTTCGTTTGACCGATGTTCACGGCCGTGTTGTTCAAGATATAATCGCCTGATGATCGCTCCCTCCTCATCCTTTCAATATCGACTTCCAGTTTGCGGAATTGGGGCCTGGCCCTTTCACCATTTTCTATTCCCTCTATGCTTAAAACTGAGTTACTCGGCAAATGGAGAGAGGCCGGTATTTTGTTCCAAGCGGGTGTTCGCGGAAAGAGGAAGGAATGTGGCGTAACCGTTCACAGCCACGAAAGGGATTAGTTTTCGTAGGCAGTGGCGTTTTACTGGCGTTGGTTTTGTCGGCGGTTCTGGTCCTCTGGATTCAGGACGCAACTTCATCTTCATTTTTTCTGTTTTTCGGCCGCTTGCATCCTGTCGTCCTTCATCTCCCGATAGGGATCCTGCTCCTGGTTGCGATTTTTGAACTGGTCTTTTCGCGGTTCGCTTCAAGTCGTGAAGCGCAAGAGCAAATGCTGCTAATGTTGATATTGGGAGCATTTGCAGCTGTGTTCGGGGCTCTTTCGGGTCTGCTCCTGTCGCAGGACGGAGGTTACGAAGGAAGTCTGATTTCCTGGCACAAGTGGAGTGGCATCTTTGTGGCCGCCTCAGCAGTTCTTGCAGTTCTTGCTAAAGTCTGGACACTCAAGAGTGACAGCAAACAACCGGTCATGGTTTACCGTAGTGTTCTTACCTTGAACCTGGTACTGATCCTGATGGCGGGGCATTATGGCGGCCAACTGACGCACGGGGAGAATTACCTGACCGAGTACCTTCCCGCTCCCTTAAAGAGATGGGTAGGACTGACTGCCGCTGACTCTTCAGGAGACTCCGTCGACATCATGCAAGCGAAGCTTTTTGAGCAGATGATCCAACCGATCTTTTCTACCCACTGCATCGAGTGCCATGGAGAAGGCAAGCAGAGAGGTAATCTTCGCCTAGATAATCTGGAAGCAATTATGAAAGGTGGGGAGAGTGGGCCCGTGCTGAGAGCGAGTGACCCGAATGGGAGCGAGATTTATCGGAGATTGATCCTTCCACTCGACGATGACGAGCGTATGCCTCCGGGGTCACGAAGAGCCGTGCCAATCGTTGATACTGAGATTCTCCGTTGGTGGATCGAGCAAGGCGCCGACCCTGATATGACCGTCGCCGAAGCAGGGACGCCGCCCGCTGCGGTTCAGGCTTATCTGAACCGCCTGGGTGTCGGCACAAGCAGGCAAGAAAGTCCAGTTCTGGCCCTGGAGTTACCTCCGCCTGATCCGGAGGCTGTGCGAATGCTTCAAGAACGCGGCGTGATGGTGACGCCTCTGGCGCAAGGTAAGAATCACCTGAGCGTTCAGGCAAACTTTGTTGGGAGCGAGTTTGGGGACGAGGAGTTGTCGTTGTTGCGTCCGATTGCAAATCATATTGTGACGCTTAATCTTGCTGGGACCGCCATATCGGACCAGGGGCTTGTGGCTGCGTTGGCCGAAATGAAGAATTTGGTCAGGCTCCACCTTGAAAGAACATCAATTGACGGAGAAGGGCTGAAGGTCGTCAGCCAGCTTCCTGCACTGGAGTACTTAAATTTGTATGGCACAAAGGTGGACGACGAAGTGATACCTCATCTGAGCAGTGCAACCGCGTTGCGATCAGTTTATCTCTGGGGAACCGATGTTAGCCCCGGGGCTATCGAGACATTGGCGGTCTCAAGGCCGAAGCTACAGGTAAACGCTGGAGCCTTCGAAGATTTGAACGAATCTTTATCAGGTGACAGTTCAGCGGGTCCAGACGATTCCATAAATGGCCCTACACCTGGTTCGTAGCGGAGAGTGGATAAAGGCCACGGCTTCGTATTATCCCTCCTTGTACGAATCTTTTCGCCCAGAAGTCGCCTTCACCTGAAGAGTTTAGCTTCTATCACGGCTATTTTCGAGCACATCTACCATCCGTTATTGATCTTTGATGCTGAAACCGGGGACCTGATCGCGGCCCTGCTGCGAGCGGGCAATCGAGGAGCAGCGGCCCGAGCTGTCTCGGTATTGCGTCGGATCATCCAGATCCTGCGCCGCCGGGTGGGTGACGATCTTGAGATTGAGATCCAGGGAGACTGCGGATTCGCCACGCCGGAGCTGTATGAGTATTGTGAAAGCGATCAAAGACTGGAGTATACAATCGGTCTGCCGCGCAATCCCCGGCTCGAGCGAAAGGTCGAACAACTGGTCGAAAAGGCGCAGGCAGATTTTCAGAACGAAGGTATCAAGCAGCGACAGTTCACCGAATTCACTTACCAGGCCGACAGCTGGGAGATTGAGCGACGCGTGATCGCCAAAGTGGAAGTGCATGAGCCGGGCCTGAACCGGCGCTTTGTCGTCACCAACCGCACCGATCTGAATGGCGAAGCCCTCTACGACCACTATATCCAGCGTGGACAGACGGAGAACTACATCAAGGCCTTCAAGAATGATCTGGCAGCCGATCGATTGAGCTGCCACCGGTTTGTGGCCAATCAGTTCCGACTACTGCTGCACGGGCTGGCCTACCAATTGCTGCTGGCCTTACGCCGCTATCTGAAAGGCACTGCCTGGTACAAGCTGGAGATTGAGACCTTGCGACGGCGGGTGTTCAAGCTGGGAGCACGGATTCGGGAGACGACCCGGCGGATCTGGATCCACTGCTCGTCGGCTTATCCTGAGCAGGAGACTTTCTTTCTGGTGCTGCAGCGCATCTGCGGGCCGCCCGGCTAGCCGCCTTCCCACTTCCGACAACGTGAATTAAGTCTCTTCCAGAAGATCTGTCTCAAAAATCGAGCTTCGATCCCTGTTTCAGCATATTCCAACCGGTCGCTGGCCTCCTTTCATGCTCTCATCAGGACAAAATTGATTCTAAAGCCGTTTTTGGCCCTCTTCCTCGAAGTTTATGCAACATCCGGGCTAGCCCGCATTTCTCAGTGCGCCGTGGAAAGGCGCAGGTTTTCAGTGGGTGCGAAACCCACCCGGCAACTGTCGCTCCAGCCGGTAGCAATCGGAGCAGTAATGGAGGTAACGAAATTGCT
>Ga0079224_100008791_pt1 | contig 13711 bp, 15 predicted proteins | sample Stecom2015_FD_80414 | JGI IMG/M metagenome (GOLD analysis project Ga0079224, IMG submission 80414) | Agricultural soil microbial communities from Utah to study Nitrogen management - Steer compost 2015 | ecosystem: Environmental > Terrestrial > Soil > Agricultural land | place: USA: Utah... | reverse complement strand
GGGGTGAGCAATATCGTGAGCTACTATAAAAAGAACGTGAATTCGAGCACGGTCAATTATGAGTGTCATGCCGGCGCTTTCGTGACGGGCGTAGCGCTCAGGGGAGATATTGTCCGCTGAGCGTCGCTGCCCGGGACGCTACAATGCGATCGTAAAGCCGCCATCCACGGCCAGCGTCTGGCCGGTGACGAACGATGCCTCCCGCGAGGCCAGGTAGCACACCGCATTGGCAATGTCGTCCGGGCTGCCCCATTTTTGCTGGGGCACCCGGTCAAACAGCCACTGGTTAAAGTCCTTGTCGTTCACCAGCGCTTGATTGAATTCTGTGGCGATGTATCCGGGGGCCACGGCATTCACGGTGATGTGATGCGGGCTCAGTTCCACGGCCCATTGGCGGGCCAGCGCATGCAAACCGGCCTTGGCGACGGTATAGGCGGAAATGTCCTTGCGCCCCTGCAGGCCCGTGATCGAGCCGGTCACGATGATGCGTCCGTATTTTTGCTGCGCCATATGGGCCGCCAGATGGCGACCCAGCGCCCATTGCGCGGTAAGATTGAGCCAAAGCACTGCTTCGAACTTTTCCTGGGGAAAGCTCAGCAGGTTTTCGCGATGCTGCATGGCGGCATTGGCCATGAAAATCTGGATCGGACCGTGGTCCTGGATCAGTCGGTCGACGGTGGCGACCGACTGCTGGATATCTGCCGCATCGAAAGGCGCTTCGATAATATCCAACCCGGCCTGGCGCAAGGTGTGCGCGGCTTGCGACACGGTCTGCGCCGATCGGCCATTGATGACGACCCTGGCGCCCTGCTCGGCCAGCGCGCGTGCGCTGGCCAGTCCGATACCCCGGCTGGAGCCGGTCACCAGTGCAAGCTGATCGTCCAGAGCGAACCGCTTCGGGCTCTTAGAAACTGACATTGGCGGCGCCTTTCAATTGCAGGATTTCCCGAGCCTCATCGGGGCTGGCAATGGGCAGGTTCAGGCCTTCGAGCACTTGCCGTATCTGCGAAACCTGATCAGCGTTGGACTCGGCCAGCCGTTTGGGTGCGATCCAGAGCGAGTCTTCCAGGCCCACCCGGACATTGGAACCCATGCTCGCGCCCATCGTAGCCAGCGGGATCTGATTGCGGCCAGCGCCCAGAATAGACCATTGATAATCCTGTCCGAACAGGCGGTCGGCCGTACGACGCATATGCATCAGATCTTCGGGATGCGGGCCAATGCCGCCCAGCAGGCCGAATACGGACTGAATAAACGGAGGGGATTTGACCAGGCCGCGATCCATGAAGTGAGCCAGGTTATACAAATGGCTGATGTCATAACATTCAAATTCAAAGCGGGTGCCGTTTTCATTGCCCAGGCGCAGGATGGTTTCGATATCCTTGAAGGTATTTTTGAACACCAGATCGCGGCTTTTCTCCAGATGTTCGCGCTCCCATTCATGCTTGAACGTTTTGAATCGGTCCAGCATGGTGTACAGGCCGAAGTTCATGGAGCCCATATTCAGGGAGGCCAGCTCAGGCTTGAACGTGGTGGCCGGGCGCATGCGTTCTTCCACCGTCATGTGGGGGCTGCCGCCGGTGGTGATATTGATGACGGCATTGGTTTCTGCCTTGATGCGGGCCAGAAACGGTTTGAAAAATTCCGGATCCTGGGTGGGGCGGCCGTCTTTCGGGTCGCGCGCGTGCAGGTGCAGGATAGCGGCGCCGGCCCTGGCGGCGGCAATGGCGTCATCGGCAATCTGCTCGGCAGTGACCGGCAAATGCGCAGACATGCTGGGGGTATGGATTGCGCCGGTGACAGCGCAGGTAATAATGACTTTGTGCGGTTTTTTGCTTGTGCTCATAAGGTCTTATCCAGTTTCAGAAAATAGGTTGCGGTTCCGGCGCTGATGCGTTGCCGAGGTTGTGGTGCAACGCGTCGTGGGGCCGTTGTCGGATCAGTGGCTGTCCTGCGCCGCGTTGTCGTTGGCATGTTGCCGCTTGTGGGCGGCCAGCGCCATCAGACGCCGGTCGCGCCAGGCCCGGCGGGCGGCCAGCTCGTTCTGGGGCAGGTCAACCCGGCGTGCCGTTGTAACACTGTCTATCAGCGCGCCCGACCATGGCTGGGTGTCGACCTGGGTTTTGGCCAGTTCCTGGTACAGGGGCCCATAGCGCTGGGCGTAGTCGCGGATACCCTGGGGAGCGTTCAGATCGATGGTTTCGAACGGTCCCATGAAAGACCAGCGCAAGCCCAGGCCATCGCTGACCGTGGTGTCCAGATCCTGCACCGACACATAACCCTGTTCGACCAGCCGGAAGGCTTCGCGCAGCAGCGCGCCCTGCAGCCGGTTCAGGATAAACCCGTCGATCTCCTGCAACACCGTGACCGGCTTCTGTTTTACGGCGGTCATGATGGTGCGGGTGCGCCCGAGTGTGTGTTCGCTGGTCCATGGCGCGCCACATAACTCCACGACGGGAACCAGAGAAGGCGGATTGACCGGATGGGCGACCAGGCAGCGGGCGCGACCAGCCAGCCCTTCGGTAAACGCCGAGGCCGGAATGCCCGAAGTAGAACTGGCCAGAATGGCCTCGGGCGGGGCGGCGGCATCCAGCCGGGCAAAAATGTCCAGTTTGATGTCCAGTACTTCGGGCAGGTTCTCCTGCACATAGTCTGCATCGGCAACGGCCGCTTCCAGGCTGTCTGCGATCCGGATGCGCGCCATGGCGCCCGGCACATCATCGACCAGGCCGTATTGCGCCAATGTCTGCATTTGCTGCTCGATCAGCGTCACCGCCTGTCGGGCCGCTGCGGCATGGCCGTCCCATAGTGTGGTGATGCAACCGGCGCGGGCAAAAACGACCGCCCATGCCTGGCCGATCAGGCCGGTGCCGATGATACTGACTGCAGGAAGAGAAGGGGCATTCACAATGACAGGATTTCCGCTAGAAGTGGGGGCAAGGCATGGGTCATGTTAGCGATCGACGCTGCCAATGCCGGATCGCCCCCGAGATGAAATAACAGGCCGTGTTTACAATTTGCACGCTGACGATTCGGACTCCGGGCCGTAGGCTTCTTCACCCGGGATGGTGGCAGACACTTTAAAGTAATCCCATTCGCCCTTGGATTCAGCCGGTTTCTTTACTTCGTGCAGGAACATGTCATGCACCAGCAGGCCGTTACGCCGCACTTTGCCGTTTTTGATATAAAAATCGTCAATCGGATTGGATTTGAACCAGTCCATGATGGTCTTGCCATCGTCGGTGCCACTGGCGGTGACGGCTTTCAGGTAGGTTTTGACCGCAGAATAATCGCCGCCCTGATTGAAGGTCGGCATGGCGCCGTGCTTTTTCATAAAGGCCTGCGACCAGGTGCGGGACGGTTCGTCCTGATCCCAGTACCAGGGGGCGGTGCGGTACATGCCCTGCGTTGGCTCCAGCCCCAGCGCGTGAATGTCGCTGATGTATACCTGCAGACCGGCCAGGCGCATGCTGGCGGTCACGCCAAAGTCGTTGGCCGCCTTGACCGAGGCGATGAAATCATTGCCGGAATTGGCCAGACCCAGGATTTTGGCGCCTGAGGACTGGGCTTGCAACATGTAGGACGAGAAGTCGGCCGTGCTCAGCGGTACTTTGACGCTGCCCATCACTTTGCCGCCTGACTGACTCACCACCTCCGATGCTGTTTTCTGCAATGCATGGCCGAACGCATAATCTGCAGTAATGAAGAACCAGTCTTTGCCGCCCTGCTTGAGCACGGCAGACGCCACGCCGTAGGCTGTCGCCCGGGTGTTGTAGGCATAGTGCACGGTATAGGGGGTGCAGTATTCGTTGGTGATGGCGGTGGCGCCGGCGCCTACGGAAATCAGCGGGATATGTTTTTCGGCAGCCACGGTGGCGATGGCCAGCGTCGTGGCCGAATTGGTGCCGCCGATAATGACGTCGATTTTATTCTGGTCGATCCAGGCGCGCGCCTTGGAGGCCGCCAGATCGGCGCGGTTCTGGTGGTCGGCCGTCACAAGCGTGATTTTGTTGCCATCGATGGCGCCGCCGACCTCGTCAATCGCCATCTGGATGGCCACGGTGCCCCCGGGCCCGTCGGTATCGGCGTATACGCCGGACATATCGGTAATAAAGCCGATCCGGATTTCCTTGTCAGATATTCCGGCAGCGGCGTGCGCCAGCGGGGCGGCAGCCAGCGCGCAGCACCCGGCGAGCACCAATGTTGTTGATTTCATCCTGTCTCCTATACACTGCGGTTGCAGAAGGTCGTTGTTGTTGATATAAGTAAACTATAACAACTGTGATCACAGAAGAAACCTTGGTAATTACCCTTATATGAAAAACGAAAGAGAAGCCACTGCCAGTCGGCAAACCCTGAGCGCATCCGTCCTGGAACAGATCAAACAGATGCTGTGGAGTGGCAGGGTCATGCCCGGGGAGCAACTGTCGATCCGCAAAACCGCCGAGGCGCTGGGCGTGAGTATGATGCCGGTACGCGACGCCTTTTCGCGTCTGGTGGCCGATCATGCGCTGGAAGTGACGCCAAACCGCTCGGTGCGGGTGCCCGTTCTGAGCGTAGGCACGTTTACGGAAATTACCCGGATTCGTTTTGAAATCGAAGGGATGGCCGTGGCTGAAGCCACGGGAAAAGCCAGCGCATCGCTGCTATCGGATATTTCTTCGATCAACGACACGTTGTCCCGGGAAATGGCCAAACCGCAGGCCGATACCCAGGAACTGGTCAGTCTGAACCAGCAGTTTCACTTTGCCATATACGAGGCGGCGGCAATGCCGGTGCTGTTTCAGATGATAGAGAGCATGTGGTTGCGCATCGGTCCCATCCTGAACTTTGATCTGCGCCAGGGTTCGCCTCGCACCCGCGAGCAGGTGGCGGTGGCGCATCACCGGGCGATGATCGGCGCGTTGCAGCGCGGCGATGCCGACGCTGCCCGTCAGGCCGTAGTTGCCGACATCCGCGAAGCATTTGAATATATGACAACGCGCACGCCCAGCTTGTTTCTGGCGCCGGATGACGGCAGTTCCGGTTGATGTGATCCGGGATAAGGGGGCTGCGGACCTTATGCGGCGCAAGGGCAACGCGGCTGCCATGAGCGTGTGCGGCTCGTAGCGTGCCATGGCGCCCGATGGGCGTTTTCTGGACCCGACAGGGCGGCGGTTTTCGGGAAAAACCGTGCGCGCGTCATGGTCTGCCTGCCTGATGATCAACGCAGGAGCAACACAGGAGCAACACAGACGCTCCTTTGCCAGGCGCCAGGATGCACGGCGCCGTTAAGCCAGGCCCGGCCGGTCAATACAGTTTTTCTGTATGGCCATCCACGGCCAGTGCCTGCCCGGATATATTCAGGGCCAGATCGCTGCAGACAAAGAGCGCCTGATTGGCGATATCGTCCGCGGTAACCATGGTATGCATGGCAGACTGGGCCTTATACGTATCTTCCACCTCGGCGTGGGGCTTGCCCAGCATTTTGGCCTTGGCGCTGATGACCTGCTGGATGCGCGGGCCATCTACTGCGCCGGGACAAATCGCGTTGACGCGGATGCCGTCGGGACCCAGTTCATTGGCCAGGGACCGGGTAAAGCCGATGACCGCCCATTTGGAAGCCGAATAGGGTGTACGGCCGGCAAAGCCCAGACGGCCCGCCGCCGATGACAAATTGACAATGGCCGGGTGGGTCCCCTTGCGCAAATGCGGCAGCGCGTTCTGTACATACAGGAACTGGCCGGTGATATTGATGCGCAAGGTGTTTTCCCATTCGGCCAGCGTGATATCCTCCACCGGGCCCGTGGGGCCGGCAATGCCGGCGTTGTTGATCAGGATATCCAGGCCGCCCAGTGCCTGCACAGCCTGCTCCACGCTGCGCACGACCTCGCGCTCGTTGCCTGCGTCTGCCGTGACGGCATGCACTTGCGGCAACTGCGACTTCAATGTCTTGAGCGCCGCTTCATTGATATCGGTAACAAACACCGATGCGCCTGCTTTGGTGAATACATGCGCCATGGCCAGTCCGATACCGCTGCCGCCGGCCGTGATCAATACCCGTCGTCCCTGCAAATTCATATATGTCTCCTGGTTATGGTGATAATTGTCACTTTGTGCCGAGTATCATAACTGGCGCAGCAAAAATATTAAAGTGTGATCACAGTAACCGCTGGTAAAAATGGCCGACGGTGTTGCGCAGATAAGTCGGCCAAAGCATGCAACGGCAGGAGCGCGGCGCGGCCACCACACGGTCAAACCGGCCTCGGTTCTGGCGGTTTTTGCGGTTACAATGACGTGTAGTCAACACGCCCGAGCAGAGGGTTGTAGCCGCCGGTCATTATCTCGGGGCGGCGCCAGTTGCAATCTTCAGGAGAAACAGTCAAGTGCAGGACATACGCAAGCAAGTGAGTCTGGTCGGCGTGCCGACCGATGTCGGCGCGGGCCATCGCGGCGCCAGCATGGGCCCGGAAGCCATTCGGGTCGCAGGTATCACGCAAACGCTGGAGCAACTGGGTATTGCAGTGCGCGATTGCGGTAATCTGAATGGTCCGCCCAATCCCTGGCTACCGCCACAGGCCGGCTATCGGCATCTGGAGCAGGTCATCGCCTGGAACCAGCTGGCGCATGATGCGCTTTATGCGCAGCTTTGCCAGGGGCGGTTCCCCATCATGCTGGGCGGCGATCACTGCCTTGGCGTGGGTTCAATCTCTGCCGTCTCGCGCTATTGCCGGGAGCAGGGTCGCAAGTTGCGGGTGCTTTGGCTGGACGCGCACACCGATTTCAACACTGCCGATCTGACGCCCAGCGGCAATATCCATGGCATGCCGGTGGCGTGCCTGTTTGGCCACGGGCCGCGCGAACTGGTGGAAATGGCCGGGCAGGCGCCGACATTGCAGGCCGATATGCTGCGCCAGATCGGGATTCGCAGTGTGGACGAAGGAGAGAAAACGTTCATTCATCAGCAGGGCATAGAAGTGTTCGACATGCGTTTTATTGACGAGCATGGCATGCGTCATACTATGGAGCAGGCCTTGCATGGCCTGGACGAAAATACGCATTTGCATGTGAGCTTCGATGTCGATTTCCTGGACCCGGATATTGCGCCTGGCGTAGGCACCACTGTGCGCGGCGGGCCCAATTATCGGGAAGCCCAGCTGTGCATGGAAATGATTGCCGATACCGAATGCATGGCTTCGCTCGATATTGTCGAACTCAATCCGGCCCTGGATGTGCGCAACCAGACCGCCGAAGTGGCGCTGGACCTGGTGCGCAGCCTGTTCGGCCAAAGTACGCTGGTGCGTCCCAGACATAAAAACGGTTCTGGCAGGCAATAATGCAACAAACAACCACGCATCAGGAAAAGGACAAGACGGTTCTTGAGCGCTTTTTGCACGCCCTTATTTTTGAAGTGCTGGCTATCGGCCTATCGGCCCCGCTGGCCGCCGTGCTGTCGGGCCATTCCATGACCGACATGGGGGTGGTGACGGTTGTCATCGCCATCATGGCGCTGATCTGGAATATGGTTTACAACGCCATGTTCGATCGCTTTCTGGCGGCAAGCGGCAAAAGCAAGACGCTGGTCATGCGCATCTGGCACAGCATCGGCTTTGAACTTGGCCTGCTGGTCATGGCGATTCCATTTGTCATGTGGTGGCTGAATATTGGCTTGTGGGAAGCGCTGGTGCTCGATATCGGCCTGATTCTGTTCTATCTGCCTTATGCATATCTCTACAACCTGGTTTATGACACGCTGCGCAGCCGTTATTGGGGGCGCAGCGTGCAGCAATGCTGAGCTGGCTTACGCCTGAGATCGGGGCGCGATCGGGCCGGCAGCGCCCGTCGCTATGTGCGGGCGTATGATCAACACGGCGATCAATGCGCCGGTGCAAGCTGCACGTCCCATCTGACTTCTACAGCCTGCGCCGCGCGATGGCCTGTGGGTGCGCCGGCGGCAACGCGAGGCGCTGCTCGGAGCGTGCCGCAGCGTTCACCCTGCATTGTCGTTTTCCGTCGGTTGTTGCTGCCAGACAGCGCCGGCCTGCAGCGCTCGGCGATAAACCGGGCAGTCTTCATCATGCGCGCCCGGCAGATAGCCGATACTCATCAGAAACGAACCGACGATTTCCCCACCCGTAAATTTGAATGTTTTGCGAAACAGACGCACCCATTGTTCCTTGCTCATGGGGTGATGCAGTTGCAGCCAGGCCTTGAACGAACCATGTTCCTGCTGCAGCGATTGCACCACCTGGGCGTTGTGAATGGCTGCATTTACTTTCAGGCGATTGCGAATGATGCCGGCGTCGGCCAGCAGTCGTGCGCGATCGGCATCATCGTACGCGGCAACGGTATCAATATCAAAGTTGTCATAAGCCTGCAAAAAGCCGGCCTCTTTATTCAGGATAGTTGACCACGACAGACCCGCCTGATTGATTTCAAGCACCAGCCGGCCAAACAGCTCGTTGTCGTCGTCTACCGGAAAGCCATAGCGTTCGTCATGATACTGTTTATGGGCCGAGGCTGTTTCTGGCGGCAATTGGGCAACGAATACGCAGTAGCTCATGATGTTTCCTGGTCAGGCAAAAAATGGCAGTAGCAAACGGCTGGGGTCTGCTACCATTCTGCATTATTCTACCTCCTGGACTGACCCGCAGCGACCGGCCACATCATCCGGTTTGCAACCCACCGCCAACATGAGCCAATCTGCCCCCGCCTCCAGCCTTGCGCTTAATCGCTACGAAATTGCGCTCGTGATTATTACGGTCTTCTGGGGCGCCACCTTTCTGATCGTGCAGAAAGCGCTGGCGCACAGTGATCCGTTTGTCTTTGTGGGCATGCGCTTCGGTTGCGCCGCGCTGGCCATGATGTTGTGTTCCCTGCGTATTCTGCGTGGTCTGACGGGTCTGGAAGTGCGCGCCGGCCTGCTGATCGGGCTGTGTATTTTTCTGGGCTACAGCCTGCAGACCGTTGGCTTGCAGACCATTGCCAGCAGCAAGTCGGCATTTATCACGGCCTTGTATGTCCCGCTGGTCCCGTTGATGCAATGGCTGTTTCTGAAACGGCCGCCGAGCTTAATGAACTGGATCGGCGCAACCATGGCCTTCATCGGGCTGGTGTTGCTGGCTGATCCGCAAAGCATGGAAGGCGGGGCCGGTACGGGCGAGTGGCTCACGGTCTTCAGCGCGATTGCGATCGCGGTTGAAGTGATTCTGATCAGTCGTTTTGCCGGTCAGGTGGATCTGCGGCGGGTAACTATCGTGCAACTGGCGACGGCCTCTATATTGGCGGGGCTGACGGGCGTTGCGCGAGGCGAGGGCGTGCCTGATCTGGCTTCGCCCGTGCTGGTGATCAGTATCCTTGTGCTGGGTCTGGCCAGCGCGGTCATTCAGATCACGATGAACTGGGCTCAGAACCATATTTCGGCCACGCGCGCGACCGTGATTTATGCGGGCGAGCCGGTATGGGCAGGTATTATCGGACGCGTGTTTGCCGACGAACGGCATTCCGCGCTGGCGCTGTTCGGTGCCATACTGATTATTGTGAGCGTGGTGGTAAGCGAATTGAAGCTGCGGGTGCGACGCCGCCCGCCCGCCGCGCTGCCCTGATTCGACCAGGCCGATAGCGCTTGCGGTTGTTCCGGACCACTGCCGGGGTAGATGGCTCTGGTGTATGGGTGGGTACGGCCTGGCGGCGTTGCGCCCCGATTTTTTACAGACTGGATGCTTTTGTTTGTGGGTCGTATGGTATGTACGACCGTTTTCGCGTTAATTTACTTTTGTTGTTCAGCCATAGCCTGTTCCATGATTTTCATGCTGCGCTGATAGGCCGGCCGTTGTGTCAGACGGTCGACGTAAGCCTTGAATGCAGGGCGCGGCTCAAGTGCACCGAACTGCAAATAAAACCGGATGGCCGAACCCACATAGACATCGGCCGCCGTGAACTGTTCGCCGCAGATCCAGGTGGTGTTGGATACGGCCTGTTCCAGCACCTGCACCGTGCGTTCCAGCGTGCCAAAGCCCAGCATCGCGCTTTTGTCCGCTGGAATCGGCATACCCAGGGATTTCATGGTGATCGCTTCCTCCAGCGGACCGGCAGCGAAGAACAGCCAGCGGTAATAGGTGCCGCGCAGCGGGCTGTCGGGGGCGGGCGCGAGGTTTTTCTGCGGGTACTGATCGGCCAGAAAAGCGCAGATGGCCGCACCTTCGGTAACAACCTGGCCGTCATGCACGATGGCCGGGACCTTGCCCATCGGATTGATCGCCAGATATTCGGGAGTTTTCATCGCGCCCTGATAGTTCAGATAGACGGTTTCGTAGGGTTCACCCAGTTCCTCCAGCATCCAGTGAATAACGGCGGCGCGGGACTGCGGGTTAGAGTAAAAGGTAATGCGGCTGGCGGTCATGATCGAATCCTTACAGGAAAAAAGGGGGATATGGAAAAATATTGCGCATCGCACTTATCATAGTGCGCAGAGGCCGGGCAGTGCAAATCGAATCGCTGTGCGGCACATTGTCTCCCAGTGCGGCCGGGCGGTGCTTATAATGGGTATGCGGAGTATGGTTGGCGCCGTTGCGCCAGTGGTGGATTTTCATATTTTGAACGGATGAGGTTAAGCAATGAAAACTCGGATCGAGAAAGACAGCATGGGCCAGCTGGAAGTTCCGGCGCAGGCGCTTTATGGTGCGCAGACCCAGCGTGCCATCAATAACTTCCCGATCAGCGGACAGCGTCTGCCTGCTGCCTTCATCCGTTCCCTGCTGCTGGCCAAAGCGGCGGCGGCCAAGGCCAATGTCAGGCTCAAACAAATTCCGCCTGACATGGGGCAGGCCATCGTGACCTCCGTGGATACGCTGCTTGAAGGCGATTTCATGGCGCATTTTCCCATCGACGTCTACCAGACCGGATCGGGCACCAGCACCAACATGAATGCCAACGAAGTGCTGGCCACGCTGGCGACCAAGCTGTATGGCGAGCCGGTCAGTCCCAACGATCATGTCAATTACGGGCAAAGCAGCAACGATATGATTCCCGGCACCATTCATATTAGCGCCGCAGTGCAGTTGCATAAGGAACTGCTGCCGGCGCTGACGCATCTGGCCAAAGTGATTCGCAAGAAAGCGCGCGCGGTCGATCGCTATGTGAAAACCGGCAGGACCCATTTGATGGACGCCATGCCGGTACGGATGAGCCAGTCGCTTGAAGGCTGGGCAGTACAGGTCGAACAGAATATCCAGTGGCTCAAGGCGCAGCAGCCGCTGCTGCAGACGCTGGCGCAGGGTGGCACCGCAGTGGGCACGGGAATCAACGCCCATCCAAAATTTGCCGCTGAATTTGCCCGCCAGATCAGTACGCTGACCGGCTTGCGTTTTACCCCAGCCGAGAACTTTTTTGCCCACATCAGTTCCCAGGATATTGCCGTCGCGTTGTCCGGACAGCTCAAGACCACGGCAGTGACCCTGATGAAAATTGCCAATGATCTGCGCTGGATGAACTCCGGCCCGCTGGCCGGTCTGGGTGAAATCGAACTGGAAGCGCTGCAGCCGGGCTCGTCGATCATGCCGGGCAAGGTCAATCCGGTCATCCCGGAAGCCACTGCCATGGTGGCGGCGCAGGTGATCGGCAACGATGCGGCTATAACGGTAGGCGGGCAGGCAGGTAATTTTGAATTGAACGTGATGCTGCCCATGATTGCGCACAACCTGCTGAACAGCATTCAACTGCTGGCCAATGTATCCCGCCTGCTGGCAGACAAAGCCGTCGCCACTTTCAGGGTCAACGAGGCCAGGCTGCAGGAGGCGCTGGACAAGAATCCGATTCTGGTCACGGCGCTCAATCCGGTGGTAGGCTATCTGAAGGCTGCAGAAATCGCCAAACAGGCATACAAGGAAAAGCGGCCTGTGATCGACGTCGCTGACGAAAACACCGATCTGGGTCAGGCGCAATTGCGCAAGCTGCTGGATCCGAAAAAACTGACCGAGGGCGGACTGTAACCACCGAAATGAACTTGCCTGGTGAATATGCAGTCTGAAATAGCAATGGAACAGCTCGAGTTTTTCGACATTCCCAGCCCCTGCCGGGGGATATGCGAAGTGAACAGCCGCGGCCTGTGCCGGGGCTGTCTGCGCAACCGGGAAGAGCGGTTTCAATGGCAGACCTTTTCAGACTCCCGCAAGCGCGAAGTATTGCGCCTGTGTACCCAGCGCAGGCACAAGCTGATTCTGGAAGCGCTGGCGGCACGGGCGCAGGCGGCTGGCGGCCAGGCGACAGATAGCCAGAACGATCTCGAAGACGACGAAACACGCTTGCCAGGCATCTGATGGATGCGCGCCAAATGTGTTCTGTCATGCCATCGATGGCTGGCGCCGGACAGCGCTAAAAGGGTGCGACGCAACGCTTTTACGTTTCCTGGCGATCTGCCGCCACGCCGTGCTGGCGTTATGCGGTCGTATTGTCGGCCTTTGCTGCGGCATCATTGCCCGGGAACTGCGCCATATCCATCCACATGATTTCCCAGATATGACCATCCAGATCATTGATGCTGCGGCCATACATGAAGCCATGTTCCTGAGGTTCCCGGGCTTCGCTCGCACCGAGCGCCAGGGCACGGTTGGTGAACTCGTCTACCTGTTCCCGGGAATCGCGACTGATGCAGAGCAGCACTTCACTGATTTTGTGGGCGTCGGCAACGGGCTTGGGGGTGAAGTCGGAAAACCGCTTTTGTTGAAGAAACATGACACTTGCCATGGGGCTGATGGGCATGCACAGCGCGTTTTCATCGCAGAACATGGCGTTAAAGGTGAAGCCCAGGCCCGAGAAAAAGGTTTTGGTCGCTTCAACCGAGCTGACCGGCAGATTAACGAAAAGCAGAGTGGGGTTGTCGGTATTCATGGTGAACTCCAGTAGGATTATTGCGGTGATTTGCTGCCAAAGTAATTCAGATACCAGCGCTTGCCGAACCGGTCAGTGAGCGCCGCGAACAGGTCTGCCCATGGCGTCGGCCCAGGCGGTACGGTAATCGTGCCGCCGCCGGCGAGAATCTCCAGGCAACGGCGCAGACTGTCTTCGCTGTCAAGGCTCACGCCGAAGCCGAAATCGTTTCCGGGGCGATAGCCTGCGGGTCCGTTCATGTCGGTCCCCAGAATCATAAAGTCCTGGTTAACCAGATGTCCATGCACGATTGCCTGGGGGTTGGGCGATCTGTCCGCGCACGCGGCGTCCAAGGGCATGGGCGGACTGTCTGCCACCGTCTGGAACTTGAGTTCGCCGCCGAAGCAGGCATGGTACAGCGACAGCGCCTGACGACACTGACCGTCAAAATTCAGATACGGTGAAAGCGTGACGCGCATGGGAGCCTCCGGCAAGCTTTTGATTAATACGTTAACACTATAGTGGCGCGGCAAGCACATTGAAAAGTGCAGATAACGGCAATTGAGCGGGTTGATTGCGACATCATTCTGCCGTATAGTGAGCGCGTGTCCGGTCGTGTTCGCTGCCGGAAATCCGCAAGCGGAGTGTGCCATGAAGCAGATTGTTTTTCTTGTACCCCAAGGGGTCAATCTTGCCGGTCTGGAGCAGGCCCGGTTGGGCCTTGCCGAAGCCTGCAGCTATCGTAAGCAGCAAAACCTGCCCATGCCGTTTGAAGTATCACTGGCCGGCGCGCAAAGCGATATACGAGCCGGCAACGGGCATTACACGATCCATCCAGACCATTTGTTGCCGGATATCCCGCAAG
>Ga0079224_100008790_pt1 | contig 13712 bp, 6 predicted proteins | sample Stecom2015_FD_80414 | JGI IMG/M metagenome (GOLD analysis project Ga0079224, IMG submission 80414) | Agricultural soil microbial communities from Utah to study Nitrogen management - Steer compost 2015 | ecosystem: Environmental > Terrestrial > Soil > Agricultural land | place: USA: Utah... | reverse complement strand
GTCGCTAGCCATGTCGAAAACAGCTAATTGCTCCGAATTTATAGTAAAATAATTTTCGATGGCAGAGGTTCTAGCCGGACAGGCTCTAAATTATACCTACATGGAATCCAGCGAGAGACCCTGTAGGCGTTTGATCACGAGAGAATTCAGGAGGACGCAGAAGCGTCTTGAAGGCAGACCTCCAACGCCAGAATCAGAGTGATAGAGATGCTGCCGGGTGAACCAGTCGTGTATTTCTGTAAAGAGTGAGGCGGAGGCTAAATAATTTATTAAATAATACCCTATTAATCCTATAGGGTATTGTATTTAAAGATGCCGATGTTTACTTTTGGCATCGCATACAATAGTCGGAGAAGCCATCTGGAAGATGATGTTGTTGCTGAAGAAAGGCTAATACGAGCAAGGCATTGACTTAATTAAACCCTAAATACCTACAATTATGTACAAACCACCTTTACACTGGCGGCTGTTCAAGCTGCCACGAAAGTTAGTGCCTATCATTTTGACCTCGCTGTTTACATCCCCCATCGCGTTGGCAGATGCGGGTACTGACGATTTTCTATCTAAGAAGCGAGTAGAACATCATTTTTTAACCACCGAGGCGCGCTTGCCCGAATTACCTGAGATCTCTAAGAATCCCCTTCACCTTGAGATAAATGTTTCTGGCCGTGTTACGGATCAAAATGGCGAACCCCTTCCGGGTGTTTCTGTTTTGGTAAGGGGTTCATCTATAGGTATTGCTACAGATATTGAGGGAAGATATACTTTGTCTGTTCCTGAAGGTTCAGTTCTAGTTTTTTCATTTATCGGCTTCCAAAGCCAAGTCGTCTCTGTTGGGGAAAGGAGCGTGGTCGATGTCGTGTTGCTTGAGGATGAGGCGTCGTTAGACGAGGTAGTGGTTGTAGGATACGGTACTCAGATCCAAAGAGAAGTCACAGGCTCTATCTCAACACTGGATGCCTCTCAATTAGAGGATCAGCCTGTGGGGCAGTTTGCGCAAAAGCTGCATGGGAGAATCTCGGGGGTACAAATTAATCAGGCCTCCGGCACTCCTGGCGGCGGAATGGCTATTCGGATTCGGGGCGCAGCCTCACTCAATGCGGGCAACAATCCTTTATATGTAGTCGATGGGTTTCCTATTGTGGGAGACATCAACAGCATCAACCCCAGCGAAATAGAAAGCTTTTCTGTCCTAAAAGGTGCTTCTGCTGCGTCCTTGTACGGATCTCGAGCGTCGAATGGAGTGGTCCTGATCACTACAAAAAGAGCGAAAAAGGGTGAGACCAGCGTCCAGTTTTCAGCAAGTTATGGGATTAATAAAATCCCGCAGCAAGGAAGAAGTGAATTTATGGACGCCAAGGAGTTCCTGCAGTTCCAAAAGGAAATATATGAAGATAAAATCAAATATGAAGGATACACAGGAGGCATTCCGGAGCTATATCAAAATCCAGAGCAATACACAGGAAAAAGCACCGACTGGTCGGATGTGATCTTAAGAGATGCGGTTGTGTCAAATTATAACCTGAATATTTCTTCCGGGCGGGATAATTTTACCACTTCAACGACGGCTGGTTATTTCAAGGAAGAGGGCGCTGTGTTGAATACCGATTTTGAACGTTTTAGCTTACGGTCTAACAATTCGTATAGGCTAAACGAACATATCAATTTTGGGTTCAATGTTGCGCCGACCTTTCAAACCAGTCAAAACTTCAATACAGACGGTCATTCCGGTGATGCGATTGTGATGGCCGCATCGTCAACTCCACCTATTTTTTCTCCGTTTGATACCAATCCGGATGGAACATTGGTAGCCAGTTATTCAGGTCCCGGGTTGTTCTCTCAGCCCAATTGGTACAGAAACCTGATGGAATCTACCAATCGAACAAAATCTACTAGACTACTTGCCAACGCAATGGCTGAACTTCGGTTTTTAAAGGATTTCGGCTTTAAAACCTCACTGTCTTTGGACTTAATGGGGTCTAACCGACGTATGTTTCAGCCTTCCACGTATGGTGTATCCGGTAATGCTCCAATCAACCGGGCCCGGGGAGAGTACCAGACTAACTTTTACTATTCGTGGCTGACGGAGAATACCCTGACCTATTCTAAGTCCTTCCATCAGAACCATAATCTAGATGTGCTTGTCGGTTATTCGGCCCAGAAGTTTAGCCAAGAAAATAATCTGCTTACCGGAATAGATTTTCCCGACAACGACGTTGAGTGGATCGACGCCGCTGCCATTCGGAATGGCAATAGCAACATCACGGAATGGTCCCTTTTGTCAGCTTTTTCGAGAGTAAACTACAACTACAAAGGAAAATACCTATTATCCGCTTCCCTACGGAGAGATGGTTCTTCGAGATTTGGCTCGCAAAACAAGTGGGGCTCATTCCCCGCTATTTCTGCGGGTTGGATTGTGTCCGATGAAAACTTCTTCCCCATTTCGTCGCTGCTCAGTTACCTAAAAGTTCGGGCGGAATATGGCCACGCTGGTAATTTCAATATTGGGAATTATAATCAGTACGGAAACATAGCCTCAACCAATTATGTCTTTGGGAATTCGTTGGTTCAAGGACGAAGCCCGGTTTCCATTGAGAACTCCAATCTAACCTGGGAGACAACCAAGGGAATGGATGTTGGCGTGGATATGAGCTTTTTCGACGACCGGGTGAGTTTTACTTTTGATTACTACAATAAATTCACTTACAACATGCTGTACCAGATTGATATCCCTTATGCGTCCGGTTTTCCAAGCATCCAGTCAAATATCGGCGAGATCAACATCTGGGGGTATGAATTCTCTATCGGTTCTAAGTATAGGACGCAGGATTTTAGCTGGAGCTCCGATTTCAACATTTCTTTTAATCGTAACGAGGTTTTGCAGCTCGGGACGAACAATACCCCTATAGGAGGGATAGGGGAGCAAGGCTTCTCATCCTATTGGAAGACGGAAGTGGGAAGACAGATGCCACTTTTTTACGGGTATGTGTTTGACGGGATTTATATGACACAGGAAGATTTTGACGCCAGCCCCAAGCATATTACCTCTGCTGTGGGCACGACTAAAATGAGGGACTTGAATGACGACGGTGTGATTGACAGTGAGGATAAAACGTTTATCGGAAATCCGAATCCCAAATTCACGTTTGGTTTTAGCAACAATTTCTCTTACAAAAACTTCGATTTAAATGTCGTGATTTCCGGAGCCTATGGCGGGGACGTGTTCGCCTTCAGGGGATGGCATACGATTCTTGATGGCAACTTTAATGTGATCAAAGAACTGAAGGATCGTTGGCGTTCCCCAGAAAATCCCGGAGACGGATTTTATGCCAGAACCTTGTCTAATACTACCGCCTTTGGCCGTTTTACCAGTAGCAAGTGGGTCCACGATGCTTCTTATTTGACGTTGAAAAATGTCACGCTAGGCTATACCCTTCCTGTTCAGTACAAGTATCTTAAATCACCTAGGGTATATGTCAGCATCCAGCAGGCGTTCATATTGACCAATTACCCTTATGGCAATCCTGAAGTCAGCTTGAATGGGCTTAATAGTTTACAGTTGGGCTTTGACGGTTCTGCGTATCCAGTGCCAAGGACCATAGCAGCCGGTCTCAATCTTAACTTCTAACCAAATTCTCCGATGAAAACGATAAAGATTTTATATATAGCAGGCGCACTGGCTTTTGGTTCTCAGTCATGTTCCAGCGAGTTTCTTGAATTGACCCCGAAAAGTTCAGTTACCACCGGCAATTTCTACAAAACCCAAGATCAATTCAACCAGGCATTAACCGGGGCATATGCTTCCATAAGGAACGCCAAAGGTTCCGTAGCGTCTTGGGTGATGGGTGAAATGAGATCTGATAATACCTTCTACGAATACAATAACCAAAATAGAGGGACGGGCTTGCTGGAAAGGGAAGACACGGATAGCTTTTTGGACAACTACACCAGCTCTTATATCAGTGATAAATACAATTCTTGCTACGTAGGTATCGCAAGGGTAAATCAAATCTTGGGAAACCTAGAATCGGCAACCTTAAGTGAAGATTTCAAAATAGACATAGCTGCACAGGCAAAATTTATCCGAGCCCTTCTGTATTTTGAATTGGTGAGATACTTCGGCGGAGTACCTTTACATCTGAGCGCGGTCACCGGCGCAGAGGAGGCTTATCACAACAGGTCTACGGCTGAGGAAGTCTATGAAGCTATAGAAGCCGATCTTCAAGAGGTAATACAGAGAATCCCCGTCGTTTCTTTCCCACAAAACGGGCGGGTGACCAAGGGCGCTGCACGGGTCTTACTAGCGGACGTATTGATCACCCAAAAGAAATATGCCGAGGCTGAGGCGGAGCTAAAAGCCGTGACCGAGATGGGATACATGTTGCTCCCTGATTATGCCGATGTTTTTGATGTCAACCATAAGAACAGCAAGGAGTCTTTATTTGAAATCCAGTATCAAGAAGGGGATCAAGGCCAGCATAGTGACTTCGTCTACCATTTTCTTCCGCTTTCAGCCGATGTCAGTCTGATCACCGGAATCACCTCTCAAAACAGAAACGCAGGGGGATGGAATGTGCCTACAGAAGATTTAATGGAGGCCTACGAGGTAGGCGATAAAAGATTAGAAGCTTCCATAGCCATTGCCGAAGGCGTGGGACCTGTGGGGGCAATGGTAATAGAAACGCTGGCAAGCCCGGTCGACTATGTGACCCCACCAGGCAAGAGATCCTATCCCTTTATCAAAAAATACCTTAGTCCTCACAGTATCCAAAACAATACAGGCAATAACTTCCCGATCTACCGCTACGCTGACGTGTTGCTCCTATTAGCAGAAGCTTTGAACGAGCAAGGGAAAGCGCAAGAGGCCATGGATTATTTGAACCCTGTACGGGAAAGAGCCGGATTAAACCCTATCACGAACGCAGATGTCAACGCCCTCAGAGAGGTTATCTTGCATGAACGTAGGATAGAATTCGCTTTCGAAAACAAACGATGGCTGGATCTTGTAAGAACCGGGAAAGCCGTAGAAGTGATGAACTCCCATGGCGAAAAACTCAAGGCGAAGTATCAACATTTAAATGTACTAAGTTATCACGTCATCCCAGAACGACTACTTTATCCTATACCTCAACGAGAGATCCTTATTGGAAATTTAACTCAAAATCCTGGCTATTAGCCTGGAGGTGGAAATCTTAATATCAAACTACTACAAAATGAACAATCCCAAACAAAACAGTATGAGAGCATTTATCTATGTGACGATATTGGTGCTCCTCGCAGGTTGCCAAGGGGGGCACCAAACGGAAGATCCGTCGCCCCCCGTTTTCAAAAACGTCGTTTTTATTATTGGTGATGACCACAGTGCGGAGGTTATCGGAGCCTACGGAAACGAAGTTGTCCGTACCCCCAATTTAGATAGGATGGCTAAAAGTGGTATTTTATTCACGCGGGCTTATGTAAGTTCACCGGTATGTTCCCCGTCACGTCAGTCAATTTTAACTGGCAGGTATCCGCACGCTACCGGCGTTTCTCTGTTACAGTCATCTTTTCCGGAGGAACAAGTGACCATCGCCGATCACCTGGCTCCAAGGGGGTTTAAAACCGCATTGATCGGGAAAAGCCATTTTAACAACGATTTTAGTCACGGTTTTGATACGAAAATAGAAAGAAGGCACTATAACGATTTTATTAAGCAGAACCCGCCGCGCGCCTTGCCGGATTCTATTAAATCCAGACCGACTTGGAAACCTTTCAGGGATCCCGCGAATATCTGGTTGAATGCGGAAGGCCTTCCTTCTGCCTATTATGATGAGGACGATGTGGGGACGTTTTATGCAAAGCAGGCCGTCGAATACATCAAAAACAACAAAGATGACCGTTTTTGTCTGTGGTTGGGTTTCGAAGAGCCTCATTCCCCCTTTAACTTCCCTGTGGAATTTGCTAACAAATACCGGCCAGAAGACATGAATCTTCCGGAGGGAAGCCCTGAAGATGATCGCTGGATTCCTGAGGTATTTAAAGACTTGACTGATGAGGAAAAGAGGGGGATTATTGCTTCCTATTATTCCTCAGTTGAATACTTGGACAAGAACGTAGGTATGGTGCTGGATGCTTTGGAAGATGCCGGAATTGCAGAAAACACACTGGTTATTTATGTGGGGGACCACGGTTACCTGTTAAATGACCACAAGCGATTTGAGAAGCATATGATGTGGGAGCAGGCGGTACGCGCTCCATTGATCATGCAGGCAGGGGGCCATTTCGGAAAAGACAGGAAGGAGTCTGCCATGACTGAGTTCATGGATTTGGTGCCAACCATTGTAGAGGCTTTGGGCGTAGAGCCTTTACAGGAGGCTCAAGGGACAAGTTTGATGCCCTTGCTGACAGGGAAAACGTCAGAGCATAAAGAATATGTGTTTTCGGAATTCTTGGTAGATAATAAGGCGATGATCCGCACCTTGGATTGGAAATATATCTTTACTACAGGTAAAACGGACTTAGGACAGGGATATGCTACAGGTAACCCTCCGCCAGGCATTACACACAGATTATATGATATGAATGGTGATCCGAACGAGACCAAGGACCTGGCCAAAGATCCTAGGTACAGTGAGGTGGTAGAGGAGCTGCAGATTAAGATGCTAGAGGTGTTTGAAAGAACTCATCCGTTAGCCGGAAAGCTTCCCGAAGGCCTGACGGTCGAACAGCAGCTTGTACAATACTGTGAGGCGCCGGAAGGTTCCACCGCCGAACGCTAAAGATCAAATTAGAAATGGTGTCTCCATTTTCTAGCAACAAACTCCTATGGATGATGGTGGGCGGGTTGTTCATTTCACTAGAACTATTCGCCCAGCAGTCATCCGAAAAGCCAAACTTTGTGGTTATTGTTACAGATGACCAAGCCTACAGGGCGATCGGTTATAACAATCCTGACGTGCTAACGCCACATCTAGACGCCTTGGCAAGCAAGGGCCTTGTCTTTGATTTTGCATTTACGGCAAGTCCGGTTTGTGTGGCCAGTAGGGCAAGTATGCTAACAGGATTGTACCCTCAAACGAATGGCACGGTAGCTTTGGACAGTAAATCATTCGTCCAGAATGTTGTCGTAGAAAAGAAATTCGAAACTCTCGCCCAACTCTTGCGGAAGGCTGGGTACTTCACCTATTTTAGTGGTAAATCCCATCTCGGAAATCCATTAGATTATGGTTTTCAACAAGGGGAAGAAACTTTCGGTCATGATGATGAAGATGCCTTCAACCAAGCCCAGAAATTTCTTATTGATTCGCCAGTTGACCGTCCTTTTCTGCTGTGGCTAGCACCGCGGCAGCCCCATTTGCCCTTGTTGCCTGCACAAGAATGGCTGGATCTATATCCTTTAGGGAAAATCAAGTTGGACAAAAATTTCCGAAAGTACCCCTTAAAAGGGAGTCTGTTCAATCAGGGACTTCCGGGAGAACGCTTATACCGAGACACAGATTACAAGCACAATGTTGACAGCCTATCATCAGGGCCACCGAGATCTAAGCGTACCATGAAAAAATTTATCCAAGCCTATTACGCTACGATAAGCAAGCTAGATGACCAAATAGGTAAGCTCGTTAGTGTATTGGATAGTGGCCGACAACTGGAGAATACCGTATTTATCTTTTTGTCCGACAATGGGTACTTTCTTGGCAACCATGGTTTGGGTAACAAGCTGACGATGCACGAGGAATCGGTAAGGGTTCCCTTTTTTATGTACTGGAATAATCCGTTGATGCAAAGAGGAAGAACGCCGGCGTTGGTATCTACCGTGGACCTGATGCCCACCATTTTGGATATAGCGGGCGTACGCCCGCCGGATCATTTGCAAGGAGTGTCGTTAAAAAAGATACTGCTAGGTCAAGCAGGTTCCGCGGGGGAGTATGTAGTGAGTGAAAGTGTGGGAGTAGGGGGGCAATTGGGCTTAGGACACAGAATGGTACGGACCAAACAATGGAAGTACATCTTATCTGATGAGAATGAGGAAGCTTTGTTTGATTTAAACAAGGATCCCTTTGAGTTGAAAAACCTGATCAACAGGAAAAGTTATGCTCCTCAGCTAGTACAGTTGAGGATTTACTATTGTCGGTGGAGAGAATATGTAAGAGATAAAAAACAGTTGCCTCCCTGTTAAAGTTGCTCCCAGAAAAACCCGTTTCTGGTAAGTGGCGAAGCAACGAATTTCTTCGATATATCTCCTTTTGTCATGTATATAATCGACTAAAGGCATTATCTTTAGGGGACTGTCATGGCTAAATTCTGTCAGTGACATAAACCCAAAAACCTACATGACGTGTACACAACACAGGCTCTTTGTTCTGTTTGTTTTTTTATTAACAGCTAGTGGTTGCAGGCAACAGACTGAAACCACTGGCCTCTCTCCAAGTGAATCCCTTGCAACTTTCGAGTTGGCGGAGGGATTTCAAATTGAACTAATCGCGGCCGAGCCTTTGATCTCTGACCCGGTGGCCATGGAAATTGATGAAGCCGGGAATATGTACGTGGTGGAAATGCACGGTTATCCCCTCGATAAAAGTGGCTCGGGAAAGGTGAAATTGCTCAGTGACACGGATGGTGATGGCATGATGGATAGGGCGGTGGTTTTTGCCGACAACCTCAAATTCCCCACTGGCGTGATGCGCTGGAAAGCGGGGATTTTGGTAACCGACCCGCCCAATCTCCTGTATTTGGAAGATCTTGATGGAGATGGCCAAGTGGATGTACGCGACACCCTTCTGACCGGTTTTGCCGTTTCCAATCCCCAACACAATTTCAATAACCCGTTTTTTGGCATAGACAATTGGATCTATCTGGCCAATGAACCGGCCACTACCGCCAAGGTGTACACCGAAGAGTTTAGTGATTTGGGAAGTGACGTGGCGTACAAACAAGGCAAGGGGCCTGCGCTGCCACGAAATTCCGGTGGTCGCAGGGTAAGGCTTAAACCGGATGAATTCCAGTTGGAAGCCTTGTCCAGTGCCAGCCAGTTTGGCCATACGACGGACCAATGGGGAAGACATTTTCTCGTAAGCAATGCCAACCACATTTATCATGAAGTCATCCCAGCGCAATATCTTCACAGAAATCCTGCACTGCTGGTATCCAATGCAACAGCAGTTATATCTGATCATGGTGCCGCCGCGGAAGTTTATCCAATCACCCAAAATCCCGAACACCAGTTGCTCACGGATTTAGGTGTGTTTACAGCGGCATGTGGAATTACCGCTTATATGGGAGGATTATTTCCAGAGATATTTAATGAAGCCATATTTGTAGCAGAACCGGTAGGAAATTTAGTACATGTAGATCGGATTAAGGAAGCGGGTGCCACCTTTTCGGCGTCGAGGATGTATGAAAAAGAGGAATTTCTGGCTTCTACCGACCCATGGTTCAGACCTGTCAACCATTATATTGGGCCTGAGGGGGCACTGTACGTGGTCGATTATTATAGACGTGTCATCGAGCATCCCGAGTGGATGGCAGAGGATGCAGCAAGCAAATCTAACTTATATGATGGGATCGATAAAGGGCGTATTTATCGGATTACTCCTACCGGGACCCCAAGGGCATTATGGACTCAGGAGCTCGATTTGGGAAAGTCGACCGGAGCCGAACTGGTAAAATACCTGGACCACGCGAATGGGTGGTACAGGAGAAATGCGCAGCGGCTATTACTGGGTAGAAAGGACATAACCCTGGTGCCGGAGTTAAAAGAAATGCTGCGGTCGGCTTCTACTGCTCACGGTCGGCTTCATGCTGCCTGGACTTTGCATGGTCTAGATGCATTGGGTAAAGAAGAAATTATGGTTTTGCTTCAGGACCCGGAACCCGGACTTCGTGAGAATGCTATTCGTTTGGCGGAAGATTTTCTAGAGGAAGACGCGCTGGTCAAAGCCTTGGCTACACTGCGGTCCGATTCAAGCAGCCGGGTAAGGTTTCAACTCCTTAATACCTTGGGAGAGGTCAATTCACCTTTTGTAAACAGTATTCGTGAGCAGCTGCTTTTTGAACATAGGGACGATGATTGGATGCAGATCGCAGCCCTTTCTGCCCGGCAGCCTGATTATAACGGGATACTCGCTACGGCAGTGGAAAAGTTTGGTGCTGATGTTGCGGTGACCGGCCTGGTGCAGCGTCTGTCTGCCATGCTTGCTGCAAGTGGTAACACGGAGGATCTTAAAATGTTGCTCAACCGCGCGCTTACTGCGAATAGGCCACAGGGTAGTTTATGGCAGGCTGCCGTTATAAAGGGAATTACCCAGCGGGCCCATCAACTAGAGCTGAAAAACCAAGACTTGGAGTTGGAAAAAAATCAGTTGTTGGAAACGATCTTCTCCGGTGGATCCATCCCCGTGGCTCAGGCCAGCTTGGAATTGTTGAAACATACCGGTTTGCCATCAGGACGGTCTACTCACGACGCACTTGAAAAATCCAAGAGCTTGGTTAAGCAACCTGGCGCAGATCCTACTCAACGGATGCTGGCGATCAAGTTTATGGCACTAGCACAGCCTGTGGAGGCGGAGGCTGTGCTATTTAAATTATTGAATCCAAATGAACCCGTAGAGATCCAACGGACGGTGTTGGAGACCCTCAACTCGTTAAGCGGGACTGAACTAGCGGATTTTCTCATTGACAACTGGCTTGCTCTTAGCCCCGGTCTTAGGGATCTAGGAGTTACCATCTTGACCGCTTCGGAAGAACGGATGGAGCGGTTGGCTGGCGCATTGGAGGCTGGCGTGGTGGATCCCTCAGCAGTGAGTTGGCCAAGACAAGTGGGTTTAATGGCCCAAGGAAATGAAGCGCTCCGACGACGCTTTCGAAGCATCTTTGCCGATCCCTCAGCCAAAACCGACAAACAGAAAATCATTCAAGACTACGGACAGGAACTGGCGGCAGAAGGTGAACTGGAGAGGGGAGAGGCCCTCTATCGGGAAAATTGTTCCGTCTGCCACCAAATCGGCGGTGAATACGGGACAGCCTATGGCCCCGACCTCGCGAGCATCCGGAACCGACGACCGGAAGCCATCTTGACGGATATCTTAGATCCCAACCTATCTATTGCTGACGGATATGACCTTTGGGAGATTACCATGAAGAATGGAGAAACCAAACAAGGGATTATAGGCTCCGAGACTGCAGGGTCGATTACGCTTCGGGTTTATGGAGGAGAGAATGAGGTGATGGCCAGGCAGGATATACAATCCTTAAAATCCCTAGGGATGTCTATTATGCCAAATGGATTGGAAAATCTGCTTTCGCCAGAAGACATGAGGGATCTATTGACTTTTATTAAGAAACTTAAATAGTCGATACATGAGAATGTGCATTTATTTTCCGTGTTTGCTCCTGGCGCTGTGGGCCGGACCGGCATGGGGACAAACAAGTCCGTTTCAAGCCGCCGTCGTCAAAAAAGATATCACGCCTGAAACGCCACAGATGCTGCTAGGCTACGGAGCGAGAAAATCAACGGGAGTGCATGATCAGATATATCACCGAATCGTTGTGATGGACGATGGTGATTCAAGGTTCTACTTGGTGTCGAGCGACATCTGCTTGGTATCACCTTCAGAATATGACCGGGTGGCACAAATTCTTAACCAACGATACGGGATTGAGAGACATGACTTTTGGTGGTCAGTAACCCATACACATTCAGCACCGGAGGTGGGTCCTCCAGGCCTTCCTGAAGTTTTCCTGGGCGATAGGTACGAACACCGCTTCGATACTGCCTATACGAACTTTGTAGTAAAGGAACTGGTAGCAGGGATAGGAGAAGCCATAAAAGAATTAAAGCCCGCGGATCTTGGAGTGGGCTGGGGTTATTCCCAAGCCAATATCAACCGCCGGGCGAGAGACATCGACGGCAAGGCCTTCTTGGGCATGAATCCGGATGGACCGGTGGATAGGAAAATCGGAATTTTAAAAATCACAGACAGTCAAAACGGTGAACCAATGGCTTTGATAGCCAACTATGCCATTCACGGAACGGTCATGGGTGGCGAAAATCTATTGATCAGCGGAGATGCTCCCGGCGTAGTGTCTGCCTACGTAGAACAGGAAACTGGCGCGCCGCTGCTCTTCATTAATGGAGCAGCAGGGAATATCGCGCCGATTTACAGTGTATATCCCAGTCCGCAAGCGGGAAGACTCCACCAGTTCAGAGCCTTGTTGGGAGATAAGATCATCAAGGCTCAGGAAGGAATTGTTACCAACATTCAATCGGTATCCTTACAAGCCCATGAACTTATTATTAGAACACCCCGGAAGAATGGTCTCGACTGGCCTTCGGATCTAGGGGATTACAGTAGCCAAGCCGCTGACGGAAGCTACCTCATCAACCTGCCCGTCCGTTTTCTAAAATTGAATGATAATATTGCGATCTGGAGTGCCCCTTTGGAGCTTTTTTGTGAGGTTTCAAACGAAATACGCGACCGATCGCCCTTTCCCTTTACCTTCTATTTTGGTTATACCAATGGCTGGTTGGGCTACATGTTGACCGAGGAGGAAATTCAGTACGGCGGCTATGAACCTACTGTTTCTCCCTATATTGATACGGTTGCCCGAGAATTGACAGAAGCAGTATCCGCCTATCTCCAGGGCGAGCTAAAAAGTAAACAAATTCCTCACCTGATAAAAACCCCTAGCAAATGACACTTTACCGTTTCATCTTATGTCCTGTATCGTTTTTGATACTGAATCTTTGTTTAAGCCAAAATCTCTGGAGCCAACAGATGGCATGGCCTGAGGGCAAAAAGATGGCTTTAAGTTTAAGTTTCGATGATGCCCGGGAGAGCAATCCCACGCTTGGAGTCTCTTTGCTCGACAAATACGATATAAAGGCCACCTTCTTTTTGGTGCCTTCTGCCGTCAGGAAGAATCTGAATGGCTGGAAGCAAGCAGCTGCTTCGGGTCATGAAATGGCCAACCACTCGCTGAATCACCCCTGTAGCGGTAATTTTGGTTGGGGAGGGAAACCTTCACTTGATGAATATACCAGCGCGGATATGCGGAAGGAACTGGAGCAGGCCAATGCGGAGATTCACGAGCTGTTGGGTGTCACCCCTAAGGTGTACGCCTATCCTTGTGGTCAGACGTACCTCGGTAGGGGCGCTAATGCGCAAAGTTTTATTCCCTTGATCGATGAGATGTTCCTCGCAGGCAGAGGTTGGTTGGGCGAGGCACCTGTAGATCCGGTTCTGGCGGATATGGCCCATCTTACGGGAATGAAGATGGATAATATGGAATTTGATGAAATACTTCCCATTTTGGAAGCCGCATCCAAAACAGGCAAGTGGGTGGTATTGGCTGGACATGAAACGAACCATGCGGGAAACCAGACTACCTACCTGAAGGCGCTTGAACATTTGCTTCAATATGCCAAAGATCCAGCTAATGGGATATGGATTGCGCCTGTAGGAACGGTCGCTGAATACGTCCTGGAACAGCGGGAAAAAATAGAGGATGCCGTTAACGTGCCGGCCACCGTGCGGACACAGCCCGATGGGCAACTTCGCCTGATCGCCGAGCGCGGACAGGGAATTGGCCCTAATATTAAATACATGCCAGAATGGAGAGCATTTGGATGGTACACCGCTGCTGACCGGGTGGAATGGAAGGTAGAGGTTAAAGAGGCTGGTCAATATGACGTTTTCTTGGATTGGTCGGTTTCCGACGACACCGCAGGGAATCCT
>Ga0079224_100008789_pt1 | contig 13713 bp, 16 predicted proteins | sample Stecom2015_FD_80414 | JGI IMG/M metagenome (GOLD analysis project Ga0079224, IMG submission 80414) | Agricultural soil microbial communities from Utah to study Nitrogen management - Steer compost 2015 | ecosystem: Environmental > Terrestrial > Soil > Agricultural land | place: USA: Utah... | reverse complement strand
CCCGCCGCGCAGCCCAGGCGCCCCGCGTCGGCCCGGACCACGTGCGCGCGCTGGAGGCCGCCATCGACCGCCACCAAAGCCAGCTGCCGCCCTTGCGGTCCTTCATCTTGCCCGCGGGCCCGCGGCCCGTGGCGCTGCTGCACGTGGCCCGCACCGTCGCCCGCCGCGCGGAGCGGCGGGTGGTGGCCCTTCACCGGCAAGGGGCCGGCGCGCCGGTGGCCGTCAGCTACCTCAACCGATTGTCCGACCTGCTCTTTGTCCTGGCCAGGGCGGTGGCGGCCCGGACGGGCGCCGAAGAAGTGCCGTGGCAGCCGCCCCCGGCGGAGCCGCCGCCCACGGCGGCAGAGAGCTAAGCGGAGAGAGCGACAAGGAAACGCCAGAGGATCCACCGACAAGAAGGGCCCGCCCCCTTGCCCAGGGGCGGGCCCACGCTTACTCCAGGTCGTGGCGCCACGACTCGATGGTGCCGGCGAATTTCTCCAGCGCCTCTTCCCGCTTCCTGCGGCGGCGCTCGGTCTCGGCCTCCAACTCCGCCTGCTGGGCTTTGCTCAAGGTGGCGGCCACCAGGCGTTCCAAGCCCTCGGCCACCTCTGGCTGCAGCGCGCCGGCCGTCTCCGCCATGACGTCGGCCGCCGCGTCCATAAACCGCTCCTGGTCGATCTGCGCCAACGTTTCCAAGGCCGCCAGCTGCACGCTGCGCTGCCGGTCCTCCACCGCCACCCGCACCAGCGCACCCGCCAGCGCCCCCGCATCGGGCAAGAGCCGGATCATCTTGGCCACCACTTCCCGGACGGCGCCGCTCTCCTCCCGGGTCAAATCCTTCAGCGTGTTGATGAGCGGTTCGCGCTTGGCCGTCGTCAGGATCTCTTGCACCGCCGCGCCGCCCTCGTCGGTGGGGGAAAATTCCAGGAGCCCCTCTTCCTCAAAGTCCAGCAGCGTCTGGGCGGCCCGGCTGCGGGTCTTGGCATCCACCAGCACCAGCCGCACCAGGTCTGCCACCGACGCCTTGAGCCGCCGGCGGGCCGCGGCCACCACGCCCAGCTCCCGCACGCGGGCGCTGCTGTCCCGCAGCCAGCGCAGCATGAGGCCGTCGGAGGCCCCTTCCACGCCTTCCATCAAGGCATCGTAGGACTTGCGCTCCAGGCGGTCCAGCTTTTCCCCAAAGGGCCGGCGGTAAAACTGGGCCAGCACATCCAAAAGCGGGTCGCTCTTGCTCTTGCCCGCCAAGTAAATGCCGAGGCACTGCAGCTGGTAGTCCCCCGAATGCAGGGCTTGCTCCACCGGGTCCCGCAGGATCTCCGGATCGTAGGAGAGCACGATGCGGATGAGCTCCCCTGCCAGCCACCCTTCGTCGGTCAACGCGATGACGTGCATCAAGGCCGGCACCGCTTCCGAGTCCGCCAGCTGGCCCAAGATCTCCTTAATCTGGTCCCGGGCCTCGTAAAACCGGTGGCGGATGTGGCGCTCCAGCTCTCCGTAAAAGTCCTTGTCCTTGACCCGGCTGAGGATGAGGCGGTAGAAGGGCACCTGCACTTCCGTGGGTTGGTCGTTGAGGACCCGCAAGAAGTAGCGGGTCTTGCGGGGCAGCAACGCCAGCTGCTCCAGCTGCGCCCGCACCTCCTCATCCACGGTCCCGTCCTCGACCACCAGCTCCCGGAACAGGTCCTCCACGCGGATGCGGTACGTCTCGTTGTCCATCCGCGTGGCGGCCGCGCGGGCCGGCCGCACCTTATCGGTCAGGAAGCCGCTGTTCAATGGTCTTCCCTCGCAATCATCTCGACATTGCCAAACCAGTAGTCGGCGTATTCCACCGTGAGGCGCGCCCCCAAGCGGTTCGCGGCCGCCCGCTGGGCGCGCAGGACGGTGTACCCGTCCACTCGGTGGAACTCTTGCTGCACCTCCAACGTGCCCCAGTCGTAGTCCAGCACGGCCTTCTCCACCAGCCACGTGTGGCCGTTGACCCACAGCGCGCCCCCCACGGCGCCTTGGCCCGGCCCCCGCCGCCGGCCCGCCAGGACGTACACGGGCTCGCCGTTGCCGTTGACTTCCTCGCCCACCACGTCCAGGTCGTAGTCGTCGAGCCCTAGGTGCACCTGCACCAAGCTCGCCATCACGTCGGGGGGCAGGAAGCTAGGGGCGCCGCGGGTTTCCACGAAGTACTCTCCGCCGCGGCGCACCACGTCGGAGTGAAACCGCCACGAGAAAAGGAGCACCTGCAGCACAACGTGTTGGCGAAACCCCATGTCCGGAGGCAGCTGGCCAAGGGCGTGTTGGATGTTGGCCATCACGTCCTCCACCGAGGGCGCGGCGGCCGCGCCGACCGCCAGAGCCAGGCACAAAAACGCCACCCACGCCCCGATGGCGACCCGCCGGAGGGCCCCAGGACGCGCGCCGCCGCAATCCCCCATTGTTGCTACCCCCAGCACAAATTTCCACTTGCTTGCCTCTTCACTTCTGCGCGGAACAGGCTTTTCCTGCGCGAGGCCGGTGGGCCCCGGGCGGACCCCCGCCGTGCCGGTGCCCGGGCAACCCCGCCGCGTGCCAGGGGAAGTGCCTCTTTTGACGATGGATAGTCCGGAAGCGGCGCCTGCCGGCCCTGGGCCAGTGGCCGGGCGGGCCTACGAATGGACGACGACCGGAAGCACCGGTGACATCTTCAGTATACCCCAGGAACCGCCGGCAATCTACCGGGCGCGTCAACCCCGTCCGCCGCGCGGTCTGCACCCGCCCGCCCGGCGCCACATCCCCCGCGGGCTCTGTTACAGCCTATGCCCGCCGCCTGGTGAACAGGACGCGCGGGGTGTTATAATACGGGGGGCCGAGCCGCCCGCCATCCCTGCCCAGGAGGTGTCGTCATGACCCAGCCTCGTAATCGGATTCCGCCGGGACAGACGGTGACCACCGGCTGGCCCGTGCTGCACGAAGGCCCGGTCCCCGCCTTTGACCCGGCCACCTGGGACCTGCGGGTGTTCGGCGAAGTGGAGCGGCCGCTGGTCTTCACCTACGAGGAGTTCCGGCAGCTGCCCACCCGCACGGTGCGCTGCGACATCCACTGCGTCACCCACTGGAGCAAGCTGGACAACGTGTTCGAAGGCGTGCCCTTCAGCGAACTGGCCCGCCTGGCCGGCGTGAAGCCCGAAGCCCGCTTTGTCATCCTCCACGCGGAGAATGACTACACCACCAACATCCCACTGGAAGACTGCCTGCGGGACGAATGCCTGCTGGCCTTCCGCCACAACGGCGCCGACTTGACACCCGAACACGGCTGGCCCCTGCGGGCCGTCATCCCCCACCTCTACTTCTGGAAAAGCGCCAAGTGGGTGCGGGGCGTGGAGTTTTCCCGGGTCGACAAGCCCGGCTTCTGGGAGCAGCGAGGGTACCACAATTACGGCGACCCGTGGAAGAACGGAGGTCAACGGTTCTGGTTTGATTAAGGGCGCCGCCTGTCCGGTCCCAAGGGCGGCTCACCCGGCGGCGCCCAACAGGTGAAGCATCAGGGCCTTCTCCGCGTGCAGGCGGTTCTCCGCCTGCTGGTAAATGAGGGACCGCTCCGACTCGATCAAGTCCTCGGCGATCTCCAAGCCGGGATGCACCGGCATGTCGTGCATGATGAAGGGATTGTGCCCGCCCAGCAGTTCCCGGTTTACCTGGTAGGGCCCCATCACCGCCAGGCGGCGGGCCTTTTCTTCCGCGTAGTCCGGGTTGTGGAAGTTCTCCATGTCCACCCAAGTGTCGGTGTAGACAAAATCGGCCCGCTGCACCGCCCGGGCGTCTTTGGTGACCTCCAGGCGCCCCGTGGCCGCAGCCTGCGCCATGAGCTCTTCATCCCAAGAAGCGGGGTTGACCTCAGGCGTCACCAGGATCACCCGGACGCCCACCTTGGTGGCCCCCGCGGTCAAGCAGTTGGCCACGTTGTTGTGGATCCCGACGTAGGCGATGGTGACCCCGTCGAAGGTGCCCGTCTGTTCGTAAATCGTCAGGAGGTCCGCCAGGGCTTGGGTCGGGTGGTACCGCTCGCAGCAGCCGTTGATGACCGGCACGTCCGCCGCGGCGGCCAGCTCCTGGAGGTCCCGGTGGCGGATAAGGCGAGCCATGATCAGGTGCACGTGCCGGGAGACGTAGCGGGCTTCGTAGCGCAGCGGCGAGATGGCGAAGTTGGACTTGTCCCAGTCCATCACCACCGCCCGGCCGCCCAGCTCCTGGATGCCCAGCTCAAAGGAGAGCCGGGTCCGGGTGGACGTCTTTTGAAAGAGCATTAGCAGGTTGCGGCCCGTGAGCGCCTGGGCCCAGCGCTGCGGATCCCGCTTCACGGCGCGGGCTGTTTCCACGATGGCGCGGATCTCCTCCGCGGGCATGTCTTTGAGGGACAGCACATCTTTTTTCACGGGGTCACCTACTCGCGGGTATGATGAATGATCTTACATTGCCATGCATGAATATGCAAGCCGAGGACCGCGCGCTTCAGCAAAACAGGCGCACTTCCACCCTTTCCCCCGCCGGCAGCCGGCCTCGCGCCAAGGGCACCGTGACCAGCCCGTCGGCCTGCACCAGGGTAGTCAGCTGCCCCGATCCGCCCCGCAGGGGATGGGCCACCAGTTCCCCGTCCTCCACGGCCAGCCGCACCCGGGCGTGCAGCTCCCGTCCGGCGGGCGCCTGGATATCGGCCGCGAGGCGGGCCCGGACCGTGGCCTGCCAAGGATCCTCCGGCCGACGCCCCATGCGCCAGTACAGCGCCGGGCGGGCAAAGAGCTCGTAGGTGACCAGGGCCGACACCGGGTGGCCGGGCAGCACGCACACCACCCGATCGCCCACCAGGGCCAGCAAGGTCGGCTTGCCCGGCGCCACGCGGACGCCGTGCACCAAGATGCCGGGGGGGCCCAGCTCCCGGATGATGTCGGCCGCGATGTCGTCCAGCCCCACCGAGCTGCCGCCGGACAGCAGCACCATGTCCCATTGGAGCCCCTCCCGCAGGGCCGCCCGCCAGCCGTCGGGACGGTCGGGCACGATGCCGCCCAGGCGGGGCACGCCGCCGTCGGCCCGCACCGCGGCCGCGAGGGAGTACAGGTTGGCGTCGCGGACTTGCCCCGGCCCGGGCTGCCGATGGGGCGGAACCAATTCGTCGCCGGTGGAGAAAATGGCCACCACCGGCCGCCGGTAGACCCACGGGGCCACGCAGCCCACCGCCGCCAGGGCGCCCACGTCCTGCGGCCGCAGCCGGTGGCCCGGCCGCAGCAGCACCGCGCCCGCGGCCAGATCCGCCCCCGCCGGCAAGACGTTTTCGCCGGGTTCCACCGGCCGCATCACCACGATCTGGCCGGAGTCCGCCGTGGCGGGCGCGGTTTGTTCCACCGGCACCACCGCGTCCGCGCCCTGGGGCAGCATGCCCCCGGTGGGAATCCAGACGGCCTCACTCGGCCCCACCGTCACCTCCGGGGCCCGTCCCATGCGGACCCGGCCCCGCACCCGCAGCACGGGCCCGGCAGCGCCGTGCGCATCGGCGCGCGTATCCCGGGCCCGCACGGCGTACCCGTCCATCGTGGATCGGGCAAAGCCGGGCAATGCCCCGCCGGCCCGCACCTCCCGGGCCAACACGCGGCCGACACCTTCCGTCAAGTCCACTTGCTCCTCGGCAGGACGGTAAGGAGGCAGGGCCTCCAGCAGGCGCCGGCGGGCCTCACTGACCGTGGGCAGCTGTTCCAGCTGGAAGGGCTTGGCCGCCTCCCGCATGGCCCGGGCCCCGCCTTCTGATCACGAGGCCGCGCCGGGGCCCTGGGCTTGTCCGTCCAGGCCCAAGGCCGGCGCCACCTCGCGCAACGCATCGATCACCACCTGGATGTGCTCGTCCAGGGGAACGCCCAACGCGGCGGCGCTCTCCACCAGCTGGTCCCGGCTGACGCCCTTGGCGAAGGCCTTGTCCTTCATCTTCTTCTTGACGGACTTGACCTCCACCTCGTGGATGCTCTTGTTGGGGCGCACCAGCGCCACCGCCATAACGAAGCCGCACATTTCGTCCACGGCGTACAGCGCCTGGGACATCTTGTCCCGGCGCTCCAGGTTGAGGTAGTCGGCGTGGCTCTTGATGGCGTAGATGACGTCCTCGGGATAGCCAAGCTCCGCCAAGATGGCCGCGCCCTTGAGCGGGTGGTCCGGCGGGTCCGGCCAGCGCTCGTAGTCAAAGTCGTGGAGCAGCCCAGTGATGCCCCACCGGTCCTCGTCTTCCCCAAAGCGGCGGGCATAGGCCCGCATGGCCGCCTCCACCGCCAGGGCATGCCGCCGCAGGCTCTCGCTCTTGGTGTACTCCGTCAAGAGCGCCCACGCGGCCGCGCGCGTCATGACCTCATGTCCCGCGGGCACGTTCCATCCACCCTTTCCCTAGGATTTGTCCCCGACGGCCCATCCCCGGGCCAAAAACAAAACCCCCTCCTCGGCCAGGCCGGGGAGGGGGTGCCGGCCTCGGCAGGCCGTCACGCCGCGAAGGCCTTGTCTGCCTCGCTGGGCGGCACCACCACGATGGCACCCTTCGCGCACACGCTCTCGCACAGCTTGCAGCCCACGCACGACCGGGGGTCCACCAGCTCGGCGATGCCGTGGAAGGAGGGCCCCGTCAGCGCCAGGCAGTCAAAGGGACAAATGTCCACGCAGAAGGTGCACCCGGTGCAGTGGTCCGGGTCCACCACCGGCTTGGGCCAGTTGCTGCGCCCGGCGATCCGGGGCAGCAAGTTGCCGAACTGGTCTTCGATGCACTCCACCGGGCAGGCGTAGCTGCACGCGTGGCAGTCGATGCACCGTGTCGGATCGATGACGTGGACTTGCTTGCGCTCGCCGGAGATGCAGTTCACGGGGCACACCTTGACACAAGCGGTGCACCCGATGCACGCGTCGGTAATAAAGTGCGCCAACGTTACGCCCTCCCCAAGGGACTCCAGGTCCCACGCTTAGGGGCATTATAACAAAGACGACGCTTCCGTGCCAAACGGGCCTGCGGCGCCCGCCCCCGCCACCGCGGCCGCCAGGCCCTCCACGTCCACCACCAAGATACCCGGCACCGCCCGCCGGGCCCCCTCGTCGGCCCGGCGGCGCAACAGCACCACGCAGGGGGCCACTGCTCCCTGAGGGCCCAACTGCTGCCCCTCGGCCGCCAGTGCCTGGGCCCGATGGGCCGCCTGCCGCAGCGCCCGCACCAAACCCCGGCCCCGGCTGTAGTTGGCCACCGGGGACGTCACCACCGCCCAAGTCCGGTCGGGGCCCACCAAGTATCCTTGCCACATGGTAGGCCCGCTGCCTCGGACGGCTTTGACCCGCCAACCCTCGGGCAACGCCGCCAATTGCCGCTGCAACTCCTTAACCGCAGCCTCCAGCTGCCAGCTGGTCAAGAGGCGGGAGGCCATCATCCCCATGACGGCGATCCCCAAGGTGCCGAACATCCGGAAAAAGCCGATGCCAAATTCGTTGTAGAGCCGGAACAGGCTGCCGACGGCAAAGGCCACCACCAGCAGGGGGACCGCCCGGGCCACCGCGCCTTCCTCCTGCTCCTACCGTCCGAGCCGGGCCAGCCAGCGCACCAGCTCCGCCCGCTCCTCGTCGGTCATGGGCATGGGCGGCATCTGGGTCGGCGGCAGCGGCACCGGGTTGGGCAACGCGAGCTGCTCCCAGACGCTGCCCCACCGATCATCGTCGGGGCCGCCGGCACCGGCGGTGCCCACCGGTGCGGCCTGGGCCGCCGCGGTGCGCCGCTGGGCAGCGCCCGCCGCCGCGTAGGGCAGCGGTCCGCTGTAGTTGGACCAGTAGACAGGCGCCCGGTTTTCCATGGCCGGCGGGTTCTCGACCCACCGGTAAAGGAAGGCCTCCCACTCCTCCACCGGCAGCAGCTGGGTCCACGCCCCCACCACGGTCAGGTCGGGACCCACATTGCCGCCGATGCCGTTCATGCTGTGGCACGCCATGCAGCCCCGGTCGTGGAAGATCTCCTTGGCGCGGCGGTTTTCCTCGGGCGTCAAGCCGGCCGCGTCGGGAAGGCGGCTCAGCAGCACTTCCCGGTCATCGGGGATCTCCGGCGGCGGGATGTGGGCCGACACCTGGCTCCAGTCGCCCATCATGATAAAGGTCGCCACGGCCCGCAGGTACAGCTCGTTCAAGGGCCCGCCGTGCACCGCGCCAAAGGTGGGCATGGCGGTATAGGACGCCCACTCGCCCGTCACCAGCCGCTCCCAGCGGGGGTTTGTGGTGCCCGGCCGCCCGTCCCGAACGGTGCTCACAATAAATTCAAAGGTGTCCTTATCCTCAGCGGGATGGCCCCGGAACTCCTCCCGGTTGAGGGGAGGCCCGACAAAGCCCTGGCCCGCGGCCCCGTGGCAGACGACGCAGTTTTCCGCGTAGGTGAGCATTCCCCGACGAATGAGGTCGTCGTAGTGCTCCTGCTCGGCTCTGGCCATGCGGGTTCCCTCAAAGGCCAGGTACAGACCCCAAGTAATGATCAGTGCCCACACCAGCACGAGGACGACGATGTACCTTCTCCCGCTCACAAGGGAACGACTCCTTTCACCCGAGGGCCAAGCCGTCAGTCTTCGTCATCCGCGGCCCCTTCGTCCCGGTCCATCCACTTCTGCGCAAAATACATGATGGCAAGGGTCAAGAAAAAGGTCGTGAAGACCAACAAGAGCTCGACCGCGTCGGATACGTGGTACACCCTCCAGCCCTCCTTACACGGGCGTCACGTGATCGGGGCGGTGGCGATCCCGCTCCCGGATGTCGCCCGTGTCCACCAACAGCCGGCCGCCCCGGATCTCCACCCGCATGTAGTCCATAGGCCGGGGCGCCGGACCCGCGATGTTTTGCCCCGTGGGCTCATACACCGAACCGTGGCAAGGGCAGATGAACAGCCCCTGGGCATCCACCCACGGCACCGTGCAGCCCAGGTGCGGGCAGCGCCAGTACAGGGCGATGACGCCTTCCGGCAAGCGGGAGATGTAAAACCGCCCGTCGCGAATGCGGGTCACCGTCCCGACGGGGTAGTTTTCAATGGGCCCCGCGTCGATGACCGTACCGAAGCCCTCCACTTTCCGGGGCCAAAACATGGCCAAGCCCGTCACCGCCGCCTGCACCGCGAACAGCCCCGCGGATGCCCACATCACGTTGCGCAATAGGCCGCGGCGGCTCATGGCCTGCTGGTCCTTGGCCGCCTGCTGCTGCTCCTTGCCCTCGGCCTCCGCCATGCCAGTTCACCTCTTCAACGTGCCTCTTCGACTTACTCCTTGCCGATGGGCGGATACGGGATGTCCCACGGCCACGACAACGCCATCCCCTCGCCCCGGAAAGCCGTGCCGATGATGGTGAGCACGATAAAGGAGGCGAGGAAGAAGGTGTACATCGCGATCATGCACTCCCGCACGTCCGCCTGCCAGCGCCGTTTGACGATCACCCACAAGGAGAAGGGAATGAACGTCATAAAAACGATGGGCACGAAGATCTCCGCGAACGCGTCCGAAAACCCGTGCATCTTGAGGAAGGGCGCGATCCCGAAGCTGCCGCCCGCGGGCAGCCACTCGTCCATAAGGATCAGGCCGACGTTCCAGATGGTCGTGTAAATCGCGGAGAACACCGCGATGGGCACGCCCTTCTTGCTGTAAAACCAAATGCCGGTCCCCTTCTTGCTCCGGTCGATGTACGGGATCGCGGCCAACAGCACCAGCACCGCCGTGGGCACGACGACGCCCGCCAGGGCCGGGTGCATGTGCAACAAGAGCTCCTGCAGACCCAGGAAGTACCAGGGCGCCTTGGAGGGGTTTGGGGTCAGCTCGGGATCCGCCATCCGGTAAAAGGGCGCCCGCACGAAGATGGCCATGATGGACAAGAGGAGGGTGATGGTCAGCGCACCGATGAGCTCGATGCTGACCAGGTGCGGCCACACGTGTACTGGCCGCAGCTCTTTTTCGTCCACCGTCCTCAGCAAGTCATCCGTGCCCTCATCCGGCGAGGGCTGCTGCACTTCCGTCGCCATGGACACCGTGTCCCTCCCTACTGACCCAGCTGCTGCTGCCGGCGCCGCGTCTCCACCGCACGCAGCGTCTCTTCCTCGTCATCTTCGTAGACGGGCGTGGAGATGTTGCCATCCTTGCGCACCCGCCAGAAGTGGGTGGCCATCAGCAGGATGGCGGCCAGGGGCAGGAAGATGACGTGCAGGGTATACCAGCGGATGAGCGTCTGCTGGCCGATCTCAAAACCGCCCAAGAGCGCCATGCGCACCTGCTTCCCGATGAAGGGCGTCGCGCCGCCCATCTCCATGCCCACCGCGATAGCCCAGTACGCCAGCTGGTCCCAGGGGAGGAGGTAGCCGCTGAAGCTCAGCAGGCACGTCACCAACAGCAGAGCGACGCCGATGACCCAGTTGAAATCCCGGGGCGGCTTGTACGCGCCCGTATAAAACACCCGGGTCATGTGGGCCAACACCGCCAGCACCATGGCGTGGGCCGCCCACCGGTGCATGTTGCGCAAAAACGCGCCAAAGGTGACTCCGGTTTCCAGCTGGACGATGGTCCAGTAGGCGTCCTGTGTAGTGGGGATGTAATACCACATCAAGAACACACCGGTGACCGTCAGGATGACGAAGGTCCAGGTGGCGAGCCCGCCCAGGCCCCAGGTGTAGGTGACACGGGTCGCCCGCTTCGGCACGCGCACCGGGTGCAAGTGCAAGGCGAGGCTGTTGAGGATCACCATCGCCCGCGTTCGCCGGTCGCGGGGGTAAGGATTGCGGTAGATGGATTTCCACAGCCGCGACGACGTGATGTATCTCCATATACTGCTCATGTCGTACCCGAGACCTCCCCGGCACGCCTTGGCACACTACGGCACACCTATAGTCGTTTCGCTTCGCAGAGAGACGATTCCTTCCCGAGCCCGGCCTTTGAAACCTAATATTCCCCTGGCCGGGTCCCGCTACCATGCCCCAGCCGCCGTCCCCTGCCGGAGCGAATCCCCGCACCCGCCGGGCTCGCCGCGCGGCGCCGGCCCGGTCAATCCAGCGGCGGCGGGAAACCCAACTCGCCCGGGACGTGGGCGGTGAGCTGGCCCGCCTGGTCCCACACCGCCGCCAGGACAAAAGGATCGTGGTAAAAGGTCAGCCACCACCCCTGGGACTGCGCCTTCCCCAGCCAGCGCTCCTTTTGGGCGACGCTGGTGAGGGGAAAGTTGTCGTAGGCCATGACCCACAGCGGGTTCAAATGCGCATGGGTGGGCAGCAGATCCCCCAGGTGCAGCACCGTCCTGTCGCCCGCCTCGATGCGCACCGCCTGGTGGCCGTGGGTGTGGCCGCCCGTCAGGTGCAGATGCACCCCGGGGACCAGCTCCACGTCGCCGTCCACCAGCTCCACCTGGCCCGCCGCCCAGAGGGGCTGCCAGTTTTCCGGCCAGTAGCCGTGGCGGGTGCGGCGATCGGGGTTGGTGGCCGCTACCCACTCGGCCCGCTGCACCACGTAGCGGGCCCGGGGAAAGGCCGGCCGCAAGTCGCCCCCGTCCCTACGGACGCCGCCGCTGGTGTGGTCCCAGTCCATGTGGGTGTACACCACAAAGTCAATGTCGGCGGGCTTAAGCCCCAGCCGCGCCAGGTCCTCCTCCAGCGCCGGCAAGGCTTCGACCCGGAAGTTGCGCCGCTGCTTGTCGCTGAGGCCGTGGCCGATGCCGGCTTCGATGAGGAGGCGCGCCTTGGGGGTGAGCACCAGCAGCGGGTACGCCTGCATGGGAATGCTGTTGTGCTGGTCGCACGGATACCGCCGCCGCCACAAGGGTTTGGGGACCGGGCCAAACATGGCCCCGCCGTCCAGGCGAAACCGCCCGCCCCTCAGCCAGTGGATGCGCACCGCGCCCAGGTCCAAGACCCCGGCCACGCCCATCCCCCTTCAGTCGTAAAGCGCCCGCACCGTGTCGTGATCCAGCCGCTGCACCAGGGCCGTCACCAGGCGGGCGGCCGCCTCAAAATCGTCCCGGTGCAGGATGCCCACGTGGCTGTGGATGTAGCGGGTCGGCACCCCGATGCAGATGGCCGCCACCCCCTGGCCGAACAGGTGGATGCGCCCCGCGTCGGTGCCGCCGCCAGGCATGACGTCAAACTGCAGCGGGATGCCCTCGTCCTCCGCGACGTCGATAATCAGGTCCCGCAGCTGCACGTTGGGCACCAGCGTCGCGTCGTACAGCAGCACCGTCGGCCCCTGGCCCAGCTTGCTCTGGGCTTCTTCGGGCTTCATCCCGGGCACGTCGCCGGCGATGGACACCTCCAGGGCGATGCCCACGTCGGGCTCGATGGCATGCGCGCTGGTTTGGGCCCCCCGCAGGCCGACCTCCTCCTGCACCGTGCCTACGCCGTACACGGTGTTGGGGTGCGCCACGTCCTGCAGTCGGCGCAGCACCTCCACGGCCAGGGCGCAGCCCACCCGGTTGTCCAAGGCCTTGGCCATGATCAGCTTCTCGTTTTTCATCAACGAAAACTCGCTGTAGGGCACGATGGGATCGCCGGGGCGAATGCCCATGGCCAGGGCCTCTTCTTTGCTCGCGGCGCCCACGTCAATGAACATGTCCTTCTTTTCCACGGGCTTTTTGCGGTCCTCCGCCGACATGACGTGGGGCGGCTTGGAGCCGATGACGCCCGGCACGTCGCCTTGGCGGGTCTTGACCACCACCCGTTGGGCCAGCAGCACCTGATCCCACCAGCCCCCCAAGGGTTGGAAGCGCAAGAAGCCGTCGTCGGTGATGAGGGACACCAGAAAACCCACTTCGTCCAGGTGACCCGCCAGCATGATGCGGGGGCTGTCCGCGGCACCCCCCTTGCGGGCAATGACGCTGCCCAGCCGGTCGCGGGTCACCTCGGCCAAGGGCGCCAAGTAACGCTCCATCACCTGGCGCGCTTCCCGCTCGAAACCGGGCACGCCCGCCGCGCTGGTCAAGTCCCGCAGCAGCTCCAGCGTAAAGTCCTTATCGTTGCCCCCGCTCAACGGTTTCCCTCCTCCGGCAAATCCAGCGTAAAGGTCCCGGGCGCCGCCTAAGGGCCGGGGCCCTGGGCCGCGTCAGCCGATGGGCGTGCCCGGCGGCACTTCCCGGTCGGGCGCGAGGAGCACCACGCCGCCCGGGTCCATGGCGCCCAGCACCAGCACCTCCGACATGAACGTCGCAATCTGCTTGGGCGGGAAGTTGACCACGGCCACCACCAGCCGGCCCACGAGATCTTCCTTGCTGTAGAGATCGGTGATCTGCGCGCTGGAACGCTTCACGCCCAGCTCGCCGAAGTCGATGAGCAGCTTGTAGGCCGGCCGGCGGGCTTCCGGGAAATCGTGCACCTCCAGCACCCGCCCGATCCGGATGTCCAGCTTTTGGAAATCCGCCCACGTGGCCATGCCCATCCTCCTGCCCCGCCTCAGTTTTTGGCCGGCCCTCCAGGCCCCCACGGCCCCGCCGGCCTCCCCATTGCTTCGGTGGCCGGTGGGGCGGTCCCTCCCCGGCCCAGCGTCCCCTCCCCGCCCGGCGCAATGCGTTTGACAAATCGCATGTAGACAAAGGTAGGCAACTGTGATATAGTTGCACCACACCCCGGCCCGGGGTGGCAACATCCGTGAGGAGGTCTACGTTTTTGCAGGAAGGAACGGTCAAGTGGTTTAACGCGGAGAAGGGCTACGGCTTCATCCAGCCGGACAGCGGCGAGGGTGATGTGTTCGTGCACTTCACGGCCAT
>Ga0079224_100008787_pt1 | contig 13714 bp, 9 predicted proteins | sample Stecom2015_FD_80414 | JGI IMG/M metagenome (GOLD analysis project Ga0079224, IMG submission 80414) | Agricultural soil microbial communities from Utah to study Nitrogen management - Steer compost 2015 | ecosystem: Environmental > Terrestrial > Soil > Agricultural land | place: USA: Utah... | reverse complement strand
GTTACGCTTTCACGCATGAAAACGAGATTCGAGTTTGAAATGGGCGATTGCACACTGGTCATTTGCGTGTGCTGACCGTTCAGGCGTCCGCCGCCGGATTCACTGCGCCAGCCGGTGAACGAGCCGCTTGCCCCGGCCTCGGTCGTATCCAGCGTGGCCTGCACCGAAACGCCCTCGACGAGCGCCTTAAGTAGCACGCCGGATTGGCGGAAGACGCGACCGAGCACGGTTTGCATCATCGGAGAGATGTCGAGCGCGATGACGCGGTTGGGGGTCACGCCGCCTGGATCGCCGATCTGGATCGTCTCGCCATTGGCCCAGCTGGCGATGGCGGCGGCGTCGAGCACTTGCAGCGTTGTCGAGGACGGGGCGGCTTTCACCCAGGCCTGTTCGTTCGGCGTCTTCGACACATTCCAGACGCGCACATAGGAGACGCCCGCCATGAAGGCGTGGAAGAACAGCGAAGCGGTGGCCGCCGTAAGCGTGATCGTATCGGTGGAGATGGCGCTGATCGTCGCCGTGCGCGGGTTCTGATCGCGGGTGTCGTCGCAGCGATAGATGGAGACAACGCCGTCGCCGCCGGGCGTGAAGATGAGCCGGTGTTCTTGTTCGGCCGCGATCCGCTGCCAGTCGCTGGCATTGCGCGCGTAGAGCGCCGCTTCATCCTCGACGTAGCAGCGCCAGCCGGCGTTCGGCGTCAGCGCCTCCCACGCGCCGTCGCGATAATAGGCGACGGCGCCATCCGCCATCGCGCCCCAAGCCGCGCCGGTCTTGCCGGCCGGTAGGATGTAGACGTCGCCATCGCCTGGCGAACCGGGCTGCGTGTACGTTGTCGCCGAGCGTGCGGAGAGCTGGACCAATGCGTCGAGACGCAGCAGCGATTCATTCACGGTGACGTGCTTTTGCGCTTGCGCGGCGGCGAGATAGGGCAGGCCAAGACGGGCGGATTGCGACATGAGAACTCCTTGCCCTCATGATACGCGCGCCGCGCCGCCCCCCGGATTGATCGGACTCTATCCCCGTATTTTCCGATGCACGGCGCGGCGCGTGAAGAGCACGTCCGGCGACCAAGCGAGTGCAGACGCAATGTCGAAAAGTGAGGTTTTGCGGGCTTTTTGGATGGCGCGGCGGGATTCGAGTATTGGGCCAAGTCCGGCCAAACCGGCGAGAATGCCGCGCCAGGCGTGCAAGCCCCGTCCACGGATAGGCGCCAGCGTCGCCACCAGCGCAGTCGCGATCAGGTGCGCAGGGAGCATCAGCCACATCAGCGGCCCGGGCATGCACTTGATGAACGTCCACAACCGATTGCGAGCGCCGTGAAACTCCGCGAACGCTGATCGTGCGCCCGCCGATCCGCCGCCTACATGCGCGACAACGGCATCGGGCGCCTGCAGAACGCGGTGGCCTAGCAAGCGCAGGCGAAAGCAGAGGTCGACGTCTTCGAAATAGCAGAAATAGCGGCTGTCGAATCCGCCAACAGCTTCAAACGCCTCGCGCCGCACCAGCATGGCGGCGCCGCACGCGGCGAACGTCTCACCGAGCGGGGGAACGTGACCGCGCTTCCCATAGCCCGCGCGATAGGCGAGGCCCGTGGCGTGCAGCACGTCGCCGATGCCATCGAGCACGCCAGCTGCGCCCTCGCGCAATTGCGTTGAGCCGATCGCCGCCGCTGCGGGATGACGTTCGGCGGCTTCGATGAGCGCGGCGAACCAATTCGACGCGGGAAACGCATCAGGGTTGAGGAAAACGAGAAAAGGCGTCTGGCGATCAATGGCGGCGAGATTGTTTCCTCCGGCGAAGCCTAGATTGATCTCGCTTTGAATAAGTTCGGCGCCCGCAGGAAAATCGCCGTCCTTGGGACGTTGAGAAGGCTCAGACGCGTTGTCGACGACGACAAGGGACCACCTCTTGTCAGTCTGCGCGAGCAGTGCCGAGGCCTGACGCGCGCGCCAGCGAGCGCTATTGTGCGTCACTACAATTATCGTTGCTAAGGGGCTCGCCAATAAATCAGCGTCTTATGGGTTCCAATCGCGCCAGTCCAGCCCGATTTGAAAACGCCGCGTACCGTTGAGTTTTTGCATGCCATGACGGCGTGTCACGATGAATGGGACGAGTCCCAGCCTTGTGCGTTTGAGAACTAATGTTATTGCTGCCGCCGCTGAGCAGGAGCTATCTCCAATGACCAAAATGTCACATCACGTTCATCTATTTGGCGTCTCGCGCGCGCTCACTGTGAGTGTCCTTGCGTCGACGCTGGCATTGGCGTCCTGCGGCAACCGCGATCAAGAAAACCAGGAACAGGCGGCCTCGCAGCGCGTGCCGTTCGCTGCTTTCAATGACGATGCTACGTCTGACGTACTGATGCGTCACACCTCTGGCGCGCTCGCGGTATGGCTGATCAATGGCGACGCGACAACGCGCCAAGGCATCGGCGAGCTCGATGCAAGCGTGAACGTTCTCGGTCTCGGTGATTTCGATGGCGACCGACATGCGGACGTTTTGATGCAGAACGCCGATGGCAATGTTGGTATCTGGTTCATGAGCGGAGTGACCGCGCGCGGCGAGGCAGTCGCGCCGCTGGATTCGCAATGGAGCATTGTCGAAATCGGTGATTTCGATGGCGACGGCAAAAGCGATTTGCTGATGCAGGACGCTGGCGGCCACTTGAATATATGGTTCATGAACGGCGCGGTCCCGCGCAGCGAATCGGCGGGAACAGTCGATGCGGGTTGGACGATTGAAGGTGTCGGCGATTTCGATGGTGACCGAAAGTCCGACATCATCATGCGCAACGACGCCGGCGCGCTTGGCGTGTGGTTCATGAATGGCGCTGCCTCACGCGGGGAGGGCGCGGGCGAGGCTCCGCGAGCTTGGACACTCGAAGGCATCGGCGACTTCAACGGAGACGGCCGCAGCGATCTGCTGTGGCGCAACGCAAGCGGCGCGACGAACCTTTGGCTCATGAACGGCGTTAACCCGACGCTCACGGAAGTCGGCAACATCAGCGGCGATTGGACTATTCCCCAGGTTGGCGATTTCGACGGCGACGGGCTCGACGATTTCCTGGTGCGCCACTCCAATGGGTCCCTCGGTGCGTGGGTGACGGTTGGGTCTTCGCCGTCCGGCATCCCGCTTGGCGATGTGGACAGCGAGTGGGTGATCAATCCGCGTGCGACGGCGAGCGAGCGCTTGCGCGGCCGCTGAAATCTCTGTGTGACCTCAGGCTGACATTTCTCGCGCTGGCGATTACAGGGTGGGGCTCGGCGGGTCGCCAATAGCGGGACAGGGAAGATTGCCTTGGAACAAGGGGCTGTAGCGTGGCGCGACCTTACGGGGTCGATTGGACGCCTTCCGTTGGCCGCTTGGCTGGCGTTGGACGATATCCACGGCAAGTATCGTCGCACCGTGCTGGGGCCGCTTTGGATCGTCATCGGCCAAGGCGCGATGATCCTTGGCTTCGCGATCGTGTTTTCGGGTCTCTTCCGCATGGATCCGGCCACGTATCTGCTCTATCTCGCCGCCGGCTTTCCGGTTTGGACGCTAATCGCGCAATTCTTGACTGAGATGCCGATGGCTTTCATCGGCGCCAAGGGCATTATTGAAAGCTACGAGCTTCCCTGGATCACCCACATCTGGCGGCGCTCCATCGCCTACATTCTCACCTTCTTCCATCACATCCTCATCCTGTTCGTCGCGATCGGCGTGATGGCCTTTCTGGCGTGGCAGGGGACTTTCGAAAGCGGGCCCCAGATTCCTAGCTTTACGAACATGCTGTACGCGATCCCAGGGGTCTTCCTGGTGCTGATTGCTGGCACCGGAACAGGCTTACTGATCGCCGTGATTGGCGCGCGCTACCGCGATCTGCAGCCGGCCATGCAGGTGGCGTCCAGCTTTCTCATGCTGCTCTCACCTGTCGTCTGGCGCGCTGATCACCTTGAACTCAATACATGGATCGTGGAGCTCAATCCCGTCTATTATTATCTCCGTGTAGTTCGCGATCCGCTTCTGGGCCTCATGCCGCCGGCGCACATCTGGACTGTCGCGAGCGTCATGGCCGGTGCGTTGTTCGTGCTTGGCTTCCTCGTGTTCATGGTCAGTCGCAGGCGGCTGTACCACTGGCTTTGACGACATGACTCACATCAAGATCACCGATGCCGTCGTGCGCTATCCGCTTTATTCGAGTTCGCGCCAGCGTTCCCTGCTGACCTTTGCGGCGCACAAGGCCTCGTTCGGACGCGTAGCGCGCGAAGCCGGCGACATAACGGTCGTTCAGGCGTTGAACGGCGTTTCGGTTGACCTTCAAGAAAGCGACCGTCTGGCTCTCTTCGGCCGCAACGGCTCGGGGAAGACGACGTTCCTCAAGATGTGCGCCGGCCTCATCCTGCCGGATGAGGGCAACATCTCGATCCTAGGCTCGCACGCGGCGATCATTAATCCGGGCGCGGGGCTCGATCCTGAAAAAACCGGCGCGGAGAATGTTGAGTACACGGGCCGTTTGCTTGGCGTTCGCAAACAGGCTCGCGACGCGTTGCTGGCGGAAGTCGCTGACTTCACCGAACTCGGCGACTTCATGAACTTGCCAGTACGAACCTACTCGGCGGGTATGATGGTTCGCCTGCTGTTTGCGCTGGCGACCAGCATTGAGCGCGACATCATCATCGCCGACGAAGTGCTTGGCGCCGGCGACGCGCTCTTTGTTGAGAAGGCTGCTGCGCGCGTCCGGAGCATGTTCGACCGCGCCAAAGTGCTCGTTATCGCCACGCACTCCGGCGAGATCGCGACGCAACTGTGCAATCGCGCTATCTGGCTCGATAGTGGCCGCGTGCTGATGGCTGGCGAACCTGCTGAAGTGTGGGACGCCTACATCAATCAGCGTCCGCCGCTCGAAGCCGTAGCCTAAGACGATGATCGAACGCCTCGCCATTCCTGACGTGTGGGTCTACACGCCCCGGCGCTTTGAGGATGACCGCGGTTGGTTCGTTGAGACCTTCAACGCGCAAACTCTCGCTGATGCGCTGGGCGGGGTGACTTTCGTGCAGGACAACCACTCGCTCTCGCGCAGGGCCGGCACGCTGCGCGGCATGCATCTGCAGATTCCGCCGAAAGCGCAGGATAAGTTGGTGCGCGTGGTCCGCGGCTCGGTGCTCGATGTCGCGGTTGATATTCGCAAGGATTCGCCGACCTACGGAAAATCCGTCTCGGCCACGCTGAGCGCTGAAAATGGCGCGCAGATCTTTGTGCCGAAAGGCTTCGCGCACGGCTTTCTGACGCTGGAACCCGACACTGAGGTTGTTTACAAGGTCAGCGATTATTACAGCCGCGAGCACGAGTGTGGCTTGCGCTGGAATGACCCGGTGTTGGCGATCGAATGGTCCTTTGGGGAGGGGGCCGTGACAATCGCGGAACGCGATCGGGAGTTTCCATCGCTCGCTGAACTCGAGCATTATTTCTGACGGGCGATATGAAAGCGTTAATCACAGGTGGCGCGGGTTTCATCGGCTCGGCCCTTGCACGACATGTCGTGCGAAATCTCGAAGGCTCGGCTGCTGTCGTCGATTGCCTGACGTACGCGGGGCATTTGTCGTCTCTGGCGCCGATCGCGGACTCGCCTCGCTTCCAGTTCATGAAGATCGACATCTGCGATCTATCGGCCATGGAAGCGGCCATCCGCCAGTATCAGCCGACGGTCGTGTTTCATTTGGCTGCCGAGAGCCACGTCGATCGATCAATCGCCGACGCCGCTGCGTTCATCAACACGAACTTGGTCGGGACCTATAACGTGCTCGAGGCGAGCCGGCGCTATTGGGATACGTTGAATGACCCAGAGCGCGAGGCGTTCCGTGTCGTTCATGTTTCTACGGATGAAGTGTACGGGTCGCTCGATGCGACAGGTCTCTTCCGCGAAGACACCCCTTACGATCCGCGGTCGCCGTACTCCGCCAGCAAGGCCGGCGCCGACCACCTAGCGTCCGCATGGCGCCATACCTACGGCCTGCCGGTCGTTATCTCGAATTGCTCCAACAATTACGGCCCGTACCAACTACCGGAAAAGCTCATCCCGCTGATGATCTTGAACGGGCTGCATGGTGCGAAGCTGCCGGTATATGGCGACGGCAAAAACGTACGTGACTGGCTCTATGTTACCGATCACGTCGAGGCGCTGTGTCTGATTGCAGAGCGCGGTGAACCGGGACGCAGTTATAATGTCGGCGGCCGCAACGAGCGGACGAACATTGAGATCGTGAACGCTGTGTGTTCGTTGCTGGATCGCCTTAGCCCGGCAGAGACCGCGCGCGCGAGCCTAATCGAATACGTGGCCGATCGGCCTGGTCACGACCGCCGCTACGCCATCGACGCCTCGCGACTTGAAGGTGAGCTCGGCTGGCGCGCGAAGGAAACCTTCGACACCGGCATCGAGAAGACGGTGCAGTGGTATCTCGATAATGAAGCCTGGTGGGGGCCGCTGCGCTCGGCGGGCGTTGGCGTCAATCGTTTGGGCTTGGGCGCGGCGACCAAGGGGTCGCAGTGACCCTTCTTGTTGTTGGCAAGACCGGCCAGTTGGCGCGGGCCCTCGCAACACGGGCGCGTGCGCGGGGATTGCCGATCGATATCACGGGTAGGCCTGAACTCGATCTCTCGACCTTCAGCGGCGCATTGCCAGGCGCCCCGAAGGCCGTTCTCAATGCGGGCGCCTACACGCAAGTTGATCGCGCCGAGGACGATATCGACCAAGCACGCTTGGTGAATGGCTCTGGCGTTGGCGCGCTGGCGCGTGCGTCTGCCAAAGCCGATGTTTTCGTGCACTTTTCGACAGACTACGTTTTCGGTGGCGATAAGTCCTCGCCGTATGTCGAATCTGACCCAGTGGCGCCGATCAACGCCTACGGCGCCTCTAAGCTCGAAGGCGAAAGGGCGGCGCTCGCGAATAATCCGCGCTCGGTCATCCTGCGCACGGCCTGGGTGTACGATGCCGCCGGCGCGAATTTTGTGCGCACGATGTTGCGGCTGGCGAAAGCGCGCGACGAAATCAACGTCGTCGCCGATCAGCACGGCTGTCCGACTTTCAGCGAAGACCTCGCCGGCGCCGCGCTGACCATCGCCGCCCAACCACGATCTTTCGGCGTCTATCATTGCGTCGGCGGGGGCGAGACTACCTGGGCGGGCTTTGCCGAGGAGATTTTCGCGCTTTCGCGAGCGCGCGGCGGACCGAGCGCGAAAGTGAATCGTGTCACCACTACTAATTTCCCTACGCGCGCGAAGCGTCCCGCAAACTCGCGTCTCAATTGCTCTAAGTTGGAAATCGACTATGGCGTTCGCCTGCGCCCCTGGCCGGAGGCGTTGGCGGATTGCATCGATAAGATCGCGCAAAGCGGATGGAGCGTCGAATGAAGGGCATCGTTCTCGCCGGCGGCACGGGCAGCCGCCTTTATCCGGTGACACTCGCGATCTCGAAGCAACTCGCGCCCATCTACGATAAACCGCTCGTCTATTACCCGGTTTCGACACTGATGCTGGCGGGCATCCGTGACATTCTCATCATCTCGACTCCCGAGGATTCTCCGCACTTCCAGCGCCTGCTCGGCGACGGCAGTGGCTGGGGCGTGAAGCTTTCTTACGCTGTCCAGCCCCAACCGAACGGCATCGCCCAAGCTTTCTTGATCGGTGAAGAATTTATCGGCGGCGAGCCGACGGCGCTCGTGCTTGGCGACAACATTTTCTACGGCCATGGCCTCGTCGAACAATTGCGGGGCGCGGCCTCAAGGAAGCACGGCGCCACTGTCTTTGCGTATCAGGTTGCCGATCCCGAGCGCTTCGGCGTCGTCGCGTTCAACGCGGAAAACAAGGCGTTGTCGCTTGAAGAGAAGCCCGCGCAGCCGAAATCCAATTGGGCGGTCACTGGCTTGTACTTTTATGACAGTTCCGTCACGGAACGCGCGCGAGTCTTGAAGCCCTCAAAGCGCGGCGAGTTGGAGATCACCGATCTCAACCGCATTTACCTTGAATCCGGTGAACTCTCGGTCGAGCGCATGGGCCGCGGCATTGCGTGGCTCGACACGGGAACTCCAGATTCCCTTCTCGAAGCTGCGGAATACGTTCGCACCCTGGAAAAGCGCCAAGGCCTCAAGATCGCCTGTCCCGAAGAGATCGCCTATCGGATGGGCTATATTGACAAGGTGCAACTGGCGGTTCTTGGCGAGCGGCTCGGCAAGTCCTCCTATGGTGAATATCTGACGCGTATCGCCCACGAAAACGAGTTGCCTTGACTGTGTAGGCAAGCTGCTCCGAACACTTGCCGCGGCGCTAATTTCCGCGTTTTTGCGTGGAGCCTGGTTGCCTCAATTTAGGGCGAACGGCAGGGTGAGCGCCGTGGCGGGCTGCGGGCGCAGGAGGTCGGGGTGACGAGCGGGCAGGGTGGCGTGCAGCCCAGTTCCATTGAAGAAATTCGCGGCCTCAAGTCGAAGCCCGAAAAACGTATCTGCCTGGTCGTGCTTGGCATGCATCGGTCGGGCACGAGCGCGTTGACGCGCGTCCTGAGCATCGCCGGCGCAAAGCTGCCCGAGAACCTGAACGCCGCCGGTGGCGGCAACGATCTCGGTTATTGGGAGTCCGATCCGCTGATCAACTACCACGAAGCGCTGCTCGCCGAGCTCGGCAGTTCATGGAGCGATTGGCGCAAGCTCGAGCTTGGGCACATTCCAGTCAAACGTCGTAACGAAATCAAGGAAGAGATCGCTGGCATCGTTGCGTCTGAATTCGGCGATGCGCCTCTCATTGTGATCAAAGAGCCGCGCATCTGTCGCTTTGCGCCGCTCTTCATTGATGCGCTGCAAGAGGCAGGCTTCGAGTGTCGCTGTGTACTGCCACTGCGCTCGCCGCTCGAGGTTGTGCAATCGCTTGAGCGCCGCGATGGCATGTCGCGTGGCAAGGCGGCGTTGCTCTGGTTGCGCCACGTGCTTGACGCGGAAGAAGCCAGCCGCGAGCACCTGCGCAGTTTCACTGCGTTCGATCGGCTGATGTCGAATTGGCGCGAGTCGCTCGCGCAGACGACGAAGCATTTGCGTGTCGGCTGGCCCTATGCCGAGAACGAGATCGCAAATCAGGTAGAGGCGTTCCTTACGCCCAGTGAGCGTCACCACGCGACGACCACAGAACAAGTGCTACTCGATCCCATGCTGCGCGGCTGGGTCGCCGATGTGTACACCGCTCTTCAGGTTCTCGAGAACAACCCCATGTCTGCGCCGGCGCTAGCTGTGCTTGACCGCGTTCGTGGTGAGCTAAATCACGCGTCGCCGATTATTGAGCATTTGCTGGCCGAGGCTGATGCGCGTCGTGCGACAGAGGTCGCGGAACTGGATACGACATTCCAAGCGGCGAGGGCGGAGCTTAATGCTTCGCTCGACGCCGCGCGCGCAGCGCAAGAGGCCGCGCAAACAGAAGCGAACGCTGCCATCGCTGCCGCAATAGCGGCGCGTGAAGAGGCCGACGCCGCACACGCGGCGGCTGATGTGGCGCGCACAGAAGCCGACGCGCTCGCCCGCGCCGTAGAAGCCGAACGCATTCAGGCGGTTGAAGCACACGCTCAGGCGACCGCCGCAAGACGCCAGGCTGAGCTTGATCGCACAACCACAGCGGAAGCTCTGGCGGCAGCCGGCGTCGCGCGCTCTGAGGTGGAAGCGCTGAAGCGGAGTTTGTCAGGGGCGCTCGAGCAGCACCGCATCATGGCGGAGCGAGCCAGTGCTGCGGAGTTCAAGTTCGCTGAAGCCAGCCGCGACCTCGCGAATCTGCGCACTCGCCAGGTCTCGTTGGAAGAACAGGACCGCGCCGCCAAGCGCCGCATCGCCGAACTCTCAGCGGAAACCGCCGGGCTCAGGACGGATGTCGCGCGCCTCGACGCGCTGCTCGCTGATCGCGCCGCCGCGATTCAAGCGTTGCAGGCTGCCAGCGCGGCAGAAGTCAGCCGTCTTCGCGATGTGATCGCACAACGCGATATGCACCTGCACGCAATGGGATCATCCACGTCGTGGAAGCTCACGCGACCCATTCGCGGCGCCAAACGATTGTTTGTCGACGCCGAGTTCCGCCGTCAGCTTCCGTACCGTGTGGCTAGGAGCGCGGCGCGGCGCATTGGCGTGCCGGTTATGTGGCGCGCCCGCGCCAAAGCGCTCGCCGCGAAGCTTGGCTGGATCTACACCGGCCAGCCCGTCGTGATCGCGCCGTCACCGGCGCCGGCCACGGCGTCCGCGCTTCAGATCGATACGCGGCCGGTCGCGGCGCGCCCCGAGGCCAAGGCGCGCGAGTCCCGCTACAGTATTCTGTGGGTCGTCAACGATAGTGATCTGCAGACGCAGAAGTATCGCGTCCTCAACTACGCCAGCGAATTGGCGCACCACAATGTGCGCTCGCTTATTGTGCGCGAGGCGGAACTCAACGGCGTAGATCCCGCCGGCCACGACATCGTTGTCTTCAACCGGATCGCGGCGAACGATCGAACGGCGGCGTTGATCGCGCGCTGCAAGGAGCTGGGCATTCCCACGCGCTATGACGTGGATGACCTTGTGTTCGATGAGCACAGGCTCAATTTGCTGCGCTTCACGGCGTCCTTGAGTCCCGACGAGTTCAAGCTCTTCCGCGACGGCTGTGTGTCGCGCCGCGATCTGCTGCTCCAGTGTGATTACGTGACATGCTCGACGGCTGAGCTTGCGCGCGAGGTCCGCGCGCTTGGCCGCACGGCTTACGTCCTGCCCAATACGATAGGCCGGGCGGATCTGGAGGAGTTTGGTGCAAGCCGCCCGCTGCGTCAGATGTCGAAGCCGGCGCGGGTGCGGATCGCGTATTTTAGCGGTACACGCACCCATGCGCATGATTTTGCATGCTGCGCCGATGCCTTGGTGCGTGTGCTGCGCGACAACCGCAACACTGAATTGCTGATTGTCGGCGAACTTGATCTACCCGCGTCGTTCAACGGCCTTAGGGATCGCATTATCACCAAGCCGCTCATGTCGCACGCCGACATGCTGCGAGAGTTGGCGGATGTCGACATCAATCTGGCGCCGCTCGAATTGGGCAATCCGTTCACCGCCTGCAAGAGCGAACTGAAGATCTTCGAAGCGGCGATTTTCGCCGTCCCCAGCGTTGCATCACCGACGCCGACCTTCGCCGCGATCATTCAGCATGGCGAAACCGGCATGTTGGCGTCGACGGAAGAGGAGTGGTACTCCGCGATCGAACGCCTAACCAACAATGCGCTTCGCCGCCGCATCGGGGACGCTGCAAAAGCGCAGATCGTTCCCCGGTTTGATATCGCCACCGCGGTGGAAGAAGCGATAACGATCGACGAGGCTATCATCAACAAGCGCAGTGTGTCGTTTGCGGCGCCTGCTGTGTCAGCCGCCCAGCGTGCCGCCACGCAGCCGCTGATGACGGTCGTCGCCATCCTTTACAACAAACGAAGCGAGGTGCGCTTTTTCCTGGAGGCGCTGCGCCGCCAGGATTTCGCCGGACCGTTCGAGGTTCTGCTGGTGGACGATTGCACCGCCGACGACTCAGTTGAGGTCGTGCGCGACTATGAACGTAACCGCACCGCCGGCGCGCAAATGACGCTGCGCATCTTGCGCAACGAAAAGAACATGGGCAATTGCGCCTCGCGCAACCGCGCTCTTGCTGAGGCGAAGGGCGATGTTGTCGTCATCGTTGATGCCGACTGCATGCTCAACCACTCGTACCTGTCGGATCACTTTCGCGCGCACGCGCACGGCGATTGCGACGCGGCGATTGGTCCGATGAATATCGAGACGAACGGTTTGCCGGCGCTGAGCGTTCTTGGCCGTTACGAGGCCGATGCGCAGCTGGCTGCCGCCAATGCAGCGATGCAAGACACGACCAACGCCGATCACTTCGTCAACTGCGTCACGCGCAACTTTTCGATCAGCAAGCGGTTCGTCGCCGAGCGCTTGAACGATGAACTGTTTGACAACCTCTTCGCTTACTCACGTGACCCGCAGTCTGGTTTCGGCTGGGAAGACGTCGAGATGGGCTGCCGCCTCTACAAGGCCGGCGCCCGCATTCGCAACCTGCCGTCAACGATCTCGATCCACGTGTCGCATCCTTCAACGACTGACGAGCGGACAAAGCCGTTGCGGTCGTTGAAGAATTTCCGCCGCCTGCACGAGAAGCACCCGGATCTAATCCTGTTGGCGCGGCAATGGTCGATCACAACGTACAACGCCATCCTTGGTTGGGTCGCGCACAACGGGCTCGACCTCAAGACCAATGACGATGCGTGTTACCTGGAAGGTGTTTTCTCACGCTATCAGAAGGCGCCCATTGCAATCACTAAACCCAAGCGCCTGCGCGTGCTCACGCATCGCTGGCATTGCCCGCACCAATACGAACTCTACCGCTCCGGGCACGACTTCACCTTGGTCACCGGCGCGGGCACTGGCCTGTGCGACTCGTGGGAGTGGGACAAGCGCCCGATGCCGGCGAATGCGCGCTTCGTCCGCCGCGACGACATTGATCCGCGCGACTATGATGTAGCCCTCGTTCATTTTGATGAAAACGCCCTACATCCAGAACGCTGCCACGGCAAAGTACCGATGGACTGGGGTGCAACGCTGAACTGGTTCGTGCGGGAAATGCCGTTGCCGATGATTGGCATCTGCCACGGCACGCCACAATTCGCTGGCCAGTACGATGGAAACTATGCCGGCGCCGATCTTGGCAAGGTCAACGAGGCGTCGCGTCAGGAGCTGGTAAATTATCTCAAGGACATCTTCGTCGTCTGCAATTCGCATCAAGCGCGCGACGAATGGGGCTTCGCGCGAAGCCGCACGATCTGGCACGGCTTCTCACCGCACGAATATCCGAACCTTGCGCACAACGGCCGTGTTCTGACGATGCTCGGCGCGGCGCTCGACAATCGCCCACACTACAACGGCAAGTTTGTCGTGCAGCGCATCGAGGAACTGCTTGGCCGCGGCGTCGTTCATCCGCTGCATGTGCCCGAGCCGCCTCAATCGTACGCGAAAGGTGGACGGGATTGGGCGGAATCTAAGTTTCGCAACTACGCCCGCGCGGTTGGCGCTTATTCGGCTTACCTCAATCCAACTCTGCGCTCGCCGATGCCGCGCTCGCGCGGCGAGGCCATGCTCTTGGGGCTCGTCTCGGTCAGCATGCGAAATCACGATGTCGATCTCTTTATTCGCAACGGCGAGAACGGCTTTTTCGGAGACAGCGCCGACGAACTGGCCGAACAATTGGCTTATCTGATTAAGAACCCCGACGCGGCGGCGCGTATTGGCGAAGCGTCGCGCCGCACGGCGGCGGATCTTTTCAATCAAGATCGTTATCTGTCGGATTGGGCGAAACTCTTCACGGAGGTTGCCGGCTGATGTGTGGGCTTGCAGGCGTCATCTGGAAGCGCCGGGTACGCCGCGACGAAGCGGCCGCCACGATGAACTGCTTCGAACCGCGCCTAGTCCACAGGGGGCCGGACGAACGCGGGGTGCACATTGGTGACGATTTCGCTGTCGTGCACCGCCGCCTGTCGATCATCGACATCAGCTCCGGTCAGCAACCCATGCTGTCTGAGGATGGACGCGTTGGCATCGCCTATAACGGCGAAGTCTACAATCACGTCGCCCTACGTCACGAACTAGAGGCCGCCGGTCATACCTTCAACACGCACTGTGACACCGAGGTGGTGCTGCGCCTG
>Ga0079224_100008786_pt1 | contig 13714 bp, 13 predicted proteins | sample Stecom2015_FD_80414 | JGI IMG/M metagenome (GOLD analysis project Ga0079224, IMG submission 80414) | Agricultural soil microbial communities from Utah to study Nitrogen management - Steer compost 2015 | ecosystem: Environmental > Terrestrial > Soil > Agricultural land | place: USA: Utah... | reverse complement strand
GAGGGAAAGACCGATTCCATCGAGTTCCACAACGGTCTCGGACGCCTTTTGCAGTACCTCTTTGGGAAGTATGCTGGGACCGGCGCTAAAATTGTGCTTTTTCATTTTGGTGTTTTGGGCGATAAAGGTCTAAAAAAAACTTGGTTCTAAAAACGAATCCCCCAACAGGATTGCCTAAAGTCCCAACAGAAATTCCATGGTGTCCACCCCATCGGCATAATCCGCCAATCCGGGGTTCTGGGCCTGCCCGAAGGGAACTTCCCCCTTGAGGCCCGATCCGGACACAATGCATTGGATCTGGTCGTCCAGTTCCGCCAGTGCGATCCGTGGGTCGGTCCCCGGGCCGTATTGGGAATAGTGGAGCACGGAAATGGGGGAGGGGAGTTCCTCCTCCTCTTTCAGCAGAACAAACCCGTTGTCCAGGAACCTTTGGCCGTTCATGGCAAAGATCGCACGGTTGTAGTCGTAATTGTTGGCGTATTTGGAATGGTTCACAACATCCTGTCGATCTTGGATTCCCTTGAAAAAAAGATCAAAATCATATCCCTTTGGGACATAGATCTTGGAAACGTTCCTACAGCCCAATCCAAAATAACCGAAAATATCCGATCCCAATGCCCTGAGCTGACCAAGGTCCTCCTTCCCGCTGAGGATCGCAACGGAATTTCTGTTTTTTCGGATGATATGGGGCCCCTTTCCAAAATAATGCTCAAAGTAGCGTCCGGTATTGTTGCTTCCCGTGGCGATGACGGCATCGTATCCCTTCATCAGGTCCTCCACAAATTGGATCCTGGGGGAAAGACCGGGTTCCGCCTGGATGAGGATCGAGGCGAGAAAAGGCATGAGGTGGCGGTCCTGGGAAGAAAGTTTTGCCAATGCCCGGTGCCCGGAAAGCAGCACGCAAAGAAAGTCATGGAACCCGACCAGGGGCACATTGCCCGCCATTACGATCCCGACCGTTTTTTGGGGGCCACCGGATTTTGGGGAATAGCTCGACAGGAATTCCCTTAAATTTTCCTCGGTCAGGACCCCGCCCCACTGTTCCAGGGCAAACAGTATGTTCTCCTCGACAAACCAGGGGTTGGCCGCCTGGGCAAGATCAACGGCATTTTGGAAATCGGGGGGGACATCCCCCTTGTCTGAATTCCATTTTTGACAATAATCCCGCATTTGGATTCCTAGATGCGCAAAAGCCTTTATGGTTTTGATTTCCGGGCTCATTTTATTTGTATACTAATTTACTAGGGTTTATTTTTGTCCAAAGTTAGGGATGCTTGGATTATCCGTCCCAATAAGAAAGCAAAATTATGGCTATAATTATTACAGATGAGTGCATCAATTGCGGAGCTTGTGAGCCGGAGTGCCCCAACAATGCAATTTATGAGGGGGCCGATGAATGGAGATACAGCGATGGCACTTCCCTTGCCGGACAGGTGGTATTGCCCAATGGCAAGGAGGTGGATGCCGATGAGGTACAGGAACCTGTAAGCGATGAGATCTATTATATAGTACCCGATAAATGCACCGAATGCATGGGATTCCACGATGAGCCCCAATGTGCGGCGGTCTGCCCAGTGGATTGCTGTGTCCCCGATGAGAACCATGTGGAAACCGAGGAGGAGCTCCTTGGGAAGCAACAATTCATGCATCCCAACGGCTAGGCAAAAAAAAACACTTAATTTAGCCCGAATCCCCTCGGTTCGGGTTTTTTTATGGAAGAACGGAAAAAAGAATACAATGGAATCTGGAAAACCGCGGGCTGTCTTTTGTCCCTGGTGGCCATATTTGGGATCATCTTCCTTCTCGGCCTGGGCATGTACTACCTGATCATGGGATTTTGAACCCCCGAACCAAAACTTCGGCATATATTTGCAGCCTCAAAATAAATTCCAATAGATGAAAGCCGGAATTGTAGGATTGCCCAATGTGGGAAAATCGACCCTGTTCAATTGCCTGTCCAACGCCAAGGCACAAAGCGCCAATTTTCCCTTCTGTACCATAGAACCCAATATCGGGGTGGTGAACGTACCAGATCAACGCCTGGAAAAACTGGAGGAGCTGGTCAAGCCCCAACGGGTCCTGCCCGCAACGGTCGAAATTGTGGACATCGCCGGCCTGGTCAAGGGGGCCAGCAAAGGGGAGGGGCTGGGCAACCAGTTTTTGGCCAACATCCGTGAGACCGATGCCATATTGCACGTACTTCGATGCTTTGACAATGACAATATCGTCCATGTGGATGGTTCGGTGAATCCCATAAGGGACAAGGAGACCATTGATATGGAGCTGCAGTTGAAGGACCTGGAAAGCGTGGATAAAAAACTGGAAAGGACCAAGCGGGCGGCCAAGACCGGGAACAAGGAGGCCCAAAAGGAAGAGGCCGTTCTGACCGCCATCAAACAGGGGCTGGAATCGGGGATTTCCGTCAGGGCACTTCCCATTAGTGAAGAGGACCGCCTGGAATACGTCAAACCGCTACAGCTGATCACGGATAAACCGGTGCTCTATGTCTGCAATGTGGACGAGGCCTCCGCGGTAAACGGCAATGCCTATGTGCAGCAGGTACGGGAGGCCGTGGCCAAGGAACGGGCCGAGGTCATTTTCCTGGCCGTGGGCACCGAGGCAGATATCACCGAACTGGAAACCTATGAGGAGCGGCAGATGTTCCTCGAGGACCTGGGGCTTTCGGAACCCGGTTCGGCCAAATTGATCCGGGGGGCCTATCGGCTCTTGGATCTGGAAACCTATTTCACCGCAGGGGTGAAGGAGGTCAGGGCCTGGACCATTCCCGTGGGTGCCACCGCACCCCAGGCCGCCGGGGTCATCCACACCGATTTTGAAAAAGGCTTCATACGTGCCGAGGTGATTTCCTATGAGGACTTTACCAAGTACGGCAGTGAGGCCAAGGCCAAGGAGGCCGGTCGCATGCGGGTGGAAGGCAAGGAATATGTGGTCAAGGACGGGGACATCATGCACTTCAGGTTCAACGTATAGGGTTTGGGCGTTGTAATTTAGAATCTTCCACAAAACCGACTTTGGGCCCTGGCAATTAGATTTGCCCCCATGTCAAGAAAAAACCTGGGAATTCTCTACGGGCTGTTGGGGGTGGTGCTTTTCTCTTCCAAGGCCGTTTTGGTCAAATTGGCCTATGCCCATGGGGCGGATACCTTGGACCTGCTCCTGCTTCGGATGTTGTTCTCCTTTCCCTTCTATGTGGCGATCCTTATTGTTGTGACCAAAAAAAATCCCGGGAACAAGCCTTCAAAAAAGGATTTTGCCTGGCTGGTTGTTTTTGGTTTTTTGGGCTATTACCTGGCCAGTTACTTTGACCTATTGGGACTCAATCACATCAAGGCCGGCCTGGAACGCATAGTCCTGTTTGTTTACCCGACCTTTGTGGTGCTGCTCAATTGGATGTTCTTCAAGCAAAGGATAGATAGGGTACTGGTTCTGGCGATCGCGATCACCTACCTGGGGGTGCTGGTCACCTTTTGGGACGCCCTGGACACCTCCGGGGAGCGGGTAACGCTGGGGGTCGTTTTGGTCTTGCTAAGTGCCCTGACCTATGCCTCCTACATCGTGGGCAGCGGTTGGTTGATCCCCAAATTCGGGGTGCTGAAATTCACCTGTTGCGCCATGATCGTTTCCACGGTTTGTGTGGTGGCCCATTATTTGGTCCGGGGGAACTGGCAAGGCTTCGACTATCCCTTGGCCGTTTACCTGTACGGGCTGGCCATGGCCCTTTTGGCCACCCTCTTGCCCTCTTTTTTGGTCTCCGCGTCAATCGAAAGGCTCGGGGCGTCCAACTTTTCCATATTGGGAAGTTTGGGTCCGGTATCCACCATTGGTCTGGCCTTTGTGTTTTTGGGTGAAAATTTGTCCTTTTGGCAACTTTTTGGTATGTTGATGGTGGTTTTTGGGGTGAGCTATCTTTCCGTTAAGCTCAAAAAACCGTCGAAGGATTGATCTGTATTAACAATAAGGTTGCCCTTTGTTGATTTCTTTATCGGCCCCGATTCCTTAAATTTGCCCCTAAACTTTAAATTAGCGGGAATTTAACCTAAACCCATGGCACAGGACCAATATACCGAGGATAACATCCGCTCCCTGGATTGGAAGGAGCACATTCGCTTGCGCCCAGGGATGTATATAGGCAAGTTGGGGGACGGCTCCTCAGCGGACGATGGCATCTACATCCTGCTCAAGGAGGTCATCGACAACTCCATCGATGAATTTGTCATGGGAGGGGGGAAGACCATAGAGATCAACATCAAGGACAATACCGTGCACGTACGGGATTACGGCAGGGGCATTCCCCTGGGCAAGATCGTGGACGTGGTCTCCAAGATGAACACCGGTGGAAAATACGACACCAGGGCGTTCAAGAAATCCGTGGGGCTCAACGGGGTGGGAACAAAGGCCGTAAACGCACTTTCCTCCTTCTTTCAGGTGGAGTCCATCCGGGAGGGACAGTCCAGGTCCGCAACCTTTGAGACCGGGAACCTCACCCACGAGGAGCAGCTCCAAGAAAGCAGCAAACGCAGGGGCACCCGGGTCAGCTTCGTTCCCGATGAGGGCATCTTCAAAAAATACAGGTACCGCAACGAGTACGTGGAGCGCATGCTCAAGAACTATGTCTATCTGAATCCCGGCCTGACCATATTGTTCAACGGGGAAAGGTTCCATTCCGAAAACGGATTGAAGGACCTTTTGGAGGACAACAACAACCTGGACGATTTTCTCTATCCGGTGATCCACCTCAAGGGGGAGGACATCGAATTGGCCATGACCCACAGTAAGACCCAGTACAGTGAGGAATACCACTCCTTTGTCAACGGGCAGCACACCACCCAGGGCGGAACCCACCAGGCCGCCTTTCGGGAAGCCGTGGTAAAGACCATCCGGGATTATTACAACAAGAACTACGATGCCTCCGATATCCGGAAGTCCATCATATCGGCCATTTCCATCAAGGTCATGGAACCGGTCTTCGAGAGCCAGACCAAGACCAAGCTCGGGTCTACGGACATGGGGGGCAAACTCCCCACGGTACGTTCCTATATCAACGATTTTGTCGGGACCCAATTGGACAACTACCTGCACAAGAACCAGGATACGGCCGATGCCCTGCAACATAAGATCCAGCAGGCGGAACGAGAGCGCAAGGAGCTTTCGGGAATTCGGAAATTGGCCCGGGAGCGCGCCAAGAAAGCAAGCCTGCACAACAAAAAGTTGCGGGATTGCCGGGTCCACCTCCAGGACATGAAAAACGACAGAAGGCTGGAAAGCACCCTTTTTATCACGGAAGGGGATTCAGCCTCGGGTTCGATCACCAAATCCAGGGACGTGAACACCCAGGCCGTGTTCAGCCTCAGGGGAAAGCCCCTGAACTCCTACGGGATGACCAAGAAGATCGTCTATGAGAACGAGGAATTCAACCTCTTGCAATCGGCCCTGAACATCGAGGAATCCATGGAGGACCTTCGGTACAACAATATCGTAATCGCCACGGATGCCGATGTGGACGGAATGCACATCAGGCTGCTTTTGATCACCTTCTTCCTTCAGTTTTTCCCTGAATTGATCAAGGAAAACCATTTGTACATCCTTCAGACCCCCCTGTTCCGGGTCAGGAACAAGAAGGAGACCATTTATTGCTATAGCGAGGAGGAGAAAAGGGAGGCCATTGAGAAACTCAGCGGAAAACCCGAAATCACCCGGTTCAAGGGCTTGGGCGAGATCTCACCGGACGAATTCAAAAATTTCATAGGGGATGACATACGCTTGGAACCCGTTATGCTCGACAAGGCCATGAGCATTGACAACCTTTTGGAATTCTACATGGGCAAAAACACCCCAGATCGACAGGAATTTATAATAAATAATCTTAAAGTAGAACTTGATTTAGTAGAAGAAAACCAACTATAAACCAGATAAATGCACTCCTTCTAAATGGATGAGAACCAAGAATTGAACGATGAAGGTTTGGAACCCCTGGACAAGGCCGACAGCCTGGTCCGGGTCACGGGAATGTACAAGGACTGGTTCCTGGACTACGCCTCCTATGTAATCCTGGAACGCGCCGTTCCCGCCATTGAGGACGGGTTCAAACCCGTTCAGCGCAGGATTTTGCACGCCCTCAAGGAATTGGACGATGGCAGGTACAACAAAGTGGCCAATGTGGTGGGGCACACCATGCAGTACCATCCCCATGGGGACGCAAGTATTGCCGATGCCATGGTGCAGATCGGCCAAAAAGATCTTTTGATCGACACCCAGGGAAACTGGGGAAACATCCTCACCGGGGATGGGGCGGCCGCACCGCGTTATATAGAGGCAAGACTTTCCAAATTCGGCCTGGAGGTCGTCTTCAGCCCCAAGATTACCCAATGGCAGCTTTCCTATGACGGCAGGAGGAAGGAGCCCATCAACCTGCCCGTGAAGTTTCCCCTGCTCCTGGCCCAAGGGGCCGAAGGGATCGCAGTGGGCCTTTCCACCAAAATCCTTCCACACAACTTCAACGAACTCATCGATGCCTCCATCAAACATTTGAGGGGGCAGAGGTTCACCCTCTATCCGGACTTTCCAACCTCCGGGATCATTGACGTGACCAATTACAACGAGGGCCAGCGTGGCGGTAAGGTACGGGTCAGGGCGAAGATTTCCACCCTGGACCGAAATACCCTGGTCATCAATGAGATTCCCTACGGGACCAATACCTCTTCCCTGATCGACTCCATCCTGAAGGCAAACGACAAGGGCAAGATCAAGATCAAGAAAATCGAGGACAACACGGCGGCCCAGGTCGAGATCCTGGTGCATCTGCCCCCGGGAATCTCCCCGGACAAGACCATAGACGCCCTATATGCCTTTACGGCCTGTGAGTCCTCCATTTCCCCTTTGGGCTGCATCATAGAGGACAACAAACCGCTGTTCATAGGGGTCAAGGAAATGTTGGAACGCTCCACCGAGCATACCGTGGAACTGCTCAAGGCCGAATTGGAGATCCAATTGCAGGAACTCGAGGAGCAGTGGCATTTTTCATCCCTGGAACGGATTTTCATCGAGAACAGGATCTATCGGGACATTGAGGAGGAAGAGACCTGGGAAGGGGTGATCGAAGCCATTGACAAGGGTCTAAAGCCCCACACCAAGCACTTGAAAAGGGCGGTGACCCAGGATGACATCGTCCGATTGACCGAGATCAGGATCAAGCGAATTTCAAAGTTTGACCTGGAAAAGGCACAACAACTCCTGGAGAGCCTTGAGGAAAAAATAGCGGAGACCAAGCACCATTTGGAACATTTGGTCGACTATGCCATCGACTACTTCAAGGAACTCAAGAAGAAGTATGGCCGCGGCCGGGAGCGCCGATCTGAGATCAAGATCTTTGACGATATCGAGGCCACCAAGGTGGTCATACGCAATACCAAACTCTACGTGAACCGGGAAGAGGGATTTGTGGGAACCTCCCTAAAACGGGACGAATATGTGACGGACTGCAGTGATATAGACGACATCATCGTCTTTACCCAGAACGGGGAAATGATGGTCACCAAGGTGGATTCCAAGGTCTTCGTGGGCAAGAACATCATCCATGTCGCCGTGTTCAAGAAAAGAGATCGTCGCACGGTCTACAATATGATCTACCGGGACGGAAAGGGAGGTGCCAGTTATATCAAAAGGTTCAACGTCACCAGCATTACCCGGGACAGGCTCTATCCCCTGGCCGGAAACAATCCGGCTGCCCAGGTGCTGTATTTTTCCGCAAACCCCAATGGGGAGGCCGAGGTGGTCACCGTATTGTTGCGGCAGTCGGGCAGTATAAAGAAGCTGAAATGGGACCTGGACTTTGCCGACGTCCTGATCAAGGGTCGGGACACCAAGGGAAATCTGGTCACAAAGTATTCGGTCAAACGAATAGAGCTCAAGGAGAAGGGAGTATCCACCCTGAAGCCCAGGAAAATCTGGTTCGACGATATCGTTGGCCGCCTGAACGTGGACGGCAGGGGCGAATTGCTCGGAGACTTCAAGGGGGATGACCTTTTGCTCGTCATTGACCAAAAGGGCAAGGTCAAGACCATGGCCCCGGACCTACTCAGCCGCTTTGACGACAGTATGATTGTCCTGGAAAAATGGATTCCGAACAAACCGATCTCGGCGGTACATTATGATGGGGAAAAGGATCGGTATTTCCTCAAACGGTTTTTGGTGGAGACCCCCCTTCGGGAGGAAACCCTGATCTCGGAGCACCCAAAATCCTTCCTCGAACTGGTCTCCACCCAATGGAGGCCGGTATTGGAACTGGAATTTGCCAAACCCCGGGGAAAGGAGGCTAAACCCAATCAAAAGGTGGATGTCGAATCCTTTATTTCCATTAAGGGAATCAAGGCCATGGGCAACCAATTGAGTCCGGACAAGTTAAAGAACATCAATATCCTGGAACCCCTTCCCTATGAGGAGCCCGAGCAGACCAAGGTGGAGGACATGGAGGTCGTGGACGAACAGAGCTTAGGGCACTCAGATGATAGATCGGGACCCAAGAACAACAGTTCTGAACAAACTTCTTTGTTTTGAACCATTTTCTTTCTACTTTGCCGCAAGTGTAAAACCAACGCCAAAACCTAGCCAATAACACTTCTTCATGGAATTCACCAACCCCCTGGTATACGGAGTCCCCGTTTTTATTGCCTTTATCCTACTTGAACTCACTTATAGCAAAACCCATGGGGACGATCACCTGTACAACTGGAAGGATCTGGCGGCCAGTGGTTTCATGGGAGTGGGATCCGCCATTTTGGGTCCCCTCTTCAAGGTGGCCTTTGCCATCGTCCTTTTCAATGCCGTCTATGACCTTTGCAATCCCTTGGTCGATGGTGTCCGTACCAATTTTATGGGATATGAGTCCTTTGGCTATATCTGGTATATCTGGATCCTTTGCCAATTGGCGGATGATTTCACCTACTATTGGTTCCACAGGGCCAACCATGAGATCAGGATCCTCTGGGCCGCACATATCGTACACCATTCTTCCGACAATTTCAACCTGGGGACAGCGGTTCGCAATGGCTGGTTCACCATTTTGTACAAACCCTTCTTTTATGTCTGGATGCCCGCCATTGGTTTCCCCCCCGAGATGGTGGTGGTCTGCCTGGGGATCGAGGCCTTATGGCAATTCCAATTGCATTCCGTCTATATTCCAAAACTGGGCTTTCTGGAAAAGTTCCTCAACACCCATACCATGCACCAGGTCCACCACGCACAAAATGTGGAATACCTCGACAAAAACCATGGCGGTTTCCTAAATATCTTTGACAAGGTCTTTGGCACTTGGAAGGAACTCGACGATGACATCGATGTGAAGTACGGGGTCATCCATGCCCCGGATTCCTATAATCCGATGGTCATCCTTACCCATGAATTCAAGGACATTTGGAACGATGTGAAAAAGGTGAACAAGCTCTCGGACAAGCTCATGTATATCTTTGGCCCCCCGGGTTGGAGCCATGACGGGAGCACCATGACGGTGAAACAGCAACAAAGGTTACAGCAAAAACACAAGGAGGCAAACCCCGACCTGCTCTTTCAAAGACCCAATTAGGCCAGGGAATCAATCGCCTATTCTATGGGCCGTGCCCTTGAACTTCTGGGAGTCGCCCACCACGCCGAACTCAAAGGTGTAAGAGGAATCCGCCGTACTGAGGATTTTGATGTGAATGGACTTTTCCTCGGCCATGTTCTTGGGGTTCAAATTCTTTAGGATGTACTCACAATCGTTCACCCAGCGTACGGAGGAGGTGTCCCTCTTGCCCTCAAACTCGTCCACTTCAATATCCAGGGTCCTGTGAAAGGTGGTTTGTTTTTCCTCCCCGTCTATTATTGTGGTGAAGGTGAAGCTGCCGGTCTTGAAGTCTTTGCAATTGCGCTCCGGGGGAGCCCCACAGGCCCAAAACAACATCAGCAGAAGTCCGAAGGGAAATAATTTAGTCATACTGCAAAGAACGGGAAAGATCTCATGCGGGTCAATCCCTTTTTCTATCATAGGACCTAAAACTGCCATCCCCATAGAACACCACGATGGTGGTCACCTCCCCATCCCCAGGGTCAGGCATGGTTCCGGGAACCTCTTTGGGCCCTTCCTCCTGTGGAGATGACTCCAATGGGGCCTTGTCCGCTTCGTCCACTTCCCCCTTCCAGGGAAAGCTTCCTTCCCCCTTGAGCAACCAGTACAGGTTCACCTCGGGATAGGCTGCAATGAGCTTCATGACAAAATCCAGACTGGGCCTGTTCCGGCCATTGAGCAAGTGGGAAATGCTGGAGCGCTGCACCCCGATTTCATCCGCAAAAGCGGACACACTGAGCCCATAGTGGTCCATTATGGTCTGTATACGCAAAATCATTTGGTCCCCCACAAATGTGAATTTTTACAATACAAAGATATAAATAAAGAGGGGAGCCCTTAAGTGATAAAATGAATTTAATGATGCAATAATGGAAACCATCACTTTATATAAAAGCATTCATTGTACTGAAATACAACACTGTATCTTCAATAGTTAAAATTATTGTCACAAATGTGAAAGAATGCATTCCTGATCGTTCAATTTTGTATACATATGTAAATACATTTAAACTCTTTTGATACATATGTAAATTATTCCATGGTTATTTTTGTGCCTTAAAATGAAAGGAATCTTGATCGAGCATATAGACCACAGGGAGCATTCAATCCAAGGGAGGTACCTCAACCTGGAACTATTGAAGGCCCATTGCTTTTCAAAGCATACCGGCAAGCTTTTGGAGATCGGAAAATCGGTCAAGGGAGATTCCCTTTACGCCCTGCCCCTGGGCCGGGGAAAAAGCAAGGTCCTGATGTGGTCCCAAATGCACGGGAACGAATCCACCACCACCAAGGCCCTATGGGACATGATCAATTTCCTCAACTCGGGAGACCCCTTGGCGGAAACCATCCTTTCGGGCTGCAGCCTGATGATCATTCCCATGCTGAATCCTGATGGGGCCATGGCCTATACCCGGGAAAATTTCAATGGAGTGGACCTGAACCGGGATGCCCTGGCCCTGAGCCAACCGGAGAGCAAAGCCATTCGCCAATTGTTCGAAGATTTCAAGCCGGACCACTGCTTTAACCTACACGACCAAAGGACTCTTTTCAGTGCGGGCAGGACGGGCAAGCCCGCAACGGTCTCCTTCCTATCCCCCGCGAGCGATGAAGGTCGGGAACTGACACCCAATAGGGAAACCGCCATGAAAATCATCGCTGCCATGGATGCCCAATTACAGAAAATGATCCCGGGGCAATTGGGGCGCTTTGACGACGGTTACAATGCCAATTGCATAGGGGATACCTTCCAAGGTCTGGGGGTGCCCACCATATTGTTCGAGGCGGGACATTATCCCGGCGACTACCATCGGGAAAAGACCCGGGAGTATATCTTCCACGCCCTGTTACAGGCCTTGGGAACCATAGCCTCGGACCGGATCGATCGATTTGCAGCGGATTCCTATTTCAATATCCCCGAAAACGAAAAACTGCATTTCGATATTCTGATCGATAGGCCGGAAGCAATAAAGCCCACCCTCAAGGGCCAAAGAGTCGGAATCAGGTTCCGAGAGACCCTACAGGGAGACAAGGTCAATTTTATCCCCGAAATTGCGGAGGTTGGGCCATTGGAGGGTTTTTACGGACATCAGGATCTTGAAAACCTTGATTCAAAGCTTTTTGAATTGGGGATTGGGCGGGAAATGATCGTTAAATTATTGACTGAAACCAAGATATAATCAAAAATACCTGGAAGCTTCTTGCATTTTGTTTAAAAAAAATCATTTTTATTACGTATATTTTCCGTATTGACTAATTTTGCTGAAAATTTCAATAATTATGAATAAAGTCAAATTGGACGAAGTCGACCACCAGATTTTGGATATGTTGATTGACAATACCAGAACCCCTTTTACAGATATTGCAAAAAAATTGTTGATTTCGGCCGGTACGGTCCATGTCCGGGTAAAGAAAATGGAAGAGGCCGGGATCATCCGTGGTTCCTCCCTTACCCTGGACTATGTTAAACTGGGCTATTCCTTTATAGCCTATGTGGGCATCTTTTTGGAAAAGACCCACCAGACCAAATTTGTCCTTGAAAGGCTGAACCAGATTCCCTATGTGACCGTTGCCCATATTACCACGGGCAAGTTCAATATCTTTTGCAAGATCAGGGCCAAGGATACCAACCACGCCAAGAACATCATCTTCAAGATAGACGACATCGACGGGATTTCCAGGACGGAGACCATGATTTCCCTTGAGGAGAGCATCAACGACAAAAAGCGTTTGATGCACACCATCTTCAATGAGATGTAGGCCCAAAATACTCATGTCATGTTGATTTCGGAACTATCGGCCTCCGCGTACCCTCCTTATTACCAAACCTATATTTCGGCATTCGGGCAGGGCAGTCTAATGGCTGGATTGGAGCAGGGCAGGAGTGAATTTCTGTCCTTTTTGGACACCCTGCCCCGGGAGCGACTTTCCTTCTCCTATGGCCCGGGGAAATGGACCTTGGCCGAAGCCCTGGTCCACATTACGGATACCGAACGCATCTTTCAATATCGGGCCTTGCGCTTTGCCAGAAACGACAGGACCGACCTTCCGGGTTTTGATCAGGATGCCTTCGTCCCCCATTCCAATGCCACCAAACGTAGCTTAGGAGACCTAAGGCAGGAATATACAGCGGTGAGGGACTCCTCCATTGCACTTTTTCGGACCTTTGACCGGGAGACCTTGGATCGGGTAGGTATTGCAAACGGCCTTCCCATGGGTGTGGGCGCCATGGGTTTTATCATCTGTGGACATCAGGCCCACCACCTAAGAATCATAACGGAACGGTATCTGGCCTGATTCAACAAAGGCCTTCATTGTCCTGATCTTCGGTCTCGAAATCCGGAACGGGGGATTCCCCTTCCAGTTCCTCCATGGGGCCGTAGTCCATGTCGCGGTCGAGTTCCCGTTCCATGGCTTCCTCAAAATTGGCCATGAAATTAGATAGACTTTTACTGATTTTAACCAGATAAAGGGTGTCCTGGGTCCTGAGTTCCACGGCCTCGATGATCTGCCCGTCGGGCTTCTTGATGGTAATGATGTCTTCGTCCCCGTATCCATCGGGATAGGAATCGATCAGGATGGCTGCCAAATTGTGGTCCATCTTGCTGTAGTCGATCAACAATCGTTTCATAATGGTTGTTCAATTAGTGTACAACCAAGCTAGGAAATTTTGAAATCGGTCTATCAATTAGAGTTGTAAACGCTGGAAATCAGTATATGTATGCTTCATTCCATGTAGTAATCAAAAGCCTTTTCGAAGAGTTTCCCCTCCACTTTTACATCTGTTACCGCCTCCCCGATGGAGTGCAGCAGTACAAAATTGATGTCCCCATGGGAGTTTTTCTTATCGTGTTTGAGCAGTTTTACAATGGCGGCAATGTCATCGGGACCAAAATTCACTTTTTCATAAAACCTCAAAAAGGTTGTTTTGATATCCTCAAGGGAAAGCTTTGACAGGCCGGTCAACCTATGGGACAGATAGCCCTCCAAGATCATCCCTATGGCGATGGCCTCCCCGTGCAGGAGGGTTTTCTTTTCTGCTTGTTCCAAAAAGTAGGATTCAATGGCGTGGCCCAAGGTATGGCCAAAATTCAAGAT
>Ga0079224_100008785_pt1 | contig 13717 bp, 14 predicted proteins | sample Stecom2015_FD_80414 | JGI IMG/M metagenome (GOLD analysis project Ga0079224, IMG submission 80414) | Agricultural soil microbial communities from Utah to study Nitrogen management - Steer compost 2015 | ecosystem: Environmental > Terrestrial > Soil > Agricultural land | place: USA: Utah... | reverse complement strand
GCATTTCTTTGCCAGGGGCTGTTGAATATTGGGGTGAGGATTATATGTTTTATCCGGGCAGCCTGCCTGCGTATTTCTGTAACAAACTGTTTCGGCGGTGGGGCCCCACTATGTATGAGCGGAAATGACTTTTTCAATGACACCAGCTGGCGGTAGGTAGCACAATGGTTACGAAACGAGCATCGCGGATTAGAGATGGCATTCAACGCTGGCTTTCACGGCGTTCTCCTAAGGCGCGTGTTGTCGTACTTCGTCATCGTTCCATCTACGTTCTGCCTACGCGCTACGGATTATCCTTTATGGCACTCCTCGTCGCTATGTGGTTGTTAGGCACGAATTACGAAAATAACCTGATCCTTGCTATCTCATTTTTACTGCTTAGTGTCCTGATTGTTTCCACTCTCTATACCTATAGAAATCTTGCAGGTCTTGAATTTCAGCCATTGGCTACAGGTTCAGGCTTCGTGGGTAATCATGCGCAATTCCCCCTGCGGGTAAGCGCCGCTCAATCAAAACCGCGAATCTATGAAAATATTCATATCTCGGTCAAGGAGGAGCTTCCAGTAGTGCTGGATCTGGTGTCTGAGCGAGAGCAACAAATATCGCTTACGGTGTTAGCTCATCGTCGCGGCTGGCTGGAGCCGGGGCGCTTGCTGATCGAAACCTCATTTCCTTTTGGATTGATGCGCGCCTGGTCGTGGATTGAATTGGAAACTGGCGCGATCATCTATCCAGCACCTATCGCGTCTGATTTACCACCGCTGGCGCAGGCGAACGAAAATTACGGCGAGTTGATCAGCCGCGACAATGTCGAAGATTTTGATGGCCTGATGCCTTATCGTCCCGGTGCTAATCTCTCCCAGGTGGCATGGAAACAGTATGCTCGCGGGGCGGGATTGCATTTGAAAGAGTATGTTGGTTACCAGAGCCAGGACATCTGGCTTGACTGGCATTTGCTGCCGGGTCTGGATACCGAAGCCAGGCTCTCCCGTTTGTGTTTCTGGGTATTGCAGTTAGGAAAGACCACGGACCTCTACGGGTTGCGTCTACCCAATCAGACATTGGAACTGGGTTCCGGCAAACAACATCAGGAGCGGCTGCTAAAAGCACTGGCACTCTATGATGATCGGCTGGGTGCAGCGCGGAGTATCGAGCATGGGTGAGCTGGAACAAATATCACGGGCCGGATTGACCTGGATTTTAATTGCCCAAGCGGCAATTTTGGCACCTCACGTGGAACACGCACCTTTATGGTTGTGGGCCGTATGGGCCATCGTGGTGCTCTGGCGAGTGCAGGTATTCCGTGGTGCCTGGCCCTTTCCTGGGCGTCTGCTCAAACTGACGCTTATCGTGGTTTGTTGTGGCGGATTACTCTTGACCTTGCGCAGGTTCAACATGCAGGCCATGGTCGTCCTCCTGCTGATTGGATTTATTCTCAAGTTACTGGAAATGAAGCGGCGCCGAGATTTTTTGGCCTTGTGCTATCTCGGTTATTTTGTGATTGCGACCCAGTTTTTATTTTTTTCCAATGTAATTGCTGCGCTCTACGGCTTTATCTGTGTCGTCTTGCTGACGACCGCGTTGCTGGCCGTTAACCAGTCTCTGGAGCAACAAAACATTAGGCGCAGTCTGCGTACAAGTACCGGGATTTTACTGCGCGCTACGCCAATACTGCTCTTGCTTTTTATTCTGACGCCGCGCCTTGGGCCGCTCTGGGCGGTACCAAATCCTGCCGCAACGGCGCAAACAGGTATGAGTGACACCATGTCGCCGGGGGGTTTTAATCAGCTGACATCGTCAAATGAACCGGCCTTTCGCGTCACTTTTTTAGGAAGTAACCCGACGCCTCCAGAACTCTATTGGCGCGGGCTGGTGTTATCCCGATTTGATGGGCGCACCTGGTATCAATCGCACTCACAAATGCTGTCGACCAATTTACGCTGGACACCGGCCAGTGCCAGTGAGTTTCTCCAACATATCGAGTTTGGCGGAAGAGAGTTTCAGTATGAAATTATTATTGAACCCAGTCATCGTCCGTGGGTGTATGCACTAGCGGCACCGCGACAATGGCAGGGCGATTTAGGCTTTGGTTACGAGCTACGCTTGCAACACCGGTTACCTATTACACAACGGCTGCAATACAGTGTCACGTCAACAACAGATTATCGTTATCAAGTTGACGGGCTGGCGGAATGGCAGCGTGAACAAGAACTTGCGCTGCCGCGTCAGCGTAATCCTCAAACCCATGAGCTGGCGCAGAGATGGCTGGCGGAAGCCGGAAGTCCCCAGGCTTATATTGAAAAAGTATTGCAGTTTTATCGTGAAAACTTTACTTACACTTTACAGCCCGACTTATTAGGCGAACATTCGGTTGATGAGTTTTTATTGACCACTCGGCGCGGATTCTGTGAACACTTTTCCAGTAGTTTTGTGGTATTGATGCGCGCTGCGGGTATTCCTGCGCGAGTGGTAGTGGGCTATCAGGGCGGCAGTTACAATCCCAGTGAAAATTATTGGCTGGTGCGTCAGCGCGATGCCCATGCCTGGGCAGAAGTGTGGCTTGCAGGGCAGGGCTGGGTACGCATCGATCCGACTGCTGCGGTTGCCCCTGAGCGTATCGAGCGCGGTATTGATTACTCATTGAATGAGGTCGATAGCCGCTTATTGGGTAATGCTCTGGCTCGTCGTTCGACGTTGATCAATCAATTGAGCATGTATTGGGACGCGGTGGATTATAACTGGACCCGGTGGGTTCTAAGCTACAACAGTTCACGCCAACAGGAATTGCTCGGCAACTGGTTTGCGGATGTCAATTCGCGAAAGCTTATGGTGTGGTTATCGTTTGCGGTGGGTTGTGCTCTTATAGGTTGGTTATGGGTGATTTATCGGGGACGGCGAATTTTTCAATTCCCTGCGGACCGCTACTATCTGCGTTTTGCGCAAAAGCTTGCCCGGGTTTCACTCGCACGTGAGGTCGGGGAATCGCCCCAAGAGTACGCAGCCCGTGTTGGTACAGCGCGTCCGGATTTAAAAACCGATGTGCAGAGGATTACCACTTTGTATGAAGTCAGCAATTACGGCGGGAATGATAAGGTGGTTGATGATCTGGCGCGTGCAGTGAGACGCTTTTCTCCCTAGCGCTGATGTTTCTATCTAGATGTCTTTATTTAGATGTCCTATTTAAAGGCAATCAGCGCCGCGGTAACTGCCACGTTCAATGATTCGACACCATTGTTCATCGGTATTCTTACGCGGGCATTGCATAATTTTTCTACTGCCGCTGAAACACCTTCTGTTTCGTTGCCCAATACGTAAACGCAGGATACACCTCGCGTATTGAATTCCTTAAGCGTCTTATCAGCATGAGATGACAAGCTGCAGACAAGGGTACCTTGTTGTTTGAATTGCGTCAGTACTTCGGTCAACTTATCGCAGCGTAAAATGGGAGCTCGAAATACCGTGCCCGCGCTCGCTTTAATGACCAAAGGATCGATTTGTGCACAGCCTTGTGCCGGTAAAATAATTCCGTCGATATTTCCGGCACAGGCGGAGCGGATGATCATGCCGAGGTTTTGCGGGTTGGTAATACCGTCGAGCGCTAATAACGTAAATGGTTGCGCTGCTGCTTTCAAGAAATCGTCACAGCTTTGGTAACCAGGACAAATCAAATCCGCAGCCACGCCTTGGTCCTGTTTGGCATTGCGCGAAATACGCGATAACGCCAGTCGATCGTGATAGACAATTTCAGCATTCTTTTTACGTGAGAGCGCGAGAATATCATCAAGGATTGCGGCGGGTTTATTACTGCTAGCGAGATGCAAACGATAAATGTTAGTGGCTGGATGTTGGAGCGCCTCAAGTACAGCCTTGCGCCCGTAAACCGTCAAAATGGTGTTAAAAAAGCGTTTCTTTTCACGATAGGCTTTGCTGTCGCTGAGTTTGTCGGACATAGAAAAATAATCAGAATTAGAGAATCAGGAATAAATAAAAATGCAGACGAATAAATCATCCGAAATCAAGCAGCGTAACTCGGGTTATGCGTCAGCCGGCGCTTGCGTGCACAGCGCCTTGTAAGCGCCTACAGCATTTGCTAATCCCATTTGTAATGCATCAACAGTGAGTGCATGACCAATGGATACTTCGAGTAGTTCTGGCACCCGACGAAAATAGCCCAAGTTATCCAGATTCAAATCGTGACCGGCGTTTAACCCGAGATTAATAGCTTGGGCACACTCCGCGGCTGCCCTGTAATGTTCAAATAACTGGTCGAAGATTTCGTCTCTGTCTTTGAAGGCCAGGGCATAAGGGCCCGTATATAATTCGATCCGGTCGGCTCCGATCTCTTTTGCCAGTTGTACCTGTTCAATATCCGGATCCATAAACAGACTGACGCGCACGCCGATGTCCTGCAACTCCTCGATAATTGGGCGCAGTTTCTTACCTGCCGTTTTAAGATCAAATCCGTGATCCGAGGTCAATTGATCATTGGCGTCGGGCACCAAGGTGCATTGGTCGGGGAGGGTGTCATGTACCAATTTCATAAACCCGGGAAAGCTGCCGCTGATTTCCGCAAAAGGATTTCCTTCAATATTGAGTTCAATGCCTTTGCGATCGCGCACCAGCTCAGCGACAGCATAAACATCACCGGGCCGGACATGACGTTGATCCGGGCGTGGATGCAATGTCAAACCGTCTGCGCCCGCGTCCAAACAGATTTCCCCATGAACTACGACGTCGGGATAATTGCCGGGACGGGAGTTACGCAACAGTGCAATCTTATTCAGGTTTACACTCAGAGCTGTCTGCTTCATGGTTTCACCAACGCATTGCTGACATTAGAATTTTGTAGAGGTTTTTTTAACCCGGTGTGCGCCGCGTTGTCAGGTTTATAATCGGCTTTCACCCTGAAGGCACTCAAAATTCTAACGGCGTAATCAGGTGCTTCAGGAAATGCTCGATGCATTCCACGCGGCTCTTTGGCAATGTTCTCAACGACTTCCATTCCTTCTACCACTTTTCCAAACACGGTGTAGCCAGGCTTATCTTTACTGCCATCCAGTGCGGTGTTGGCTTTGAGATTGATATAAAACTGCGAGGTAGCACTATCGGGATTTGAGGTGCGGGCCATGGCTACAGTTTTGTAGTCATTGCTCAGGCCGTTGTCCGATTCATTCTTGATGGGCTCGCGGGTTTCCTTGCTACCAAAATCAAACGTCATACCGCCGCCTTGAACCACAAAGCCGGGTACTACGCGATGAAAAATAGTGCCGTCGTAGAATTTGCTATCAACGTATTCAAGAAAATTAGCCACGGTCACAGGAGCTTCTTGAGGGTAGAGTTCAATAACGAACGTCCCTAAATCAGTTTTCAAAGCCACCCGCTCATTAGCTGCATAAGCTGAAGATGCATAGGTCATTGCCAGTACGCAAAGCATAGTGAAGCAGTGGAAGGCGCGGCGAAAGAAACACTGTGCGTTCATATTAGGTTTACCTGTTATAAGCTCTTAACGCCAATCTGACTGGCGTTTACGTTTACCGATACTCTGTAAAATAAAAGATAATAAGACCCCGCCCAAAAGCAGCCCACCACCAAAAATCCACTGGTTGTAACGATCTGTATTTTTTAGAAAATCATTTTCGGCCTGCAATACGTCTACGCGGGTTTGCAAGAGCTGATAGTTCTCATGCAGTTGTTGATTTTCAGCTTCAATCTCGACCGCACGGGCGGAGCTTTCGCGCAGTTGCTGTAACTCCTGGGCAACGCGTTCATATTCCTGTTGGACCAGTGGTAATTGCACAGCAGCTGTTGGTTCGACTACCAGGAATTGGCTGCGCACCCAGCCCTCGACGCCGCTTGCGGTTCTGACCAGGGACCAGCTGATCCGATTGTTATCCAGCTCTTCGCGTACGAACTCCAGTGATGTGCCACTCGCTAGTCCGCTGGCGACTACAGGTTGCTGGTTGCCGGGGCTGCGACGCAACTGAATATGCATCACATCGGAAACATATCGGGTTTCCGCATGCGTTGGGGCGGTAAACATTGAAAGACTTCCGACGATAATGGCCAGCGAAATAATTGAATAACGTGTGCGATTGATTTTCACAGTGAGTCCTGATGCGAGGAGAAAATTAAGGAAGTACTTTTTTAAAAGGTTTAACCGTGACGCGAGCATAAATACCGGCTGCGACATAGGGGTCGGCGTCGGCCCAGGCTTGAGCCGCTTCAAGGGATTCAAATTCTGCCACCACCAGACTGCCTGAAAAACCGGCAGTGCCGGGATCTTCATTATCAATAGCCGGGTGTGGGCCGGCCAGAATCAGCGAGCCGGCCTCTTTAAGCGCCTGGAGTCTGGCCAAGTGAGCAGGGCGCGTTTGCTTGCGCGCTTCAAGACTGTTGGGAACGTCTTCACTAATGATTGCATAGAGCATGAATAAGTACCTGGATATTAGTTGCTGCCGTCGTTGATGACATCTTCAAAACTCAGATCCGTCAGCAAACGAATATTGCGGAATAGATAAAAAAGGCCGGCGAATAACACCAGCGTTGCTGGCAGCGCAATGACGGGATAACTCAAAGCTGTCATTTTGCCCAATTCGGCATTAAATGCTTCAGTGCCCGGCGGGCTTACCATGATGAGTTTGGCCAATACGTAATTAAGCACCGACGACAAAAAGAAAGAAGCGGCTATCAAATAAGTGGCATTTTGCAATACCTTTTCAAAGCGAGCTTCAGCGTTGCGTTCTTTCAAGGCAGTGGTGATTTTATCCACCTGCATAATTTTATCGTTGTATAAAATGGTCTTAACAATAGGAAACCGGGTCTTCATTGAAAAGAGAGTGACCAGACCGATTAAACCGGGAATAGCGGCTTCTTTGATGGCGATATATTGCGGGTCAAGTTGGAGCAGGCTGATACCACCAGTTAACAGCACGCTGATAAAACCTAAAGCCGAAAAAATATTGATTTTTCGGGTCTGAATAAAATCATGGATGCCGTAAGCCAATGGAAACGCGAGTGCTACTACAACGGCCCACTGGGTGCCTAAATATTGCTCGCCACTCAATTTGGAAAGGATCACTGCTGGAATAACAATGTTCAATAACAAATTAGCCAGAAAACTTTCCTTTCTCTGGGGCTTGGCAGCTGATTCGGGAGTAGAAGGCTCCATTCGCTCCCGGTTTTGTTCAAGCGAATCTGACATAGTTTCTGCTTCTGAATAGAAAGATTTCAGGTATAGGTGCTGGCAGTGCGATAATACCGGCATTTCGTCAGCTGGAGTGATCCGGCCACAGTACCATCTCAGTAACGGACGCCAATGTGATTTTTGATCTGCACAGCCATAGTAATTACTCAGACGGCATTTTAAGCCCTGCAGCGCTGATGTCGAGAGCCAAGGCCAATGGCGTGACGGTGTTGGCACTGACAGATCACGACACGATAGCCGGTTTACGCGACGCTCAGCAAGCGGCGGATGAAAATGACCTGGTGCTGATTCCGGGGATCGAGTTTTCCAGTCAATGGGGAAAAATCGGCGTCCACATTGTGGGTTTGGGCATCGCCACCGAAAGCGATGTGCTGGCCAGTGCCATTGTCGAGCAACGCCAGTCACGCCTTAGTCGTGCCCAAGCCATCGCTGAGCGATTGGCAAAACTGGGTTTTATAGGTGCGCTTGAAGGCGCTCAGCGGTTTGCAGGGGATGCGTTGGTGGGGCGCCCACATTTTGCACGGCACCTTGTGGATATAGGAGCGGTAAGGCAGCCTCAGGATGCCTTTAAGAAATTTCTGGGAACGGGGAAACCCGCCGACGTAAAATATCAGTGGCCGGATATTCACCAAATTATTGCTTGGATACATGCTGCTGGTGGCCAGGCGGTATTGGCACATCCGCTTAAATACCAGCTGACGCGCACCAAAATGCGTGGGTTGATCAGTGATTTTGCGGCAGCGGGCGGCGATGCGCTCGAGGTCATCAGCGGCCAGCAGAGCCATGCCGATACTGACGCGTTGGCGCGCTTGGCGACCGAACACCATCTAAGTGCATCCTGTGGTAGTGATTTTCATATGCCCAATCAAAGCTGGCAGGAATTAGGCAATTTCGGACGCTTACCGGCACATTGCCACCCGGTATGGCGGCGGCTCGGATTTACAGCTTGAGGCGAGTCCGGGTCTGGTCGAGGTGAAATTCTCAAGATGATATCGAAAGACCCTTATTGTGAGTTCGCCACAAGACGGTGGATAGACGGAAACCGATGATAGTCTTTCAATGAAATTGAAGTAATGGCCGCTTGGCCAATGAAAAAAAGGAGAGAGCTTTTGGCGCAGTTTTTTCAAATACACCCCGAAAACCCACAGGCGCGGTTAATTGTACAGGCCGTGGATATTATTCGCCGGGGAGGGTTAGTGATTTATCCTACCGATTCGGCTTACGCTCTCGGCTGTCATATCGGCGATAAGATGGCGTTGGATCGTATCCGGGCAATGCGCCAACTCGATAAGCACCATAATTTCACGCTGATGTGCCGTGACTTATCAGAACTGGCGACGTTTGCGCGTGTGAATAACCAGGTCTTTCGCCTGTTAAAGAACCACACGCCCGGTCCCTATACCTTTATTCTTGAGGGTACGGCCGACGTCCCGCGGCGTCTGATGCATCCCAAGCGCAAGACCATAGGTTTGCGTGTGCCGGACAATCCCATTGCCCTGGCGCTCATGGAAGAACTGGGAGAGCCGCTGATGACCAGCACCTTATTACTGCCAGGAGATGAGTACCCGCTCAGCGATCCTTACGATATCCGCGACGCACTGGAGCACCATGTTGAGCTTATTATCGATGGCGGGTATTGTGGAATTGAGCCGACCACGGTGATTGATTTGACCGACGAGGTGCCGAAACTTGTGCGCCAGGGTAAAGGTGATTTCTCGAATTTCGAATCTAACTAATTGAAATTTAATAAAAATTTATCTTGTGCGTGCGGCTGTCGTCGCGCGCCTTTAATCGTTATAATGCCGCCTTTGCCTGTTAGCTAGCCTACTTGCCCATACGTCGAAACAAATACTTCGGAACACCTTGTGACTACCACTGCCATTGATGAGATAGAACAAAGCGCTGATGTAGTCGCCACCCCTGCGGCGGATGTTACTGAACCGGTGGCAGAAGCTGCTGATTCACTGGTTGTTGAGGACGCCGATCCGACGCAGCAGGATCAAGCCCATAAAGTGCCCCAGCAAAGCGAGATGCCTTTTGCCATAGTGCATGGCAAAGCTTACACCCAGCTGCCGCAAGACCTTTATATTCCACCAGACGCGCTTGAAGTTTTCCTGGAAGCCTTCGAAGGCCCGCTGGACCTGTTGCTATACCTGATACGGCGCCAGAACATCGATATCCTCGACATCAATGTTGCGGAAATTACGGCGCAATACATGGCGTATGTAGAATTGATGAATGCTAACCAGTTTGAGCTGGCTGCGGAATATCTGGTGATGGCGGCCATGCTGGCAGAGATCAAATCGCGCATGCTGCTTCCGCGCTCCAGCGAAGAGCAGGAAGAGGAAGAAGATCCGCGCGCTTCCCTGATTCGCCGCCTGCAAGAATACGAGCGGTTCAAGCAAGCAGCTGAGGATCTGGATACTCTGCCGCGTATTGCTCGCGATATTTTCCAGGCATCGGCCCAGGCACCGGATCGGCATCTCACCCGACCGGAGCCAGAGGTAGAATTGCAAGAAATCCTGCTGGCCCTAGCGGAAGTACTGCGGCGTGCTGATATGTTTGAAAGCCACCATGTGTCCCGGGAAAAGTTGTCCACCCGGGAGCGGATGGCTCAGGTGCTGGATAAGCTTGCCCATAACCATTTTGTTCCATTCGTCAGTTTATTTACGGTCGAGGAAGGGCGATTGGGCGTGGTAGTGACTTTCCTTGCAGTGATGGAGCTGATCAAGGAATCTCTGGTTGAAATCGTACAAAACGAGGCCTTTGGGCCCATTCACGTAAAAGCCCGTATGCAATGATGGACGAAACAGAAACCGCTATTTCCGAAGCAGATACCGCCCTGGATCAGGCCGAGACAGCGCCAGAACCGGCGGCTGAAATCGGCTTGCCCACTGTCGATGGGGATTTACTCCGCAAAATTATCGAAGGCGCCATTTTGGCCGCGGGTCAGCCACTCACTCTCGCCCGTATGATTGAATTGTTTGAAACGGAACAGGCGCCCAGTAAAGAGGCGATCTTGTCCGCGTTGGCGGACATTCAAAATGACTGCGCTCAGCGAGGTTTTGAATTAAAAGAAGTCGCTTCGGGTTGGCGTTTCCAGGTGCGCGAAGATTTGGCGCCCTGGGTGAATCGTTTATGGGAAGAAAAACCGCAAAAATATTCCCGCGCACTATTGGAAACCCTCGCGTTAATTGCCTATCGACAACCCATCACGCGGGGCGATATTGAAGAGATTCGTGGTGTCGCGGTCAGCTCTCACATCATGAAAACTTTATTGGAGCGCGATTGGGTAAAAGTAGTAGGGCATAGGGATGTACCTGGCCGGCCTTCACTCTATGCGACAACGCGTCAGTTTTTGGATTATTTCAATTTAAAAAGTCTGGAGGAGCTGCCATCTCTGGGGGAGATCCGTGATCTGGACGAGTTAACCCCGGTGCTTGAGTTGAATGTTGATGATGAAGGGTTGGGTGATCCGGATACCGATATGCCGGAAAATACAGCAACCCCGACGTCAGAAACCGACGCTGAATCTACGGAACTGGCAGAGTTCGTTGATGGCGAGTCTGCCTTTGAAGATGCCGATCAGCCAGAGCTGACGGAAGATATAGATCAGCCACGGCTGATGGATGACAATGACACTGCTGAATCAAGTTTTGAGGAAGCAGAAGCAACTAACCCGGAATTTTCCGGATCACCGCACAACGCGTGAGGCGTCTGCAGATTATTATGGTTAAACACATTAAAACTGATTTTGAAGAACGTAAAAAGCCAGAAAAAAATTCCGCTAACCACAGCAAAAAAGCCGGTGTTTTAACGAAACCTGCCGGAAAAGGAAAAGCCTCCACGGCCGCACCTGGCAATGCCGGAAAGCCTTCCCGCCCAGGCAAGACTAAAACTGTATCAGCCACAGCACCTGATGCCAGCGCGACAACACCTCCTGGAGAAAAATTACAAAAAGTTCTGGCCCGGCTGGGTTTGGGCTCACGCCGTGAAATGGAGCGAGAAATTGAGGCGGGCCGAGTGCGCATCAATGATCGTGTGGCGCGTTTGGGTGACCGGGTTAGCGCGACCGATAAAGTATTCTTTAATGGTCAGCGCCTGGTGCAATCCGCCGAGCCCGTACGTCGCCGGGTGATTTTATACAACAAGCCTGAGGGCGAGATTTGTTCACGCTCAGATCCTGAAGGTCGCCGAACGGTGTATGACGGTTTGCCGCAACTCCGGGGCGAGCGGTGGATTTCAGTGGGTCGACTGGATTTCAATACCAGCGGTTTGTTGTTATTTACCAACGATGGCGAGCTGGCTAACAAGCTTATGCATCCTTCGTCGGTAATTGATCGGGAATACCTGGTGCGAATTCAGGGTGAAGTGACCGATGAAATGAAGCAAAACCTTCTCGATGGCGTGTTGCTTGAAGATGGGGTAGCCCGGTTTACCGATATTGTAGATGGTGCCGGTGAAGGCAGAAACCGCTGGTTTTACTGTGTGGTTATGGAAGGACGCAATAGAGAAGTTCGACGTTTATGGGAATCCCAGGGCGTGAAAGTGAGCCGGTTGAAGCGGGTAAGATACGCCAATATCTTTATTCCCTCTCATGTGCGAGTGGGACAATGGATGGAACTCAGTGAACGAGAAATTGCTGACTTGTGTATGACCGCAGGTTTTGACAGCAACACGCATACCAGAATCCTGCCACCGACAAGGGAAGAAAAAATCCAGCTGCAGCGCCACGAACTAAAATTGCGGGCGGCCACCAAATCGCGTCGACCGTGGGTGCCGAAGCGTCGTAAAGACTCCGAAGCTTCGGAATAAATCCGTTCAAATAAAAAGGCCGCTATTGCGGCCTTTTTATTTGAACGACTACAGATTCAGCAAGTTAATTCATGCGTGCGATTGCGCCCCTCAGTTTTAGCGCAATATAAAGCTTTGTCGGCGCGGGCAAATAAACTTTCAACCGAATCACCTTGACCACGCACAAGCGTCGCGATACCGATACTGACGGTGGGTTGGATCATGGCGTCATTATCGCTCACCACCAATTGGGCGACCTGCTCCCGTATCCGCTCTGCAATAATCCGGGCCCCGAAGGCATTGGTTTTAGGCAGAATGACGATAAATTCTTCGCCGCCAAAACGGAAGCTGATATCGGAATTGCGGCAAGCAGCCTGGATGGTGGCGGTAACAGCTTTGAGTGTTTCGTCGCCTTTGGCATGACCATAGTGATCGTTAATCTTTTTAAAGTGATCCAGATCAATCATCAGCAACGATAAATCCTGATCGTGTCGTTCAGCAAGTTGCAATTCGCGTGATAGGGTCTGATCCAGCGCCGCGCGATTACCCAATCCAGTGAGCGCATCGCGAAAGCTCAGGCGTAACGCCGCGCGGTGATCGAATGCGTTGCGCAAAGGGAATATCAAGCTGGCAAGCAAGGATTCAAGGAGCGCCAATTCTTCTTCGTTAAACCGCTTGGCGCGGTTGAAAATAATCTCCCCTAAAAAGCGCTTATGGAGATTCAATCGATAATCAACGTGATGGATGGCTTGCTTTCCGCAAAGGTATTCACCTTCATTCTCAGGGAAAAGGTAGCGAATTCCACCTACAGCCACCAGCGGTTGTATACCGATAAAAAATTGCTGGAGCAGTTCGGTCGGATCCAGGCTTTGCTGTAGTGCCAGAAGCAAGAGGTTTTGCAGTTCAAGTCGCTCTTGGCGGTTCAGCCGTTTATTCAAGGGTACAGGAGCATGTACCACACCGAGTAGGGTTGCTTTATTGCCCATTCTTACGTCCTGCATAATGGTTACCTAAGTGGTTACCTCGAGAATATTGCCGCTTTGCAAAAGGGTGGACCTCACTTTCAGGCAGATAAGCGAAAAACGTGCCATAGCATGCCACTCAGAAAAACCGTATTAGTTTCAATGAATTAATTGGATGGTGGGCTGTGGAGAGTGATGTGAAAGCCATTGCGACGACGTTAAAACGACGACCAGCGGCAAGGGTTGAGGTAAAAAGTTGCCGCCCGTCATATATTTGACAAGCGGCTGGTGTCGCGGTGGGGGGCAGTATCAGTCGTCCGGCTGAATTGGAGGCAGAATGATTGTTACACAAAGCCCTCCTTCCGGAAGGTTGTGGGCGCTGATCTCACCTTTGTGCAGCAGCACGCTGCGATGGGCAATGGCCAAGCCTAAACCGTAGCCCCCACTTTCCCGTGCCCGCGCTTCGTCGGTCCGGTAAAAGGGCTGAAAAATATCCTCCAGATGTTCCTCTTCCACGCCTGGTCCGCTGTCGCAAATGCGTACTCGATAACCCGCAGCGGCATCACTTAAATCCAGAGCAATCCGAACTTTCCCGGGATAAGGGGTGTAATGCAGGGCGTTGCGCAAGATATTATCAAATACGCCTACAAGCGTGTTGCCATGGGTAGGTACCAACGCTTCTTCAAAGGGAATATCCAGTTCTACTTGAATGCCTTTGCGATCGGCTTCGCTGTGGTAGTTTTCTACCAGAGTTTCG